>OGZI01000035.1_pt1 | contig 164266 bp, 149 predicted proteins | sample 1576711 | NCBI WGS metagenome assembly OGZI01 (sample SAMEA3541482, study PRJEB24748) | human gut metagenome | biome: human gut; feature: human-associated habitat; material: faeces | place: China | collected 2012
GAATTTACCGGGGATCTGATGAAAAACAGATCAATCCGGATGTTGAATCGGCAGAATGGAAGAGGGAAAAAGAAAAGCTTTTAACAGAGTTTTTAACCTTAACCAATCAGCATAAGGAAGAAATTGTACCGGAAGAGATTTTAAAATCTCTTCCAATTCAAAACAGGACATCACAAGTGCCTGCAAATGCAAGGCCTTTGACGATAGATCAGGCAGAACAACCGGAAGAGAACAGCTTGACCGAAAGCATGACCGAACAGCAGAAAAAGGTGTATGGAATGCTCACAAAACAGCCTCAGCCGCTTGAAGAGCTGGCACAGCGCTGTCAGATGAGTGTGGGAGAACTGACATCGATTTTGTTTGAGATCGGGGTTCCCGATCCGATCAGGGTCTATCCGGGAAGAATGTTCAGCCTGAAGTAAGCAAGACACAGATTCCAATTTTCTTCTGAGGAAAACCAGTGCAGGAGAAAGAAGTGGAGGTTTGAATGGTAAACGAAAAAGTGGAGCAGACCGCAGAAAAAAAGACCAAAGCAACAGCGGTCAAAGCTTCCTCTAAAAAGGATACAACGAAGAAAACTGCTGCAAAGAAAACAACAACAGCAGCGAAAAAGACAACAACCAAAAAGAAAGCAGCAACAACCAAGAAAGCTGCTGCACCAAAACTGGTTATCGTGGAGTCCCCAGCCAAGGCAAAGACCATCCAGAAATATCTGGGCAAGGGATATGAGGTTATGGCATCAATGGGACACATCCGTGACCTGCCAAAATCCAGATTGGGTGTCGATATCGAAAACGGATTTAAGCCGGAATACATTGATATCCGCGGCAAGGGTGAGCTGAGAAATGAGCTCAAGAAAAAGGCGAAAAAATCAAGCTTTGTCTATCTCGCAACCGACCCTGACCGCGAGGGTGAAGCAATCTCCTGGCATCTTTCCAACATGCTGGGTCTGGACAATAATCAGGAAAACCGCGTGACCTTCAACGAGATCACCAAAAGCGGTGTCAAAAATGGAATGGCTGCACCGCGTCACATCGATGTTAATTTAGTTAACGCGCAGCAGACTCGCCGTGTACTCGACCGTCTGGTAGGCTATAAGCTCAGCCCTTTCCTGTGGAAAACAGTAAAACCGGGACTTTCCGCAGGTCGTGTACAGTCGGTTGTTGTAAAACTGATTGTAGACCGTGAGCGGGAAATCCAGGCATTTAAACAGGAAGAGTACTGGACCATCGACGCAAAACTTTCCACCAGCCGCTCCAAAAAGCAGTTTCCGGCAAAACTGACCTCTTATCAGGGAGAAAAGGTGGAAATTCCAAACGAAGAAAAAGCACAGCAGATCCTTTCTGAACTGGAAAACAAGGACTTTGTTATTTCCGAAATCAAGAAAGGCGTGAAGAAAAAGGTTCCTGCTCCTCCGTTTATCACATCCACCTTGCAGCAGGAAGCTTCCCGCCGCTTGGGATTCCAGGCAAAACGCACCATGAAGGCAGCACAGGAACTGTATGAAGGTATTGATTTGCCAAAACTGGGTGCTGTGGGTTTGATTACCTATATGAGAACCGACTCTCTCCGTATCTCGGAAGAAGCAGTTCAGGGAGCAAGAGAATATATCACCGGAAAATACGGTGCGGAATATCTGCCGGAGAGTCCGCGTGTTTATAAGAAAAAAGGAAATACTCAGGATGCGCACGAGGCAATCCGTCCAACCATGCCTTCGATGACACCGGAACAGGTGAAGGAATCGCTGACACTGGATCAGTATAAACTGTACAAACTGGTTTGGGAGCGCTTTACCGCAAGCCAGATGGCGGATGCTCTGTTGGATACCGTATCCGCAACCATCGACTGCGGCGACTATTCCTTTAAATCTTCCGGCTATTCGGTTCGTTTTGATGGATTTACCGTACTGTACGAAGAATCCAAAGACATTCCAGAAGAAAAAAGTCCTGCTCTGCCGGAACTGTTGCAGGGTGAAACTTTGAACCTCAACGATCTGGAGAAAAACCAGCATTTCACCCAGCCTCCGGCACGCTATACCGAGGCTTCGATCATCAAGGCACTGGAAGAAAACGGTATCGGCCGTCCAAGTACCTATGCGCCGACCATCACAACGGTTATCCAGCGTGGCTATGTAGAGCGCGAATCCAAGAGCCTGGTTCCGACCCAGTTGGGAGAGGTGACTACCAAGCTGATGGAAGAAGAGTTCAGCTCGATTGTAAACGTGGACTTTACCGCAGAGATGGAGACCAATCTGGATAAGGTGGAGGAAGGAACTGCAGACTGGGTACAGACCCTTTCCACCTTCTACACCGAATTTGAAAAGAACCTCACCGAAGCAGAGAAAAAGATGGAAGGCATGAAGCTGGAAGTTCCGGACGAAGTGACCGATGTGATCTGCGAAAACTGCGGCAGAAACATGGTTATCAAGATGGGACGCTTTGGAAAGTTCCTTGCCTGCCCGGGATATCCGGAATGTAAGAACACCAAAAAAATCGTCCAGGAAACACCAGGAAGCTGTCCGGTATGCGGCGGAAAGATTCACGCGAAAAAGTCCAAGAAGGGCAAAACCTATTTTGGATGTGAACACAATCCACAGTGCCCGTTCATGACCTGGGACAAACCGGTAGCGGAGAAATGTCCGAACTGCGGTTCGACCCTCTTCCAGAAGGCCGGCAGAGGCGGAAAGCTGCACTGCTTAAAGGAAGGCTGCGGCTACGAAAAGGAGTAAAGACCCCTTATGACACAACAGAACACCAACACACCGGTTTCGGTTATCGGAGCCGGACTGGCAGGCTGTGAGGCGGCTTGGACACTGGCAAATGCCGGTGTCCCGGTAAAGCTTTATGAGATGAAGCCGCACTGTTACAGTCCTGCACATAAATATCAGGGATTTGCAGAGCTGATCTGCTCTAACTCCCTCAAAGCTGCCCGTATCGGTTCTGCAGCAGGAATGCTCAAAGAAGAGATGCGTATTTTAGGCTCCATTACGATGGAAGCAGCGGCACACACCGATGTTTCCGCTGGCGGGGCTTTGGCAGTGGACCGAGAAAAATTTTCCGACTACATCACCGAAAAGATCAATGCCCATCCGCTCATCACCGTAATCCACGAGAGAGTGGATGAGATCCCGCAGAGAAAGGTGATTGTCGCAAGCGGACCGCTGACCGAGTCCCACCTTGCGCAGAGCATCGCGAAATTATGCGGTGAGGAATATCTTTCCTTCTTTGATGCGGCAGCACCGATTGTGACCTTTGAGTCGCTTGATCAGGATAAAGTATTCTTTGCCGCTCGCTATGGCAGGGGCGAAGATGACTATATCAACTGCCCGATGGACAAAGAACAGTATGAGCTGTTTTACAATGAACTGGTCAATGCCCAATCGGCAGATCTTCACGAATTTGAGAAACAGGAATTTAAGGTATATGAAGGCTGCATGCCGGTAGAGGTAATGGCAAAGCGCGGAGCAGATACCCTGCGTTATGGGCCGCTCAAACCGGTGGGACTGACCGATCCGCATACCGGACGTCGTCCATGGGCAGTGGTTCAGCTGCGTGCGGAAAACCGGGAAGGAACCCTTTATAATCTGGTTGGCTTCCAGACAAACCTCAAGTTCCCGGAACAGAAACGTGTGTTCTCCCTGATTCCGGGACTGGAACATGCGGAGTTTGTCCGCTATGGTGTCATGCACCGCAACACCTTCTTAAATTCGCCGAAGCTTCTGACATCGGCATTTTGTATGAAAGAACATCCGGATATCTACTTTGCGGGTCAGATGACCGGTGTGGAAGGATATGTGGAATCGGCGGCATCCGGCATCCTTGCGGGAAAAAATATGGCAAGGGCAATTCTTGGAAAAGAACCGCTGCTTCTGCCGGCGGACTGCATGCTGGGTGCTCTCTCCCGTTATATTGCGGATGGATCGCTTCATGACTTCCAGCCAATGGGTGCAAACATGGGAATCTTGCCGCCATGGCCGGAACGTGTAAAGGACAAAACCCTGCGATATGAAAAAATTGCAGAAAGAGGACTTTCCCATCTGAAAGAATATCTGGAAGCGCTGGATTAATAAGGTTTTGGGACAGGCGCAAATCAAAATAGCAGAGAGGGGTTATGACCATGAAAATTATCGTGGATGCTTTTGGCGGCGACAACGCACCGCTTGAGATGATAAAGGGCGCCAAGATGGCGCAGCAGGAATATGGTGTGCAGGTACTGCTGTCAGGAGAACGGGACAGCATTGCAGCGTGTGCAAAGGAAAACGGACTGGATATCTCGGACATCGAGATTATCGATGCTGAGGGAATGATTCCAGTGGAAGCTGACCCGACCACTCTGCTCAAAGAGTATGAAAACTGCTCGATGGCGGCAGGACTGCGCGCACTCAAGGAAGGAAAAGCAGACGCATTCCTTTCTGCGGGCAGCACAGGTGCGTTGGTAGTGGGTGCATCCCTGATTATCAAACGAATCAAGGGTGTTCGCCGCACCGCAATTCCGACCGTTATCCCAAACGAGACAGGATGCTTTATGCTGATCGACTCCGGTGCAAATGCAGAGGTAAACAGCGATATGCTGCTGCAGTTTGGTATGATGGGCAGCGTGTACATGAATAAGATTATGGGCGTGGCTTCTCCAAGAGTCGGCTTAATCAACATCGGTACCGAGGAGAGCAAAGGCCTTGACCTTCACCGCGAAGCATATCAGAAGCTTTCCCACGCACCGATTCACTTTATCGGCAACGTGGAAGCAAGAGGTCTGCCAATGGGAGATTGTGACGTTGCAGTATGCGACGGTTTTACCGGAAATGTGGTGCTCAAACTCATTGAGGGAATGGCAAAATTCTTCTCTCACCAGCTCAAAGGTATGCTGATGCGCTCGACCAAAACAAAAATTGCTGCACTCATGTTAAAAGATGGAATCAGCGAGTTTAAATCCAAGCTCGATTACAGCGAGTACGGCGGTGCACCGCTTCTGGGTATCTCCAAGACCGTTATCAAGGCACATGGAAGCTCGGACGCAAAGGCAATCAAAAATGCAATCCGTCAGGCAAAGGAATGCATCGAAAACGGTGTTATCGATGCCATTGCTGATAATTTAAGCCAGATGAAGGAGCAGGTAAAGGAAGCTCCGGTATCCGAAGAATAATCATTTACTGAGCATTTCCGGAAAAGGGGGATATCCTCCTTTTCCGGAGTATTGCGCGGGCGTTTTTGAAAAATGACTGTAAATAGTTTGCGGTAATTTTTGAGATATGCCCGGAATTTTAAGGAATCAAACAAAGAATGAGAGGAATTGAGGAAATGACAAAATCCATCCAGCAGCTGCAGGATACAATCGGTTACAAGTTTCACAATCCGTTTTTTTTGGAAGTCGCACTGACCCACTCTTCCTACGCAAACGAGGTGAAACATCAGTTAAAGTACAACGAGCGTCAGGAATTTTTGGGTGATGCGGTATTGTCCATCATTGTATCGGACTATCTGTTTAATAACTACACCGTTCCAGAAGGAGAACTGACCAAACTGCGTGCAGCTATTGTCTGTGAAAAATCACTTGATGTAATGGCAAACAAAATCCATCTGGGAGAATATCTGCGTTTAGGACGCGGCGAGGAGATGACCGGCGGAAGAACCCGCCCATCCATCATTGCAGATGCTTTTGAAGCACTGATTGCAGCAATTTACTTAGACAGCGGCATCGAAAGCGCACGCGCTTTTGTCCTACCGTTTGTCACCGAGATGCTTGAACACGAGGACAGCCTTTCCTTTAAGGATTACAAGACCATCCTTCAGGAGATTATCCAGCAGAATCCGGAGGAAAAACTGGTATATAAACTGGTTGGGGAAAAGGGCCCTGACCATGACAAACGCTTTGTTGTTGATGTAATGCTCAACAGCAACGTTATCGGTAAGGGAGAGGGCAGAAGCAAGAAAAATGCAGAACAGATGGCTGCAAAAGAAGCCCTTGAACTGATGGGAAGATAAGCAAAACCATGGCAGAATCGAGGATAGTTCCTGCTGAAAAAAAAGGCAGGATAAAACATGCCAACGTTTCGATTTTTGTGCCGCATGTCGGCTGCCCCAATCAGTGCAGTTTCTGCAATCAGAGAAAGATTTCGGGTGCAGAACAGGCCCCGACGCCGCAGCAGGTAAGGGAAGTTTGCCAAAAGGCAGCCGAGCTTCGCAAGGGAAAACTTCGCGATACCCAGCTTGCCTTTTTTGGCGGCAGCTTTACTGCTATTGAGCGCGGATATATGCTTTCTCTGCTGGAAGCGGCAAAACCTTTTGTTTGGGAAGACGGCTTTGCAGGAATCCGCATTTCTACCCGACCGGATGCCATCAACGAAGAGATCCTGACTATCTTAAAGGAATATCACGTCAACGCCATCGAACTTGGTGTTCAGAGCATGAATGATCGGGTACTTCTGGCAAACAAACGCGGACACACCGCACAGGATGTGGTGAAGGCCGCTGAAATGATTCAAGATTTTCAGATCGAACTGGGTTTACAGATGATGACAGGGCTCTACCAAAGCTCATGGCAGGACGACGTTTATACCGCAAAAGCGATTGCCGCCCTGCATCCCAAAACGGTGCGCATCTATCCGACTATCACGCTGGAAGGGACCGACCTTGCTGCCCTTTATCAGCAGGGGCTCTATCAGCCAATGAGTCTGGAAGACAGTGTAAAGCTTTGCAGCGAATTGCTCGAATTTTTTGAGGAACAGAATATTCAGGTTATCCGCCTGGGACTACATGCCCAGGAATCGCTCGAGCAGGGATACCTTGCAGGACCGTATCATCCGGCATTCCGGGAGCTGTGTGAAGGCAGGATTTACTTAAAGAAAGCACTTTTGCAGATCGATCAGTTTCCGGAAAAAACACCGCTTACCATCTATGTAAATCCCAGGGAACTTTCCAAGATGGCAGGGCAGAGCCGATGCAATCTGAATTATCTTAAACAGCGAAACCCCATCAAGATAAAACCCGATGATTCACTCGAAGCTTTCTGCGTGAGGGTGGAGTCGGTATGATGAGATAACAGGGGGACAATCAAATGGAGATCACCGCTTATTTTCGGGATGTTGTAAAACAGGATGCGCAAAAACTAAAAAATTATTTTGCTAAGGATGCAAAGATTCTGTGGCACAACACAAATGAATGTTTTACCGCAGAGGAATTTATCCGTGCAAACTGCGAATATCCCGGAAGCTGGGACGGGGAGATTGAAATTTTAACCCCAATGCAGGATGGCTGGATTCTGGCAGCGCGTGTCTGGGAAAAAGACCTTGCTCAAAACGGAGAGGAAGCGTCCTTTCATGTAGTATCCTTTGTGCACATGCAGGGAGAGAAAATCAGCAGGATCGATGAATATTGGGGCGATGACGGAAAGGCCCCGCAGTGGAGATTAGATAAAAATATTGGGACACCGATTCGATAGAACGTTTAAAAAATAAATCAGAAAAGTCAACGAGGGGAGAAGTGAGCAGGTGCAGTTAAAATCCTTACAGATTCAAGGATTTAAGTCCTTCCCCGACAAGACAGAACTTGTTTTTGGAAGAGGGATGACCGCTGTTGTCGGTCCAAACGGCAGCGGCAAAAGTAATATTTCCGATGCGGTGCGCTGGGTGCTTGGCGAGCAATCCACCCGTAACCTGCGCGGAGAGAAGATGGAAGATGTAATCTTCCTGGGAACACACAACCGAAAACCGACCGGTTTTGCCAGTGTTTCCCTGACCATCGATAATACAGACCGACAGCTTGCTGTGGATGCAGACGACGTTACGATCACCCGCAAACTTTACCGTTCGGGAGAAAGTGAGTACCGCATCAACAAGACAGCGGTGCGTTTAAAGGATATCACCGAGCTTCTGATGGATACGGGACTTGGCAGGGATGGTTACTCCATCATCGGACAGGGACGCATCGAGGAGATTGTATCGGCAAAGAGCAGTCAGCGCCGGGAAATCTTTGAGGAAGCGGCGGGAATCAGCAAATATCGTTACCGCAAAGCAGAGGCAGAGAAAAAGCTCGACAGTGCTTATGAAAATCTTCTTCGCTTAAAGGACATCATGGGGGAACTGGAAAGCCGCGTGGAGCCTTTGCGGGAACAATCGGAAAAGGCGAACCGCTTTCTGACACTTTCCGGTGAGAAAAAGACACTGGAAGTTTCCATCTGGGCGCACACCATGGAAAAATCCCGTGCGCTCTTGGAAGAGCATGAGAAGGAATACCTGATTGCAAAAAATAACTGCGCAGATATTCAGGCAGTGCTGGAAGAATATCAGCACCGAATTCAGCAGGGATTTGAACAGGTACAAAGCTGTGTACTTCAGATCGAGCAGAGTCAGAGGATGATTTCACAGATGAAATCGGAACAGTCCTCCTGTGATTCTCAGATCGCGGTCGCACAGAACGACCTTTCTCATAATGAAAAATCGATTGAAGAAACTCACGCTGAGATTTTGTCCTACACCGAAAACAAGGATGAAACCAAAAACAGATTAAAGGATAACCAGAAAGAATTAGACGAAAAGCAGCTCCTCCTGCAGAAAAAGATGCAGGAAGAAGAGCAGGCAAAACAGGAGATTGTCTCGATTGATGAGGAAATCACCTCGCTTAACACCGAGCTTGCGCGGCTCAAAGGTCAGCGCACCGCTTATGAGCAGGATATCACCAAACAGAAGTTAAACCGGGTATCCTCCTCTGCATTGATTGAAGAGACCACCCGCAGAAAGGAATCGCTTCAGGGTGTACAGAGCGAGCGGGATGATAGCATCACTGCTTTGCAGCAGGAGTTGAAGGAATGTCAGGAGCTGCTTTCGGACATCAAAGAGCGGGAAGAATCGCTTCACAACACCATTGCCGGATACAAAATGAAGTTTACCCGCCAGCAAAGTGCAAAGCAGGAGATCGAGGAAAACTGTCGTGCATTTCAGGACCAGATCCGAGAGATCGAACACCGGTCGGGCATCCTGTCCGATATGGAAAAGAGTATGGATGGCTATTACAGCAGCGTTAAGAGTGTGCTTCAGCTGAGCCATCAGGGACGGCTTTCGGGCATTATTGGTACGGTATCGCAGCTGCTTTCGGTTTCTGCCGATTATGCACTTGCCATTGAAACTGTGCTGGGAAACAGCCTGCAGAATATCGTCACCGAAAACGAGGATGCTGCGAAAAATGCAATCAACCACTTAAAATATACCAAGGCGGGCAGAGCAACCTTCCTGCCGCTGGATGTCATCAAGCCGCAGGAACTAAACGCTGACGGAATCGAACAGATGGACGGCTTTGTTGCCAGAGCGGTTGATCTGGTCGGATTTGACCGCCGCTATCAGAATATTGCCCAGAATCTTCTGGGTAGAATTGCTGTGGCAAGGGATATTGACGCTGCAGTACAGATCGCGCGGCGTTACTCCTACCGATTCCGCGTCGTTACACTGGACGGACAGCTGGTCAATGCCGGCGGTTCGATGACCGGCGGTTCGGCATCCAAAAACACCGGATTGCTCTCCCGAAAAGAGGAGATTCATTCCTTAAACAATCAGGCAGAGAAACTGCGGGAAAAACTTGCGGCACTGGAGCCAAAGCTTCGGCAATCGCAGGAAGCACTTTCTCAAACTCAGGCACAGCTGACTGCAGCTCAGGCAGAACTTACCACCTGCCAGCAGGACCACATTACCTACTCTGCGGAAGAAAAACGACTTTCCCTCAGCGTGGAAGAAGCAATCCACAACCGCGATGAGATGCAGAAGGAATACCGAGAGGTAACACAGAAGCTTGAACAGCTGAAAAATATGAGCCAGAGTGCGGACAGCTTGATTGATCAGGTGAGCGAGGAACTTTCAGCTCTCAAAGAGAAGCTGGACAAGACAAAGGAATCGCTTGACCGATTAAACGATGCAAAACAAATCCTGCATGAACAGCATAATGCGCTGCGCTTTGAGATTCTGGGACTGCAAAAGGATGTGGAGTCGCTTTGCAGCACCAAAGAACAGCTTGAGGGCATCGTTCGCCAGCAGGACAGCCATGTTCAGGTTCTTGTTGACAAGGTAAATGCTTTGCAGAATAACGGCAGACTGCTTGAAAAGAAAATCGAGCAGCTCAAACAGAGCAAGCAGGAGCTTTCCGACAGCATCGAACAGGAAAACCAAAAGATTGAGCAGGCGATAGAAAAACGCAATACCGCCGAACAGCAGCTTTCCACTTTGCGCAACGAGGAGAAAGAACACATTGCAAAGCGCGAGCGGGCAGCGGCACAGATGTCACGCTGTGAGGAACGCAAAATCCTGCTCCAAAACGAATATGACAAGATCATCGCAAAGCTCTGGGATGAATACAACATGACCCGTTCTGATGCGCTGGCACAGGCAGTGGAGATCGAGGATGAAACCACAGCCCAGAACCGTCTGACCGAGCTGAAAAACAAGATTCGGGCACTGGGTTCTGTTAATGTAGCTGCGATTGAGGAATACAAAGAAGTATCCGAACGCTATGAGTTTTTGAAGAAGCAGTGCGACGACGTCGAAAAGTCCCGTACCGAGCTGATGAGCCTGATTCGGGAGCTGACCTCTCAGATGAAGCAGCTGTTTGCCGAAAGCTTTGAGAAGATTAATCAGAATTTCCAGAAGATATTTGAAGAGCTGTTCTTGGGCGGCAAGGCAAGTCTTACCCTGACTGACCCGGACAACATTCTGGAATCGGGCATCGACATCAATGTTCAGCCGCCGGGCAAGATTATCAAAAACCTTTCTTCTCTGTCGGGCGGAGAAAAGGCGTTTGTGGCAATTGCCATTTATTTTGCAATTTTAAAGGTGCGCCCATCGCCGTTTTGTATGCTGGATGAGATTGAGGCGGCTCTGGACGAGGTCAATGTCAGCCGATATGCGCGCTATTTAAAAAATCTTTCCGACCACACACAATTTATCGCAATCACCCACCGAAGAGGAACCATGGAAGAAGCCGACATCATGTACGGCGTCACCATGCAGGAGAAGGGGGTATCCAAGCTTTTGGAGCTGGATATCAGCCAGGTGGAGAGCCGATTGGGAATGAAATCATCATAAAGTTTAAGGAGGCTGGAGTATGGGATTTTTTAACAAGATTGCCGAAGGGTTAAAAAAGACAAGAGATTCGATGATGGGAAAGGTGGATGCCCTGTTAAATTCCTTTACCAAAATCGATGAAGAATTTTTTGAAGAACTGGAAGAAAACCTGATTATGGCAGATGTGGGTGCGGTCACCTCTTCCCATATCTGTGAAAATCTTCGCAAAAAGGTAAAGGAAAAAGGTCTGACCGATGCTTCTGAGGTAAAGGGAGCGCTCAAAGAGATCATCTCGGAGATGCTTTCCGGCGATGAAGCGCTCAATCTGAGCACCAAACCAAGCGTTCTGCTGGTTATCGGTGTAAACGGTGTCGGCAAGACCACAACCATCGGAAAGCTGGCAAACAATCTGCGCCAGGACGGCAAAAAGGTGCTGCTTGCCGCAGCTGATACTTTCCGTGCAGCAGCGATTGATCAGCTTCAGATCTGGGCAGATCGTGCACAGGTCGAACTGGTAAAACACGATGAAGGTTCTGACCCGGCAGCAGTTGTTTTCGATGCAGTCAATGCTGGCAAGGCACGCGGCTGTGATGTTGTTATCTGTGATACCGCAGGCAGACTGCACAACAAGAAAAATCTGATGGACGAGCTTGCAAAAATCTCCCGTGTTATCGACAGGGAAGCGCCGGGCTGTGCAAAAGAGGTTCTGTTGGTGCTGGATGCGACCACAGGTCAGAATGCACTCAATCAGGCGAAACTCTTTAAAGAAGCAGCAGGTCTTACCGGTATCATCCTGACCAAGCTGGATGGAACCGCACGCGGCGGCGTGGTGATCGGCATTAAGGAAGAGCTCAATATCCCGATTAAATATATCGGTGTCGGTGAGCAGATCGATGACCTTAAGCCGTTTGATTCCAGAGAGTTTGTCGAAGCTCTGTTTGAAGGAACCGATAAACCGAAGAACGGGGAGGAAGACTAGATGAAACTGGTTCTTGCGACCAACAACGAAGGAAAGGTGCGGGAGTTTGCCCGCATTCTGGAGCCGCTCGGCATCGAAGTGATGACCCAAAAACAGGCGGGGGTTCATGTTTCTCCAGAAGAAAATGGAACCACCTTTGCAGAAAATGCCCGCATCAAAGCAATGGCAGTCTATGAGGCGACCGGACTTCCAACCGTAGCGGATGACTCGGGACTGTGCATCGATGCGATGAATGGCGAGCCGGGTGTCTACTCGGCAAGATACTATGGAGAAGATACTCCGTATGAAGAAAAGAACCGCCGCATTATCGAAAGCTTAAAAGGCGTTGCAGAAGAAAAACGAACTGCACGCTTTGTGGCACACATCACCTGTGTGCTTTCCAAAGACGAGATCCTCGACTGTGAAGGCGTGTGCGAAGGAACCATCGGACACAAACCAGCAGGAGACGGAGGATTTGGTTATGACCCGATCTTTTATGTCGGGGATAAGAGCTTTGCTGAACTTGATGGGGAAGCAAAGGATAAGGTGAGCCACCGCGGAAAAGCGCTGGAAAAATTGTATCAGAAATTAAAAGAAAGAAACGAAATGGAGAAATAAGAAAGACTTCACCGTTTAAAAAGAAAGGAAACAAAGTATGTTGACAAGCAAGGAAAGAGCAAAACTCAGAACACTGGCAAATCCGCTGGAGACCATCCTTCAGGTAGGAAAGGGCGGCATCGGCGAACAGCTCGTAAAACAGGTAGACGACGCCCTGCGCGCAAGAGAACTGATTAAAATGCGCGTTCTGGAGACCGCTCCTGGTTTTGCAAGAGAGATTGCACAGCAGCTGGCAGAGCAGACCGATTCGGAAGTAGTACAGGTAATCGGTACCCGCTTCGTGCTTTACCGTAAGAACAAAAAGGACCCAAAAATCATTCTGTAACACAATTCCTGTTACAGGAGGAAAGAGAACAGGGTGGAACGATGGAAAAGATAGGAATTTTCGGTGGAACCTTTAACCCGGTACACAACGGACATGTCCGCCTTGCAAAGCATTATATGGAGCAGCTGGGGCTTTCCAGAATGCTGGTCATCCCCACCAAGACCCCGCCGCACAAAGCAGCACCTGATCTTGCAGATTCCGCCGATCGGCTTGCCATGTGCCGTATTGCCTTTGAGGGAATGGAAGGTGTCACAGTCAGCGATATGGAAATTCGCCGTGAAGGCAAAAGTTTTACGGTGGATACAGTACATGAACTGAAAAAGGAATTTTTGAATGCACAGCTTTTTCTTCTGGTTGGAAGCGACATGTTTCTTACCTTCCGAAAATGGAAGGACTGGCAGGAAATTTTAAAAAATGCCATCCTTTGTACTGCGGCGCGCACCGACGGAGAGCTGCAGGCACTTTATGCCTGCGGCAAGGAGCTGTCCGAATTTGGAAAGACGATGGTGTTTGATTTTCCAGTATTCCGTGTTTCTTCCACCCAGATTCGGGAGAAGGTAAAAAAGGGAGAATCGTGCCGGGGATTTATCGATCCGAAGGTGGAGGAGTATATCCTGCATCACGGATTATACAAAGGACAGGATAAAATGGAAAAAAACGAGAAAGACTATGTAGAGATCATCCGCCCGCTTTTAAAGCCAAAACGCTTTGAACACTCGTTGAATGTGGCCGAACAGGCGGTGTTTTTGGCAAAACGGTATGGGGAGGATGAGCACAAAGCCTATGTTGCGGCAATCCTTCACGATATCTGCAAAAATATGCCGCAGAATGAACAGTTGCAATGGATGGAAAAGTCTGCTATAATTTTGGACGATAACCTGCTCACACAGCCGCCAGTCTGGCATGGGTTTGCCGGTGCGGAATATATCCGGCAGGTTTTGGAGATCGAGGACGAGGAGATCATCAACGCGGTGCGCTATCATACTATCGGCCGCGCAGGGATGAGCAAACTGGAACAGATTGTCTATCTTGCAGACCTGACAAGCAAGGAGAGAGATTATCCGGACGCAGAGCGGATGCGTCAGGTGGTACTGCACTCTTTGCACGAAGGAATGCGTGAGGCACTGATCTTTGCGGTAAGAAACCAGGCAGAAAAACGATTGCCGTTGTGCATCGATACCTGCCAGGCATACAACGAGTATCTTCGGGAAGAAACGGACCGAAGAGCTTAAGATGACTGGATTTTGCACAGGAAAATTCCAGTCACAAGATTGCTAGCATTGTTTGGGGGCAAAAGTTTTGAGTGTAAAAAAGAAAATTGCTGCTGCGGTTCTGGCTGCCGTCTGTTTGATTGCATGCATTGCCGTATCCTATGCAGCGGGCTATTCGAGAGGTTTTAACAGCCACAAGACAACCCTGAAGGCAGGGGACGACACTTCGGAAGAAACCATCGATCCGGAAGATCTATCCGAAGATGACATCAAGCCGCTGGAGGAAGACACCATTTCGGTTTTGTGCTGCGGTGTCGATAATACCCAGAAGTTGACCGACGTTATCATGTATGCACTGTTTAACACCAAAACCGGTGAAGTAGATATTCTGCGTATCCCACGAGATACCTTTGTCGGTTCTGAATTCCCGACCGGTAAGGTCAATGCAATTTATGGACATCCATACGAGGGTATGAGCGGAATCGAAACGCTCAAGAGCTACCTGGAAGAAAACTGGAAACTGAATATCGATTATTATGCGACCATCGACCTTGCAAGCGTTCGTGATATCGTGGATGATATGGGCGGTGTTACCATGAATATCGAAGAACAGATTAACTACCTGCCAGGAAAAGTTCTTTATCCAGGCGAACAGACCTTAAACGGTGAACAGGCAGAATGGATTATCCGTTATCGTGCCGGTTATGCAAACGGAGACCTTGGCAGAATTGATGCACAGACACAGTTTATCTTTGCCTGCATCGACCGTGTACATGAACTGGGCAGAATGAAGAGCCTGCCGATTCTGATGGGACATTACGATGATATCGATACTGATATGCCGCTAAACAAGATGATTTCGGTAGCAAGCGCTCTGTTCGAAGTGGATACCGATGATATCGAAATGCATGTTGTACCGGGCAACGGAACCATGTATTATTCCTATTCCGTTTATGCAGTGGACGAGCAGGCCCTTGTAGACGTTATGAATGAACATTTCATGACACAGGGCAACAGTGTTACCGCAGAGGATCTGAATATTCCAAATATCTACGGCGGTTCATCCAGCTCCTCCAGTTCCAGCAGTTCGGGCAACTGGAACAGCAATACTCAGGGCAGCCAGTCACAGTGGACTCAGGACAGCACCCAGCAGGGCAGCCAGTCTCAAAATGACCAGCAGACCCAGTCGAGTGAAGAAGACTTTACTCCACAGTATCAGTATGATAAAAATGGAAACCCACTTTACCGTCTGGATGAAAACGGCGATCCAATCTACGACTATGACGAGGATGGAAACGTAGTTTACATCTATCAGCAGGTACAGGAAGAGGAGAAAAAAGAGGAAGAATCCTCCAAGCCATCCGGTAATGTAACCACCAACGAAAATGGCCAGACAGTAATTCTTTCCAAGTCCAACCAGGAAAAGGCACAGCAGGAAGCAGAAGAAGAGTCTCAGAATGAGTCTTCGGATAAAGAAGAGAAGTCTTCATCAAGCTCCAAGACCAGCAGTTCTTCTTCCAGTTCCAAAACAAGCAGTTCTTCTTCCAGTTCCAAAACAAGCAGTTCTTCTTCCAGTTCCAAAACAAGCAGTTCCTCTTCCAGCTCTTCGGACAGTGGCTTCTCCTTCTCTAACAGGGGATAAAGAAGAGATACTAAAACAGAACAACACAGCTTTTATAATAAAGGAGAGAAGAGAATGACATCCTTAGAACAGGCAAAGACAATCGTCAAGGTACTGGACAAGAAAAAAGGCAAGGATATCAAGCTTGTCGAGATCAAAAATCTGTCCAGCCTGGGAGATTACTTTGTAATTGCGTCCGCGACCAGCACCACACAGGTAAAATCTCTGGCTGATGAAGTCGAAGAAGAGATGACCAAACTGGGCTTTGAACCGAACCGTGTGGAAGGCCGCCAGAGCGCACAGTGGATTCTGATGGACTACTATGATGTAATGGTTCATGTTTTCCTGGAAGAATCCAGAAACTTTTATAATCTGGAACGTCTGTGGTGTGATGCACCACAGGTGGATATCAGCGACATCCTGACAAAGGACTAATGCCGTATTCCCGCAAAGCGCTGCATGATACAGCGCTTTGCGGTGTAGTATTATATTTGGGAAATCTTTGCAGAAATTTTCTGTGACAGATCTTTTTGCAAGATCGAAAATAATGGAGGAATGAGCCTTGAAGTACGATTTTAGCCAAATTGAGGCAAAATGGCAGCAAAAATGGGACGAAAACCATACCTTTGCTGCAACCAACGACTATACCAAACCAAAATATTATGCATTGGTTGAGTTTCCTTATCCATCCGGACAGGGTCTGCATGTAGGTCATCCGCGTTCCTACACTGCACTGGATATCATTGCAAGAAAACGCCGTATGCAGGGCTACAATGTTCTGTATCCGATGGGCTGGGATGCTTTTGGTCTGCCAACCGAAAACTTTGCGATCAAAAACCACATCCATCCAGAAATCGTTACCAAAAACAACGTAGCAAGATTTAAGCAGCAGCTCAAATCTCTGGGACTTTCCTTTGACTGGGATCGTGAGATCAACACCACCGACCCAAGCTATTACAAATGGACCCAGTGGATTTTCCTCCAGCTTTACAAAAAAGGCCTTGCTTACAAAAAGGAAATGTCGGTTAACTGGTGTACTTCCTGTAAGGTTGTTCTGGCAAACGAAGAGGTTGTAAACGGTGTTTGCGAACGCTGCGGCGGCGAAGTTGTTCACAAGGTAAAGAGTCAGTGGATGCTCAAGATCACCGAATATGCACAGAGACTGCTGGATGATCTGGATAAAGTAGACTATATCGAACGTGTTAAGACCTCTCAGAGAAACTGGATCGGTCGTTCCACCGGTGCTGAGGTTGAGTTTGATACCACAGCCGGCGACAAACTGATGATCTATACTACCCGTCCAGACACCCTGTACGGTGCTACTTACATGGTTATCTCTCCAGAGCATCCATATCTGGATAAATGGGCAGAGCGCATCTCCAACATGGACGAAATCAACGCTTACAAAGAGGAGTCTGCAAAGAAGTCCGACTTTGAGCGTACCGAAATGGTAAAAGAAAAAACCGGTGTCCGCATTCAGGGCGTCGAGGGTATTAACCCGGTTAACGGCAAAAATATCCCGATCTTTGTTTCTGACTATGTCCTGATGTCTTACGGAACTGGTGCTATCATGGCTGTACCAGCTCACGATACCCGTGACTGGGAATTTGCAAAGAAATTTAACCTTCCAATTATCGAGGTTGTTAAAGGCGGCAATGTAGAGGAAGAAGCATTCACCGACTGTGCAACCGGTATTATGGTTAACTCCGGTATTCTGGATGGACTGTCTGTTGAGGAAGCAAAGAAGAAGATCACTGCATACTTGGAAGAAACCGGAAAAGGTCATCCAAAGGTAAACTACAAACTGCGTGACTGGGTATTCTCCCGTCAGCGTTACTGGGGAGAACCAATCCCAATGGTTTACTGTGAAAAATGTGGATGGGTTCCGCTGCCAGAGAGCGAACTTCCGCTCAAACTGCCAGAATGTGAATCCTTTGAGCAGACCGATGATGGTCAGTCCCCACTGTCCAAGATGACCGATTGGGTTAACACCACCTGTCCGCACTGCGGCGGTCCAGCTACCCGTGAAACCGATACTATGCCACAGTGGGCAGGTTCCTCCTGGTACTTCCTGCGTTACTGCGATCCGCACAACGATGAGTGCTTGGCGTCCAAAGAAGCACTGGATTACTGGTGCCCGGTTGACTGGTACAACGGCGGTATGGAACACACCACCCTGCATCTGCTCTACTCCCGTTTCTGGCACAAGTTCCTGTATGATCTGGGCGTAGTCAGCAATCCGGAACCATACGCAAAACGTACCAGCCATGGTATGATTCTGGGTGAAAACGGCGAAAAGATGAGTAAATCCCGCGGCAACGTTGTAAACCCAGACGATATCGTAAAAGAATACGGCGCAGATACCATGCGTCTGTACGAGATGTTTATCGGCGACTTTGAAAAGAGCGCTCCATGGTCCACCTCTTCCATCAAGGGATGCAAACGTTTCCTTGATCGTGTATGGGCACTGCAGGACATCCTCAACGACAGCGAAGAATATTCCGACAAGCTGGAAAGCGCATTCCATAAAGCAATCAAGAAGGTCGGCGAAGATATCGAAGAAATGAAGTTTAACACTGCTATCGCAACCCTGATGGCACTGATCAACGACATTTCTGACCACAAGACCATCAGCCGCAAAGAGCTCAAAACCTTCCTGATCCTGCTCAATCCATTTGCTCCTCATATCACAGAGGAAATCTGGGAAGCACAGAACTTCGGCGGCATGCTCAACCAGCAGAGCTGGCCTGCATACGACGAAGCAAAATGTGTTGACGCTACTGTTGAGATTGCAGTTCAGATCTGCGGCAAGATTAAAGCAAGAATGGACGTTCCTGCGGATGCTTCCAAGGAACAGCTCTTGGAAATTGCAAAAGCAGATGCGACCATCGCAGCAATTCTGGAAGGAAAGACTATCGTAAAAGAGATCGTCGTTCCAGGAAAACTGGTCAATATCGTAGCAAAGTAAGCAAAAATAAAAGATTGACTGCGGGAGTGTAAAAAAAGACTTGACATTCACTCCCAGAATATAGTATAATCTTTGTTGTTACAAGTTTCTCCTATCCAGGGGCAATGCAAAACAGTGCCTTATCGTGTGGATGTGGAAAAACACATAGTACGCTGAGATGGTAGAAGAGACTTGAATACTCCTGCCCAATGGCGTAAGGAGGGATAAGAAATGGCAGAAATTCGTGTTAAAGATAACGAGTCTTTGGATAGTGCTCTGAGAAGATTTAAGAGACAGTGCGCACGCGCTGGCGTTCTCAACGAAGTTCGTAAAAGAGAGCATTATGAAAAGCCGTCTGTTAAACGCAAAAAGAAATCCGAAGCTGCTCGTAAACGCAAATTCAGATAATCTCTGATTTTGTTTAGAGCAACCCATTCGGCAAGTCGTTTTCAGGCTGCGAATGCACATTCCCGAATGTGACCATTTCGGGCAAGGACAGTTTTACAAAAATGTAAGACCTGTTGATGAGAATAAAAGCGAGCCGATTGGCTCGCTTTTTCTTATCTTATAAAGATAGTCTTATAAAGATAGTCTTGTTAAAGATAGTCTTATAGGGATTGTTGCTATCTCACAAAAAGGAGTTTGGATGATGAACTACTTCTATCCGCACGCAATGGCACAGCGTGTCTATCAGATCACACCGCAGCTGCTCAAAAGCTGGGGAGTCAAAGGACTGATTCTGGACATCGATAATACGCTGACCACCCACGACAATCCAATCCCCGATGCGGGAGTGAGCGCGTGGCTGGAACAAAACCGCAGGGAAGGGATCGCGATGATTGTGCTTTCCAACAACAAGCCGGAGCGTGTGGAGCCTTTTGCAAAAATTTTGGGGCTTAACTATATCTCTAACGGGGCAAAACCCCTTAAAAAGGGATATCAGCGCTGTGCTCAGGCACTTAATATCCCATGTGAGCAGCTTTGCATGGTCGGTGACCAGCTGTTTACCGATATTCTGGGTGGAAACTGCGCTGGATGCAAAACAGTTCTGGTCAGCCCAATCCAAAAGGAGAAAATGTTCTTTTTCCGCATCAAGCGTGCATTGGAGCGATTCCTGTTTTATATCTGCCCGAAAAAAACAGCAGACAACATCATTCATCTGGACAAGGAATAGGGGAGGAAGCTGATGGGAGCAAAATTTGGACCTGCCGGAAATTCGGAAAGCTTTGCGGCAATGGGCTATAAAAAGACCATTCAGGTGCCGGAATATATTGTCCGGATGGGGCTGGATGCCTATGAATATCAGTGTGGCCGCGGGGTAAGAATCAGCGAAGAAGCTGCCCGGGAATTTGGTCAAAAGGCCAGAGAATACTCGGTAGCGCTTTCCCTGCATTCCCCGTACTATATCTCCCTTTCCAGCATTGAGAAGGAAAAGCGGGACGGCAGCATTGAATATATTCTGCAAAGCGCCAGAGCAGCCGATGCAATGGGAGCGCAGCGTGTGGTAGTTCACTCGGGTTCCTGCTCCAAGATCAGCAGGGAAGAAGCGCTGGAACTGGCAAAAGATACCCTGAAAAGAGCGTATCAGGCGCTGGATGAGCAGAATCTTGGACATATTCACCTGTGCCCGGAGACAATGGGAAAGGTAAATCAGCTGGGAACGCTGGAAGAGGTGCTGGAACTGTGTCTCATCGATGAAAGACTCATTCCCTGCATCGATTTTGGGCATCTCAACGCTCGAACTTTTGGGAAACTTAACAGCTTTGAGGCGGTCAAAGAAGTGTTCGACAAGATGGAGGACAAGCTGGGTACTTCCAGAATGCGTCAGTTCCATTCCCATTTTTCTAAGATTGAGTACACGCTCAAGGGTGGAGAAAAGTGTCACCTGACCTTTGCTGATACCATCTACGGCCCACAGTTTGAACCGGTGGCGGAAATGATTGTCCGCAAAAATGCGAGTCCGACCATCATCTGTGAGTCAGCAGGAACACAGGCAGAGGATGCCCTGACCATGAAGCAGATATATTGCAGGCAGAAAGAACAGGATTAGGGGGAAATGCGTTATGAAGAAGATACTGGTACTGCATGGACCAAATATCAACCTGACCGGAATCCGTGAACCGGGAACCTACGGTAAGGATACGCTGGAAACCATCAACGAGGAGATCCGGGACTGTGTGCACAGCCTTGGGATGGAGTGCGACATTTTCCAGAGCAACCACGAAGGCGCTCTGATCGATAAAATTCACGAAGCGCTGGAAGGCTATGATGGCATCGTAATCAATGCTGGTGCCTATACCCATTACAGCTACGCGCTCCGCGATGCGATTTCCTCAGTCAAAAAGCCCTGCGTAGAGGTACACATGTCCAACATCCACGCGAGAGAGCCATTCCGCCACGAATCGGTGATCGCACCGGTATGTGTCGGACAGATCTGCGGATTTGGCAAGAACAGCTATCTGCTGGGCGTACGGGCAATGTATGAACTTTTATCATAAAAACAATAAAAGTTTGTGACAGTAGGAGAAAAGACTTGAAAAAAGTACAATAGTACGGTAAAATTATAGTATCGAAGTTTGACAGGGGTTTTCTGACGGACTTCTAATACAAAGGTCGTGTCCGATCTGGTCAGGCCTTCAAGTCCGGAAGTGATTTTTAAAACAGAGTCTGGACGATTCTGTCCCGATCCGCTGGTATTGATTACGGGACAAAAAATAAGTTGCATCTGGGCGGATGGTGCAAAAATGCATCAAAATGGAGGATCTTTATGATTACAGCAGGCGATTTCAGAAATGGCGTAACATTTGATATGGACGGTAACGTTTTCCAGATCATCGAGTTCCAGCACGTAAAACCAGGTAAAGGTGCTGCGTTTGTAAGAACCAAGATCAGAAACGTAATCTCCGGCGCTGTTGTTGAAAAAACTTTCAACCCAACCGATAAGTTCCCAACCGCATTCATCGAGAGAAAAGATATGGAATACCTCTACAACGATGGTGATCTGTACTACTTCATGGATCAGGAATCCTACGAGACAGTTCCGATCGACAGAAGCAAACTCGGTGAAGCATTCAAATTCGTAAAAGAAAACATGGTAGTTAAAATCCTTTCTTACAAAGGTTCTATCTTCGGTTCCGAAGCTCCAAACTTTGTTGAGTTGCTGGTAACCCAGACCGAGCCAGGTGTAAGAGGCGATACAGCTACCAACGTAACTAAACCAGCTGTTCTGGAAACCGGCGCAGAAATCCGCGTTCCGATCTTCATCAATGAAGGCGAAATGATCCGCGTTGATACCCGTACCGGCGAGTACATGGAACGTGCATAATTTTTAAAATAAGCGACCAACAAAAGTTTGCTTATCAATAAAAAACTCTAAGGGGGATTTTAAAATGACTTTAACAGAAAAAGTAGCATACCTCAAAGGTCTTGTTGAAGGAATCGGCGTTGATGAAACAACAAATCAGGGTAAGATCATGAAGGCAGTTCTCGATGTTCTCGATGACATGGCATTCACAGTATCCGACTTGGAAGACAGCACCTCGGAACTCTATGAAGAAGTCGAGGCTATTGATGAGGATCTCAGCTCCCTTGAAGATGAGTTCTATGGCGATGACGAAGATGACGACGATTGCTGCTGCGATGACGATGACTGCGACTGCTGCTGCGACGAAGACATCTATGAAGTAAAATGCCCAAACTGCGATGAAGAAATCTGCATCGACAGCAGTGTTCTGGACAAAGGCGAAATCGAATGTCCAAACTGCGGCGAAACTCTGACTTTTGAGTTTGACGATGAAGACGATTGCGACTGTGGCTGCGGCGATTGTGGCTGCCATTGCGAAGACTAATCGCAAATTTTATCGTGAGAGACAAAGAGTATCTGAACAAATTGTTCAGATACTCTTTTTTTATCCAAAAAACAAACATGACGGTGAATTTTTTTTGTTGATAGGGGAGAAGAGATCGTTATTAGTCAGACAACTTTGTCCCAATGGACAATGAAAGTTGTACTTTAGAACCACAATGTTAAAGAATTGCCAAAGTTTGAAGCAAAAAAATTCAGTTTTTTTGTGAAAAAGAGCATAAATCCGGTTGAAAAATTTAGGGAACTAAGGTAAACTATATGTTAGATATTGTTAGGAGGTACAGTGTGGGGCAGAAAGCAAAAAAGATCCTGTTACTTCTGGCATCGGTTGCTGTATTGTGTGCGGTAATCATTGTGGCAAATACACAGGCTCAAAAACGGAAACTGGCGGTTTCGATGGATTTTATCATGGATACCGTGATTGAACAAAAGCTGTATGGAAAAAACGGTCAGCAGGCTGTGGACGAAATCAGCCGCAGACTTCGGGAATATGAGCAGATGTGTTCGATGTATCTGGAGGAAAGCCAGGTAAGCCAGATTAACCAAAATGCAGGGAAAGAATACATAGAGGTTTCAGACCAGTGTCTGGAGCTGATCAAGCGCTCCAAACAATATGCGGGACAGTCGAATGGACTTTTCGACATCACTATCGCGCCGCTGACTACTTTGTGGGGGATTACTTCCGATCATCCGAAGGTTCCTTCTCAGCAGGAGATCGACAAGGCGAAAGCGCTGGTAAACTATCAGGATATCCTCATCGACGGCAACAAGGTCATGCTCCGTCGGGAAGGTCAGGCGATTGATCTGGGAGCGGTTGCAAAGGGTGCTGCCTGCGAGATTGTACGGGAAGTCGCACAGCAGTATGAGATTACCAGCGGCTATGTTTCCATTGGAGGCAACCTGATTGTGCTGGGAGAAAAGCCGGATGGAAGCGCATATCGTTTTGGTATTCGCGACCCGCAGGGGGAAGAATCGGAATATCTTGGAACGATTTCGCTGGAAGGAAAGACCATGGCTACCACCGGAACCTATGAGCGATGGTTTGAACAGGACGGCGTACGGTATCATCATGTGATTGATCCACGGACCGGTTATCCGGCTGACAGTGATCTGTTGTCGGTATCGGTCATTTCGGAAGATGGCTTGCTTGCGGACTGTATGTCCACAGCACTGTTTATCGAAGGAAAAGAAGCCGCTCTTGCAAAGATGCAGGAAGAAGAGTACCAGCTGGTGATTGTGGACCAGGAAGGAACGGTTTATTGCTCTCCTTCGCTGAAAGGAAACTTTGAGCCAAACACCGAAAACAAACATTCGTATACCTATCAATATGCAAGCTAAAGGAAAGGGCGGTCGGCTGTTATGATCGATCAGAAAGCGTCAAAAGTCAGCCTGATGGGTCTGCTGTTTGCACTGGCGATGGCTTTTTCCTATCTGGAAAGTATGCTGGTTATTCCGGGACTTCTACCGGGAATGCGGCTTGGATTGTCCAACCTGGTGACGATGTATTGTCTGTTTTTCCTTGGCAAGCGTGCAGGATACACCATGGCAGTCATGAAGGCGGTGTTTGTGGTGCTGACACGCGGATTTGTTGCAGGAATGCTCAGTTTAAGCGGCGGTATCTTTTCCGTGACGGCGATTGTGCTTGTGGATTTTTTGAGCAAACACTCGCTTCATTATATCACGCTCAGCGTGATCGGAGCGATCTTTCATAATATTGGCCAGTTGATTCTGGCAAGATATCTGACCAGCGTGTTTTTGTATTATTATATTCCGGTTCTGCTGGTGACCGGACTTGTGGTGGGCATCATCACAGGAAAGCTGTTTGTATGGATAATACCCTATATTCCTAAGCGTTACCGCACGCAGCTGCGCGAGCGTAGGAAGTAGGGATTATTATAAAGATACACAGTATCGCTTATGGGGCGGTACTGATATCGCCTGTTTTCGGAAGGATGACAGGCAAATTATAGAAATGGGGGCTAAAATCGTGTCTAACAATGGTAAGAAGACATTGCCGGGCGTGCATGTTCCACACCATAAGAACACAAATGACTGTGTTCCACAGGTCATGCCGGTTCCGGACAAGGTGTATATCTCCTTGCACATGCATATGGGTGCGCCTTGCGATCCGCTGGTAAAAAAGGGGGATACCGTAAAGGTCGGACAGCTCATTGGTTCTTCGCAGGCGTTCATGAGCGCAAGAACTCATTCCAGCGTGTCCGGTATCGTTGAAGCGATTACTTCGATGACAACCAGCATCGGTGCAGTCGATCAGGTAGTCGTAATTGCAACGGACGGCAAACAGGAGATTTCCGAAGAGGTACAGCCACCGGTTGTGAACAACTACCAGGATTTCCTGGAAGCACTCAAATGTTCCGGTCTGGTTGGTCTTGGCGGTGCGGGCTTCCCGGCTCATGTTAAGTTTAACCTCAAGGACCTCAACGCAGTTGATACCCTGGTAATCAACGCGGCAGAATGTGAGCCTTACATCACCACCGACCTGCGCACCATGCTGGACAAATCGGATATGCTCTTCAAGGGCATCAAGGCAGTCCAGAAGTACATGGAAATCAACAAGGTCTACATCGGCATTGAGGACAACAAGCCACAGGCAATCGAGAAGCTCAGACAGGAATCTGCAAACGATCCAACCATCGAGGTAGTTCCGCTCAAAGCAATGTATCCAAAAGGTGCTGAGAAAGTCATTGCATACGAGACCTGCGGCAAGGTAATCAAGGAAGGTCAGCTGCCATTCCAGGCAGGTGTTATCATCTCCAACGTTACTTCCATGGCATTCATCGGCGAATACCTGACCACTGGTATGCCGCTGATTACCAAGACACTGACCGTTGACGGTTCGGCAATCAAAGAGCCGAAAAACGTGGTAGCTCCAATCGGTGCGACCTTCAAGGACATCGTCGAGTTCTGCGGCGGCTTCAAAGAAGAGCCTGCAAAACTTCTGATGGGCGGTCCAATGATGGGTACTCCGCTGTACGACGTAAACTATCCGCTGGTAAAGAACAACAACGCGCTGCTTGCTTTTGCAAAAGCAGATGTTCCGCATTATGAGGAAACTGCATGTATCCGCTGCGGACGCTGTGTTCGTGCCTGCCCGATGGGATTGATGCCATCGCTGATCGAAACCGCATTCAAGATGAAAGACATCGATGAGCTCAAAGCGCTCAAGGTAAACCTTTGCATCGAGTGCGGATGCTGCGCTTATGCTTGTCCGGCAAAACGTCAGCTGGTAGTTGTCAATAAACTGTCCAAGCGTTTAATCGCTCCGAAAAAATAGTTTGAGGTGAGTTGCTTTGAGTAATAAATTGATCGTATCCGCTTCGCCGCATATCCGTGACTGTGCGACGACCAGCACGATTATGAGGGATGTGCTGATTGCACTGGCTCCGGCAATGATCGCTGCCACCCTGATCTTTGGTTTTCGTGCAATTTTGATGACAGCAGTGTGTGTACTGGCCTGCATCGTGTTTGAATATGCGACCGAGCGTGTTCTGGGCAGAGAAAACACCATTTCTGACCTGAGTGCAGCAGTCACCGGTGTGATCCTTTCCTTCAACCTGCCGGTACAGCTGCCAATCTGGATGGCAGTTGTTGGCTGCTTCTTTGCAATCGTTATCGTAAAACAGCTGTTTGGCGGTATCGGCAATAACTTTGCAAACCCTGCTATCGCAGCTCGTATCTTCCTTCTGCTTTCCTTCTCTCAGCCAATGACCAGCTGGCTTGCAGTGGAAAACGGCAAAGCAGTAGAAGGCGTTTTTGGTGCAACACCACTTGCTCAGATTGCAGCTGGTGAAACCGCAAACCTCCCATCCCTGATGGATATGTTCCTTGGAACCCGCGGTGGATGTATGGGTGAAACCTGTGCGCTTGCACTGATTATCGGCGGCATCTATCTGATCTGGCGTAAAGTAATCACCATCACCATTCCACTTTCCTTTATCGGCGGTGTGTTCGTTCTGTCCCTGCTGTTCGGTGTTGACCCAATGTATCAGGTACTGGGCGGCGGTCTGATGATCGGTGCATTCTTCATGGCAACCGATTACACCACCTCTCCAATCACCGAAAAAGGCAAAATCATCTTTGGTCTGGGCTGTGCGCTGATCACCATGGTTATCCGTGTATTTGGTTCCTATCCAGAAGGTGTATCCTATTCCATCCTTCTGATGAATATCGTTACCCCACACATCAACCGCATGGTTCGCAATAAGGCGTTTGGAGGTGTGCAGCAGTAATGAACGCAATGAATGAATTTGTAAAACCAACGCTGGTGCTTGCCATCATCTGTCTGGTAATCACCGCGCTGTTGTCTGTAAGCCATGAGATCACTCAGCCAATCATTGACGAAAATGAGCGCAAAACTGCTGAGATTGCCCGTGCAGAAGTTTTGACCGAAGCAGACTCCTTCGAACAGATCGAAGGGGAATTCCCAGAAGGTGTACAGGAAGTATATAAGGCTGCAAATGGCGCTGGCTATACTGTTACTGTTACCTCTAAAGGTTACTCCAGCGATCCGCTGAAAGTAATGGTTGGTCTGAAAGAAGATGGCACCATCGAAAGAATCAAGGTGCTGGCAAACAACGAAACCCCAGGCTTGGGTTCCAAAGTATCCAATGATGACTTTGTAAACCAGTTTGAAGGCATGGACAGCTCGATGGAAAACTTTGAGGCAATCGGTGGAGCAACCATCTCCTCCAATGCAATGAAGAGAGCAATCGAGAATGCATTCCAGGTTTATGAAACAGTGAAAGGAGAGTAGGGAAGATGGAAAAATCGAATCTGCAAATCCTGACAAATGGTATCATCAAGGAAAACCCGGTTCTGGTTCTGGTTCTGGGAACCTGTCCGACCCTGGCTGTTACCACCATGGCAAAGAATGCAATCGGTATGGGTCTGGCAGCAACCTTTGTACTGCTTGGCTCAAACATTGTAATTTCCCTGTTAAAGAAAGTAATTCCGGACAAAGTCCGTATCCCTTGCTACATTGTTGTAATCGCAGGCTTTGTAACCCTGCTGAGCGCTCTGCTTCAGGCGTATGTGCCGGATGTTTACAGCGCACTGGGTATCTTCCTGCCGCTGATCGTTGTAAACTGTATCATTCTTGGCCGTGCTGAGATGTTTGCAAGCAAAAACAGCGTGTTCAAATCTGCTCTGGACGGTATCGGTATGGGTATTGGTTTTACCTTCGCTCTGCTGATCATCGGCTCTATCCGTGAGATCCTCGGTTCCGGAACCTGGTTTGGTCTGCCAATTACCGTAAACCTCTTCTCGCCAATTTCCATCTTTGTTCTGGCTCCTGGCGGATTTTTGGTATTTGGCTGTGTTATCGCTCTGCTCAACAAGCTCTCCAACGGCAAGGCTGTTAAGAGAAAGAGCTTTGGCTGTGAGTCCTGTCCAAATGCGGCTGGCTGCGCAAATGCCGGAAAGGGAGGCTGTGAATAATGGAATTGTTTAGAAACTTGATGTACATTCTGGTCACCTCGGTTCTGGTTGAGAACGTGGTACTGGCAAAATTCCTTGGATGCTGTCCGTTCCTTGGCGTATCCAAAAAGCTCGACTCTGCAGTAGGTATGAGCTCTGCGGTTATCTTCGTTATGCTGATGGCAACCGCTGTTACCTGGCCAATTTATACTTATCTGCTCGCACCAAACGGACTGGATTACCTCCAGACTATCGTATTCATTCTGGTTATCGCAGCTCTGGTACAGATGGTAGAGTTTATCCTCAAAAAGTACATGAAATCGCTGTATAAAGCACTGGGTGTTTATCTGCCTTTGATCACAACAAACTGTGCAGTACTGGGATGTACTCTCCTCAACCTTGAAAATCACTACAATTTCCTGGAGTCTCTGGTCAATGCATTGGGAAGCGGTCTTGGCTTTATGCTGGCAATGGTTCTCTTTGCAGGCGTTAGAAGCAAGATGGAAAGCGTAGAATTTCCAAAGAGCTTCCAGGGTATTCCGATCACTCTGGTTGCAGCGTCCATCGTTTCCATGTCCTTTATGGGATTTGCAAGCGTTGCTGACGGTATCTTCAGATAACGAAAAGGAGACGAAGCAATTATGTTACAAACCATTTTAGTACCTGTCTCCATCGTTACCGGAGCAGGTCTGATTGCAGGCCTTCTGCTTTCTGTTGCATCCAAATTCTTTGCAGTGGAAGTGGATGAGCGTGTTACAAAATTAAGAGAAGTTCTGCCGGGCGCAAACTGTGGTGCCTGCGGATGTGCAGGTTGTGACGAGTATGCCGCAAAAATGGCAGCTGGCGAAGCAGAGCCAAACCTCTGCCCGGTCGGCGGTGCAGCTGTTGCTGCAAAACTTGGCGAAATCCTCGGCGTATCGGTTGGTTCCATCGAGCCAAAACGTGCAGTAGTAAGATGCCGCGGACATCTTCAGACTTCCGAATACATCATGGATTATGATGGTCCAAAAACCTGTCAGGCTGCAAAGCTTTTCTATAACGGAAGAACAAGCTGTAATTTTGCTTGCCTGGGTTATGGCGACTGTGTCAATGCCTGTGAATATGATGCAATCCAGATTGTCGATCATATCGCAAAGGTAAAGGAAGATCTGTGTATCGGATGCGGAGCTTGTGCAAAGGCTTGTCCAAACGGTATTCTGGAAATTCTTCCAAGAAGCCAGACTACTTACGTTACCTGCATGAGCCACGACAAAGGCGCAGATACCCGCAAGGTCTGCACCAATGGCTGTATCGGATGTAAGAAGTGCGAAAAAGTTTGTGAATTCGGCGCAATCACCGTAGATAACAACTGTGCACACATTGATCCGGAAAAATGTACCAACTGCGGTAAGTGCGCAGAGGGTTGTCCGGTAAAATGTATTCATCTGGAAAATCTGCAGTAAGAACAATTTCTGTTACAAAATCAAAATGGACAGCTGGAATCTCGGCTGTCCATTTTCTGTCTGTGCAAGGAGGAAAGTATGCGTATTTTGGTGATTGAAGATGAACAGGAACTTGCCGATGCCCTGTTAAAAGGACTTTCACTCAAGGGATATGCTGTGGACAGCGCACTGGATGGCGCACAAGGATACCAAAAGGCGATGGACGAGCAGTATGATCTGATCGTTTTGGATCTGAACCTTCCTGGTATGGATGGATTGAGCCTTCTCAAACAGCTAAAACAGGAAAAACCAGAAAGCAAGGTTCTGATTTTGTCAGCAAACCACCATTTGGAAACAAAGCTTTCCGGATTTACACTGGGAGCAAGTGATTATCTGACCAAACCATTTCATTTTGCGGAACTGGAGGCAAGGATCAGGGTATTGCTGAATCGTCAGTTTATTCAGCAAAGCAATGTTCTGCATTTAGGTGATTTAGCGCTGGACACACTCAACCGAACTGCGAGTGTCGGAGAAGAAAAAATCAACTTTACAGCAAAAGAATTGGCGATACTGGAATATTTTATGATGCATCCGGGAAAGCTGATCACCCAGCAGGAACTGATTGATCATGTTTGGAATGGGGATGCTGATCCAATGAGCAATTCGATTCGAGTTCATCTTTCGGCAATGCGCAAAAAACTGAAAGCAGCACTGGGAAAAGACCCGATTCAGACAAAAATTGGGGAGGGTTACCTGCTGCCATGAAAAAAATTTCGCTGAGACTTCGGTTTACACTGACGGCAAGTGTCTTTCTGTTTGTTTCCTGTACGGTACTTGCTTTTTTCTCCAACTTTTCTGCCAATAAGATGGTCGAAGCCATCGAGTTGCAGCCTAGTGTAGCAGTGCAAGAAGGCGATGTTCTGTTTTTTCCATTAGAAGAAATTCAGCCGGCAATTGCAACAGAAGCACAAAAGTCGTATCATGTATTTCGTACCGAAAGTATTGTTGCGACGCTCTGTATTGTGACAGTGGGAAGTCTGGCAACCTATTTTGCATCAGGATACGTGCTCAAACCAATTCGTACCCTTTCGCAGGAAGTGGAAAAACGCAATGCAACCAATCTGGAAAAACAAATTCCTATCCCACAAAGTGCGGATGAAATTCAGCAATTGACTGTCTCCTTTAATCATATGCTAAAGCAGCTTCAGCATGCTTTTGAGCTGCAAAAGCAGTTTTCTGCAGATGCAGCGCATGAACTGCGAACTCCACTGGCGGTGATGCAGGCAAAGTTGGATGTCTTTTCGATGTCAGAGCAGCGTTTGGAGGATGTAGATTCACTGGTAGCTTCGATGAATCAACAGCTGGACAGATTGAATGCGTTGATTGAGGAGCTTCTTTGGTTTAGCCGAGACCTTCCTTTGGAAGAACGTCGAGATGTGCCACTGGATCTGCTGATTTCGGATGTAGCGGAAGAATTGTCCTGCGTTGCGGAAGAAAAACAGATTACCCTGACACTGGATGGAGAAAATTGTGTCGTACAGGGGCAGGATAACCTTCTCGAGCGTGTTTTTTATAATTTGATCGAGAATGCCATCAAATATAGTGCACCGTCAAGCCATGTTTCTATCAGAACAAAACATCAGGAGAACCACATTTTGGTCGATGTTATCGACGAAGGGGAAGGGATACCGCCGGAATATCGAGAACTGGTATTTGAACCTTTCTTTCGCATCGATAAATCCAGAAGTCGGCTGGTCGGAGGAAGCGGGCTTGGGCTTGCAGTTTGCAAAAAGATTCTGGAACGGCATGGTGCGAGCATCTGCGTTTTGGAACATCAGGGCGGCGGCAGTATTTTCAGAGTTATTTTTCCATCTTAACATCCACTTTATATCCGATATGTTATACTCCTTTCTGGAAAACGCGAAAGCGACAGAAAGGAGTATTTTTTATGAAAAAGTTTACAGCAATTTTGGTTGCTTTGCTGTGTGCGGCATCGCTTGCAGCGACACTTACAGCGTGTACAAACAAACCAACACAGGAAGAGGTAGAGCAGGCAATTGCTGACGGCAGTGTTACCGTAGAGGATGCCGTAGAAAAAGGTTGGGTGACACAGGAATGGGCAGAGGAGTATCGGGAATCTTTATCTGTACCAGCCATTGATAAAGTAGCCTATCACGCAATTGGAGAATTTACAACCCAGACAATGTCGGGTGAGGAGTTTACCCGGGATGATGTTGCAGATGTAAGCTTTTTTGCATTTATTGATCCTGCCAGCTCAGAAGCAGAAAATTATTATCAGGAAATTGTAAACGCTTATCCGGAAATCCGGAAGGCAGGAGCAGAGGTTGTGGTCTGCAACAAAGGGGAGAAAGATGCAGAAATGTTTGCCGAAGCGCCATTCCCGGTCATTCTTTATAACGATTCGCTAAAAGAGGCGATGGGAAATAATGTTGGAATGGTAGAAGAAATGGAAAACACTGCTTCCTGGTATGTAAACGGTTCTTTCCTGTCTGCATGGTATGGAAAGGTAGAAGCCGAGGACTTAAAAGATTCCGCGGCTACTTTTGTAGAAGGAAGCAAACAACAGGATGCAGCACCACAGGATGGCGGAATGGTAGCAATGACCGTGGGAGTCAGCCAATGAGGAAATTTACGATATCAATTTTTGCTGCGGCAATCCTGTTAATGGGTATAGGAGTCTGGAGAAATGAGGCTGCGGTGGTTTTGAGCAAGGGAATTAATATCTGTCTGGAGTGTGTTGGCATTGGATAAAAAGAAAAAGCAAAACCGATGGAAAATACAGCTTGCAGCTACTTTGGCGACCAATCCATTTCTGGGGAATTTTCTGGGAGGAAAGATTTATAAAGGCAATTTAAAATCTTTATGCGTTCCAGGGCTTAATTGTTATTCCTGTCCCGGTGCAGCAGGTTCCTGTCCGATCGGTTCACTTCAGGCAGTAATCGGATCTTCTAAATACCAGTTTTCTTATTATGTTGTTGGATTCTTGATTTTTGTTGGTGTCTTGTTGGGACGGTTGGTCTGTGGTTTTCTCTGTCCGTTCGGATGGTTTCAGGAACTTTTGCACAAAATTCCAAGTAAAAAATTCAGCACAAAACCGTTTAGGATTCTCACAAAAGTTAAGTATATTATTTTGTTGGTGTTTGTTCTTATTCTGCCAATCACAGTTGTGAATGAAGTTGGTATGGGTGATCCATTTTTCTGTAAATATATCTGTCCTGCAGGAATTTTGGAAGGTGGTATTCCGCTTGCAATTGCAGATTCTGGAATTCGGGCAAGCTTGGGATGGTTGTTCAGCTGGAAAAGCTGTATCTTGCTAGCAGTGATTTTGTTATCAGTATTTTTTTACCGTCCTTTCTGTAAGTGGATTTGTCCGCTAGGAGCTTTTTATTCCTTGTTTAATCGAATTTCCGTTTACCGTTTGGAGGTAGATCAGCAAAAATGTACTTCCTGCAAGGCATGTAGTCATGTATGCAAAATGGATGTAGAAGTTTATAAAACGCCAAATCATCCAGAATGTATCCGATGTGGAGACTGTGTGAGGGCATGCCCACATCACGCAATCTGTCAGACATTTTGTATGAAACCATCAGAAAGAAAGGAGAAAGCAGGATGCGAAAAATAGCCTGTGCTTTTATTTCCTGCGCATTGTTTCTGACAATGCTGGCAGGATGTTCTTCCAAAGATCAGTTAGTTTCCAAGGAACCTTTTCCAAGCTTTTCAGAAGTGGACATGGAGGGAAATCAGATCACCGAAGAAGTTTTTTCTGATTATGATGTAACCATTGTCAACTTCTGGAACAACGGCTGAGGAACCTGTATCGAAGAAATGCCTCAGTTGGAGGAAATGTACCAAAACTTGAAAGCGGAAAATATCAACTTGATTGGGGTGGGAACAGATTCCAGAGAGAGTGAAGAGAATCTGGAGACCTCCCGCAAAATCCTGACAGAAAAAGGAGTAACCTTCCAGAATATTTCTCCTGACCCGGAGAATGCATTTTATCAGGATTTTATCTCAGAAATCCTGGGATATCCTACCACCTACGTTGTGGATAAGGAAGGAAACATCATCGGAGCACCTATCATTGGCAATCTGGAAAATCAGATGGATGTTTTACAAAAGAGAATTGATACCATTCTGTCCGAGAAATAAGCAACACAACAAAGACATCGGTAACCTTTTCTGAGGTATCGGTGTCTTTGTTCTCTTACGGAAAAATATTTCACTGTGAGATTTTATGCAATAAAACAGCATATTCAACTAAAAAACAGAAGAAATTATGTTTTAAAATGAAAAAATCAAAAATATGGTAAAAAATTCTAAAAAAAGTCTTGTAAGTCAAAAGAAATGTGCTATACTAAATATGGTTTGAAAAATCAGAGTGAAAGATGAAAAATTCAAGCAACTCTTATCAGAAACCGGAGGAAGAAGAAAGATGACTGTAAACGAAAAAATTGCAAAAATCAGAGAAATGATGCAGGCAAATGGAATTGATGCTGTCATCGTTCCAAGTGCAGATCCACATATGAGTGAATATTTTTCCGACCATTGGAAAACAAGAGCTTGGCTGTCCGGCTTTACCGGTTCGGCAGGTACCTTTGTTATCACAAAGAGTATCGCAGGTCTGTGGACTGATGGTCGTTATTATGTTCAGGCAGAAAAACAGCTTGCAGGAAGCGAAGGCGTTCTGTTCAAGATGAATGAGCCTGAAACACCAAAAGTTTATGAATATCTGGCAAAAGAGCTGCCAGAAAATGCTGTTGTAGGAATTAACGGTAAACTGTTCTCCGCTTCCTATGTACAGATCATGAAGGATGCATTTGCAAAGAAAAATATCCAGATTAACAACCAGATCGACTATGCAAACGAAATCTGGGAAGGTCGTCCGGAAGAAAGTGCAACCGAAATCTATAACCTTGGGGTAGAATATGCCGGCAAGTCCGCAGCAGAAAAAATCTCTGAATTAAGAAAAAAACTGCGTGAAAAAGAAGCAGATGCAATCGTAGTAAATACTCTGGATGGTATTGCATGGCTGTACAACATCCGTGCTAATGACGTTGCATGCACACCAGTTGCAATTGCTTATGCTTATGTTTCTCAAGAAGATGCAATCCTGTTTACCAACACAGCAAGAGTAAATGACAGCGTTCTGCGTGTTCTGTCCGAAAACGGCATTACCATGCGTCCATACGAAGATATCTTTGAATATCTGGAAAATATGAAGAAAGATCTGCGCGTTCTGTGTGATCAGAAAGAGCTCAATTACAGCCTCTATCACATTGTACAGAACAACGAACACCTGAGCGTTGTTTCGGCAGATAACCCGATTAAACTGATGAAAGCCCTCAAAAATGAGGTAGAAACCAAGAATACATATGAAGCATACCTGCAGGATGGTATTGCAGAAGCAGAATTCTATGCATGGCTGTTTGAGGCACTGGAAAACGGCGAAACCATCACCGAATACCAGGCATCCGAAAAACTTCATTCCTTCCGTGAACAGCGCAATCACTTTAAAGGTGACAGCTTCACCGCTATCATTGCTTACCGCGACAATGCAGCAATGATGCACTATGCACCAAAGACAGAGGGTTCTGCTGTTATCGAAAGAAGTCACTTCCTGCTCAACGACAGCGGCGGTCAGTATCTGACCGGTACAACCGATACCACCCGTACCTTTGCAATGGGTGAGCTGACCGATGAGGAGCGCCGCGACTATACTCTGGTTCTCAAGAGCGTTATCGCAATGAGCACCGCAGTATTTAAAGAAGGTATGACCGGCTACGGTTTGGACATTCTCTGCCGTGGTGTTCTGTGGAAATATGGTCTGGATTACCGCTGTGGTACCGGTCATGGTGTCGGCTATATGCTGGGCGTTCATGAAGGTCCACAGAGCCTGGGCAACAAAGACATCAAGCTGCAGGAAGGTATGGTTCTGACCATCGAGCCAGGTATCTATACTGAAGGCAGCCACGGTATCCGTACCGAAAATACAGCAGTTGTTGTCAAAGGAGAAAAGACAGAATACGGTCAGTTCTATCATTTTGATACCTTTACCGTTGTTCCAATTGACACCACACCTTTGAAAGTTGAAATGATGACTCAGGAAGAAATCGATTGGCTCAATGACTTTAACCGTCATGCTTACAATACAGTTTCTCCATACCTGAGCGAAAGAGCAGAAAAATGGATGAAGAAAGCAACTGCTCCGATCAGCAAATAATACAAAGATCACAACGAAAAAAGCTGTGCAGGAATTTCCTGCACAGCTTTTATTTTGTCTTCTTTCTTAAAACCTTTAAGAAAGAGATTCGAGTGTGGAATAAAGAATATTCAGATCGACCGGTTTGGAGATGTGGGCATTCATACCGGCAGCCATCGTTTCAGCAATATCTTCCGAGAAAGCATTGGCGGTTACCGCAATAATCGGAATGGATTTTGCATCTTCACGCGGCAGGGAACGAATCTGTTTGGTTGCTTCGCATCCGCCCATGACCGGCATCTGCATATCCATCAGGATAAAGTCAAAAGTACCCTGTTCGGAAGAGGAGAAGAGGTCAACCGCTTCTTTTCCGTTCCATGCCTGAGTGACATGGATATTTTTGATAGTAAGGATTTCGGTGGCAATTTCCATGTTGATTTCGTTATCTTCCACCAAAAGAACGTGTTTTCCTTCTAACTGATACTGTTCGGATGATTTTGCTTTTTCAGTATCGTGATTCTGGTTTTGTTCCAGATAAAGAGGAAGTGTTACTGTAAAGACAGAACCTTTTCCAAGTTCACTCTCAACATTGATTTCGCCATCCATCTGCATGATCAGATTTTGAATAATCGGCATGCCAAGTCCGGTACCGGAAACATTTTTTGCACCAAATCGGACATCGCGTTCAAACGGAATAAACAGTTTTTCCAAAAAATCTTTGTCCATACCAACACCGGTATCGCTGACTATGATTTGGAAATCGGAGTATCCGCTTCCTTCGTGTGGAATTTCGCGGACAGTGACATCAATGTGGTCACCGGGGAGGGTATACTTAATTGCATTGGACAAAAGGTTGTTCAAAATCTGCTGAATGCGGAACCAGTCACCGATAACAACTTTGTTTTGAATTTCAAATTTACTGGAAAAATGCTTTTCATTCTTTTGCGCCTGAATCTCAAAGATGGAGAACAGTTCCTGCATCTCCTGCTGGATTGGGAAAGAAGCTTTGTTCAGTTCCAGTTTACCCTGTTCCAGACGAGAAATTTCAAGGATGTCATTGATCAGTCCTAACAGATGTTTGCTGGAGAGATTGATTTTCTGCAGATATTCCTTGATCTTATCCGGAGAGGAGAGATGGTTGGAAGCAAGTTCGGAAAGACCGATAATCGCATTAAGCGGGGTACGCATGTCATGCGACATGTTGGAGAAGAACATATTCTTTGTTTTAGCAATTTCCTGGCTGGTTTTCAAAGAATCCTGCAGCAGCTTGTTGTAATTGAGCTGTGCCTGTTTTTCTTCTTCAATGTCGCGGAAACAGAGGATAACCTCGTTTGGTCGAAGCGATTCGTCAAACAGCATTCGAATATTAACCCAGCGATACTGGTCGTTAAACAAACGCTGGAAATCACCGCCAAAGTTCTTGACACGCTTTTTAACTAGCTCACGAATGTTTTGCAAAGAAAAAGTTTGTTCAATATCATGGTAGACATCTGCTTGAGTAATATCCTTGAGTGTGTGCAGAAGGTCCATATATGTTCCTTTTTCGGGAAGGTTCTGGCGGACATAATCAGATGCTTTGATGATAGTATAGCTGCCCTGTTCTACATTGACCAAATACAGTGCATAATAAGAATTACCCAATACACGGACAACATCGTTGGTCAATTTTACTTTTTGGTTTAAATGCCAATCCCGAACAAGAAACAGAACGGATAGAATCGAAATAAATGCAATAGAAGAAAGGTAGAAAATAGAGATTTTTTCAGTACCTCTCAACAGATAATCGTAAGGGATAGTGATAACAGAGTACCATCCATTTGGAGTCACGCTGTAGTATACGCCGCGCTTTTCACCATCTGAATCGGTAACGTAAGAAGAGGAAACATCGTGAAGTCCCTTTTTTATTTCTGAAAATAACTCTTTGGTATAGGAGTCAAAATCGGAAATTTCAGATTTATCAAATCCATTGTAATGCAGGAGAAATCCCTGAGAATCAAATAGGAAGTATCGACTGCCTTCTGGAAGGGATTCCATACTTGACCAGCCGCTAAACTGTTCCGGGTAGATATCTACTGCGACAACAGAATCTGTACTTCCAACACGCATTGCCATAGTCAGGGTGGGGGTGTTCAAACGCTGGTCGATATAGGTGGGGGTATAGATGATTTTACGGTTTGCTTCTATTGCCATCTGGTACCAATTTGTTTGAGTCGGGTCGATTACTTCATCGCCTTCCCAATAGGTTGCACCAGCTATTTTTCCGTATACTGCGGCATATATTTCAATTCCTTTGATATCGGTGGTTTCCTCAATGTAATCCTGATAATCGGACAGCCATTGTCTGATGACCGAAATATCATCCTGCTGTTCTAATCGTATATGAACTGCTGTTGCAGCATTGGTTAAAATAGTAGCGTATTCATTCAGATAAATGTCTTCCTGCATCGAGTAGCCTGCTGCAATTTCTGAACCTAAAATTTGTGCGTTATCCAGAAGAGAGGTGCGCATCATATGTAAACTGAATCCAGAAAAAAGAACAAGAAAGAAAAGCAACAGGAATACTCCTATATTATTTTGTCGCTTTTTGGTCAATTTAATCACCCTCAAACATAAAAGTTTCACAAAATGATTATAACATATTCTATCATATCAAACAAGCACAAAATAACAGGCGGTACTGTATAAGCAGTACCGCCTGAAAAACAGGAATTATTCAGAAAGAATCTTGATGAGCAGGTCGCCCATACCAACGTTATAACCGCTGGTTGCAAAGATACCGTTGAGGCCTGGTTTGGTAACAACGATAAGTGGGAGTTTATCCGGATCAACATACATTCTTCTTGCAATGGAAGAAACGTTTTCACGGAAGTCATCGTAGCAGATGGTAACGTTTGGCAGCAGTTCAAGCGCTTTTGCCAAGGTGTGATTTTTCTTTGCTTCATCGCTGCGGATGATAAAGACAAGCTGTGCATCCAAAGCATTGTAGCGGACATGATGTTCGATCAGCTCGTTGAGAATGTGCTCGGTTGGTTCCTTGCCTTCTTCCAGCCAGAACAGGATGTTTGCTTTGCCGGCAGTCAGTTTTTCTGCTTCGATCTTGCCGCCATCTTTGTCCTTCAGGGAGAATGGCAGGATGTCCATGTTCTCGAGCATATCGGAGATCTTGGTGTCGCGCAGACGGATAGTCAGGTTGTCTGCATGACCTTCGCCGACAGTAAAGCGATATTCCTTGGTGAACAAGCTTCCGTTTGGCATTCTCTTTGCAGTGATCAGGCGGTAAGCACCCGGAGCCAGATCCAGCAGAACCTTGCCGTCAGTCCATTCTCTTTCGCTCAGATCCAGAGTATTGTAGATGCCGTCATGCAAGATGCCGAGGCTCCAGTTCTGGAAATATACCCACTTGGTATCATCGCCGGAAACAACAGTGAATGGGAGAGTTTTTGCCTTGTTTGCTTTTTCTACGTTGTGGAATGCACCATCACGGTAGAACTGAATTGCCTTGGTTTCTGGATTTAGTCTTGCAGGAACGCCCAGAGTACGGCAAACAGCAACAAACAGAACTTTCTTGGACAGATAGGAGCCGTAGCCAACCTTCATGATCTTGTCCGGAGCAGCAATCAGAGTGCTGTATTCGCGGCTATCATTGGAAGATACGTGTTCCAGAATCCAGTTCCACAGAGCTTCCGGATCTGCAATGAATGCTTTCTTCTGTGCTTCATCAAAGGAAGCAGCGAGAGCAGATCTCCATGCAGTCAGTTTTTCGTTGGAAACGCGAGGGGAGAGGACGTATGGAACATAAATGTCTTCTGGAAGATCGCCCTGTGGGCAAGCTTCTGCCATGTGGCTTTCCAGTACATCAGCGCACAGGTCGGTTTTATCCTTTACAGTCAGGACATTCAGCAGTTTTGCTCTGAGTTCACGGTTTGCATCATCAGAAGCAGCCTTGAGGAATTTTTCTACCTCAGAAGCGTTGCCTTTTGCGTCAAACAGTGCTTTTGCAGCGTATTCAGCGCAGACACCGTTTAAGGAAAGAGCAGCTGCAGCTTTTGCAGCGGAATCTTCGGTATGGTAGTTACCTTCTTTTTTGTGCAGCAGATCAGCAGCAGCGTCAAATTTTCTCTGCTGGGTTGCTTTCTGCTCATCAGTCAGGCGAACAGCAAACTTCATATTGTCCTTTGGTGGAACAACATCATATTCTTCGCCGTTCAGTTCCTCAGTCTGGCTGTCGAATGCCTTGGAGAAGTCAATTACAACCGATGGCTCTTTTCTGGAATCTACCAGGCGGGTAACAAATTTGCCGTCTTTGACAGCATGGATATGTAAATCGCCCAGACCCAGGGTGATGGAAGCCTCGCCATTAGCATCGGAGATGAGGGTGGAAATCGGGAAGAATTCGGAATAGTTGAGCAGCTCGATGCGGACTGCAACACCTTCTACCGGTTTGCCGTTATCTACAACTTTAACCGAGAAGGTCTGAGTGTCAGCATAGCGCTTGAGTTCGTTACAGATGGTGGTCAACCCTTCGTGGGTAACGATCTCTTCGTTTTCTACATAGTCGGAGAACATGCGGCTGTGGATGATCATTGCACGAGAAGCAGCAGCGGTGAACCAGCCTTTGTCCAGAACTTCTTCCGGTTCGCATGCGCCGAGGTAATGCCAGTCACCATCGCACCATACTTCGATCCATGCGTGGTTATCATCACAATGAGGCCATCTTGGAGTATAGATCTGACGGGTTGGGATACCAACACTGCGGAATACAGTGGTAGCAAAAGTGGATTCTTCACCGCAGCGGCCATAAGCACAGCGCAGAACGGTCAGTGGGTTTGCAGTACGCTCGTCGGTCAGACGGTAGGTAGCATTTTCAAAGCACCAGTAGTTGAGTTCCAGAGCAGCTTCTTTCATGCTGGAAGTTTTGCCGGCATTCACCAGTCGCGGCCAGCACAGATTATAGAAGTCGCGGCGGCAGTCCACGATATCTTCGTTGTTGATGCGGTAGTAGAGAACATGGTTTAAGAAGATATCCTCTGGGATATCCTTGCACCATGGTGTGTTTTCACGCAGAAAGAGTGCATGATCAACATATTTTAAGAAAAGGGAAAAATCATAGTTTGCGATATCGCTGATTGGCATGGTGCCATACAGATATTTCATGCAAACCTTCTGATTGTCATTGCACTGATTGAGGTTTTCCAGAATTTCCTGTTCACGGCCGCCAAAGTAAGGACGGGCAGCCTGAAAATACTGTTCTGCTTTTTCGCAGAGCAGGGAAGAAAACGATACATTGGACATAATGAGCATCTCCTGTTCCTGAGGTGATTTTCATGTATTAAGATTTATTTGCAAACGCGGTCAAGAACTTCTCTTGCTTTTCTGATCTCTTCCGCACTTGTCTGCCAGAGAGTGTATTCGCTGACCAGTGGAAGACCCATGCTGACATCATCCTTGCGGTAGATCATTGGGCTGTCCAGAGTGATTTTGCCGGACATGTGGAAGGTGGTTGCGCCGGTCAGAGGAGCCAGTTCTTCGATGACACTTGCTTTGACGCCGCTGCCAATCATGATATCGATATCATTGCCAGCTTCCTTTACTAAGGTGCACAGAAGGTCTTTTCCTTCCATAGCGGTGTTTTTCTGTCCGGAGGTGAGGATGGTGCTGATGTGCAGATCTTTTGCCTGCTGGAGAGCAGCCATTGGATCAACGCAGACATCGAATGCACGGTGCATGGTGACCTTCATGTCGCCTGCTTCTTCCATCAGGATTGCCATTTGCTCCAGATTGAGAGTTCCGTCTGGTTTGAGGATACCGATTACAACGCCGTCAGCGCCTGCTTCACGGAACATCTTGACATCGCGGCGGATGATCTCGAATTCCTCGTCAGAGTAGCAGAAATCGCCGAATCTTGGACGGATAATTGGATTGATGAGGATATCGCATTTTTCACGGATGCGATGATAAAGATTGATGTCAGGAGTTGTGCCGCCGATAATCAGGTTTGCACACAGTTCCAGACGGTCTGCGCCGCCTTCCTTTGCAGCAACAGCAGATTCAACGGTGTCAACACAACACTCCAGCAATGGTTTTTTCATGGGGAAACCCCTCCTTTATTAGAATCGGTCCGCCGCAGTAAAGTGACGGTCCATCAGAAAATACATAGTAGCGGCAGAAGCACCGGTTGCGCCCTCGGACTGGAACTCGTACAGCGGTTTGTCCACACGAGCAACACCAGCGATATCCAGATGAATCCATGGATGATCTTCGGCAAACTCACGCAGGAACAGTCCGGCAACGATGCTGCCGCAGCCGGAACGGGTGGAGTTTGCAAGGTCGGCAACGCGGCCGTTTACCATTTCGCGGTATTCTTCATCGGTTGGAAGATCGACATATTTTTCGCTCGCTCTTGCGCCAGCGCGCAGAAGCTCGTCTTCAAAGCAGTCATCATTGGTCATCAGTCCTGCACGTACCTTGCCGTATGCAGCAGCAATGGCACCAGTGAGGGTAGCAACGTCAACGATGCGGTCTGCTTTTTCTACGCGGATTGCATAGGTGATCGCATCAGCCAAAATCATACGGCCCTCTGCGTCGGTGCTGAGGATCTCTACCGTTTTGCCGTTCATAGCGGTCACAACATCGCCAGGGATGGTGGAGGAATTGGACAGGCGGTTTTCTACAATCGGAACAACGGCAAGCACATTGGCTTTTGCTTTGTTTTTAGCCAGTGCACAGACTGCCGCGGTGACAGCAGCAGCTCCGCCCATGTCGCCCTTGGTATTGATTAAGCCATCGCGGCTCTTTAAAGAGTAGCCGCCGGTATCGAGGGTAACACCTTTGCCGACCAGTGCGGTGACTTCTTTGTCATCCGGATTACCCATATAGCGCAGAACAACAACGCTGCATGGATAATCACTGCTCAGTCCGATGCTCAAGAAAAGATTCATATTGAGCTTTTTGGCTTCTTCAATGTCAACCACCTTGACTTCACAGCCGGAAGCTTTGCCTTCTGCGACGATCTTTTCTGCCAGGGTAACCGGATTTAAAAGATTTCCAGGCATGTTGACCCAGTCTCTTGCCATCATGACACCATCAGCGATATTTGCCGACTTGTTGACAATTTCCTGAATCTCTGCCTGATGTTCGTCCTCAAAGCCCTGCAGGTATGCCTTAAAATCATACTTTGGCTGTACCTTGCTGTAATGGCCTTCATAGTGGTACAATCCCAGCATGAAACCGGTAGTGAGGTCGTAGACGCTGTCGATGCCGTAAAGGGAAACAATCGGGGAAGCGTCCACCAGATATTCTTTCTGCTTTAATTTGCGCATCGTTTTGGAAGCGAGCGCCGCAGCGGATTTTACATGGGTGAGTGTCAGATCCTTTTCCTCGCCCAGACCAATCCAGACGTGGAGGGTGGATTTGAGGAAGGTATGAAATTCCGAAAAGCGGGAAGCGTCAAAGATGGATAAAATCTGTTTGGACAGACCGCTTTCTGCAAGGGAATCCTGAAATGCAAAATGTACAACAGCCGAACATTTTTTATGATTGTCTACTAAAATCATGGCTGATTCCTCCATTTCCAATAAACTGTCAGGAAAACAACTACCTTACCTTAAGGATAGCATATTTTTGCACAAAAAGGAATTATTCCTGCAAAAATATTTCCTCTTTTCTTTACAGAGAGATCTCACCGGACAGTTTCTGCATGCAGTCCACACAGTGTTCCAGATAAATTTTACGGATGGACGGATATTCTCCCAAACCCTTTAATACAACCTGAGTTTCATATCCGGCAGCTTCAAATACCTGCTGCCAGGAATCATCGTCGCCGCTCATATCATTGATAGCGTGGTCACCGGCAACCACCATCAGTGGAGCCAGAACCACCTTTTTGGCATGGATGGCTTCTACTTCCTTCTTGACAGTTTCCAGATCCGGATAGCCTTCCACAGTACCGATAAAGAAGTTTTTGCAGCCTTCTGCTTTCAGGCGGTAATCCAAAGCGGGGTAGGTTGCGTTTGCAGGATGTTCGGTGCCATGACCCATCAGGACCAGAGCAGTATCCGGCTGAATATCGGAAAATTCTTCCCGCAGTGCACGGGTAACCTTTGGATAATCCTCAAATGAGGTGAGCAGCGGCCAGCCGCAGACGATATTTGCAAAACGTCCTTTCCAGGAGTCTACCTCTTTGCGGACGTCGTCAAACTCAAATCCGTTCATCACATGGGTCGGCTGACAGATAACGGTGCTAAATCCTTCATCAAACAGTTTTTGCAGTGCCTGTTTGACCGAATCGATTTCGATGCCGTCACGCTCTTTTAATTTGCGGATGATCATACCGCTGGTGAAGGCGCGGCGCACTTCAAAGTCAGGAAACGCGCGGCGAAAATCTTCTTCGATGGCACCGATTGTTTTTTCGCGGGTTTCCTCATAGCTTGTACCAAAGCTCACAACCAAAATGGCTTTTTTGCTGTGGTCCGGTTTGGAAGGAACAATCGGCAGTTCCAGTGCAGGAGCCTGCTGTTTTGTTTTGTCTTTTTTTACGGCAGCTACACACAGTCCGGCAACCGCAGAAGCAAGAGCAAGTCCAAATAATTTCTTCAAGATAATCTTCCTCCATTTCTTTGGGAGTTCATTTCCTAATGACTATACCATGAATTATAAATTTCCACAAGTTTTTTGTGGAAGGAAATGACTTTATATGATATAATGAAAAAAAGACACAAACAGAAAGGTGATTTTGATGAAGTCCAAGAAGAAATTTGCAATGATGATGATGGATGCACAGTATGATACCAAGCGAGATTATGCTGTGTTTGAGACCGAGGAGGTCGAGACCCACATGATCACTGTAAATTCCCCGGAGCAGGCAGTCCAGATGGCAAAAGAACTTGCAGAGCAGGGCTTTGGCGCAATTGAAGTGTGCGGGGCATTTGGCGAGGAGCTGGCCCGGAAAATGTATGAAGCAACGGGAAACAAGGTCAGTGTAGGTTATATTGTATGTCCTCTGGATCAGAAAGAACTGTCCGATCGTTTCTGGCAGGCATAATGACCTGATAAAGTATTATGATCCAAAGATAAAAAACGCATCCAACCGGGTGCGTTTTTCTTTTTGTGTGGTATAATAGCGCTTGCGATGTGGAAATCCAAAGAGAGAGAAGAGAAAAAATGAATCATTACTTCAGAAAGAAAAAGTGGACCTATGGGCTGTACCTTGTTTTTGTACCGCTTTCCTGCATGGCATCCATTCTGTTTGCGCTCTCCTTTCAGCCAGTGATTGATACCGCGCTGAGCGGGGATCTTCCTGCTTTTGTCCGGGCATCTCTAGGTTGTATTTTGTGGGGCGTTTTGGATGCACTAGGGTTAGCAGCAGTCAACCAGACAAAATTCAGGATATTAGCATCGGTAAAAATCAATTTAAAAGAAGATTTGTACCGTTCTATTCTTTCGTTTGACTATCAGCATTTTTGCAAAGAAAATGAAGGCAGCTATCTGTCGATTTTAAATAACGACGTCGGTGTGTTGGCGCAGGATTACTTTGAAGCAAAACTGATGGTGTACCGTGTGGTGTGGAGCTTTGTTGTTTCTTTTTTGGCAGTGTCTGCACTAAGTCCGATCATTACTGTGATTTTGATTGTGATCGGCCTGATTTCCCTTTTGATTCCGCAAATTCTGGGCAAGGGCCTGACCAGACAGCAAGAGGAATATTCCGTTTATCGCGGACAATATATCGCCCGGGTGAAGGATATTCTGGATGGATTTTTGACCATCAAGAATTGTCACCGCTTTGATTACTTTGAAAAGCAGCATCAGAAAATCAATGTACAGACTGAGGAAAGCGGCAGAAAGAACAGCAGCAAGATGTATTTTGCAACCTGGATCTCCATTTTGTGCAGCTATGCGATGAACATTCTGACGCTGGTTACCGGAGGATTTCTGGTCATTGCCGGAAAGATGAGTGCCGGATTGATACTTTCAATTACCCAGTTGTCCGGCGGTGTGGTTGCACCATTGGAACAGGTTCCGGCACTGTTATCCCAGATTAAGTCGGTAAAACCGATTGTGGAAAAATGTCAGGCAATCCTTTGTTACCGCCCAGATGAGTCAATGGTAAAAGGGGAGCAGGACAGTTTACAGTGTCAGGAGCTTAGCTTTTCCTATCCAGGACGGGATAAAGGGCTGCACCATGTTACAAAGAGCTTTTTCCCGAAGAAAAAATATGCGCTTGTTGGGGAATCTGGAAGCGGAAAATCTACTCTGGCAAAACTGCTTGCGGGTTGTTATCACAAAGATGACGGAGAAATTTATTATCCTTGCAGCTTTACCTCAGAACAGGACATCGTCTATGTTCCACAGGATATCCATGTTTTCCAGACCAGTGTGCGGGAAAATATTACGCTGGGAGAGGATTTTTCTGAACAGGAGCTGACCGAAGTTTTAAAACAGTGCTGTCTTCTGGATTGGGTGCAGTCATTGCCAAATAGACTTGACGAAGTGCTGGGAGAAAAATATTCCTGCTCTGGAGGGGAAGCGCAGCGTATTGGACTGGCAAGAGCGCTCCTCAGACATCCAAAGATGCTGATTTTGGACGAGATCACTTCCGCACTGGATAACAAAACAGCAGTGCAGGTAGAGCAGAACCTCCTTTCACAGCAGGATATGATGATTGTGATGGTGACCCATAAACTTAATGAAAAGATCATGCAGCAGTACGATGAAATTTTGCTCATGCAGGACGGAAGCCTTCAGGAGTGCGGAACCTTTGAACAACTGATGGAACAAAGAAAAGCGTTTTATGAGCTGTATCAGACAGCTTCACCTGCGCAAAAATAACGTAGGGAAAGCGTTTACAAACCTCTGAAACAGTGCTACATTGGTAATAATAAGAGGGGAGGGGGACGCTTATGAAACGCAGAATGTTCGTTGTCTGTATACTGAGTCTGCTGTTGTCAGGGTGCAGTCAGGTGCCGCCAAATACCCAAATTCCGGGAGAGAGTGGCCAGCCGCTGATGCAGCAGGAACAGCTCGAAAAACAGGAAATCACTTCCGCTTCGGAAAAAGTGGCAGAATCGGAGGATCAGACCGGAGAACCTCATCTGATCTCGGAGGAGAAACCCAAACTTGCCTTTGAGGAGCCGGAGCTTTCCCACTGGATTTTGGGTGAGTGTGCGTATGAAGATGGCTATATCATCCTGTACCAGTGTAAAAAGCATTTTTATGCTGGGGAGTATATCTACACACTTGAGTGGCAGCAGTTTGATCAGGCAGGGAAGAAGATCGGACAGGGAGATGCAAACAGGAAAAATTCAATCCCACTGTATGATTTGTCAATCGAAAACCTGCGATCGGAGGATGGCACAGTAAAATTTACCGTACGGATGCCAAAATCGAAATATCAAGAGGCTCACCGCGAAGAAGTGACGGTTCTGGTTGATGAGCAGGTCTATCAAACAGCAAAACAGCAGGAGAAGGTATGGAATGATGACCGGTATCTTGTCGATGACTGGTATGTGTTATCTCAGAATGAGGAATTTTTACTGGAATACCAGCTGGGACTGGAAGATTTTTGCCTGACCCTTCCCGACATCACAAAAGAATTTACCCTGATAAGCGAAAATCCTGCATTGGAAAGAGGATTTTATGAACTACTTCATCCAGATGAACTGGATATCAGCAATCCAGATTTGGATATTGCACCGGCAAGTATTTCCTGGAGTGCAGAAAACAAAAGCCTTGATTTCTCGATTGACTGTATGACGGTGCACTATTTTCCGTATGAGGACAGGCAAGAAACCGAATACCGCTATACTGCTGAGATGCTTCAGACAAAAATAGCCGAAAGTCCGGACGGAACAACTGCGGTATATACAGCAAACGAATATCAGATGTTTGAAGGACCGCAGGCCTGCGATTTTCTTCTGGTGCATCCGGATGGAGAAATCCAGTATCTTTATTCGGGAGAAAAGACAGACCATCTGTTTTTTCTGGACAATGAACGGTACGGTATGGAATGGATGGGTACCATCACCTTTTACGAAATTGCCACCGGAGAGAAATGTGAACAGCAGCCGCAGTTTAACTATGGAACCATCGAGTTTGAAGGAGAAACAATACCGGAATATCGGATTGTTGGATTGGATATAGACGAGAAAAACCAAAGACTGGTTGCAGCATACCGCAGGAACAACTGGGGACGTGAAATCATAGAGGAAGATGGAACACTCTCTTCAGAAAGCACACCTGTATATATTCTGGTTATGGATTTTTCGGGTAAGGTATTGCTGAATCAGGAAGCAGGATTTTCCGCCTTTGCATATGGTAAATTTACTATGGAACAGGTTGAAATTACCACTAATCAAATGGGAGAAGCTGTCTTTGAGGTGGATTCAATGCGAACGGAACCCAAGACCCTGACCTACCCAATCAGCTAAAAGTTTTCCCTGCCGGTTTCTTGTAAAGCCGGTGGGGAATTGTTATAATAAAAAGAAACGGATGATCAAGAAGTTTAAAATAAGGACGTGAACAGAAAATGGATTTGATAACTGCCAGAGAGCTTGCACAAAAGCTGAGGGAACAGATCAACTATTACAGTGAACTTTACTATGAAAAAGATGATCCGGCAATCAGCGACTATGAGTTTGACAAGCTGATGCATCAGCTGATTGATATTGAGGAAGAATATCCGGAACTGCTGACTCCGGATTCCCCGACTCACCGTGTTGGCGGCAGAGCATCCAACAGCTTTGAGCAGGTAGAGCATGTTGTTCAGATGGGCTCTTTGCAGGACGTCTTTTCTGATGAGGAGGTTGTGGACTTTGACCGCCGCGTCCGGGAGGTTGTTTCTGACCCGATTTATGTGGTTGAGCCAAAGATTGATGGACTTTCGGTGTCGCTGGAATATCGGGATGGTGTGCTGGTTCGTGGTTCCACCCGCGGTGACGGTTTTGTCGGCGAAGATGTTACCGAAAATATCCGCACCATCCGCTCGGTGCCGCTCAGACTCAAGCGCGATATCCCGTTTGTCGAGGTGCGCGGCGAGGTGTACATGCCGGTAGCAAGCTTTGAAAAGGTGGTCGCCCAGCAGGAACTCAAGGAAGAAAAACCGTTTAAGAATCCAAGGAATGCGGCAGCGGGCTCGCTTCGCCAGAAAAATCCCAAAATTACCGCACAAAGAGGACTCGATATCTTTGTCTTTAACCTTCAGCAGATCGAAGGTGTGCAGATAAGCGGCCACAAGGAATCGCTGGATCTGTTAAAGGAACTGGGATTCCAGGTTTCTCCTTCCTACCTTGCGGTGGATACCATTGAAAAGGCAATCGAGGAGATTCGTGCCATCGGTCAGCGCCGCGGGGAGTACAGCTTTGATATCGACGGAGCTGTTGTTAAGGTTGATAGCCTTGCGCAGAGGGAAATGCTCGGAGCTACTGCAAAATTCCCGAAGTGGGCAGTGGCATTTAAATATCCGCCGGAAGAAAAGATCACCACTCTTCTGGATGTTGAGGTTAAGGTCGGAAGAACCGGAGCACTAACCCCAACCGCTGTCTTTGAACCGATTCAGCTGGCAGGAACTACTGTCAGCCGCGCAGTGCTGCACAATCAGGACTTTATCGATGAAAAACAGATTGCAGTCGGGGACAAAATCATCGTCCGCAAAGCAGGGGATATTATTCCAGAAGTGGTTGCTGTTGCAGAACACTGCGGCAATCCGACCTATCAACTGCCAGAGTACTGTCCATCTTGCCATACAAAAGTAGTAAGGGAAGAAGGTGAAGCTGCAATCTACTGTCCGAACATCGAGTGTCCGGCACAGCTGATGAGAAACCTGATTCACTTTGCCTCCCGAAATGCGATGGATATCGACGGAATGGGACCTGCGGTTCTGGAAGGACTGGTCAATGCCGGCTGGGTTCATTCTCCAGCAGACCTGTACGACCTTACCGAAGAACAGATTGCCTCTTTGGAGCGTATGGGCAAAAAGAGTGCATCTAATCTGATAAACGCACTGGAAAAATCCAAACAGATTGACCTTTCCAAGGTGATTTTCGCACTGGGTATTCCGGAAGTCGGTGAAAAGACCGCAGCTGAGCTTGCATCGGCGTTTGGCAGTATGGAAAAACTCTCCTGGGCAACTTTGGAGCAGCTCACTGCACTGGATGGATTCGGAGAAGTGGTCGCACAGAACATTGTCAGCTTCTTTTTGGAAGAAAGAAACCGGGTGCAGATCGAACGTCTTGCAAAAGCCGGCGTCAACATGGAAAGCACAAAGGTAAAGGCAGGAGATACTTTCGAAGGGAAAACCTTTGTCCTGACTGGAACTTTGCCTACCTTAAAGCGCAATGAGGCAAAGGAACTGATCGAATCGCTGGGCGGAAAGGTATCCTCTTCGGTTTCCAAAAAGACTGATTATGTAGTAGCGGGCGAGGAGGCAGGCTCCAAGCTTACCAAAGCAAATGAGCTTGGAATTACCATCCTGACCGAAGAACAGCTGCTGCAGATGTGCCAGAAATAGCATAATATGTCGATTTTTCTGAAAATAGATTAAGAAAAGGAGCGTGCATTTTGCACGCTCCTTTTTATCTAAGATTTACTTTTTATCTTTGTTTTTATCCTTTTTGCCTTTTTGGCGGTACTGGTGAAAATCACGGAAACCAAGTCCGGTGATTTCGCCGACATCATCCACAACGATAAAAGCATCCGGATCAAGTTCATGGATGATATCATAGGTCTTGTGGACTTCCTGACGGCCGACAGCACACATCAGTACTGTGCCTTCCCGTCCGCTGTATGCACCGCGGGATTTTAATTCGGTAACGCCGCGTTCCAGATCATTCATGATACGCTGGGCAATCTCGTTGTTCTTCGGTGAGATAATAAACATCATCTTGCCCGTTCCACTGTCCGTACCATATAAAACAGTATCGATTACCTTGGAAGTAATATAGATAACCAGAATTGCATATAATGGGCTTTCGTAGTCCTGATAAACAACAGCGGAAGAAACAACGATAACAAGGTCAATGATCATGATGAACTTGCCTAAAGAGAGCCCACGAATGTGCAGGGCGAGGAGGTTTGCCGCAAGTTCTGTACCGCCGGTTGTTCCGCCGCGCATCAAAATGAGCGCCAATCCCAATCCGGCAAGACATCCACCAAATACAATGGTAATCAGCGGGTCACCCTGATACTGTGGAAGATAGGGAACCATGACGTCAATCATTGCCGAGGAAATCAGGGTCGCGATCACCGTTTTAATGATGATTTGGTAACCCATTTCAACATAAGCCCAGATCAGTAACGGAACGTTCATCAACAGGTTGGCAGTACCGATGGGGACGCCAAACAGATGATTAAACATGGTGGCGACACCGGTCAGACCACCGGCAGCGATCTGGTTCGGTGCGGTGAAGGTGTCGATGGAAATGGCGAACAAAAAACTTCCAAACAGGAAAAAGACGCCGTCGAGCAAAAGATCCTTGATTTTTTTGCGGGTGAGCATGGGACAAACCTCCTTAAAAAATTCTTAATAATATCAGTATACCGCAAAGTGAAGGATTTTTCAAACACAAATAAACAAAAAGTTCAGGACATATCCTGAACTTTTTGTTTAAGATAATATGGAAAATTTTGATAAGCGAAGTTAAAGAGAGTTTTTAAGTTAAAAAAGAATGGATAACGGCAGAAATTTCATTTTACCAAAATATCAGAGGGAAAGATAACCTGCTCTTAAGATTTTTTGATAAACTCCTGTCCGCATTTTGGGCAGGTAATCTGGATTTTTCCTCTTCCGCGTGGAACACGGATTTTCTGTTTGCAGGATGGACAGCGAAAATGCCGATGTGTTTTCAGGTCTCTTGCCCCGGAGATTTTGGAAACAATCATGTTCTGCACCGGAGAAAATACCTGCATAAATTTCTGGTTTTCTGCGTACCGGCGGCTGATGTTTCTGGAAAAGATACGCCAGATACACCATACAGCGAGCAGAAAGGAAAAGAGATACAGGATATCCCAACCGGTAAAGGTGAAGATAACATCCAAAATCAGAACAAGAATCAACATAAAAAAGCCGAGCGCATCTGTACCATAGCGCCCGTACATTAGTTTTGTAAGCCATTGCATAAGAGAGACCCCTTCCTCGAAGCATAATATTTGTTAGAAAAATATTATCAGAAAATGATGAATGAATTGTGTACTTTTATTATATAGTTTGGAAAATCCTTTTTTCAAAAAGTGTCCCCTAACAAAGAATAAAAAAGGAATCAGAATAAGAAATTTGCACTTTCCTGCAAGATTTTGTGAATTTTGTGGATTTTACTCAAAAGCAGCTGTTTTGTTTTTGCACTTTATCAGACTGGCTTGCTCTGAACTGTTCAGAATGCTATACTATCAAATGGTTTTTTGAGCAATATGTCATTGCAGGATAAGCCTTTTTCCGTGTATTGCAAAAATGGATTTTGTCTTGCAGCAGCAGAGGTGTTCTCGATCATAGATTTTTGGAAGGGAAGGCATTATTTTATGGAAAAAAAGGTCAAAATGATTTTGTTCATGCTTTTGGGAAATGCAATTCTGGCGCTGGGTACTGCTATTTTTGTTGTGCCAAACGGATTGATTTCCGGCGGCGTTACCGGTGTTGCGCTGATTTTGCAGCACTTTTTCGGTATCTCGGTTGATATTGGCGTCTATGTTGCCGATGTAGTTTTGTTTATTCTGGGCGCTTTGGTTATGGGAAAAGCCTTTGCAGCAACCATTATTTTCAGCACCGTGGTTTATCCGACCTTTTTTGCTCTGTTTGGAAAAATTCCGTTTTTGATGAATCTGACCAATGATAAACTGATGGCAGCCATTTATGCGGGACTTTTAATGGGCACCGGTATCGGTCTTGTAATCAAGGTGGGCGGCTCCACTGGCGGTATGGATATTCCGCCAATCATTCTGAACAAGCTGTTTGGACTCTCGATTCCGGTTATGATTTATGTTGGTGATACCGCACTGCTGCTGATTCAGGCGCTGTATTCCTCCACTGAGCAGGTGCTCTATGGTATCTTGGTTGTACTGCTGACCAGCATTGTTATGGATAAGATTTTGATTATGGGCCAGAAACAGACTCAGGTTATGGTAGTCAGCCCGAAATATGAGGAGATTAACCAGATGATCCATCAGAAGATCGACCGCGGTTCCACCCTCATCCATGCAATGACCGGCTTGAAAAAGACCGAACAGCCGGTTGTTATGACGGTTATTTCCAACCGCCAGCTTTCTGTGCTCAATGATCTGATTCTTCAGATTGACCCACAGGCTTTTGTAGTTGCAAGCGAAATCAACGAAGTAAAAGGACGCGGCTTTACCCTGAGCAAACAGGCAATCAAGGACGTAAAATAACAGGACTTTTAAAAAGCGGACAGGATTTTTCCTGTCCGCTTTTCCAGTTTTTTCTGCAAAAAATAACAAAAAGACACTTTATTCTATCGGTTATTTGTGCTACAATAAATACAATTACGACAAATATGAAATCAAGAAGGATGTGATTTTTGATGAAAAATAAGCTGTTAAGAGCAATTTCGATCACCATGGCAGTGAGCATGCTGACCATGACCCCGTCCCTGACCGTTTCTGCTCAGGATTATCAGGATAAAAGCGCGGTGCTCGATACCAGCTTTACGCTGGATACAGATTATACATTAAAACTGGCAAACCCTTCCAAGGATACTTCTACAACAGCGGAGAATTATTATATCACCGGTTCCTCGGACCCGGATTATCCGCTGACCTGCAATGGAGAAGAGGTGGAGGACCGCGGTATTTATGGTTCTTTTGGAATCTATGCTCCGCTGGAGATGGGAGATAATACCTTTACTTTTCAAAATGGAGATGATACCCAGACGGTGACCATCACCCGCACCAAGGCTGCAACATCAGGTGGAATTTCTACCATTACAGATCTCAAGCGCCTCAATCCATCTTCGGACGATGTTGCAAATTCCGGTGAGGAATATCGCATTCGCTGCACCGCTCCGGCAAATGGAAAGGTTACAGCAACACTGGGCGGCAAGACCTATACGCTGGAACAGGAAGCAATTGCAACCACCGGTGTGGAAGCATATTATTCCAAGACTATCACACTGCCGGAGGTAGAAGACGGAGAGGTGGAAAACTTAGGTCAGATCAAATTTAAACTGACCTTTGAAGGAAAAACTACTTCTGCAACCTCGGACGGCAGCCTGTATGTGCTGGGAAAAGGCGCGCACCTACTTGCAAAGGTAAACCAGAATGCAGCAGTACTGTATGAGGAAGCCTCCAGTGGTGCAAACCATGTTTCTCTGGTCAGCCGCGGCGCAGTGGACAGCATCGTCGATGCAGAGGGTGACTACTTTAAACTGAGCATGGGCAGTTGGATCAACAAGTCCTATGTGGATATCCTCAAAGGGGACACCGAATGGAAAAACAAGGTTTCCCAGACCTCCTATCAATCAGGAGATAACGGGGATTATCTGATTCTGGAAGGAACTGCATCTCCTATTTTTAAAGCGTACAATACAAGCGAAAAAATTACCATCAAGTTCTATAACACCAGCGGAGTAAAGGCACAGAAGCTGGACAGCGAACTGTTCTCCTCGATGAAGGTTACTACCTCAAGCGGAGACACCACAATAGAACTCAATAAAAAAGATGGCGTCGATACCGTTGGCTATGATATCAGCTTTGACGGCAAAGGAAAAACAACAATATTCTTTAATCCAAAAGCAGAAGAAGGCTCTTCTGCAAAACCATTAAGCGATATGACCATTGTGGTTGACCCGGGTCACGGTGGTTTGGATGGCGGCGCACAGGGTGTTCTGTATGGCAATGGTCCGGTTGAAAAGGACATCAACATGGCGCATGCACTGGTATTGAAAAACAGACTGGAAAGTCTGGGTGCCGAAGTGATTTTGGCAGTACAGCCTGATCAGGACAATTCCCAGAAGGTGGAAATGACCGACCGTGTGGAGATGGCAAGAGAAAATGAGGCAGATTTCTACATCTCCCTGCACTGCAACAGTATTGATGCAAGCGCAAATGGACTCAAACCTTCCGGAACGGAAATTTATTACTATGAAAACAACTCCAAACTGCTTGCGGATGACATGCTGGAAAAGATCACAGAATATAATGACCGCGATGCCCGCAGCGTTATCTATGGAAATTTCTATGTAACACGAAACCCGTTATGTCCATCCATGCTGGTAGAGATGGGATTCATCAGCAATCCGGTTGAATATGATGAGCTGTGTTCGCCGGATTCGATGTATCAGACAGCAAACGCAATTGCCGATGCACTGATCGATTATGTAGGATAGAAAAATATCATAGAACGAAAGAAAAGAGAGAATCAGAATTTCTGATTCTCTCTTTTTTATATAAAAAGAAGAGAATAAAATGCAAAAAACTTGTCAAGAATGAAGAAAAACAGAAAAATCCTAAAAAAGCTGGTAACAAACAGGCTGCTATCTCGTCACTAATATAAAGAGAAATCTTTGACCGGGAAGCTGACTAAGGAGGGATCCGATGTTTGAATATATTTTTACTTCTGTTTTAGAGGTGTCGATGGCGGTTTCATTTTTCCTGTTTTTCTTTTTGATGTTCATGCCAAAACGATTGGGAAAATATGCGCCTAGGTGCCGTACCTTTTTGTGGATGATCTTTGCACTGCGGCTGTTGTTCCCATTTCAGATGGGATTTCGGCTGACAGCATTTCGACTGATTACACCGTATCGATTAAAAAGTGATCCACGCCCGATTCTGGAGAGTGCAGAACCGGGTCAGCTGATTTCGCTGATCCAGATGATGGCGATGGTATGGCTTGTGGGAATGATTTTGTTTTTTGCAATCCACCTGATTGCCTATGGTCTGTTTGAACGCAAGCTGCTGCGCGGAACCAAAACTTCTTCTCTCAGTCAGGAAGAGGAGAGAGTAATCCGCAACCAGTTTTATGAGGTAAAATATCAGCTGGGAATCTATGACCCGATTCGCCTGTGGATTTCCTCCGAGGCGTCCGGACCGATGCTGATTGGCTTTTTTCAACCAAAGGTAGTGGTACCGGACTGCATGATGGAGGAGCAGATGCTTTCGATGGTCTTCCGCCATGAGCTGATGCACCATCGACGCCACGATGCGTGGTACCGCATGCTGATGCTCGCCACCGCTTCGGTACATTGGTTTAATCCGGTGGTTCATCTGATGACCCGCCGCGCGACCGAAGATCTGGAAAATGCCTGCGATCAGAGCGTTGTTGCGGGAAAAACAGCAGACTTTGTTGGAGAGTATGCACAGGCATTGCTAAATACGGCAAAATGTTTGCTCCAGCGCAAAAAGGTTCGTCAGACCGTTTTGGTGTCCTATTTTTCTTCCAGTGCTCAGCGTCTGAAAAAGCGTTTTATGGATCTGTTTGCGCCAATCCAGAAAAGAGGACTGACCCTGCTGTCGGTAGTGTTCCTGATGGTAGTGTTGGGCAGCCGATTTGTGTTTGTACAGGGAAATGACCAGAACCTGGATTGGGCAGAAAATCTCAGAGAAGGGGATATTTCTTCGGTAGAGGTATCGGGAAAACAGCTTCCGCAGGAGATGTCCAGTTATGCCAAAAAGGATGTTGTAGACTGGTTTTCCAGTGTAAACTTTAAGCCGGCTTTGTATCGTGACCGCAATCGTGTGGAGGAAGAGCGCTTCCGTATCACCAAAAAGGATGGAAGCAACAAGACGGTATCTTTGTTTTCTGATGGAACGGTTCAGGTGGACGGAAAAGAATATCGCGCTTATGGCAATCTGCTGAAATAGGAAGGACTTTTGAAGGGGGAAGTGTTGTGAAAAACAAGGTGATCTTGATTTCCATTGACGGGATGCGTCCGGATGGATTTTTGCAGTGCGGTCATCCGTTTGTAGAGCAGATGATGCAGAAATTCAGCTATACTTTGACGGGAAGTTCTGTGATGCCATCGGTGACACTCCCGTGTCATACCTCCATCTTTTATGGAGTTCCGCCGATGAGACACGGTATTTTGACCAACACCTATGTTCCGCCGGTCAGACCGGTCAAGGGAATCGCGGAGGTTTTAGCCAATGCGGGAAAGGTGAATGCGGCCTTTTATAACTGGGAAACAATGCGGCATGTGTGGAGTTCCGAAACCATGAATTATACCTTTTATCTGGATGCCTATTCGGAAGAAAACACAGATGCTGTTCTTACCATGCAGATGCTAGAATTGCTCAAAAGGAAAGAAGCCGATTTTCTGTATCTCTACATGGTGGAGACAGATGATAAAGGCGGCCATGACCATGGCTGGATGAGCAAGGAATATCTAGCACAGACAGCCAACGCTATCGATTGTGTGGAGAAGGTTTTTCAGATAGCATCCGAACATTATAACATTATCGTCACAGCCGACCATGGAGGTCATGATCGGACCCATGGAACCGATTGTGATGAGGATATGACCATTCCGATGTTCTTCTGGGGAGATGGTTTTGCCCAAGGAACACAGATGGATAATATCGGCCTTCTGGACATTGCGCCGACGGTGGCTTCCCTGATGGGAGTTGCACCGGAAAAGGAATGGGAAGGAAGAGCACTCAAAACCATGATGTAATGATTGACAGGAGCGGCAGAAGGCTGCTCCTGTGTTTTTGCATGGTGAAATTGTGCAGAAAAGCATACGGCTTGTTTTCAGGGAAAAACAGCCCAAATCAGGGTAAAAGAAAACAAAATTTTAAATATTATGAAACCTATTGGAAAAGCGGTAAGAATGTGATATAATGTTTCGTGAATAGATATGCGGGAAGTGTAGTTTTTCCCATCAAGCAATTCTGGTTGCTCTGGAAAAGCCAGAATAATGGTTTTTTCCCGCTTCCATTTTATGACAGGAGGAATATTACATGAACGTTGAGAATAATAAACAGCCAAGCGGCAGCCTGAAAATTTCCCAGGATGTTCTGGCAACCATCTCCAACTTTGCGGCAGAAGAAATTGACGGTGTGGTTTCTCTGGCAGATACCTATGCGCCAATTAAAAATTTCCTGAAAAAGGGAAGCATTGGAAAACCGATTCAGATTAGCTTAAACGATGATGTTGCAGTTATCGATATCAGCGTAAACCTTAAATATGGTGCAAATATCCCAGCAGTAGCAGAGACTCTGCAGAAAGCTGTCAAGGATGCCGTTCAGAACATGACCGGAATCACCGTTTCCAAGGTAAATGTTCATGTTGCAGGAATTGTATTCCCGGAAACTGCACCAGTACAGCAGTAATACAGCACGTTATAATCGTTGTTTGACAAAAAAACACAGTAGGTTTTGTGCCGCCGGCATGAAGCCGGAAAGGACGAATTTTTATGACAAGACACGAATCCCGTCAGGAGGCTTTCTGCCTGCTGTTTGAAAAAACATTCACTGATATGGATCTTGACGAAATTATCCAGGGCGCAACCGAAACAAGAGATCTTCAGGTCAACGACTTTACGCTCAAGCTGGCAAAAGGAACCATCGAGCATCTCGATGAGATCGACCAGCTGATCGAATCCAAACTGAAAAACTGGAAGCTTTCCAGAATTTCCAAAGTTTCGCTGTCGATTTTGCGTATTGCCGTGTATGAGCTGAAATATATGGACGATGTTCCGACCAACGTCTCCATCAATGAAGCAGTCGAGCTTGCAAAACAGTACGCAAATGAGGATGATTATTCCTTCATCAACGGTGTGCTGGGCGCGATTGCAAAAGAACTGAACCTTAACAAGAAATAAACAAAAGAGTAAAACATAAAGACAGGGTGAAAAAGATGCCATATTATCTGGGAATCGATACCAGCAATTACACAACCTCTGCGGCGGTTTTTGACAGCCAGACGGGTCAGGTGATTCACCGAAAAAAATTGCTGCCGGTTGCGAAAGGCTCCCTGGGACTTAAGCAAAGTGATGCCGTGTTTGCTCATGTAAAACAGCTCCCGCAGATTCTCGAGGAGCTGTTTTTTGATTTACCCCCTGTTTCGCTGGCAGCGGTGGGGGTATCGGCACGTCCGCGCAATCAGGAGGATTCCTATATGCCGTGCTTTTTGACCGGAAAGCTTGCAGCCAGTGCAATCTGTTCGGTCAACCGCATTCCAATGTATGAATTTTCCCATCAGTGCGGGCATATTGCAGCGGCATTGTATTCAGCAGGACGGCTGGACTTGGTGGGACAGGAGTTTATCGCGTTCCATTTTTCAGGAGGAACGACCGAGTGTGTTCATGTGCGCCCGGGAAACGAAACAGTGTTTGATACCGAGATCATCTATCATTCGCTGGACTTAAAGTGCGGACAAGCAATCGACCGCGTCGGCGGAATGCTGGGACTGTCTTTTCCGGCAGGAAAAGAGTTGGATGCCCTTTCCTTAAATGCAGACAAGCGTTTTCCGGTCAAAACTACCTTTAAAGATGGAAACTGCTGCGTTTCCGGCTTGCAGAACCAATGTGAAAAGCTCCTCAAACAAGGAGAAAGCAAAGAGAATATTGCGCGTTTCTGCATTGATTCGGTGTGCAAAATTGTCTGGCAGATGGCGGACAACGCAAGAACACAGTATCCGGGACTGCCGCTGATCTTTTCGGGTGGGGTGATGTCCAATACCCTCATCAATCAGAAGATCAGCGAAGATTTCGGCGGCTTTTTTGCAGAACCACAGTTTTCAGCGGATAACGCCGCCGGCACTTCGATTTTGGCAGCAGTGAGGGACGGTGTTAAGGTTGGATAGTTTGTTGACCGTCTCGCAGCTAAATCGCTATGTAAAAAGTATTTTGGATGGGGATTTTCGTCTGCGCGATTTGTATCTGCGCGGAGAAATCTCCAACTTTACAAACCATTACCGCAGCGGACATTTTTATTTTACCCTGAAAGAGGGAAACTGTGCGGTCAAGGCGGTAATGTTTGCAAACTATGCAAATGACCTTCTGTTCGAGCCGGAAAACGGCATGGCAGTCATTGTGCGCTGTTCGGTTTCGCTGTACGAGCGGGACGGCAGCTATCAAATCTATGTTTATGACATGCAGCCGGACGGCAAGGGGGCTTTGCAAGTTGCATTTGAGCAGCTTTATCGGAAGCTGAACATGCAGGGATTATTTGATGAAGCAAGGAAAAAACCGATTCCATCCTTTGCGCAGCGAATCGGCGTGGTGACCTCCGAAACAGGAGCAGCCCTTCAGGATATCATCAATATCCTCTCCCGGCGCTGCCCGATGGCACAGGTGGTGCTTGCTCCCGCACTGGTGCAGGGAGAAGATGCACCATTTTCGCTGATTCGTTCGCTGAAAGCGCTGGACGAATGGGGAAACTGCGACGTCATCATCATTGGCCGCGGTGGTGGCTCGATGGAAGATCTGTGGTGCTTTAATGATGAACGTCTGGTCATGCAGGTGGCAGCGTGCAAAACGCCGGTCATTTCGGCAGTGGGACATGAAACGGACTTTACCTTGTGTGATTATGCGGCGGATCTGCGCGCGCCGACCCCGTCTGCGGCAGCAGAACTTGCAAGCGTGGATCAGCAGGAGCTGCAAAATACCATGGAACTTTTGAGAGGACGAATCGCGGCGGCAGCTTTTGGCAGGGTGCAGCAGTGCAGCCACCGGCTGGAAATGTTAAAGGACAAGCCGTGTTTCAGACAGCCGGAACGTGAGCTTAAAAAGTATACAAAAAATTTGGAATATCTTGCAAACTCTATTCAAATTGCATGGAAAAATGGTATAATAGGAAGACAGGAACGTTTGAAGATGCAGGCAGCACGCTTAAATGCTCTGAACCCATTGGCGCGGCTTGCAGGAGGATACAGCGTTACCATGAAGGACGGGGAGATTCTTTCCTCGGTCAAAACGGTGCAGCAGGGTGATATTTTGCAGATCCGCCTTGCAGATGGTATGCTGGAATCTGAGGTAACAAAGGTTTCTTTGCTAGAGGAATAAGATTTATGGCAGAAAAATTAAGTTTTGAACAATCCATGCGCCGCCTAGAAGAGATCGCCCGCACCTTGGAACAGGGAGAGGTCGGTCTGGACGAGTCGATTGAGCTGTATTCTCAGGCAGCAAAACTGCTGGCGGCATGCCAGAAAAAAATCGATGCGGCGCAGCTAAAAATAGAAAAGATCAATTTTCAAACACCAATGCAAAACCCACCACAAAAGGAGGAAGAAGCAGATGGGGATGGAAAGCTTTAAACAGCATCTGTCTGAGTACGCTGTTCTGACAGAAAATACACTGCAGCAGTATCTTCCGGAAGAGACGGAGGATGTCGTGACCGAAGCGATGCGGTACAGTCTGCTTGCAGGAGGAAAACGCCTGCGCTGTGCACTGGCACTGGAATTTTGTCTGGCGCTTGGCGGCAACAAAGAGGACGTGCTTCCCTTTGCCTGTGCGCTGGAAATGGTGCACGCTTATTCTTTGATTCATGACGATCTCCCATGCATGGATGATGATGACATGCGTCGGGGAAAACCATCCTGCCACATTGCGTTTGGTGAGGCAAATGCTCTGCTTGCAGGGGATGGGCTGCTTACCAAAGCCTTTGAGGTGATGGCGCAGCATAGCAAAATTCCGCCGGAACGCACCGTACTTGCAGTCGGTGTTCTGGCACAGGCTATCGGTCACCACGGAATGATCGGCGGTCAGAGAATGGACCTTCAGAATGAAGGAAAAGAGGTCGGTATCGAGGTAATCGAACAGACCAACCGCTTAAAGACTGGTGCACTTATCATCGCGGCAGTACAGCTGGGATGTATTGCAGCCGGAGCAGACAACAAGATGACCGAACTTGCAAAAAAATATGCAGAACAGATCGGACTTGCATTCCAGATTACCGATGATATTTTAGATTGCACCAGCTCCGCAGAAGTTCTGGGAAAACCGATCGGTTCGGATGCAGAAAACCACAAAACGACCTATGTTTCGGTATATGGACTTGAGAAAGCTATGTCCATTGCGGCAGAGGAGATCCAAAAAGCAAAGGATGCCCTGAATCAGATGGGAATGCAGGAGCGCTCGCCGTTTTTATATGATATGGCAGATTATATCCTGAGCAGAAAAAACTAGGACGCAAAAGACAAAGGTGGGTTTATGGAAACAATAAAAATCATTTTCAGCAACTATTACATTAATGTTGCGTTTCTTTCCTGGCTGACAGCGCAGGTTCTCAAGACGCTGTTGACCTTTGTACTGACCAAAGAGGTCGTCTGGGAAAGAATGGTGGGTGCCGGCGGAATGCCAAGTGCGCACTCTGCACTGGTTTGTTCGCTGACCGTTGCATTGGAGAGAAAACTGGGATTTTCTTCACCGGAATTTGCGCTTTCACTTGCCTTTGCTGCCATCGTTATGTATGATGCGATGGGTGTGCGCAGGGCAGCCGGAGAGCAGGCAAAGGTGTTAAATAAAATCGTCGAGATGACATCGGACAACATTAAGGAAATGTTTGCTCCAAAGAAAAAGAGGGATATCAAAAATCTGTTTATCCGCCGCAAAAACATGGAGCACGATCCGGAAGAACTTCGCAAAATGGAAGAAGGAAAAGCTCTGCTCAAAGAGCTTTTGGGACATACTCCGACTGAGGTGTTGGCCGGAGCGGTTTTAGGCGTTGCGATTGCGATGCTGATGCCGGTATTTTAAAAGGACAAGGAGCATCTGACAGATGAAGTCGAGCATACTTGATAGTATCTCTTCACCGGAAGATCTGAAAAATCTTTCCTTTGAGGAGCTGGGGCCACTGTGTACAGAAATTCGGCAGACATTGATCCAGACCACAGCAAAAAGTGGCGGACATCTGGCGTCGAATCTGGGAACGGTGGAACTGACGGTTGCACTTCACCGTGTTTTTGACTGCCCGCAGGACCAGATTGTCTGGGATGTAGGGCATCAGTGCTATACGCACAAATTGCTGACCGGAAGAAAAGATCAGTTTTCCACCCTGCGGCAGGAAGGCGGACTTTCCGGTTTTCCAAAACGCAAGGAAAGTGTTTATGACGCTTTTGTAGCGGGACATTCCAGCACATCCATCTCGGTGGCATCGGGGCTTGCGCGCGCAAAAAGCTTGCAGCACGACAATCACCATGTGATTGCAGTCATCGGGGACGGTGCGTTTACCAGCGGGCTTGCTTTTGAAGGAGCAAACAACGCTGCACGTTTTCGGGACAATCTGATTGTTATCCTCAACGACAATAAGATGTCCATTTCCAAAAACGTAGGTTCTTTTTCCAAGTATCTTTCCAAAATCCGTTCCCGTCCAGCCTACTTTAAGACCAAGGATACAGTGGAATCGGTGTTTAACCATGTTCCGCTGGTGGGCAAACCGATTGCCCGCATGATGCTGAAAACCAAAAACATGCTCAAAACGGTCGTCTATGGAAGCAACTGGTTTGAGGATATGGGGTTTTATTATCTTGGCCCAGTGGACGGACACAACTTGGAAACGCTGTGTGATGTTTTGACCCGTGCAAAGGAACTGCATCGCCCTGTTTTTCTGCATGTGGAAACGCAGAAGGGTAAGGGATACAGCTTTGCGGAAGAAAATCCGGGAGAATATCACGGAACTTCCGGCTTTGATATCGACACGGGCAAATCCTTTGTGTCGGGAGGAACGAATTTCTCCAACGAGTTTGGTCTGCATCTGACCGAGCTTGCGAAGAAGGACAATAGAATCTGTGCCATCACAGCAGCAATGAAATATGGAACCGGACTTAATTACTTTTCCCATGCTTTTAAGGAGGAAGGCCGTTTTTACGATGTTGGAATTGCGGAACCGCATGCGGTTACCTTCGCAGGTGGACTGGCTGCAAACGGAATGCTGCCGGTGTTTGCGGTTTATTCTTCCTTTTTGCAGCGGTGCTATGACGAGATCATCCATGACCTTTCAATTGAAGAACAGCATGTGGTAATTGGAATTGACCGTGCAGGCATTGTTGGAAATGATGGTGAGACACATCAGGGACTGTTTGATGTGGCAATGCTGTCCAATATCCCGAAGATTACCGTTTATTCTCCGGCAACCTATGCCGAGATGCGCTGGGCGCTGGAACAGAGCCTGTATGCGCATACCGGTGTCTGCTGTGTGCGTTATCCACGCGGTGGGGAGGTATCGCTTCCGGAAGGATTTGATCCGCACAAAGATTGGTCGATGATCCATCCAGGAAAAGAAGCGGTATTTGTTACCTATGGGCGCATTGCGTCTGAGGTGTGCAAAGCAGCACAGATGCTTGCAGAGAACGGGACAGAAGTATCTGTCTTAAAGATAAACCGAATTCTTCCGTTTTGTGAAGAGGTACTTGCTCAGATAAAAGATGCAAAACAGATCCTTTTTGTTGAGGAAGGAATGAAGAACGGCGGAATCGGCCAGATTTTGGGCGAAAAGCTGCTGGAGCAGGGATATCAGGGAAGATACCAGCTGCTTGCAATCGATGACTGTTTTGTCAGCCAGGCAACAGTTGCCAGAGCAATCGAACTGAGCGGTCTGGATGCAAAAAGCATCGTTCGGTTTTATGAACAGAAGATAAAAGAATAAATATAGAGAGAAAAAGGGAAATGCCGGCAAAGGTATTTTGCCGGAACATTTTGGGAGGAATAGTGTGAAACAGCGGTTAGACGTTGCTTTGGTTGAAAGAGGACTTATTGCAAGCCGCGAAAAGGCCAAAGTTGTCATTATGGAAGGTCTTGTTTATGTAAACGGACAGAAATCGGATAAAGCGGGCGCTCAGGTCAAGGATGACGACAAAATTGAGGTGCGCGGTGAAACACTGCGTTATGTCAGCCGCGGCGGAAAGAAGCTGGAAAAGGCAATGCAGGTGTTCCCAATCACCTTAAATGACTGCATCTGCATTGATATCGGTGCATCGACTGGTGGATTTACCGACTGCATGCTGCAAAACGGAGCCAAGAAGGTCTACTCGGTGGATGTAGGTTACGGCCAGCTGGCGTGGTCCTTGCGCACCGATGAGCGTGTGGTCAACCTGGAGCGCACCAACATCCGCTATGTCAACGAGGAACAGATTCCTGATCCAATCGATTTTATCTCGGTGGATGTATCGTTTATTTCGCTGACACTGGTACTTCCAGTTGCTTACCGGCTGCTTCGTCCGGGTGCACAGATGGTGTGTCTGGTAAAACCGCAGTTTGAGGCAGGCAAGGATAAGGTGGGCAAAAAAGGGGTCGTTCGCGAACCGCAGATCCACAAAGAGGTTATCCAAAAGGTCGCAGCATGTGCAAAAGAACTTGGATTTTTGCGGATGGGCTTGGATTTTTCTCCAATCAAGGGTCCGGAAGGCAATATCGAGTATCTTCTTTTCCTGAAAAAACCGGAGAATGAAGCTCAGGAATCGGAAGAAAATCTGGCAGAAGAAAAATTGCCGGAAATTATCTCTGAGGTGGTAGCGCAGGCGCACCAGAGTTTATAGGCAGGCGGAGGGTGTTAGAACAATGAATATCCTGCTGATTCCCAATTTGGGCAAGAAAAACGCCTTTGAATGTACCTGTGAGGTCATCGGGCGGTTGAGCGGCTATGGCTGCAAATGTTATTTGTTTGAGGATAAAATAGAGCAGTTTTCTCAGATGCCGGTGGAAAGCTATTCCATTCAGTCTCTGGAAAAAGGAAATGCAGACCCCAAAATGGATCTGGTGATTTCGGTCGGCGGCGACGGAACCCTGATCCACAGTGCAAGACGCGCTGTACAGCTGGATTGTCCGGTGCTCGGCATCAATGCTGGAAGACTGGGATTTTTGACCGAGATGGAGCACACCTCGCTTGACCAGCTGGAAGAGGTCGTATCTGGAGAATATACCATCCAGCCTCGTATGATGCTGCATGCGATCGTCAAAAAGCCGGAAGGAATTCAGGAATTTTCCGCTCTCAACGATATCGTGATTTCCCGCGGAGAGCAGGACCGTATGGTTGACATCAATGTCGAGATGAAAAACGGTTTTGTCAATTCCTATCGTGCAGATGGACTGATTTTTTCTACCCCAACCGGTTCCACTGCTTACGCACTCAGTGCCGGCGGTCCGATCGTTTATTCCTCCATCGAAAGTATTTCCATCACACCGATCTGTCCGCATTCACTGTTTTCTCGTTCGATTCTGTATGCACCGGATGAGGTGTTTACTGTGACTGGCAAACATATCAACAATTCCGAGATTTTGTACATGTCGGTGGATGGGGAAGAACGCATCCGCATCGATTCCGAAGATGCGATTATCGTTTCCAAAGACGAACAGTATGTGAAATTTATCAGCTTTGGCTCAAAAAGCTATTATGAAAAATTAAACAAGAAGATTTTAGGGAGAGGATAACAGATGAAATTAAAACGTCACGCAAAAATTCTGGAACTGATTTCTGAATCGAATATCAATACACAGGAAGAACTCCAGGACCGACTGAATCAGGAAGGATTCAGTGTTACCCAGGCAACCGTTTCCCGCGATATCAAGGAACTTCGCCTGATCAAAACACTTGCATCGGATGGAACCTACCACTATACCACCCATGCAGATAAAAACACCAAAAACGACCTTTCGTTTAAGTTTCATGCTATTTTTTCTGAGGCAGTTCACAGCGTGGACTATGCGCAGAATCTGGTTGTAGTAAAATGTTATACCGGTATGGCAAATGCTGCCTGTGCGGCGCTGGACTCCATCCACTGGAAAGGTCTGGTCGGAACGATTGCTGGTGATGACACCATCCTGCTTGTAATGAAGGATGAAACCTTTGCGCAGGGCATCACTGATGAGCTCAACAAACTGGCAGCGAAATAACAGGGGTTTTTGCCATGTTATCGCAGTTATATATTAAAAACATCGCTGTGATCTCCGAGGCAGTAATCGATTTTGGCCCGCGATTTAATGTATTTACCGGTGAAACGGGCGCGGGCAAAACGATTCTGGTTTCGGCAATCAACGGCGTATTAGGCGCACGTCTGACCAAGGATATTATCCGCAGCGGCGAGGACAGCGCCTATCTTTCTGCGCTGTTTACCAAACTTCCGCAGCAGGTCCGCGAAAAAATCGAGGAGATGGGCTTTGAGTCCAAAGATGACACCCTGCTTATCTCCCGGGAACTGGGAGCCAAAAATGTCTGCAAGGTAAATGGTCGCCCTGCTACGGTGCAGATTTTGCGGGAGATTGCCTCTCTTCTGATCGATATTCATGGACAGAAGGACAACCATCGCCTGCTTGACCCGGAGAGCCATATCAGCTATATCGACGAGTTTGGTTCTTTGCATGGATATCTGCAAAAATATCGTGTCCTCTATGAAGAAATCTTGGATGTCAAACATCGTTTGGAGCAGATTAACCGCAAGGATCGCGAAAAGGAGCATCTGGTCGATCTGCTTACCTATCAGATTCGGGAAATCGAATCGGCACAGCTAAAGCCCGGTGAAGAAGAGGAACTGACCCTGCGCCGGGACCAGATTGCAAACGCCGAGAAGATTATCCATCTGCTCAGCAGCTCCAAGCAGCTCTTGGACGGGGAAGAAGAAACAGCGGGCATTGTGCAACTGTTTGAAGAGCTCACCGGAAATTTGAGCAAGCTTTCCCATTTTCTTCCACAGATGGAAGACCTTGCTTTAAAAATGGAGGAGATTAGCTACGAGATTTCCGATTGCAGCGGCGATCTGGGCAGCTATCTTGATTCGGTAGATTATCAGCCACAGGAACTGGATATGATCGAGGAACGTCTGGATCTAATCTACAAACTCAAGAGAAAATACGGAAACTCCATCGAAGAGATTTTACAGTATCTGGAGAAAATCAAAGTACAGCTTGACCAGCTGACCCTTTCGGAAGAAAAGGCAGAGCAGCTTCAGGCAGAATATCTCCGCCTAAAACCGCTGGTACAGGAATCAGCAGACAACCTGACTGCACAGCGCCACCGTACCGCGAAGGAATTTTTGTCCCGTGTAAAACGGGAACTGGAATTTCTCAACATGCCTTCAGTTCGCTTGAGCATCACTGCAGGCAGGAGCGGCTGGAAGCCGGACGGACAGGATGAGCTGGAATTTTTGATCAGCTCAAATGTTGGCGAAGAACCAAAGCCGCTTGCAAAGATTGCATCAGGCGGTGAACTTTCGCGTGTCATGCTCTCGATTAAGAATGTACTTGCCGAAAAAGACCAGATTGGAACAGCAATCTTTGACGAGATCGATACCGGTGTCAGCGGCAAGGCAGCACAGAAGATCGGACTCAAGCTCAAGGAAGTGTCCGGAAATCGACAGGTAATCTGTGTTACCCATCTGGCACAGGTAGCGGTGTTTGCTGACCATCACCTGCTCATTCACAAACAGGAGCAGAACGGAAGAACCTACACCCACATTGATTTTCTGGACGAAGGCCAGCGGGTGAAGGAGATTGCAAGGATGATTTCCGGCGATAACCTGACCGATACCGCAATCAAAAATGCAGAAGAGATGCTTGCATTAGCAGCGGGTGAGGAGCAGGAACAGAAGAAAGCTGACTAAATTTCCAATATCCTGCAAAAAAATCTTGCAAAATTTTCATTTTAGCGTATAATAAAGTCAAACGGATCATCCAGCATAAAAAAAGGGAGCTCGCAAACGGGCTGAGAGGAAGCTGTGCGCTTCGACCTGTGACCTGATTTGGGTAATGCCAACGTAGGGAGATTAGCATTGGTTTTCACAATTCCACGGAATGTTTCTTTCCCTGCAAGGAGAGGTTCCGTGGATTTTTTATTTGTTTGGAGGAAAACAAAATGTTTGGAGAATGTCTGGAAAATGTCCGCACAAGGACACCGCTGATTCACAATATCACAAATTATGTTACTGTAAATGATGTAGCAAATATCCTTCTTGCCTGCGGCGGAAGCCCGATTATGTCGGATGATATCGAAGAAGTGGAGGAAATCACTTCTATCTGCGGCGGACTGAATATCAACATCGGTACCCTCAACCAGCGCACTATTCCTGCGATGTTTGCAGCAGGAAAGAAGGCAGAAAGCTTAAATCATCCGATTCTGCTCGACCCAGTCGGCGCAGGAGCAAGTACCCTCCGCACCAAAACTGCCCGTGACCTTGCAGATCAGATCCACTTTACTGTGATCCGCGGCAATATTTCAGAGATCAAAGCTCTGGTAGCTGGAAGCGGTTCGACAAAAGGTGTGGATGCGGACGTAGCGGACGCTGTTACCGAAGAAAATTTAAACGAGGCAGTTGCTTTTGCAAAAGCTGCCGCTGCCCGTTATCATACCATCGTTGCCATCACCGGAGCCATTGACCTGGTTGCAGATGGGAACCACTGCTATGTCATCCGCAATGGCCGTCCGGAAATGGGTCGTATCACCGGAACCGGATGCCAGCTTTCCGGATTGCTTACCGCATATCTGACCGCAAACCCGGGAAATGAGCTGGAAGCTGCCGCTGCTGCAGTTTCTTCGATGGGTCTTGCAGGTGAGATCGGCTGGAGCAATATGACACCGACTGATGGCAACTCGACCTACCGCAACCGCATCATTGATGCAATCTATCAGATGGACGCAGAAACCTTGAACCGAGGTGCAAAATATGAACTGCGATAAAAAGGATCTGCTGCTGTATGCGGTGACCGACCGGGCATGGCTTGGGGACAAAACACTGAGCTGGCAGGTGGAGGAATCGCTCAAAGGCGGAGCAACCATGATTCAGCTGCGGGAAAAACATCTGGATCATGAGCATTTTCTCAAAGAAGCAAAAGAAATCAAGGAACTGTGCCGCAAATATCAGGTTCCATTTTTGATTAACGATGATGTGGACTTGGCTGTCGAAGTTGATGCGGACGGAGTCCATGTTGGACAGCACGACATGGAAGCAGGAGAGGTCCGCAAAAAGATCGGTCCAAACCGCATTCTGGGTGTTTCGGCACAGACGGTAGAACAGGCACTGCTTGCTCAGCAGGCAGGGGCAGATTATCTTGGAGTAGGTGCGGTATTCCCGACCGGAACCAAGGATGATGCCGATGCCGTCAGCATCCAGACGCTGGGAGAAATCTGTCATGCTGTCAGCATTCCGGTCGTTGCAATCGGCGGAATCGGACAGCACAACGTCATGCAGCTTGCAGGCAGCGGAATTTGTGGCATAGCAGTGGTTTCGGCTATTTATGCCCAGCCGGATATTCAAAATGCAGCAAGTACGCTGCATGCTCTGGCAAAGGAAATGGTGGAACGATGAAAATTACAGGGGCAATCTTTGACCTGGATGGAACCCTTGTCGATTCCATGAAGATCTGGGACGTGCTTCCGGGGAAGGTGGTTCGCTCCTTTGGAGCAGAGCCGACAGATGATCTGGCTTACCAGCTTGCAGCGATGGATAAGCAGGAAGCTGCGGACTACATGATCAAAACCTTTTTGCTTCCCCTTAGCCGGGAAGAGGTATTAAACCGGGTAAATGAGCTGGTCGATGAGGAGTACAGCAGCATTGTGCCGCTCAAAAAAGGGGCAGATGTGTTGCTTGAGTTTTTGCATTCAAACAAAATTCCCTGCTCGATTGCAACAGCAAGCGAGGTCTCTCAGGCAGAGCAGGCAATGAAGCGGCTGGGTCAATGGGAATGTTTCCAGTTTGTGCTCAGCTGTATGCAGTGCGGCTCCAAAAGCAGTCCACAAATCTACTATCAGGCAGCAGAAAGAATGGGAACTGCTCCGGAACAGACCTTTGTGTTTGAGGATGCGCTGCATGCGGCGCAGACAGCAAAAAAGGCAGGCTTTGTGGTCGTGGGAGTATTTGACCCTTCTTCGGCAGCGGACGAGCAGAAGATGCGCGCAGTGTGCGACTTCTACCTTCCAAGTCTGGATGACCCAGTGTTTTTAAACCAGTTAGAACAGATGATATAAAATCTACGCGGCAGATTGGGGGCACCACCTTTTGTCGCGCTATAAAACTTCAATGCAAAACTGGGAGGAGTCTTTTTTATGAAAACAGCATTGACGATCGCTGGAAGCGATTCCAGCGGAGGCGCCGGAATTCAGGCCGATATCAAGACCATGTCCGCGCATGGAATCTATGCCATGAGCGCGATTACAGCCTTGACGGCTCAGAACACCACCGGCGTTTATGGAATTTTGGAGTCTGACCCGGATTTTTTGGCAAACCAGCTTGACTGCATCTTTACGGACATTTATCCAGATGCAGTTAAGATTGGCATGGTATCCTCTGCAGCGCTCATCGAGGTGATTGCGCAGAAGTTAAAGCAGTACCACGCGAAAAATATCGTGGTGGACCCGGTCATGGTTGCAACCAGCGGGTCTCGATTGATCGCTGAGGATGCGGTGGAAGCGCTCAAACAGAACCTGCTTCCGATTGCCACTGTGCTGACCCCGAATATTCCAGAGGCGGAGGTCCTGTCCGGACTTTCTATTTCCGGTTCTGCGGATATGGAAGCAGCAGCAAAACAGATCAGCGAAAAGTATGGCTGTGCGGTTTTGTGCAAAGGCGGACACAATATCAACGATGCCGACGATCTTCTTTGGGAGAACGGCAGCGGCCGGTGGTTTTATGGAAAACGAATCAACAATCCGAACACCCACGGTACCGGATGCACCCTCTCCAGCGCGATTGCTTCGAACCTCGCAAAAGGAATGACGCTGGAACGCTCGGTGCAGCGGGCAAAGGAATATCTGTCCGGAGCACTTGCAGCAATGCTCGATCTTGGAAAAGGTCAGGGCCCGATGAACCATCTGTATGCACTGAAAGGGGAATTTGTCGATGAATGATGTGGAACTCTTTTGGGAAGAGCTGATGCAGGAAAATCTGCCGATTTGGCAGCAGTGTCTTGACAGCGATTTTTTGCAGCAGATGGGAAAAGGTACTTTGTCGGAGGACTGCCTGAAAGGTTATATGGTGGATGACAGCTTGTACCTGCGGGAATATGCCAAAGTATTTGCGCTTGGTATGCTCAAGGCAAAGGATATGGAGACCATCCGCAATTACTATTCGCTGCTCTCCTTTGTCAATGAAGGAGAAGGCGCGACCCGTCTGCGCTATTTGCAGCATTTTGGCCTTGACGATGCACAGGTGCAGAAGCTGGAACAGAGAAAGGAAAACCGCGAATACACCCAGACCATGCTGCGCGCAGCAGAAGAGGGTGAGGGCGAAGCAGAGTGCATGATGGCATGTCTGCCGTGTATGCTCAGCTACTCCTGGATTTTCAAGCGCTTATTAAAGCAGTATCCTCAGGTAAAGGATACCATCTATTGGCAGCTGGTTCGTGATTACGCAAGTGATGAATATGAACAGGCGTGCGAAGAATGGATTCAGTTTACCAAAAAGGTTTGTCAGAATCTGACACCGGAGCGGAGACTTCGCTGCAAGGAAATCTTTTTTGCCTGCTCAATGCATGAGCTGCACTTCTGGCAGATGAGCGAGCACCCAAGAAATGATATCTAACATACAAGATGGTAATATGATGGAAAAAAGAGGACTTCGGGAAAATCGAAGTCCTCTTTTTCGTGCAGTGATTAAAGTTGTCCGTTTTAACTGCTGGATGGACGCTCTCCTGAAAGGGATAGAAAAAATGAAGGGAAATAATACTTTTTTGTTTTTTTAAAAAAGAACAACCAAAAGGATAGTCATTGATACTTTGGCGTGATATAATAAAAAGAAAAAGGCGTATAATCGACATAAGAAAAAAAGGAGAGGAAAAGATGAAAAAAAGATTTTTTGCCCTGCTGACCGCGGTGTGCATCGCTCTGACCACAGGTTTGACCACAGGTCTGACCGCACTGGCTGACAGCGGGGAGAACAGCGATATGACCATCGGGATGAGCACACAGGAGCAGTGCTCCTGTACTACCCTCTGTACAGAGGGTAACATAAACCCTGACTGCCCGGTTTGTGGGGCAGAGGGGGCGGATTTGACCGCCTGCAAGGGTGCGCCTTTGATGATGCGCGCCGCACCGCTGGCGACAGACGGAATTGAACTCTATGTAGGCGGTCAGAAAATCACAGAAAGCGGCTGCTATGAAAACCAAAATGGAACTTGGACAAAGGTTGGCGGTACAGAACCTGCCAGCGGTCAGTTTTCCTATGACGCCGCTACCGGCACCCTTACGCTGAATAAGGCAGAGATTACTAGCACTGGAGTTGTGGATGTTGGCAATGGTGCGCACTATTATTATGGTAGCGTAATCGCTTTTAGCAAGTCTACCGATGTTTCTCTAAATGTAGTATTACAAGCAGATAGTACTATAACAGGAACCGGAGGGCTTCGTGTAGTCTCCGATGCTGGAGATGCTTCCTTGTCTATTTCGGGTCCTGGTAGCTTAGAAGTCAAGAATGTTACTAATGATTCGGGAATTATACTTATTGGTTCAAAGAATGTGAACCTGGGTATCAACAGTGCGGATGTTACGATTTCAAATGTACAATATTACGGAGTTCAGTTAGCCGCTGGTGACGAATGCAAAAGTACTGCTACGATAAATGACGGAAATCTGACCGCCAGCGGTTCAACTGTAGGAATTTACTTTATGTGGCTCTATAACGATGGTCCTTCCAGCCTGACCGTCAGTGGCAACGCCATGGTGGATACGGAAGGCAGCACAGGGGGGATTATAAATGGATTTCCCGATAGCTTTCAGATTGGAGCAGAGGGAGAAAGCGGAGGTATCGTCTTTAACGGCAAGAGCGGCACTGTCTACGGCGATGTGACACTGGACGAGAGCCTCACCATCGGCGAGGGCGAGAGCCTGACCGTCCCGGAGGGCTCCTCTCTTGACACCAATGGCAATCTGACCAACAGCGGCACCATCATCAACCATGGTACGCTGACTGGTGATGTGGGCGGCAGCGGAACAGTTACTCCGAAGATTACCACCGATAGCCTGCCAAACGGCACGGTGGATGCAGAATACAAGCAGACCCTTACCGCCACCGGCAGTAACATTACATGGAGTTCTAATGATTTGCCTGCATGGTTGACGCTGGACAGTGACGGAACCATCTCCGGTACCCCGACCACAGCGGATACCTACAACTTCACCGTAACCGCTACCAATGATGCAGGAAGCGACGACAAAAAATTTACCCTGACAATTGGTGTTGCACCGGTTTACAGCATTACTGCTGAGCCGTTAAAATTAGATTTTGGCACTCTCACCGAGGGCTACACACCGGCTTCCCAGATGGTGACCATCACCAACAATGGCAATCAGCCTTTGACCCTTACCCAGCCTGCATCTACGGAACATTTTGAGGTGGGCAATCTCTCCACACTTACCCTGCCGGCGAATGGTACTGCCACCTTTACCGTACAGCCAAAGGCTGGACTGACTGCGGGAACATACAGTGAGAACATCGATGTTACTGCATCCAACAATGTAACATTGTCTATCCCTGCCAGCCTTACCGTACAGAAAGCAAGCGTGCCGACAAAACCGGAAGTTCCATCCACCGGCACAACCAGCGGGGGCAGCACAGGCGAAAGCACCTATCCTGACGTGGAAGATGCACAGACAAGCTATGAGCAGGCGACCCGCAATTTCTGGAACAGAACCATCAACAAGATCAAAAAGGCAGATGAGGGCGACTCGCTGCGCATCTATATTGGAATCCATAAGGAGATTCCGGGCGATGTCATCCAGGCAGTCCGCGAAAACGGTGTAAACGTCACCTTCTACAATCAGGACGGCGACGAGGTGACGGTATATGCAGAATCCGCACCGACAAAATATCAGGCTGTTTGGACCTTGAAACAGCTGGGCAACTATGTTCTGACCGAACAGCAAACGCCAGCGGCACAGGAAGAATCCCCAGCAGCCCAGCAGCCTGCAGATAAGCCGACCACCCCAACCCAGCCGGCAGAGACAGAAGCAGTTGATACTGCTAAGCCAAACCCGAGCACCGGCGAGGGCAGCGGCGCAGTAATTGCCATGATTGCAGCAGCAGCGGCACTGGCTGGACTTGGAGCAACACTGCGCAAACGCTAGTTTCGATAAATCCGACAACGCGAACAGCGTCTAGGCTCAGCCGTAATTTTTCGGGCTTATTTGAGACGAGCAAATCCGGAGGATGAGCGACCTGCGCGAGAACGGAATTTGCGATTTTGATGAAGCCGACAACGCGAACAGCGTCCAGGCTCAGCCTGGGGTTGACAAGGATGAAATTTTGTATTATAATCCTTTTCAATGGCGATGACGGGAAAGAGTAGTATTTCCAAAGCCTCACAGAGAGCTTCCGGTTGGTGCAAGGAAGCGTGGCGATGACTTATGAATACCTCCCCGAGCTGCCGCCCAAACAAAGAGTTTTATCTTTCAGTAGACGCGGTCGGTTAATCTCCGTTACGGGATTAGGGTATAACTTGACCAACAAGGATGTACCTGCTGAGGCTGTATCCGTGAGGATGCAGTAAATAGAGGTGGTAACGCGTTTTTTCGCCCTCTGCTTTTGCCGATTTGTTCGGTATCAAAGCGGAGGGCTTTTCTTATTTTCGGGAAAAACGTCCTCCGTAGAAAAATTTCCAAAACAAATTAGAAAAAACAGGAGGAAACAACAATGACAACTTACGAAGAACTGGTCCGCCGCGGTCTGATCGCGCAGGTGACCGACGAGGAAGAAATCAAGGAACTGATCAACAACGGAAAAGCAACCTTCTACATCGGCTTTGACTGTACCGCAGACAGCCTGACCGCTGGTCACTTTATGGCACTGACCCTGATGAAACGTCTGCAGATGGCTGGCAACCGTCCAATCGCACTGATCGGCGGCGGTACCACCATGATCGGTGACCCATCCGGCCGTACCGACATGAGAAAGATGCTGACCAAAGAGGACATCGCTCACAACGCAGAATGCTTCAAACGCCAGATGGAGCGCTTCATCGAATTCGGTGAGGGCAAAGCACTGATGCTCAACAACGCAGATTGGCTGATGAACCTCAACTACATCGAGCTGCTGCGCGAAGTTGGTGCATGCTTCTCGGTAAACCGTATGCTCACCGCAGAATGCTACAAACAGCGTATGGAAAAAGGTTTGAGCTTCCTGGAATTCAACTACATGATCATGCAGAGCTACGACTTCTACCACATGTTCCAGCACTACGGCTGCAACATGCAGTTCGGCGGCGATGACCAGTGGAGCAACATGCTGGGCGGTACCGAGCTGATCCGCCGCAAACTGGGCAAAGACGCTTACGCAATGACCATCACCCTGCTGACTGACTCTCAGGGCAAGAAGATGGGCAAGACCGCAGGCAACGCAGTATGGCTGGATGCACAGAAAACTTCCCCATACGATTTCTTCCAGTACTGGAGAAATGTGGATGATGCTGACGTTATCAAGTGCCTGAAGATGCTGACCTTTATCCCGATCGAAGAGATCGAGGCAATGGAAAGCTGGGAAGGCGCACAGCTCAACGTTGCAAAAGAGCGTCTGGCATTTGCACTTACCGAAATGGTACATGGCACAGAAGAAGCACAGAAAGCACTGGATGCTTCCAAGGCTCTGTTCGTTTCCGGAGGCAACACCGAAAACATGCCAACAACCGAGCTCACCGATGCAGACTTTGCAGATGGCAGCATTTTGGTTGCAGACCTGCTGGTTAAAACCGAGCTTGCTCCATCCAAGGCAGAAGCAAAGAGATTAATCAAACAGGGCGGTATCTCGGTAAACGATGAAAAGGTAACTGCTTTTGACGCAGCTGTTTCCAAGGATGCTTTTGCAGAGGGCCACATCATCCTCAAAAAAGGCAAAAAAGTATTCCACAAGGTAACTATTGCTTAAGAAAAAATAGAGAAGAGGCACAGCCAAACGGCTGTGCCTCTTTTTTGCGTGAGAGATCATTTTTAGCTTTTCTCTTCCCGCTCTTCCAGAAGCAGGTCGATGAATCGGCTGACCATTCTTCGCTCCTTTGGGGTGCAAAGAATCAGCTTTTTCTGAATATCTGATTGCAGATAGTTTTCCATATCCTGTTTTGTACCAAGCAGGACCTCATCCGGTGTGATATCCAGCGCGCTGCAAAGTTTCATCAAGGTTTCCAGACTGGGGATGGAGCGAGAGTTTTCGATATGAGAGATATAAATATTGGAAAGCTCCGCCTTTTCTGCAAGTTGTTCCTGAGTCATTCCGCGATTTTTACGTATCAAAGAGATTCTTTTTCCAACAGCTGAATAGTCGATTGTCAATCGGTATCACCTCTATAAAAGAGTACCGAAATTTGTCGTTTCATAAAATAAAGCACGAGTACATATATACTTGAAGTACATTGTTTATACTATAATTTAAGAGTAACATAAAGAATAGATGATGTTTTTTACTAAAGCAATATTTTTTATGTGGAGGTTAAAAAAAGATGAATCAAAATCGAAAAAAGTTGTTGTCAATGGTATTGGCGGCAGCAATGATATTGAGTGTACCGTTAAGTGGTTTTGCTCAAAATCCTTTAAACAATGTCGATTCTCCAGTACCATATTTGCAGCCTGATACAACACCGCCGGTGTTACACAGCGTCAGTGCTGAAAAAACTGAAGTAAAGGCTGGAGAAAGTATTTTTATTACAGTAGATGCAGAAGATGATATTTCTGGTTTACTTGATTATCGCAATCCGTTATTAAATTTTGTTAATCAAAAAAATGGAAGAGAAATAAGTGCTCCTGTAAATACAAAGAATAATAATGGTGAAATGCAATGTTTCCTTAAGATTTCAGAATATGAAGAGGCAGGCATATTTGAACTGGAGTCGGTAAATTTACAAGATAATGCAGGAAATTATGTTACATATAGACAACAAGGTGTTGATTTTTGGGAAGGAGATTTACCATTACCAAATGAATTTTCTTTTACGGTTTTAAATGATGGTATAGTAGATTTAAATACGCCAGAGTTGAAATCTGTAAGTGTGGATAAAGAATTTGTAGATGCTCCAGGTAGTATAGAAGTAGGTATAGATGCTGTAGACGAGCCTGCCGGAATTTCTAATGCTCAAGTTACTTTTAGAAATTCAGTAAGAGGAAGCGTTTCTGCCTTTTTTAGAGGTGATAATGATAAAGCAACGATAAATATAACAGAATATACTGCTCCAGGTAAGTATACATTATCATCGGTAACCATTACTGATAAAATGGGAAATAGGATTTCATATGGTACACAATCATACCAAACTCCATTTCCGTTTGATGAAGACGTTTCATTTGTAGTCAACAACGAAAGTACAATCTTTGAAGATGAAACAGCTCCGGTTTTAAAATCAGCAAAGTTTGATAAAGGTACAGTAGAAGTAACGGATAAGAAAGAACTTGTACAACTGATATTAGAAATAGATGATGGTGAGAAGAGTTCTGGAATTGAAAGTGTATATGCAACTTTAGAGGACAGAACAACTAAAAGAACAATATATTCTGAATATATGTTAGATGGTCAAGAAATTCCAGCAGGAGAAATATATTTTCTAATTTCACCATATGAGTCTAGTGGAAGTTATGAGCTTGATACATTACAAATCAGAGATAAAGCAGGTAATTTCTCAAATTATGTATCCAAAAATCATACAGGTGGAAATGTAGGACAGGAATTACCACAAGAGATTAGCCTTAATGTTGTTAACAACTGGGATGGAACAGACCCAGATCCCGATCCTAAACCAGAACCCCCAGTTCCTGGATATTCAGAAGATCACACTGGAAATAACGAACCATCCAACGATTCAAAACATTCTAATGATTCAGATGTTGTAAACTACGAATCCGAAAAACCAAACCCAGCAGATAAAAAAGCAGTGGAGGCATATAACTTCTGGCAGAATGCAAAAGCAAAGGTGCGCACAACACCGGATGGAAAAACAATGCGTCTGTTTGTTCCAAAAGATATTACTTATATGCCGGCAAGCATGATGGAAACGCTGTATCGCGAGAAAATCACACTGATTATCACGCACAATGGTAAAAAGATTGTGATTCCTGCCGGAAAAGCAATGCCAAAGCAAAAACTGAAAGTTTACTGGACATTTGAATCGCTCGAAAAACTTTATCAGGCTTAAAACAAAAACAGGAACCGATTTCGGTTCCTGTTTTTTCTGTATAGCATCTTTATAAAATCGGAACGCACAACTGACACAAATGGGTTTCCACCATCTGTCGAAAGTAGCGCTCCATAATAGGTCGGGAAGGGTCTAACTGATATCCAAGACGATTTAATTCTTCCGGAAATTTGGTCCAAGCTTCTTGAATCGCTTCGGCAGTATGTTCCAGCTCAAAAACAAGATAGCTTCCTCCAGCCAGCTGTCGGGTTTTCATGTCAGAAGGGATATCCTCAAGGCAGAGAAATTCCCTGCAAAGCGGGGAACAGACATCGTAGCGGCAGGAGTCCGGCGGTGTGGTTTCAGGGTTGTCCAAAGCAAGAGCAAGAATAACAGCATCGCTCGAATAGAGCTGATGGGTTTTCATCCACTTTTGAAAGCGTTTCATTAAAAGAGTGTTTTCTTTTCCATAGCATCCGGTTCTTCGCAAATAAAAAACATCCACAGGAGGGATAGTTTCTAAGTGTGTTTTAATGGGTAATATCATGTTTATCGTACCTTTCAATTTTGTACATCGATGCCAGAAACAAGATAACCCCAATTAAAATGTTTTTCAAGATAGCATTTAAAAGTTCATCTCACAGTCACAATACAAGAACCGTTTCGTTTTAAAGAAAAAACGCTGTCATTCGATGGATGCTTCCTTGTAAAGAAAGGAATTTTATGGTATACTTGTCATAAGTAAACCTTTTTATTTGTCTATTTTGCAAGGAGGAGCACCATGAGGTTTCTGCATATCAGCGACCTGCATTTGGGAAAAACTTTTCCTGTTTCCCGCTACGGGCAGCAGTTTGCCCATCGCCGGAGACAGGAATTACTGGATACATTTTCCCGCCTGATTGACTTTGCCAACCAGAATCAGGTGGACTTCATCCTCTGCTGCGGCGACTTTCTTAACAGCGAGGAACTGCGCGTGGAGGAACTGCGCAATATTAATGCAATGATCGAGCGGCTGGAACACGCAGTCATTGTGGCGATTTCGGGCAATCATGACCCGCAGACAAAAAACAGCGCCTATCAGAAGATTGATTGGAGCAAACGCTTTTATCTCGCAGCTCCCGGAAGCGGCAGGGTAGCACTTTCCGCCTATCGCACGATCATCACCTATCACAGCTGGGATCAGAAGGAAATGCCAGAGCCGATTGAGATTCCAAAACCATCCACCCAGTCCGGTCAGTATCAGATTCTGATGCTGCATGCCGATGCACTCACAAAAAGCCGTTATCTTCCACTGGATGCACAGAAGCTTTCGGAGGCAGGATTTGACTATGTGGCACTCGGACATATCCACAAGATGCAGTGTGTGACGCCGAATGTTTACTATTCCGGTTCACCGGAGCCGCTGGACTTTGGAGAGAGCGGAGAGCACGGATTTATGATGGTTGATGTGGAGGGAGAACGCCGCCGTGTTCAGTTTGTGCCGTTTTCTCAGCGGGAGTACCGTCAGCTCAGTGTTCAGGTTGGGGAAAACGACTCCGAAATGAGCATCTCCGACCGCATTGCTTCCTCTATCATCCGCGAGGACCCGCACCACATCTATACGGTGACTCTGGTAGGAAACTATCCTTTGGGTGCGCGCTGGAACATCGAAAAGATCGAGGACGATCTGCGCTACAAGGAATATTTTTGCAGCATTGAGGACAAGACCCGCCCGCAGTACGATATAGATGCTCTCTACCGGGAAAATCAGGGCAACCTGATCGGTGATTTTATCGGCAGCTTTTTGAGAAGGGAATCGGGTGCAGAGAATGACGAAAAGCTCGACGCAGAGCGTGAACTGGAAGAAAAAGCACTCTATTATGGATTAGAAGCACTGTTAAGCCAGAGAGAACCGCAATCGAATCCTGGTTTGGACAACAAACAAAAACGGGAGGAGGGATAGAATGCAGAATCTGGAAATCATTCGGATGCAGCTGATCGGCTTCGGAAAGTTTCGGGATCGAACCATCGAGCTTTCGCTAGGACTGAATCTGCTGGAAGGCCCAAACGAGGCTGGAAAAAGCACTATACAGGCGTTTTTGACCGGTATGTTTTACGGCTTTTTCCAGCCGGGAGCCAAACGCCGCAGCTATACGCCGCATCGGGACAAATACCAGCCATGGGACGGTGGAAGCTACCGTGGCGTGCTGGTCTGCCGCAACGAGGAACGAACCTGGCGCATCGAGCGCACCTTTGATAAGGACAGCGAATCGGTCAAGGTCTACGATGATCTGACCGGAGATGACCTGACACTGGATTTTGCCTACAATACCGTCACCCGTCAGGTGCAGGTAGGAGAAAAGCTGCTGGGTTTGAGCAAAACTGCCTTTAACAATACCGCAAACATCGCGCAGATGACCTGTGCAAGTGTGGCGCAGGAATCGGGATTTTCTGCAGAGGTCAGCGATAAGCTGCTGTCCATGATGAAAACAGCTGATTCCAGCCTGTCATTAAGTGCAGTAATCCACCAGCTGGACAGCAAGGCAGAGCAGATCGGCAGCCCTAAAAAGAGCAAGACTCCGTATGGAATCGAAAGCCTTCGCGAAAAGGAACTTGTGGAGGAGCTGGAAGAAGCGGAAAAAAATGAAGCGGAGTACCAGAATCTCTGCGAGCAGAGCAAGAGCTTAAGCGGGGAAATCCAGCAGCTGGAAAAAGAAAAGAGCTTACTAGAAGCACAGATCCGGGAAAGCGCAGCCAAAGAACTTGGCGGACGCTATTTAAAGGCACAGAATCTTCGGGTGCGAATTGAGCGCATCGAGAAGGAACAGGAAAAATATCGCATCTATCAGGATGTTGATCCGGAGATAATCGATCAGGCGCAGAAACGTCTGGGCGCAAAGGCACAGATCACCCGAACACTGGAAAAATATCGACGAGCTTTGGAAGAGCTCAACCACCGGATTCAGGAACTGAACAATCTCTACCGGACATTGGAAGTTTCAGGAGCAGATGAAGAAACTCTCTCTCAGTTTGACCTGATGTTTGAACGGCACAAAAATCTCGAACAGCTTCGGGATGAGCTGTATCAGCTGCAGATCAAAAAGACTAATGTTGCATTCCATCGCAGCAAGCTCTCCCAGATGGACGGGCAAAAGCTGGAAGAGGATATGCAGGAATATCGCAGGCTGGAACAGATGAAGCAGGAAAAACAGCCGGAAAAATCCAATACTGCAGGAATTTTTGTGCTGGTATTCGGTTTGGTATTTGTGCTGGCAGGGGTGGCAGCGGCGTTATTTGGCGGCGAAATGGTGCCGGCAGCGGCAGCATACGGTGCAATTCTGATCGGAATAGTTGCCAGTGTAACAGGACTTATTCTTCTGCTGACCTTGCGCAAAGCTTCCGGTAAGGGAAGAAAAGGGGAGAGCCTTGAGCGCATCTGTCAGATGCAGCAGGATATACTGGAAGATTATCAGCTTTCCCATGAGGTTGATCCGCTTGCCTGTCTGGAAGAGATGCTTGGCAAGGTGCAGGTCAACAATTATAAGATCAAGCAGTTTGAAGAGCAGGAGAATCTTCTGCTGGAGGAAATCCTCTCCAAGAATCAGCGTGTGAGCCAGTTGGATGCAGAAATCAGCGCCTACCTTGGTCGCCTGACCGCAAAAGCAGCTCCGCTTAATGAAGAAGATAACGTACAGGAATCCTCTGAAACAGAAACCGTTTTGGAAGAACAGGAAATGGTTTGGGAGGAGGATTCTCAGCCGGAAAAGAATGTACAGTCTGCCGACGAAGTCCGCTTAAAATCGCTGCGGGAATCGGTCAATCAGGCAAAACGAATCCGCACCGATTTACAGCGCTTGCATTTACAGCAGCAACAAATCATGCAGGAGGAAGAAAACTGCAAAAATCAGATCGAGCAGATCAATACCTCCATCCAACAGGCAGTGGATTCCTGTCGTGCAGCCGGAGCACGGTCTGCGGATGATTTGGAAAAGTGTCGTCAGGGCAAACGTCGTCTGGATGAAGTCAGTGTTGAGCTGAAACTGCAGAAAGAACTCTTGACCGAAACACTGGGTGGATACAGCTTTGAGGAGCTTGAGCAGAATGTTCGTTCCCAGAAAACAGGGGAATCGGATATCTCACCCGACCGCAGGGAAACCAGAGAAAAACTTGCAGCACTCAACGAAAAGCTGTCCGAACTGGGCAAACAGGCCGCAGAACTCGAAGGTGTCCGCAGAGGAAGAGAAGAAAGCCAGCGTCCGACCGGACAGGTTCAGGCAGAGCTGGACGAGGTGCGCAGCCGATGCAGAAAGTATCAGCTGGAGCTGGACGCAATCGCGCTTGCAAAGGAAAAGCTGCTCTCACTCAGCGGTCAGCTGCACCGGGATTTTGCTCCACAGCTTAATGCCAGAGTTTCCAAGGCGATCGAGCGAATTACCAATTCCCGTTACAGCAGAGCGGTAATCGACCAGACTCTGGGTGTTCGTCTGGAGGACAAGAAGAGCGGTAAACTGGTGGATGTTTCTTCTCTCAGCAGTGGAAGTGCCGATCTGATCTATCTGGTGATGCGTCTGGAACTGCTGGATCTTCTGTGTGGAGAAAACCGTGTGCCGGTCATCTTTGACGATAGCTTTACCCAGCTGGATGATGAGCGCACCGCGCGGCTGCTCTCCTACCTGCTGGAGGACAAACAGCGGCAGATTCTTCTGTTTAGCTGTCATAGCAGGGAGCGGGAAATGCTGAGTCTGGCACAGATTCCATGCCATGTAATTTCATTAAGCGAACAATAACGGCATCTTTTGCTATAATCCATAAGTTTATCAAAAAACAAGCCAGAGGATAGGTGTAATGGATGTCCTCTGGCTATTTTTCTAGTTTAAAATGTTTTGAAAGGAGATTGGTATGCAGTACGCAGTTGAATTGTATTACGATGAAGAAACACAAAATAAGATTTCTGCATTAGCAGAAATGATTGCACAAAAGAAAATCAGTACAAAATTTTTAGAGTGGAAAACACGACCACACCTTACTTTGGCGTGTTTTCATGATGTGGATGAATGTTTATGTATCGAAAAATTAAAATTATTTGCACAAAACCATAAAACACTGCCAGTGTCCATTGACTCAGTCGGTATGTTTAATGACAGCAAAACAATTTTTCTTTCTCCTACAATGACCAGTGATATGTATCAATTTCAAAGAGAACTGCATAACAGTTTAAATGGTTTTGATACACAAGGGTGGGAGTATTATTGCCCAGATCAATGGGTGCCGCATTGTACAGTTGCACTGACCAGAGAAGACAAAGAGGAAGCTTTTTTTCAAGCAAGTGAATTGATCTTACACGAGTTTCGGAAAATGAGCGGAGAATTTGTGGAGATAGGTCTGGTTAAAGTAACATTCCCAGTGCAGGAAATTTATACTGTTAAATTATGTAAAAAGTAGGAATAAATCTTTAAATAATATGGGGTTGTTTTATCCTAGTAATAAAAAAAGAGGCATTAAGCCTCTTTTTTTATTGCTCTTTTTTTCATACAACATAAACCGGATGCAATGAATGCGGAAATTGGGATGGTGCATAAAATACCGATACTGCCCGAAAGTGCCTGAAGCAGCTCGACGATGATGAGCTCACGGTTTAACAGCTGCTCAAGCGAAGCCTGATAGCTCGCGTACAGCAAAACGGTGGTCAGGGAAGAACCGATGTAAGCAAGAATTAGTGTGTTTGCCATGGTGCCCATGATATCGCGGCCGATATTGAATCCGGACTGTACCAGATGCCAGAAAGAAATATCAGGGATTTTGCGGTGAATCTCGAACAGGGAGGAAGTGATGTCCATTGCAACGTCCATGGTTGCCCCCATTGCTCCGATGATGATGGCGGCAAAGATGATTGCACGCAGATCGATCGGAGAAGATTCATTAAGCAGGGAAACGTACATGGTCTCGTCGTTGAGATATCCGGTCAGCTTCATCACATGATCCATAAAGAAAGAAAGAATTCCGGCAACCATGACACCGCCGGCACATCCCAGTGCAGCAGACAGGCTCTTTCGACTCGGACCGCTGACCAGTGCCAATGTCATGGCGATGGTGAACAGGCAGGTGATGATCGAAACAAAGTAGGCGTTGTATCCAGCAAGAATGGCGGGAACAAAGACGACAAAGATGGCAAGGCAGGTAAAGACCAGCGAAAGGATGGTCTTAAGACCCTTGGAACGTCCGAACACCAACAGACCCAGCAAAAAGACAGCAGCAAGAATCAGGATAGAGTCGGAGCGGTAGAAGTCGCCAGCTTCCCATTCAATGTTTTCTTCGGGATTTGTCTGGAACAGAAAAATCTTGTCTCCCACACTGACAGGACGCATTCCATTTCCAGTCAGGTTGTCGATTTTCTGCAGAGCTTTCACGCTTTGTCCTTTTCCGTCCCCGGAAAGAATGTCTGCTTGAAAGGTGATGACGTGTTCATAATAAACATGTCCGCCGATTTCTCCCATATCGTTTCGGTCATGCAGAATCTCGGTGACTCTGGCAACCGAAGAGGTGACCTGCATCTCATTGCGGAAAAGCCCTGCTTTGTCCACCGATAGATGGTATCCCACAAACAGATAGATGCAGGACAACAAAATTACTGCAAGATAAAACAATAAGTGTTTTATGGAGATGTTTCTTTTGCTTTCCGGCAGAGGTTTTTCCTCGCAGCACAGAGAAGTAGGAGTTTCATCGCTTGGAGAGGAGGAAAGGAGCGGTTCCTTCTCGGGATTGATTTGATTTTGGTTCATAATATTCAGCCTTTCCTGAGAAAATATTCGTGTGACATTTATCATAATACAATCAAAAGTTTACCACACAAAAGGTGGATGCCGCAAGAAGAAGGGGAATATTTTGGCAAAAAGATTTTGAAAAACAGGAAAAAACGTCAAATATCGGATAAGAGGTAAAAGAGTTGTTAAAAAATTATGAAAGCACGAAAAATCCCTTGACAGATGGGAAAAATAGTGTTAAATTATGTTTAGCACTTGAGAGATAAGAGTGCTAAAGAAGAAAAAGAGGTGATGGCTTTGGAACTGGATAACAGAAAACAAAAGATTCTCAAGGCTATCATTGAAGAATACACGCGAACAGGCGAGCCGGTCGGCTCCAAGAGAATTGCAGCTCTTTTGGATATCACCGCTTCTCCTGCGACCATCCGAAATGATATGGCAGCGCTGTTTGAGATGGGACTTCTTGAACAGCCGCATACCTCGGCAGGAAGGGTTCCATCCCATATGGGTTATCGGTACTACATCGATCATCTGATGCAGCCAAGTCCGATCTCCCCGATGGAAATGGCGGCGATTGAAGCGATGTTCAATGTCCGCGATCCGGACCCCGACAAACTGCTTTCGGATGCAGCACAGGCACTTGCGGATTATACCCACTGCGCAACCATCTCTTCGACCAGCACACCGCCGGAGGTATTCGTCAAACGAATTCAACTGATTCCGGCAGCCGAGCGAACGGTCATCATCATGGTGATTGCCTCGAACGGTTCGGTCAAGAGCCGAGTGTGCAGGGTTGATTTCCAGGTAACGCAGAACATCTGTGAATTCTTTACCAGCTTTGCAAACGACCGGTTGGCAGGCAGAAGCCTCAAGGAAATTTCCGATGCATACATCAATTCGGTGGCTTTTGCTTTTGGGGATTACACCGAGGTGTTCACCACCCTGCTTTCCGCCATCTATTCTTTGTGCAAGGAGATCAATGATGGCCAGTTTTGTGCAAAGGGAACAACCAACCTCCTCTCTTACGACGAGATGAAGGATTTCTCGAAGGATCTGGTATTGCTGCTTTCACAGAAGCAAAAAGCAATCGACCTGATTCCGGACGGCAACTATGAAGTCAAGGTTTCGGTCGGAAAAGAGAACAGCAGCATGGAGCTTTCCAACTCCACTGTGGTGGTTGCGAAGTTCAATATCGGGTCCTCCCGATGCGGTACTTTGGCGCTGATTGGTCCGGTGCGGATGGAATATCCAAAGCTGATTCCGCATATCGAATATTTTGCAAAGATGCTCGGCGAGCTCTTGAGCGAAACGATGGAGGAACAGCATCTGAATTAGTTAATACTACATCAAATAAAACAAAACACGAAAAGGAGAATGGATGTGAAGAAGAAAGCACAGGACAATGTTCCGGAGAACACACCGGAAACTGCATCTGAGCAGGAAGTTGTGCAGGAAACACAGGAAGTTCAAAAAGAACAGAAAGAACAGGAGCCAACCGAAGAGGAAAAGCTGCAAAAGCAGATTGACGAATTAAACGACAAGCTGCTGCGCACTTTGGCAGAATATGATAACTACCGCAAACGTTCCATCAAGGAAAAGGATGCGATCTATCCGCAGGCAAAGGCAGACACCGTTGAAAAGTTCTTACCGATCATCGATAACTTCGAAAGAGCAATGCAGACCGAGTGCTCGGATGAAGCTTTTAAGAAGGGAATCGAAATGATCTTCCAGTCGTTTATCAAAACGATGACCGATCTTTCGGTAGAAGAAATCGGTAAGGAAGGCGAAACCTTTAATCCGGATCTTCACAACGCAGTGATGCATGTGGAGGATGAAAATTATGGCGAAAATGTGGTTGCACAGGTTTTGCAGAAAGGCTATAAAATTGGTGACCGCGTTGTTCGATATGCAATGGTCAAAGTTGCAAACTAAATTTTGTTAAACATATCATTTGATTTATAGAAAAAATGGAGGTAATTCATCATGGGAAAAACTATTGGTATTGACTTAGGTACAACAAACTCCTGCGTAGCCGTTATGGAAGGCGGCGAACCAGTCGTAATCGCTAATCCAGAAGGTGCTCGTACAACCCCATCCGTTGTTGCTTTCTCCAAAACAGGCGAAAGAATGATCGGTCAGGTTGCAAAACGTCAGGCAGTTACAAACGCTGACAGAACCATCAGCTCGATCAAACGTGAAATGGGTACTAACTACAAAGTAACCATCGACGGCAAATCCTATACACCACAAGAGATCTCTGCAATGATTCTGCAGAAACTGAAAGCTGACGCAGAAGCATATCTGGGCGAGCCTGTAACAGAAGCTGTTATCACCGTTCCTGCATACTTCACCGATGCACAGCGTCAGGCAACCAAAGATGCTGGTAAGATTGCTGGTCTGGATGTAAAACGTATCATCAACGAGCCTACCGCAGCTGCTCTGGCTTACGGTGTTGATAAAGAAACTGATCAGAAGATCATGGTATACGACCTTGGCGGCGGTACTTTCGATGTATCCATCATCGAGATGGGCGACGGTGTACAGGAAGTTCTGGCAACTGCTGGTAACAACAGACTGGGCGGCGATGACTTCGACCAGAGACTGATCAACTACTTTGTTGAAGAATTCAAGAAAGAAAACGGTATCGACCTTTCCGGCGATAAGATGGCTATGCAGAGACTGAAAGAGGCTGCTGAAAAAGCTAAAATCGAACTGTCCGGCATGACCCAGGCTAACGTTAACCTGCCATTCATCACCGCTGATGCTACCGGTCCAAAACATTTTGACATGAATATCACCCGTGCTAAATTCAATGAACTGACCGCAGACCTCGTTGAAAAAACCATGGGTCCAGTAAATCAGGCTCTGTCCGATGCAGGCTTGAGCCCATCCGACCTGAATAAAGTTCTGCTGGTTGGCGGTTCTACCCGTATCCCAGCTGTACAGGAAGCTGTTAAGAGAATCACCGGCAAAGATCCATTCAAAGGTATCAACCCAGATGAATGTGTTGCTGTTGGTGCTGCTATCCAGGGCGGCGTTCTGGCTGGCGAAGTAAAAGGCCTGCTGCTGCTCGACGTTACTCCACTGTCCCTTGGTCTGGAAACCCTCGGCGGTGTATCCACCAAGATCATTGAGAGAAACACCACCATCCCAACCAAGAAATCCCAGATCTTCACAACTGCTGCTGATAACCAGACATCCGTTGATATCCATGTTCTGCAGGGCGAACGTGAAATGGCAAAAGATAACAAGACACTGGGTATGTTCCGTCTGGATGGTATCGCTCCAGCAATGAGAGGTACTCCACAAATCGAAGTAACCTTTGATATCGATGCAAACGGTATCGTTCATGTATCTGCAAAAGACCTTGGTACTGGTAAAGAACAGCACATCACCATCACTTCTTCTACATCCATGTCCAAAGACGACATCGATAAAGCTGTAAAAGAAGCAGAGCAGTATGCAGAAGCTGATAAGAAACAGCGTGAAGAAGTTGATATCCGCAACGGCGCAGATCAGATGATCTTCCAGACAGAAAAAACTCTGAACGAACTTGATGGCAAGATCGATGCTGCTGATAAGAGCGAACTGGAAACCAAACTCAACGCTCTGAAAGAAGCAGTAAAAGGCTCCAACATCGACGACATCAAAGCAAAACAGGAAGATCTCCAGAAGAAATTCTATGATGTATCTGCAAAACTGTACCAGAATGTAAATCCACAGGCTGGTCAGCCAGGTCCTGACATGGGTGCTCAGAACAACAATAACGGCAACCAGAACAACGACGGCTTTGTAGATGCTGATTTCAAAGAAGTTTAATCGCTAAATCGTGTTGATGAGGATTGGGGCAATACTCCAATCCTCATGGCATGTACATGAATAAGTGATCGGAAAGATAAACCGAAACCTAAAAGAGAAAGTACGCATTATCTGCCTTTTCTTTCAAAAGAGTAAAAATACTCTGATGGAGGAGATTAGACAGGAATATTCAGGAAAGTGACTTGGGAAATGAACACTTTTCTTTTTGCCTGCCTTTTCTTTCAGAAGAGTAAAAATCTCTGATGGAGAAGTTCAGACAGAAGTATTCAGAAAAGTGGCCTGAGAGACAAACACTTTTCTTTTTGCCTGTCTTTTCTTTCAGAAGAGTAAAAAAACTCTGATGGAGAAGATTAGACAGAAGTATTCAAGAAAGTGGTCTGGGAGACAAACACTTTTCTTTTTGCCTGCCTTTTCTTTCAGAAGAGTAAAAATACTCTGATGGAGAAGATCAGACAGAAGTATTCAAGAAAGTGGCCTGAGAGACAAACACTTTTCTTTTTGCCTGTCTTTTCTTTCAGAAGAGTAAAAAAACTCTGATGGAGAAGATTAGACAGAAGTATTCAAGAAAGTGGTCTGGGAGACAAACACTTTTCTTTTTGCCTGCCTTTTCTTTCAGAAGAGTAAAAATACTCTGATGGAGAAGATCAGACAGAAGTATTCAGAAAAGTGGCCTGGGAGACAAACACTTTTCTTTTTGCCTACTTTTTCTTTTAGCAAAGAAAAAGTAGGTGAACAGAGTGGCAGAGGAAAAAAGAGATTATTATGAGGTGCTGGGGGTACAAAAGGGATGCACAGACGATGAGCTGAAAAAGGCATACCGTAAACTGGCAAAGCAGTACCATCCAGACTTGAACCCTGGAGATAAAGAAGCAGAAGCAAAATTCAAAGAGGTAAATGAAGCTTACGCTGTCCTTTCGGATTCGGAGAAACGTGCCCGTTATGACCAGTTTGGTCATGCTGGTGTTGACCCGAGCTATGGCGGCGGCAGCGGATTTGGCGCAGGCGGCTTTGACTTTGGAGATATCGGTGATATCTTCGACAGCTTTTTTGGCGGCGGCGGATTCGGTGGATTCGGCGGTTCCAGCCGTACCAGAAATCCAAACGCACCAATCCGAGGAAACAATATCAACATTGATATTGCGCTTTCCTTTATGGAAGCTGCAAAAGGCTGCAAGAAGGAAATCAGTTTCAGTCGTTTGATTAAGTGTGAAGAGTGTTCTGGTACTGGTGCAGCAAAGGGTACTTCTCCTGAAACCTGTCCGGAATGTCATGGCTCCGGTCAGGTCCGCGTTCAGCAGCGTACTCCGTTCGGCGTAGTCCAGAGCGTAAAAGCCTGCTCGAAATGTTCCGGTACCGGTAAAATCATCAAGACCCCTTGCGATAAATGTAAGGGAATGGGCAGAGTCAGAAAATCGGTCAAACTGGAAGTGGATGTTCCAGCTGGTATCGATAATGGTCAGACCTTTGTTCTGCGCGGACAGGGTGACCACGGCGTTAACGGCGGTCCGGCAGGCGATGTCAATGTTACCGTATCGGTTCGTCCTGACCCATTGTTTGAGCGTGATGGCTTTGATGTATGGTGCGAAATTCCAATCACCTTCCCACAGGCTGTATTGGGCGACGAGGTCGTTGTACCAACCATCGATGGTAAGGTAAAATATAATATTCCGGAAGGAACCCAGCCGGCAACCGTATTCCGCCTGAGAAATAAGGGTATTCCTTATGTAAACGGCAGAGGTCGCGGCGACCAGTACGTCCGCGTTAACCTGGAAGTTCCAACCAACCTGACCAATAAGCAGAAGGATGCGCTCAAAGAATTTGATACTCTGACTGGTGATAAGAACTACCGAAAACGAAAAGGGTTCTTCGATAAGCTCAAAGACTTTATGAAGGACTAATTTATGTTGCTTTAAAAGTGGCGTAATTAAGCCAATAATTTATAAAATATCAATCAAGAAGGCTTTGTTTGACACCACATTGACACCATTTTGACACCATGAAAAACACCCCGTTTGTTAGATGAATAGTCTAGCAAACGGGGTGTTTTGTTGTTGGGATTTCTAGTGGTAGAGACATCAATCAATGTTTATAATGTCCTGATACCAATTGTTAAAGCACTTTATGATTGAGCGATCTGATCATCAGGTACTGCTGTTTGGGAAGGGGTGCGCAAGGCAACTTGGTATTGAACGTTTGACTGATCGACATAATCAAAAATGATTTCTGCAAGCTGATATGCAGTCCGATAAATATTGACAGAACTGCTTGCTCGGGCATAGTCCGAAGGGTTCATCAAATTGCCAAGGTCAATATTCAGGGATGGAGCAAGAGAAACATCGCCCGGATAGGAGGCTGTTTGTACTACTGGCTGTGCAGAACATTGAAGCTGTTTGGACAGTTGGTCGGAAAGCTGCTGTGCCAGTTCTTCTCCAAATTGATTGCAGGAAATTGAAATACCACTTTTCTGATTTCCGCAATGATGGATGGAAAGGAAGAGGTCAGCTTCCCGATACTGAGCAACCATAACGCGGTCAAGTCCGGCCATGGCACTGTGGTCACTTCGGGTCAGGAAGACGTTTGCTCCCAGATTGTCCAGGCGGTCATAAAGTGCTTCGGCTACGGCAAGGTTCAAAGCTTCTTCGTTAGCGCCCTGAATGCCCATGAGACTGTCTGCACCTAAATCCTTTCCGCCGTGTCCGGCATCGATGACGATGTTCATTCCCTGAAGCGGAGGGGTGTTTCCACGGGGATCTTCCGAAAGGTGAGAACGGAAGTAGACAATCATATTTCCTTCATGGAAAGAAACCTGATATCCATAAAACGGCATATTTTCTTTTAGCTTTAAGGTGACATGAACCTGGTCTTCGTCCTTGTCCACCTGAATATCCTCAAATAAATCGCTGTTTAGATAATTCAGTCGGTCATTCATCTGGGTGATGTGGGACAGAGTAAGGGTGACAACCCTTTCTTCCGCATCATATCTTACGGCGCAAGGAGCAGAAGAAGCACCAACAAAGGTGATGTATTCTCCGCGGTTGGTTGTCTGAATGACAACATTTTTGACCTTTTTGGATAGGGTGTAGATGTCAGCAGTGCTGGTCAAAATGCGGGCAGCGTCTTTTTGAATGCAGCCGCCGGAGCTGAGATAGAAGTGATCTTCCGTGTAGCGGTCGATCGAGTCCTTAGTTCCTTCCGGAAGAACATACAAAATCTCACTTTCGGAGCTGTCTTTGAACACAGGGGTGACCGGAGCGGTCAACTGAACAGCAGCAGTCTGCTGGCTGCCAAGCAGAATCAGTTTTCCATCAGAAACCTGCTGGCTGATCTTTCCGCCATAGGTCATAGAATAAGAAACCTGTCCTAAAATTCGGACTTCTGCTTCATGATCTTCTTCTAAATAGAGAGGAGCAGTGTATTTGGCGGGCTCACCCTGCGGGATGGAAGGATTCACCTGAGTAAGCGGATAAACTTCTGTACCGATTCTTGCAGTGACCTGTGCTCCGGAAGGCGCAACGCAGGAAAGGAAAGAAGGGGTCGTGGATGAGACAATCTCATCGTTTACAGGGTAGGTCGATTCAGGTTGGATGCAGTTGATCGGGATTGTCTCCTGCGAAGCATCATCGGTTCGGGTGATGGTTACGGTGCGCTTTTTGCCGTTCTGTTCCAAAGAAAAGCTGTTGATACCGACCGAAAGCGGAACCGAAAAGGAGAAATATCCGGAAGGAAGGATTTCACCATAAGCACCCTGATATTCCTGCCCATTAAGGTAAAGTGGCTGGTTTGGATCACAGCTTCCGGTGATCGGGTAGGAACTTTGTGATGTAGTAACGGTATCAGCCGGGGAACCGACAGTCAGCCCCGAAGTTTTTTTCAGGAAGCTGTCCTCATACCAAAGGGAACTGTTTTGCGGGGTGCTCATATCCGAATAAAGGGAAGGGAGCAGAAGAATATTCCGCATGGAGTTGATTACACAGCCGTAGACCGAGTTTGTCTGGGTGGAAAACTGACGGAACAGTGTTTCCTGCGGGTCAGAATAGAAGGTCTGTTCTGTGCGGGGCGCCAGAACCATCGAGGCGTCCTGATATGGGAACAAAGCCAGCTGAGGCAGAGTTTGCAGCATGTTTTTCCAGACAAGCAGCTCCTGCTCATACACATTCTCTCCAGAGACACTGCCGACAATCTGCGGCATGATAAAGTCCACACATTCCTCGGCTGCCAGTTCCTTTAAAAAGCTCAGGATTTCCTGCTGGGAAAAGAGCTCCATCATCTCTTTTGGAAAGATCACACCAATTTTGACCACCGAAGAACGACGGCGGACATTATCCCGAACAGAGAGCATGATGTTTTTTAAAGCGGGCAGAGATGCGCCATATTTGGTAAAGCAGTCATTGAAATCGATAACGACACCGTTGATTTTATAGTTTGAAACAAGCTCCAGCGAAAGATTTCCGATCAGCTTCCAAACCTCTTCCTGTGAAGGATCAAGGAAAAGGGAATTTCCATTCTGTTTTACCAGCTGGGGATAATCAGATGCGCGGGTGTTGTACTCTTCATTGTAAGAAACATTTCCCAGATCAAATGGAGAGATGACAGCACAAAGAGAAAGGCCGCTGCTTTCACTCTCTTTAATCAGGGATTTGAGCGGGTCTTTCAGAGAAAATCCACCATCTTTGGAAAGAGCTGGATTTTGTTTGAGATAGGATGAGTGGTACATCGAGCCCATTTGGGGATTGACCGGATAAAAGATGGTATCCATCCCGATACTGGATGCCAACGCTACCATCTCTTCTGCTTCGGGACGCAGCTGCCAGTAACCGGTTTCACTGGACTGGGGGTAGCTGCAGGTACCGATGCTGTCGATGACAACACCATTTAAGCTTTGTCCGCCGGAAAAATAGGAGCGTTCCTGCTCCAGACGGTCCTGGACGGTATTGGGTTCGGTTAAGGTATCTGTATCGGTTGCAAATCCTGAAATGCTTCCGGATAAAAGCAGGGAAACAGCTAATATCATCGAAAGGAGTCTTTTTTTCTTCAAAATCCTCACCTCAATTTCGACTGAAAATCGAATTTCGACTTTTCATCGAACGACGATTTCTTTTATAATCTTAGTCTAACAAAAATTGACTCAAAAAGCTATTGTGAGGATCTGTTTTTTCAAAAAATTTAAAAACTTTTGGTGTTTTTCATGGGATAAGGTGTGTTGTAGCGGTTTTGTGAAAGTTCGAACAGAAATAGAATGCTCATCATAATCAGGCAGCCAGTCAAGAGAGGGGTATTTTCGTTACTGATGGGAAGCGGCTGGGACGAAGAAGAAAAAACCGCTGCCGTTTGTGGAAAGAGTTTTAGATAACAGAAGATCAGAAAGGATGAGCAGACAGCGTGCAATATCCTTGCAGCCAAAAAGGGGCGCATGGATAAGGTGGTGTCCTTTAAAATTCCTGCCAGCTGGGCGATGACAGAAAATCCCCCAAAGGAAAGAAAGCAAGACGCAAACAAGATACCCAGCGGAAGGGTGCCGGAAAGCAGGCATCCATTGGTCACTTCCAGACTGCCGAGCAAAATGCAGGAAAGAAAACGATTTTGAAAGAGATTTGCTGCTGCTTCGGATACGGCACGAAACAAAATGATAAATCCGCACATCTGTGCTAAGGAGGAGACAGCACCGCTTACCGCCGATACAAATGCCTGACTAAAAGGGAGAAACGGTTTTGGTGTGTTTGCAGGAGTAAAGCAGGCAAGAACCTGTTTTTGTTTTTTTCTTCGAGCAAAGATTCCAGTGACGACAGCGAAAATCAGAGAGGTGATAAGCTGAACCAGATAAAGCACAAATCCTGCCTGATAGCTTCCAAACATGCCGTAGCCCACAGCAGTGATGATAAAGGAAGGTCCGGCACAGCAGCAGTAAAGAAGCATCCGTTGGGCACAGCCAGGCTCGATTCGGTGCTGATTCAGAAGATCAGCGATAGATTTTGCCCCCATCGGATAGCCGCCAATCAGGCTGAGCAGGACAACGCTCCCCAGTTCCGGCGGCAGAAAGAACAGATGTTTGGTGATAGGGGAGAGAGGAACAGACAACAGGCGGTACAGTCCGCTCTGCAGCAAAAATCCGGTCAGTACCATAAAACAAAACAGTGATGGAATAACGGTTTTCAGACACAATTCGATTCCTGACACCACCCCCTTGGAAACAGTTTGTCCGTCCACAATCAGAAAAACAGCGCAGAACACGCAGAAAATGGCTGCCAGAAAGCTGCCGGGGTCGGTGCGAAAAAGGGTCGTTTTCTTTTTGATACTTTCTTTCATAAATCATCATCCTTTGTTTTGTTGATAGTATGCGCACAGCTCTGGAAATGCGGTGCGCGGTCATCCTATCCTTATGCACGGGAGAAAGAAAAATTGACTGCTAAAATGATTTTTCTTTTCATATACTTGTCAATAAAACAACAGGAGGGAAACACTGATGAGTCGACGAAAGAAGGAACAGTCCCAAACGCAGAAAATCAAGGAAGCCGTTACCCTGACAGGTGCTTTGTTTCATAAAGAGCTGCATATCGAGATGGTCTCGAACAAGGAAGTGCTGATTGATGGCTGTAAGGGAATTGTAGAATATAACGAAAATATCATTCGCCTGAATATTCCGGAAGGACAGATCCAGTTTCGCGGGCGGGGGCTGGAAATTGCCTGCATGAGTGAGGAAAGCATGATTGTCCGGGGATATATCATGGGGCTGGAATTTTGTCATTAAGGAGGGATTTTTTTGCTGCTGGTTCGGAGCTTACGATTTATCAGGGGAAGTGTCACCTTTGAGGTGAAGGGAAAGTTTGCGGAGCGCTTCTTTAATCTGCTGGGACGCAACGGGATTCCGGTTTTTTCGGTGTCCCCCACAAAAGATGGGTTTTATGCGACCACTACAGTGAAAAAATATTTTAAAATCCGCCCCTTTGTCAGAAAGACGCATGTCCGGGTGCATGTTGTCAAGCGTCAGGGGCTGCCGTTTTTGATGAAACGCTACTCCAAGCGGATTGGCTTGCTTGCCGGTGCGCTGGTGTTTGCACTGGTTCTGCTGCTGTCCGGAGAATTTGTATGGGAAATTCGGGTAAACGGAAACGAGCTTGTCAGTGAGCAGGAGATTTTGCAGTCCCTGGAAGAGATGGGGCTAAAGCGGGGTGTGTGGAAAAACAGTCTGGATGTACAGAAGCTGGCGTTATCTTTGCGAAGAGAGTATCATGAGATTGGATGGGCGGCGGTCAATCTGATTGGCAGTGTAGCGGAAATTGAAATTGGAGAACGGGACGAAGGCGACGAAGTGGTGGAGGACAGCTCCCCCTGCAATGTGGTAGCTTCCCGCGGCGGGCAGATCGTTTCGATGGAGGTGTATGACGGGCAGAAGGCGGTCAGCAAGGGGGATACAGTAAAGCAGGGTGATCTGGTTGTGAGCGGAGTGGTTGTCAGCAGCAAGGGGAAAACCATCCTGCGGCATGCAAGCGCAAAGGTCATGGCAGAATATCCCGAACAGTATCAGGTGACGATCGCTTTGTTGGAAGAGCAGAAACTGATTGCGGGCGGGGCAAAAAATTATCGCTATCTCAACATCGGTTCGCTGCGCCTTCCGCTTTTTCTGGCAGGAAAAAAGCCGGATGAATGTTTTGAACGGGTCTACACCCGACCTATTAAAGTGTTTGGAATCATGCTCCCGTTTGAGATGACTGTTCATCAGGTAATTCCGGCAAAAACAGAGATGGTAACTATCAGCAAGGAAAAGGCAAGGGAATTTGCCGAACAGAAATTTTCAGAATATGAGCGCCAGAAAGGGGACTGTCAGGTAATCAGCCGAAAAATCAGCGAAAAGGCAGAAGGAGACAGCATCATCTTTACCGCAGACTATGTGTTTTGTGAAGATATTGCAAAAACAGAACCAATTTTGCTGAACTCTCGGACAGAATCATACGACAAACCTTAAAGAAACCGATAAAAAGCGCAGAAAAATCAAAATAAATTTGTAAAATTTGATTGAGTGTGGTATAATATTGAGCGAATAAAAATAATAGAGGAAATTTTGGCTATCAAATGGTCTGGAGGGAATATTCATCGAACAGGTATTGCAGATCGAACAGATCGAACATGTTCTGGTCCTGTTTGGCAATGCAGATCAGAACATCAAAATTATTGAAGAACATTTTGGAGTAAACATTGTCTGCCGTGGAACCGAGGTCAAGATTACCGGCGAGAGCGAGGCGGTTTCCAAGGCACAGAGAACCATCGATACTCTGCTTGCCATGATTCAGAAGGACGGTAATCTGTCGGAGCAGAACATCCGCTATGTCATGACACTGGTGGAGCAGGGCAGCGAGCAGAGCATGGTGCAGATGAACAACAGCTGCATCGCGGTGACCGTTAAAGGAAAACCGATCAAACCAAAAACTCTGGGACAGAAAAAATATATTGATGCGATCGAGAACAACACCATCACCTTCGGCATCGGTCCGGCAGGTACCGGCAAAACCTATCTTGCTGTTGCCATGGCGGTTCGCGCATTCCGCGATGAGCAGGTCAGCCGCATCATCCTGACCCGTCCGGCGGTGGAAGCGGGCGAAAAGCTTGGCTTTCTGCCCGGCGATCTTCAGGACAAGGTTGACCCGTATCTTCGTCCGCTGTATGATGCGATGTTTGATATGATGGGACCGGAAAACTTCCAGCGCAACATGGAAAAGGGCTGCATCGAGGTAGCACCGCTTGCCTACATGCGTGGACGTACTTTGGACGATTCGTTTATCATTCTGGATGAGGCGCAGAACACCACACCGGAACAGATGAAGATGTTTTTGACCCGTCTGGGCTTTAACTCCAAAGCGATTGTAACCGGTGACGTGACCCAGATCGACCTGCCAAACGCGGGACGTTCGGGATTGATCGAAGCAGTTAAGGTGCTTAAAAATATTGATGACATCGCCATCATGAAATTGACCGAGAAGGATGTTGTGCGCCACAAGCTGGTTCAGGACATCATTACAGCATATGAGAGATATCACAACAAGGAGGCTCGCAGATAACTATGGACGGAGTAAAAGTTGCTATTTCAAACAGACAGAAGGCAGTGAAAATTCCGACAGGAATCAGACTGCTGGTTCGCCGTTGTTGCAGTGCGGTACTGACACAGGAAGAGTTTCAGGGAGCTGCGGAAGTCAGCGTCAGCTTTGTAGATAACGAGCAGATTCGAGAATTAAACCATGAATTTCGTGATAAGGACACCGCAACCGATGTTCTTTCCTTCCCATTGGGAGAAAATGGCGTATATGACTACAACAATGAAACCGGCGCATACATGCTGGGTGACATTGTAATTTCGGTAGAGCGTGCAATCGAACAGGCACAGATGTATGGACATTCTCTGCGCCGTGAGATCGGTTTTTTGACCGTTCATTCGATGTTGCATCTGCTGGGATACGACCATGAGGGAGATCATCTGGAAGCACTGCGTATGAGAGAAAAGGAAGAGCTGGTTTTGACCAAGCTTGGATTACAGCGCGATATGAGCTTTGTTCCGGAAGAAGATGTCGACGCTTAAATCATTTTTGTCTTCCTTTGGTGCGGCAGGAAAGGGCATTGTATGCACCATTCGGGAAGAAAGGAACTTTCGCTTTCATCTGACGGCAGCCTTTTATGTTTTTTGCCTGCGGGGATTTTATGGAGAATATTTTTCCTTTTCCCGCGCAGAGGACGCTGTTTTATTCCTGACCATCGGGGCGGTGTTTGCCATGGAGCTTTTAAACACCGCAGTAGAGAATGCAGTTGACCTGTGTTCTCCGCAGCTTCACCCACTGGCAGGAAAAGCAAAGGATGCAGCGGCGGCAGCGGTACTGGTGAGTGCAGCGGCGGCAGTTTGTATTGGGGTGTGCCTGTTTTGGCAGCCAGAAGCCCTGATGCTTGTCGCGGTAGATTTGCTTACTCACCCGTTTAAGCTTGCCGCACTTTTTTTCACCGCGATTTTAAGCGTGTTTTTTATTTTTAAATCAGGAAAATCATAACGACTTGATAGAGGAAAGGCAGGATTTCCATGACAAAATCGGCATTCGTTGCCATCGTAGGAAAACCGAATGTGGGAAAATCTTCCCTGTTAAACCTGTTGGTTGGGGAAAAGATTGCCATTATCTCGGACAAGCCCCAGACAACCCGCACCAGAATTACCGGCGTCTTGACCGAAGGGGAGACCCAGCTGGTGTTTATTGATACACCTGGTCTGCACAAGCCCAAAAATAAGCTGGGCGATTATATGGTAAAACAGGTGACCGACTCGGTTGGTGACGTGGACTGTGCCGTATTTGTGACCGATCCGCTGGGAGAGGTGACCGAAGCAGAAATGCAGCTGATTGAAAACATCCGTCAGCTTCATCTGCCGGCAATCCTGGTCATCAACAAAATCGATACCTTGCAGAACAAGGAAGATATGGTCAAAAAGATGGTGACCATTTCCGGAATGTATGATTTTGAAGAGGTCGTTCCGATCAGCGTTTATCAGAAGGATGGAACTGAGCTTTTGCTCAAGCTTATTCAGGATCAGGCGCAGGAAGGACCGCATTTCTTCCCGAATGATACCCTGACCGATCAGCCGGAAAAGGTGATTGTGGCAGAGATCATCCGTGAAAAGGTTCTGCGCAACATGCGTGACGAGATTCCGCATGGAACCGCCGTTGTAATTGAGCGGATGCGCGAACGTCCAGGCAAGGATATCATGGATATCGACGCGACCATCCTCTGTGAAAAATCGAGCCATAAAGGCATGATTATCGGAAAACAGGGAAGTATGCTTAAGAAGATCGCAAGCCAGTCGCGTCAGGAGATCGAAAGCTTTTTGGAAACCAGAGTCAATCTCCAGTGCTGGGTCAAGATCCGCGAAGATTGGAGAAACAGCGAGTTTTCCATCCGCGATCTGGGATTTAATTAACGATAGCAGTATTTGGCAGTGCTGATAAGTGAAGATTTTTAGGGAACAATCCTTTTAAGCACCAAATTTCTGATTACAGGATTTTGGAATCGAAACAAGTTCGGAGGGATTGGGATGAAAAAATCAGAACAAGTGTCAGCGCAGCTTTTGTGGAAGCAGTTTGAACAGACCGGAAAGATCAGCGACTATCTTAATTACTGCGCACAGCAGAATGAAACCATAGAGGAAGGAACAGAAGAGTATGCAGGTGACAGCAAACGGACTGGTGATCCACGAGAGGGTTCTGAGCAACGATAATCGTCTGCTTACTATCCTGACCGCGGAATACGGCATTGTCAGGGCGTTTGTCAAGCTGGTAAAAAAGCTTGGGGGCACCATGTCTGCCTCCACCGACCTGTTTGCTTATTCTTCCTTTGTGCTGTTTCACAACAAAGATCAGTACAGTATCAACAGTGCCGAAGCAAACCGGATTTTCTATCATCTTAGGGATGACCTGGAGATGACGGCGCTTGCTTCCTATATGGGGCAGCTTGCAGAAGAGCTTGCTCCCGAAGGGGAAGAGGCAGAGGAATACCTTAAACTGTTTTTAAACTGCCTTCATCTGTTGGAACAGAAAAAACGAACGGTCGACTTTATCAAGCCTGTGTTTGAGCTTCGGATGCTGACCATGTCCGGCTATATGCCGGATCTGGTCGGATGCCAGCAATGTGGAGAGTACGAAGCGGAAGGTTTTTATTTCTTTCCGGCAACGGGAACGCTTGTGTGCACCGATTGCCAGAAAGTGCCGCCGCAAGGCAGTATTCTGCTGACCAAAGCACAGCTTGCAGCGATGCGGCACATCATCTATTCGGAGTCCGGCCGTATTTTTGGATTTAAGATGTCCGGGGAAGGGCTACAAAACTTAGGGAAAATCACCGAGATTTATCTCAAAGCGCAGTTGGAAAAGAGTTTTCCTTCTCTGGATTTTTACCATAGTCTGCGTGATATGACCCTTTCGGTCATGAAGACAGCGCAGCAGCAACAACCTTAAGTGTGTGAATAAAGGATGTGAGAGAGATGTACCAGGCACAACGGTATTTTCGTGCACTGGAATTGAATAAAGTGCTGGAAAAGCTTTCGGAGCAGGCAAACTGCGATGACAGCAAGCAGATGGCACTTTCTCTGACACCGCTGGAAGACTATGCACAGGTGAAAGCTCTGATGCAGAAAACAGCGGATGCCTATATGCTCAGCGCAAGATACACCTCGCCGGCTTTACATAAACTGAAAAATTGTGAAGCGGCTTTAAAGAAAGCAGAAAAAGGTTCCAACCTTTCGCTGCGGGAACTGCTGGATGTTTCTGCAGTGCTGCACAATATCCGCTCGGTCAAGGACTGGCGCAAACGCTGTGAAGGGGAGAGCACCTCTCTGGATGTATTGTTTGAGCTTTTGATGCCAAACCGCGAGCTGGAAAATACTATCGACAACGCAATTCTTTCTGAGGAAGAGCTTGCGGACAGTGCCAGCCGGGAGCTTGGCGATCTGCGTCGCAAGATCAATCAGGCAAAACTGCGTGTCAGAGAAAAGCTCGACGCAATCATCAAGTCCCCGACCCAGAGCAAATATCTTCAGGAAACACTGGTCACCATGCGTGACGGACGTTTTGTTGTTCCGGTCAAGAGCGAACACCGCTCCGAGATCAAGGGTCTGGTTCATGATACTTCTGCCAGCGGTGCGACCATCTTTATCGAGCCAATGGCAGTCGTAGAAGCAAACAACGAGATCCGCGTGCTTCAGGCAAAGGAAAAGCGTGAGATCGAGCGCATCATTGCGGAACTTTCGGTGATGGTCGGCTCTTTTGCAGAACCGATTATTCAAAGCTACCGCGCTTTGGTGGAGATCGACCTTTATTTTGCAAAGGCTTCTTTAGCTTACAAAATGAAGGCAACCGTTCCAAATATTGTGGACAGCGGAGAGATCGATTTAAAACGTGCCCGTCATCCGTTGATTGATCCAGAAAAGGTTGTCCCGACCGACGTAAATCTCGGCAAGGATTTTAATACGTTGGTCATCACCGGTCCAAATACCGGCGGTAAGACCGTTACCTTAAAGACCTTGGGTCTGCTTACCCTGATGGCAATGTGCGGACTGATGCTGCCGGTTGCTGAAAACAGCACGATCTCGGTTTATAAGAAAGTGCTGGTCGACATCGGTGACGAGCAGAGCATCGAACAGAGCCTTTCCACCTTCTCGGCGCACATGACCAACATTGTGTCGATCATCGAAGAGGCAGATTCAGACAGCTTGGTGCTGCTTGATGAGCTGGGAGCAGGAACTGACCCTGTTGAGGGTGCAGCACTTGCAATTTCCATTATGGAGCGCCTTGCAATGTACGGTGCAAAGATTGCAGCAACTACCCACTATGCAGAAATCAAGGAGTATGCGCTGCAGACCGAAAACGTCTGCAATGCAAGCTGTGAGTTTGATGTCGAAACCTTAAAGCCGACCTATCGTCTGCTGATTGGTATTCCGGGAAAATCCAACGCCTTTGCAATCAGCCAGCGTTTGGGACTGCCGGAGGAAATCATCGAAGCGGCAAAACAGAACATCTCGGCAGAAAAAACCCGCTTTGAGGATGTTCTGGCTCAGCTGGATGAAGCACGTCAGGCACTGGAAAAGGAAAAGGAAGAGGTGGATAGACTCAAGGCAGAACAGCTTGAGTCCAAACGCAACCTCGAACAGTACAAGCAAAAGACCTATAAGATGATGGAGCGCGAATTGCAGAACGCGCAGGAAAAAGCAAACCGAATCGTATCTTCGGCAAAAGCCGAATCGGCGAAACTGCTGGAAGAGCTCGACGATCTGCGCAAGCAGAAGGAGAGCGAGGAGTTCTCCAAGCTGGTTCAGGGTGCAAAATCGGTTTACAAGTCCAACATCAACCGTCTGGAGGATATTGCAAATCCGGTTATTGGAAGGATGAAGGAAGAATATGTTCCGCCGCGTCCGTTCAAGAAGGGCGATCTGGTTCTGGTCGTGCAGCTTAACGAGGAAGGCGTACTTCTTTCCGATCCTGACAGCTCCGGAAATGTACAGGTTCAGGCGGGCATTATGAAAACCAAAGTTCCGGTCAGCGATCTGAGACTGGTGGATAAAAAACGCCGCAGACAGATTGACCGCATGGAACGCAAGAATAACGGCGGTGTCACCAAGACACTGAAAGATAAATCGCAGCGCAGTGCAAGCAGCGAGATTGACCTGCGCGGACAGACCATCGAAGAGGGAATCATGATGGTCGATCAGTATATTGACAGTTGTTTACTCATGGGTATCAAAACCATCACCATCATTCACGGTAAGGGAACCGGTGCGCTGAGAAGCGCAATCCAGCAGCACCTGAAAAACCACAAAATGGTACGCACCTTCCGCCTCGGTGTTTATGGCGAGGGAGAAGATGGCGTAACGATTGCCGAATTAAAATAACCGGAATGTCCGGTGAGGAGTGGATGGAGTTTGAGTGGAACAAGCGGCATATTAAAGTATGTTTCCAGCGAACATCTCGCTAGGAAGATTGATTTTCAGGGACCAGTTCCATCGACCAAGGAAGTGTACCGCAGAGCACTGAATATTGCGTGGCCTTCCGCAGCCGAAACGGTACTGGTCAGCCTGGTCGGTTCGGTCGATACCATCATGGTAGGCGGACTGGGACCGGCAGCAATTGCAGCGGTGGGACTGACCAATCAGCCGAAGTTTATTTTGCTTGCGCTGATTAACTCGTTAAACGTCGGTGTCACTACTGTTGTTGCACGAAGAAGGGGACAGGAAAACAGAGAAGGCGCACAGAAATGTGTGCGTGTCGCATTAATGATCACCTTCACACTTTCGCTGATTCTGGCGATTCTGGGATTTGTCTTTGCGGAGCCGATTATGAGCATTTCCGGCGCTGCGGCGGATACCATGCAGGACTCGATTGATTATTTCAGAATCCTGATGATCGGTTTTGTGCCGATGTGTATAGGACTTACAGTAAATGCTGCACAAAGAGGTGTGGGCAACACAAGAATTGCGATGACCACCAATTTGACCTCCAACGGCATTAACCTGATTTTTAACTATCTGCTGATTCATGGAAATCTGGGATTTCCGCGTCTGGAAGTAAAGGGTGCTGCACTGGCAACCATTCTGGGAAGTACCGTTGCATGCCTGATGTCGATTCGTTCGATCCTGCCGCATGATACTTACCTGCACATCAGAATCAAGGATAAATGGCGGCTGGATAAAGAGACACTGGGCAGCATCTGGAAGATCAGCTACAGTGCAGTGATTGAGCAGTTGTTTATGCGAATCGGATTCTTTACTTACGTCAGAATCGTTGCAGGACTGGGTACCATCGCATTTGCAACCCACCAGATCTGCATGAACGTGATCAACCTTTCCTTCTCGTTTGGAGATGGATTCAGCATTGCGATTGCTTCGCTGGTTGGACAGTCACTGGGCGCAAAACGTCCGGACATGGCAAAGCTGTATGTAAAGGTGAACAAGGTATTGCTGTACGCAATTTCCGGCACCTTATCGGTTATCTTTGTTGTGTTCCGATACCAGATTATCGGACTGTTTACCGATGAAGCGGCAATTATTACCGAAGCGGGAACTTTGATGCTGATTATCGCAGCGACTACCGTTATTCAGACATCCGCACTTTCCTATACAGGATGTTTGAGAGGTGCCGGTGATGCACGATACATAGCTATTACGGCATTTATCAGCATTGCGATTATCCGTCCATTGTCAGCATGGGTACTTTGTTATCCGGTTGGCTGGGGACTGGTTGGTGCATGGATTTCGCTGTTTATTGACCAGTGCATGAGATGTATTCTCAACGGGACCCGTTTCCGCAAGGGAAAGTGGGCAGAAATCGAAGTCTAGCAGGCTGACCAGCTTGAAGCTGGACTCAGTTCGCGTTGTCGGTTTCGCGCAAACTTGAAAGTCTCGTTCTCGCGCAGGTCGCTTGCCTCCGGCTGCGCTCGGCAGCTTGAAGCTGCACCCATGATCGCGTCTTGGTTTCGTGCAAAATGGTAGTTTCAGCACACGGCAATGCTTTCGTTAGCACACTCGCTCGTTTAAAGAAAAACAGAAGTTTTCGTCGGGCATATCTTTTAGATTTGCTCTCCTTTTCCATAAGGTGGGGAGTACGGGGGTGAAACCCCTGTGGTACTCTACAAAAGGAAGATAAAAACAAAGGACTTTACCGGAGTTAATCCGATAAGTAATATATATATTTTGGGAGGTATTTGTCATGGATGTTTTTCAGGTAGCAAATTACAAGGAATATCTTTTTGACACAGCAAAAACAATTTTTGGTATTGACAGCCCAAGCGGTTACTACCATGCAGTTGTAAAGGAAGTTGAGAAAATCGCAACCGGTCTGGGTTACAAATTTGAACAGATCGAAAAAGGCTGCGGTATCATCACCATCGACGGCGAAGACAACAGCAAAACTGTTATGCTTTCCGCTCACGTTGATACTCTTGGTCTGATGGTTCGCTCCATCACCTCCGATGGTAATCTGAAATTCACAAAGGTTGGCGGTCCAATCATGCCAACTCTCGACGGTGAATACTGCCGCATCCACACCAGAGATGGTCGTGTTTACACCGGTACTATCATTTCCGAAAGCCCGGCTGTTCACGTTCATCCGGATGCTTCCACCAGAACCAGAGATGAGGACAACATGATCGTCCGCATCGACGAACAGGTTCACAACAAAGAAGACGTTCTGAACCTCGGTATTCAGGTAGGCGACTACATCTGCTACGATCCAAAGACTGTTGTAACAGAAAGCGGCTTCCTCAAATCCAGATTCATCGACGATAAAGGCAGCGTTGCTTGTCTGCTGACCGCTCTGAAGATCATGAAAGAGCAGGGACTCAAACCACAGTACAAGACCAAATTCTTTATCTCTGTATTTGAAGAAGTAGGTCATGGTGCTTCCTACATTCCATCCGATGTATCTGAAATTCTGGCTGTTGACATGGGTTGTATCGGTCTGGATCTGACCTGCACAGAATACGATGTATCCATCTGTGCAAAAGATTCCGGCGGTCCTTACGACTATGACATGACCAGCAAGCTTATCGAGCTGGCAAAAGAAAATGGTCTGAAATATGCAGTTGATATCTATCCAAGATACGGTTCTGACGTTGGCGCTGCTCTGCACGGCGGCCACAACATCAAGGGCGGTTTGATCGGTCCTGGTGTTCATGCTTCCCACGGTATGGAAAGAACCCACTACTCTGCACTGGAAAACAGCATCAACCTGATTCTGCTGTACCTCGGCTGCAAGAAATAAGTGATAAGAAAAAAGCTCATTCCCGATTGGGAATGAGCTTTTTTAGTGTTTTAAATGGTTTTCTGAAAATGGGGAAGAGGAGAAGTTCCCGAGAGTTACGCTTTTTCAATGTAATGGTCCAATTCATCTGCAGGGTAAGCTTTGCTCCAGTGATATGGCTGCAACTCTTTTAACTCTACAAACAGGATTTCTCCATTTTCTGTGGTAACACCAACCTGAACTTGAGGTCCCCAATAGTGTAATCTTTCCTGACAGATTCCGCAGGGAGATAAAATCTTATAAGGGGATTTTTCGTCATCGCGTGTTACACACAGGCAGTGCGTAACCTTTTCATTGTATTTGTGCGCTTCACACATCGCGCCGACCTCAATACATAATCCAGCTGAACCGTTTGCTGTTTCAATGGCAACACTGGTAAAGTAGTGATCTTTGTCAGTGTGGATGACTGCAGCGCCACCCCAGCCAGTTGGATATCTTTGTTCAATCAGCTCGATTGCTAATTCGTACATCTTCTTTTCAATTTCAAGATTTCTCATTTTAGTTTTCCTCACTTTTTCCTGTACTACCGTACAAAATGTTGGTTTTACTTCTGCCTTAAATGTTTAATCCTGATGATATTTTGACGCACACCTCCATCTTTTGATAAAAGGAGAGCAAATCTAAAAGATATGCCCGACAAAACGTTTGTTTTCTTCGAATGAGCAAGTGTATCAACGAAAGCGTTGCCGTGTGCTGAAACTGCCGCATCGCACTACACCAAAGCACAAAACAGTTCGCGGGTTCAACCCGCCGAGCGAAGCCGGAGGCAAGCGACCTGCGCGAGAACGAGACTTTCAAGTTTGCACAAAACCGACAACGCGAATTGTGTGCAGCTTCAAGCTGCCGAGCGCAGCCGGAGGCAAGCGACCTGCGCGAGAACGAGACTTTCAAGTTTGCACGAAACCAACAACGCGAATTGTGACCAGCTTCAAGCTGGTCAGCCTGCTTAGATGTGGTTCATCAGGTAGATCTTGACGGCAAGCTCCATGCTCAGCTTTTCTTCGGTGCGGTCAAGGTCCAGTCCCGAGATTTCCTCAATCTTCTTGTATCGATACTTGATGGTGTTGTAGTGCAGGTACATTGTGTCGGATGCCATCTTCAAATTCCAGCCATTCTGAACAATGTTGATGAGCGTTTCCATAAAGTCGGTGTTGTGCAGCTCATCGTGACGGCAGATCTTGTCGATATATTCCTTGTAAAATTCCTTGACACTGTTGTTGTCCTTGATACCGTCCAGGAATTTATAGATACCAAGCTCGGTGTAGAGCATAACGTTGTCGCGCTTGTAAATCAGACGGCTGATCTTAACAGCCTTCTGGGATTCCTGATAAGCAGTGTGACATTCCATAATGCTGTCTTTGGCTTCGGAAATACCGATGGTAACCGAGAAGTTATACAGCGAGAGAATCTCGTTTTTCAGTGTATTGCAGCAGGCAGCAATCTTTTTGCACAGTTCCTCATCCGGCTTGTCGTGTTTGAGGATGAAAGCGGTGCTGTCGGTAAACTTGGTGTACAGGACGCTCTTAAAATGTTTGCGGAAGAACTTGAGCGAGTAATCGAAAATCTCATCATTGTGCTTTTCGATGTTTTCGCTGTCTTTTTTGCTGCGGATGTTGAGGTACTGAATCTTGAAGTCATCGATATCGACAATGATGGTGGTATAGAATTTTTCGCTCAAATCCCAGCCATAAATCTTGCCGCGCTTGATGACCTCCTGGAAGCTCTTGATGTTGTTGAGGACAATGTCCTGAACAAAACCGTCACGGTAGCGCGACTCGATTTCCATGTTGGAAATATATTTCTGCGCAATCAGCTTTAAGGCGGTGGAGGCATGGTTTAAGATCATGCTTTCGTAGCTGCTCAGTTCCTGGCGGCCTTCGTCGATGATAACAATGTATCCATAATCCTTATCGTCAAAGGTGACACCCATGTGTGGGTAGGAAAGCTGGAAGCTGTCCTTGAAATCCTCTTTGAGGGAAGCGTTTTTGGAAAGATAGATTTTGTTGAATGCAACGTCATAAAACGCGATATTCTGGTTGAGCAGGGTAGAGAGGGTGTTGATGATATCGGTGATGCTGCCCCCGTTGATAACCGTGTTGATGAAGGAGGTGCTGATGTTTTCGGAAAGGCGAATTGCGGAAGCCTGTACATCGATCAGCTTTTTGAAGACCGGATTGATGATCTCGGAGATGGTGCAGCTGGATGGCATGTGGATGATCGGGAATCCGATTTCGTTTGCAGTGCGGATGGTTTCATCATCCAGAGAATCCAGATAGGAACCGAGTTTTACAAAGAGGGCAGAAGCGCTGGTACGATCCATCTTGCGAATCAGCCCTGCAAGATCGGTGATGCCGGTCTTGATGACATAACCGGAGGTGACCAGAAGTTCCCCTTCCCGAATCCATTGCTCCGGATCGGGAGTATCAATTACCGTTACGGTGGAAACTTCGCGCCCAAGTCCCTTTTTTCCGCCCAGGATACGATAGTCCCGCAGTTCTTCCATATTCAAAATGTCGCCAACAGTTAAGGACATAAAAACACTCCTTTGCCATAATAAGAGAATATCCAGAAAATTACACCCTTATTATACAATACTTTATTTGAAAAGTACAGGTTTAAAAGCAAAAAACTGTTCTGTTTTACAAAAATCTGCGGAATGTGAGCGGTGAGGGGCAGGAATTCCCTTGCATTTTTTGCGATTTTTTTATCAAAAACAATTGACAGATAAAAATAGGAAAAGTATAATAACAATCGAAATAATTTTGTAGGCATTGATTTTGATACGATTTGTTCTGAGGCTCAGTATCTTCTGAGATTCAGAACGTGTAATGAAGGAGGTCTTTTACAGATGTTAAGTGCAATTGTTGGTATCAACTGGGGAGACGAGGGAAAGGGAAGAATGGTTGACCTTCTTTCCGAGAACTATGATGTTGTTGTTCGCTATCAGGGCGGAAACAACGCTGGTCACACCGTTATCAATCACCTCGGCAAATTTATCCTGAACCTGATGCCATCCGGCATTCTCCGCCCAGAAGTTGTCAACGTAATGGGCAATGGTATGGTTATCGACCTGGAACACCTTCACAAAGAGATGGGCAAGCTGATCAGCGCAGGTGTGAAGATCACTCCAGAAAACCTGAAGATTTCTGACCGCGCAGTAATCTGTCTGCCATATCATGTTATGCAGGACTGCCTGGAAGAAGAGCGTCTTGCTGATGCAAAATATGGTTCTACCCGCCGCGGTATCGCTCCGGTTTACGGCGACAAATACATGAAAAAAGCAATCCGTATCGGTGACCTGCTCCAGCCAGAAGCACTGAAAAAACATCTGGAAGGCGTAATCGAATGGAAGAACCTCACCATCGAAAAGGTTTACGGTGCACAGCCAGTCAGCTTCGATGCAATCTGGGAGTGGCTCAAAACCTACGGTGACCCAATTAAAGAATTTATCTGCGATACCAGCCTCTATCTGGATGAAGCAGAAAAAGCTGGAAAGAAGATCATGTTCGAGGCACAGCTGGGCGCTCTGCGTGACATTGATTTTGGTATCTACCCATATACTTCTTCCTCCAACACCATTGCAGCATACGCTCCAATCGGTTCCGGTATTCCAAACCACAAACTGCATAACGTTGTTGGCGTTATGAAAGCATATTCCACCTGCGTTGGCGAAGGTCCTTTCACCTGCGAAATGTTCGGCAAAGAAGCAGAAGACCTGCGTGAAGCTGGCGGCGAATACGGCGCAGCTACCGGCCGTCCAAGACGTGTTGGTCCATTCGATATTCCTGCTTCCCGTTACGGTGTCCGTGTTCAGGGCGCAGACGAAATCGCTCTGACCAAGATGGACGTTCTGTCCGGTTTTGAAAAGATTCCGGTTTGTGTTGCTTATGATGTAAACGGCACCATCACCAAAAACTTCCCATTCGGCGCAGATCTGGATGCTGCAAAACCAGTTGTAGAATATGTTGACGGCTGGAACTGCGACATCACAAAATGCAGAAAACCAGAAGATCTGCCAAAAGCAGCTCTGGACTACGTTCGCTACATCGAAAAAGAAGTTGGCTGCAAGATCAAATATGTTTCGGTTGGCGCAGAGCGTGAAGAATACATCGAATTCTAGGACAAGCTATCAATAAATGCATGAAAAAAGCACCTGTTTTTACAGGTGCTTTTTTTGTTAGCAGGTGATGCGGATTTTAACGGAATAGGCTCCGAAAGGTTCCTCGGTCTGTTCGGTCACCACCGTCTGAATGAGGCTGTGGGACTCAATGCGGGAGAGGACATATTCCCGGTACTCTTCCGGAACAAAACCAAAAACTTCTGCCTTTTCATTGGTGACAGCAATCTGCTCCTGATCTTCTCCCATGTAGGGGCGGAGAAAAAGCTGCTGACCCTGTTTCAGAGCGGGGGAGCCGTCTGGAAGGAAGGAGGTGAGCTTTTCAAACGAAAAGCTCATGCTGTGGATTCCTTCCGGCTGGGTATCGGATTTTTTTCTGCGCACTACAATCAGCAGCAGTGCGATGATCAGAAAGACAGCGACGGCAATCCATTCCGGTGTTTGCATCTGAGAAGGGGAAAAATTGTTGCGGATCAAAACCGGGAACACACCGGCAAGAATCAAAAGCAACGCAAGAACAAAGCGCATACAATCTGCCCCCTTAGCTTGCTTTCTGTGTGAAGTTCAGGTTATCAAACGAGGAGACATTTGCAACACCATCCGAAGAGAGGGAGTAGGTGACAGAAACCTTATCTCCTGGCTGGGTCAGTGCAAGCTCCAGACCGGTACTGGATTCTGCCATAAAGAGGATGTCCTGATTTTCGGAGAGGATGAATTTATAGATGCTGTTTCCACCGCTGTATTCTCCGGAAATTCTCAGGATAGTTCCCTGCATGGTTTCGCTGCTTTCGCCAAGATCACCAATGGTGACGACGCCGTCGGTGCGCAGTTTGCTTTCGTAGTCGCGAAGTGCAGCACTGACTGATTCGCCGGTTCCTACAGTAGAGTAGTTGGTAACCGAAACAAAGGCGTATTGTTTAATCAGACCGATGCGGTCTTTGAGGGTCATAAAGTAGGTTGGCTGATTGTCGATGTTTAAGATAATCGGGAAGGTTGCCTGGTAGCCAAGGTCCTGTACCCGTCCTTCTGCAGAATGCTGGGCAGCCTGCTCGGTTGCACCGCTCATCTCGTACATGATCGGTTTCTTGGTTACCATGTCTACCATGATAAAGCCGATTGCACTGTCATCGGCGCCGACACTGGTCAATCCGGTGAACAGATAGCATTCTCCGTTGTTGTAAACGATGTTGTGGCCTTCACTTGGACGATATTTGTCCTTGTTTGCAAAGTTAAAGATACCATGGACATAGGCGCCGCGGTTGGTGATCTGCTGGATGATAAAGTCTTCCGGCTGAACGCGGTCTACCCACTCTGGAGCATCCTCAACGGAATAACGCTGCATTTCGCCGGTGGTAGCGTTGAGAAGGACGATACCGGTTGCTTCTGGAAGGGCAAATCCGCGGGTGTACTGATAGGTGGAAACTGCCCAGTATGGCTGGCCGTCGTCATCCAGCTCGAAGGAATAGTCGGTGATACCGGTCATCAGACCCGGACCAAAACGAACCTTTCTGGCAACATCAAACAGCAGGTAGCTGTCCGGATGGTATTTGATCTTGTAGCCCTCCACATAGCGGACGTCGTTGGTGTTGGTTGCAGATACCACGATGTAACCCGGTGTACCGTCCATATTGGTCAGCCATTTAAAGAAGCCGGAATGATACAGCGGAACGACCCAGACCAGTTCGCCGTCCACCATCTGGATGGTAGCGGTGTACAGTGCGACCTGTGAGCCAAGCGCCGGACGCTCGCCGAGCTTTTTCTGTGCCAGCTGGAGTGCGAGCTCCTCATCAACAATAGGAATCTGGGAGACATCGATTGCCTGAACCTCGCTGTCAAACTTTTTGACTTCCGGTTCTCCCAGCTGGTCTCGGTAGGCTTTCCACTGGAAAAAGACCGAGGAGATGATCATGACAACAACGATGACAGCCCATGGAACTGCAATGATGATTGCCGGAATCTTTGGGAATTTTGCTTTTGCCGAATAGGAAAAGGGAACGCGTCCCGGCTGAACATCCTCTGGATGGAAGGAAAAATCACCAATTTTCATCAGCGCCCCGACACCGACATAAATGGTGATCAAAGTCGCCCAGAAAACGGCACCATCCAGATACAGAGGGTTCAGGTTCGGCGCTTCAAAAAAGATATAAAGCGCCACAAGCAACGTGATGATCAGAAATACGATCGATTTTGCTTTGGTTTTCTTCATGTGAGATTTCACCCTTTTTTGTTATACTTGTCCCGGAAAGTTCCGGGATACCAGAGCACAAAGGAAGCCTTCGGCTCTGGATATTGTAGAACAGTATAACACAAAACAGGAACAATTGGAAATAGATTTCTCCCTTTTTATGAAATCTTTATCGGTCGCGGACACTGCCGTCGGATAAAAGAAGGATCTCATACGGGTCATAGGGAGTGTTTGGCAGATATTCCTCAAACCACTCGAAGGAAAGCGGAGATATTTTGGGAAGCTCGGAAACAGGCATGGAAAAATAGACATTATATTCCGGAACCGAAAACAGCATCTGCGAACCTTTTTGTGCAATAACAGAAATGTACCCCACGAATCATCCCTCCTTTGGTCGAATATTTTGGATATGGGGCTTTTCCAATCAGAGTATAGCAAAAAATAGGTGAAAAAAATGTTGAAACCGGTATGCAAAAAATGTGGAAAAGTGGAAAAGCCTGTCGCAAACCAGAAAACAGAGCACAATTTCTTTGATAAATTGCATATTTGCTTTAAAGCGATAAAATATTTTTGCAAAATCTATTGACAAATCATGCCGGAATAGGATATGATAAGGGCAAATCAGAAAGAAGGAGCGAGAAAAATGGTCGGTATCCAGATGACAACACGATATTATTCCTACCAGGGCTATTTTTATAGCGTTGGTCTTTCGTGCTGTTTTCCTTTCGACCGATAATCGTTCTTATCTTTTTGGCGTGACTGCATTCATGCAGCCATAAGAAGGTAAAATTGAGCCGGTGCTTTTGGAAACAGAAGGCACCGGTTTTTTTGTGTAATGAACAGAATAAGGAGAATGAACCATGATTGTTATTGTAAAACAGAATGCTTGTCCGCAGCAGGTAGAAAATTTGAAAAAAGAACTGGAAGGCTTAGGGCCTCAGATCCACTTTTCCAAAGGTGTGAACACCACTTTGATGGGTCTGGTCGGAGATACCACCAAAATTGATATTGGCAAGATTGAGTCGCTGGATATTGTAGAAGAAGTAAAGAGAATCCAGGAGCCATACAAAAAGGCAAACAGAAAATTCCATCCAGAAAATACCGTTGTGGATGTTCATGGAGTAAAGATCGGCGGCGGAGATTTTCAGGTGATTGCGGGTCCATGCTCGGTTGAAACACCGGAACAGATCTGTGAGGTTGCAAGGGATGTGAAAGCTTCCGGTGCAGGACTTCTGCGCGGCGGTGCATTCAAGCCAAGAACCTCCCCATACTCTTTCCAGGGACTGAGAGGGGAAGGAATCCAGCTGCTGCTCAAGGCAAAAGAGGAAACCGGACTGCCGATTGTCACCGAGATCATGAGTTACGAGGATATCGACCTGTTCGAAAATGTGGATGTGATTCAGGTCGGTGCAAGAAATATGCAGAACTTTGAGCTGCTGAAACGTGTTGGCCGTCTGAACAAACCAATCCTGCTCAAACGCGGACTTTCCAGCACCATCGAAGAATTTTTGATGAGTGCAGAGTACATCATGGCAGAAGGCAACGAAAACGTTATCCTCTGCGAGCGCGGCATCCGCACCTTTGAGACAAAAACCCGCAACACACTGGACCTTGCAGCAGTTCCGCTGCTCAAAAAGCTCACCCACCTGCCGGTCATCATCGACCCTAGCCACGCAACCGGTATTCCATGGATGGTAGAGCCGCTGACCCTGGCTGCAATCGCTGCAGGTGCGGACGGCGTAATGATTGAGGTACACAACAACCCGGAAAAAGCACTGTGTGACGGTGCACAGTCTCTGCGTCCAGAACAGTTTGACGCACTGATGAAGAAGGTAAACAAAACGAAGGAATTTTTCAAAACACTGTAAGCGGAGGGAAATCCCTCCCTTTGGGGAAGAAGGACAGAGAATGAATCAGAAAATCGGAATTGTAGGTTTGGGACTGATTGGAGCATCACTGGCAAAGGCGATTAAACAAAACACCGAGTGTACCGTCTATGGACTGGACATCGACGGGGAAACCATGAAATCCGCCCTTGCGGATCACAGCATCGATGGGGAACTGAACGATTTTGGACAACTGGATCTCCTGATCGTAGCGCTGTTCCCGAAGGTTACGGTAGAGTTTATTCTGGAGCACATCGATCAGATGAAGCCGGGCAGCATCATCATGGACATCTGCGGCGTAAAAAAATCGGTGGTTTCTCAGGTGGCTCAGGTCTGCAAGAGTCATCATGTGGAGTTTATCGGCGGTCATCCGATGGCAGGCAGAGAACGCTGGGGCTATCAGAACGCATCGGCAGATCTGTTTTCTGGTTCCAGCATGATCCTGACCCCGATCTTCACCGATTCCTGGGCACTGGATCTGGTTCAGCAGCTCTGCAACGAAATCGGTTTTGGACGCATCGTTTTTACCGACCCGGAAAGCCACGACAAGATGATCGGCTACACTTCGCAGCTGGCGCATATTCTTTCGAGCGCTTATATCAAGAATCCGCTGTGCATGAATTACAAAGGTTATACTGGCGGAAGCTTTCAGGATTTGACCCGCGTGGCAAAATTAAATCCGGTAATGTGGAGTGAATTGTTTTTACTAAATCGTCAGAATCTGCTGGACGATCTGGACATTCTGATTTCCAGTTTGCAGGAATATCGCCACGCAATTGCAGAAAATGACAGCCAGCGTCTGACTCAGCTGTTGGCGGATGGAAGCCGAATCAAGGAAGAATTGAATAAGTAAACGCCAAAAACAGAAGTTTTTTGTCAAACTTTTGTACACAAAAGTTTGTGGGGGTACGGGGGCAAAGCCCCTGTGACAATAAAACAATACGATTCAAAATCGATAGAGGCAGGGAGTATTTCTGTGGCTGTCGCACGTTAGTGCGTTGACTGCGAGTGCAGGCAGTCCAGCTTGAAGCCGGACACTGTTCGCCTACGGAGCAAAGACGGGTAGTCTGAGCACAAAACTTTTATGTGAAAACCTTTACAAATCGAACACAAATTTCTACCGTCAAAAATCATCCACTGGATAATTTTTGAGGTCAGTCTGTACAAACAATTGGTTTTCGAGAACTTTTTCACTTGCAAAAAGTTCTCGAGCTCTCAAAAATGCGCTTTCACGGATAAAGAGTTTCGCACTCTGCGGAGTGCGACCAAAGGCTTTGCCTCTGGACACCACGAGCTTTTTGAAAAAAGCTCGACTAAAAACTTTATTTTTTATCTCAAACCTCATCAAAAGGAGAATTACTATGGACCTCACACAGATCCGCGACCGTATCGATCAGCTCGACCGCCAGATTGCAGCCCTCCTGACCGAGCGCATGGATATTACAAACGAAGTAGCTGCCTACAAAATCGAACATAATCTGCCAGTTTATCATCCAGAACGTGAAAAACAGGTGATTGAAAAAGTTTCTGCCCTCACCAAGGAAGAATACCGCGATGCACTTGCGGTAATCTATCAGTGCATCATGGATGAGAGCAAGAAAAATCAGGAGCACTATATCGCAAGCAAAAAGTAACCCTTTGAAAAAATATGCAGGATTTTATTTTGAGTCCTGCATATTATTGCTTTTACACAATAAAGCGTTAATAAATTGCATTAAAAAATAAAAATTTTAAAAAAGGGATTGACAAACCAAAACAAACGTGGTTTAATAAGGCACAACAAAAGCAAAACCGTTGATGGGGAGATAAAACTGACCACGACCTCACAGAGAGCCGGAGCAAGCTGAGATTCCGGCAGGAAACGAATCAGACAAATGGACCCCAGAGGGCAGGGCGAAAAGAAAAGTGATTTCCGTAAAAATTTTCTTAGTATCCCCTGACGCTGTGACCGGCGTTATCTGGTCAGGAATGTGTTGGCATTCTGTTTGAGGTGGACGTTTTTTCGTCAATCAAGGTGGTACCGCAGATTTTTAGCATCTGTCCTTGTTTTTACAAGGATAGGTGCTTTTTTTATTGCATCGCTCCTTCACCGAACAAAAGCCAACTCAAAAAAAGGCGAACAAACGCTGATTTTAAGGAGTTGTGGTTATGAAAAAGTTTATGAGTATCGCACTGGCAGCAATGATGATGGCATCTATGGGTGGATGCAGCGGCAATAGCAACAGCGGCGGCAGTTCCAGCGCGCAGCAGGGAGAGGACAAGGTTCATGTGGGAGTTGTGCAGATTATGGAGCACACCTCGCTTGACACCATCCGGGAGTCCTTCCTGGACGAGATGGAAGCGTTGGGATATGGCGAAGACAAGGTTGAATACGATATTCAAAACGCGCAGGGAGAACAGAGCAATTTGAGCACCATCTGCAAAAAGTTTGTGGGCGATGGCGTCGATTTGATCGTCGCAATCGCAACACCGACCGCCCAGACCGCGGCGGCATCCACCACCGACATCCCGATTGTATTTTCTGCGGTGACCGATCCGGTAGAAGCAAAGCTGATACAAAATCCACAGCAGCCGGAAGGAAATGTCACCGGTACTTCCGATGCAATTCCGGTCGATGAGGTCATGAAGCTCTGTCAGAAACTCACACCGGAGGTAAAGACCATCGGTTTTCTGTACACCACCTCGGAAATTAACGCACAGATAACCGCCGAAAAAGCAATGGCAGAAGCAGAAAAGATGGGCTACCAGACTAAGCTTATGACCATCAGTGAGGTTTCGGAATTGCAGCAGGCAGCACAGTCCCTTGCAGAAGATGTTGATGCGATCTATGTCCCAATCGACAACACCATCGCACAGGCAATGCAGACTCTGGCACAAGTAGGCATCGACAATCAGATCCCGATTTATACCGGAGCAGATTCGATGGTGCAGGACGGCGGTTTTGCAACGGTCGGAATCGAATACACCGGACTGGGAAAAGAAACTGCCAAGATAGCGGCAGAAGTCCTGGAAGGAACTCCCGTCAGCGAACTTCCAGTGGTAACCATGGAAGAATTCGGAACCTTTATCAATCCTGAAACGGCAAAAGCAATCGGAGTGGAAATTCCGGAAGAGATCGCTTCTCAGGCTAGTATGCTTTCTTAATAGAACCAGACGAACAACGTGAGAATGAAAGGAAGCGCTATTTTCGATGAAACAGGTTATTTTGACAGGGGATCGTCCGACAGGACGCTTGCATGTAGGACATTACGCAGGCTCATTAAGGGAGCGAGTCAAGCTGCAAAACAGCGGCAGTTTTGACGAAATCTACATCATGATTGCAGATGCTCAGGCACTGACCGATAACGCTGAGCATCCGGAAAAGGTAAGGCAGAACATCATGCAGGTGGCGTTGGATTATCTTTCCTGTGGGATTGACCCGGAAAAATCCACCATCTTCATTCAGTCGATGGTTCCGCAGCTGACAGAACTGAGTTTTTATTATATGAATCTGGTCACGGTGTCCCGTCTGCAGAGAAACCCGACCGTAAAATCGGAAATTCAGATGCGAAACTTTGAGGCGAGCATTCCGGTGGGATTCTTCTGTTACCCAATCAGCCAGGCAGCAGACATCACAGTATTTGGAGCAACCGCAGTTCCAGCGGGAGAAGACCAGATGCCGATGATCGAACAGTGCAGGGAGATCGTCCATAAGTTTAATGCAGTTTATGGGGAGACTTTGACAGAGCCGCAGATCATCCTGCCGGAAAATGCGTCCTGCTGCCGTCTGCCTGGTATCGACGGCAAAGCGAAGATGAGCAAATCGCTTGGAAACTGCATCTACCTTTCGGATGAGCCAAAAGAGATTGAACGAAAGGTCATGTCCATGTTCACCGACCCTAATCACATTAAGGTCAGCGACCCGGGAATGGTGGAAGGAAATCCGGTTTTTCTCTATCTGGATGCCTTTTGTGAGCCGGAAGATTTCTCACAGTTTCTGCCAGAGTACAGCAGTTTGCAGGAACTGAAGGAGCATTATCAGCGCGGAGGACTGGGAGACATCAAGGTAAAGCGTTTTCTCAGTCAGGTATTGCAGTCGAGATTACAGCCGATCTATCAGCGGCGTAAAGAGTGGGAACAGCGCCTGCCGGAAGTTTATGAGATGCTCTATCAGGGCAGCATGGCGGCAAGGGAACGGGCAGAGCAGACCCTGGAAGCAGTACGTCACGCGATGAAGATTGATTATTTTACGCAAAACAGCCTGCTCCAGTAAAGAAAGATAGGAGAAGATGAGATATGATGAGTTTATATTCCTTTCTGTCAGCCATTGAGCTGGGATTAATCTACTCCCTGATGGTGCTGGGTTTGTTCTTATCCTATCGGGTGCTGAACATCCCGGACCTGACGGTAGATGGCAGCTTTACACTGGGTGCAGCAGTCGCGGTGGTGATGACCCTTTCGGGACATCCAATTCTGGGACTGTTCGCCGCAATCCTTGCCGGTGCAGCTGCCGGCTTCCTCACCGCATTTTTACAGACCAAGATGAAGATTCAGCCGATTCTTGCCGGCATCATTACCATGACAGCGCTTTATTCGATCAACCTGATGGTGATGGACGACAAGGCAAATGTTCCGATCACCCAGCAGGAAAGCATTTATACCGCGTTTGGCTCGTTGGTCGGCAAGCAGGCACAGGGAATGGTTCTTTCCGTGCTGGTACTGATTTTAGCCGGTGCAGCGATGGTTTTGTTTTTAAAGACACCATTTGGCCTTTCGGTACGGGCGACCGGAGACAACGAATCGATGGTGCGCTCCTCCTCTATCAACGCAGACCTGACCAAGACAGCAGGACTGATGGGAGCTAACGCCTGTGTTGCTCTTTCGGGAGCGATGATCGCACACTATAACTGCTATGCTGAGGTGAGAATGGGAATTGGCATGGTGGTGATCGGACTTGCTTCCTTTATTATAGGAGAAATCGCGGTGGGAATTTTTGTAAAGCGCAAAGGAGTTCTTTCCGGAGTTGTCGCGGCGGCAGTCGGCTCGATTTTATACCGCCTGATTATCGCACAGGCGCTGGAACTGAACTTTTCTTCCTCCAGCTTAAAGCTCATTACCGCTATCATTGTTGCTCTTGCAATGTCCTATCCGGCAATCTGCGACTCGATTGCACTGTTCCGGAAGAAATCACAGGCAAAATCCGGCAAAGAAAAGATGGGAGGAAATTTGTCATGCTGAAACTTGAACAGGTGAGCAAAACCTTTTATCCCAATACAGGGAACGAAAAACGCGCGATAGATCACCTTGATCTCCTGGTCAATACCGGAGAATTTGTTACGGTGATCGGTTCCAATGGTGCGGGCAAATCCACCCTGTTTAACCTGATTGCAGGAAGCATCCTGCCGGACAGCGGAAGAATCCTCTTAGACAATGAGGATATTACCTTTTTGCCGGAACACAAACGGGCAAACAGGATTGGAAGGATCTTTCAGGACCCGATGCGAGGAACTGCTCCTTCCATGACGGTGGAGGAAAATCTGGCACTTTCCTACCTGCGCGGGAAAAAGCACCGCTTTGGCTTTGGAATCTCCAAAAAGGAGCGGGAGTTTTTCAGAGAACAGCTTGCCCAGCTGGAACTGGGGCTGGAAGATCGGATGCAGACGCCTATCGGAATGCTTTCGGGCGGACAGCGCCAGGCAGTGAGTCTGCTGATGTGTACCATGGTGACACCGAAACTGCTGCTGCTTGACGAGCACACCGCAGCACTTGACCCTGCTACAGCTGAAAAGGTGCTTTCCATCACAAAGCGGATTGTGGAGGAAAATCACATCACCACCTTGATGATCACCCACAATATCCGTTCGGCACTTGAGCTTGGAAATCGTACCATCATGATGGACGATGGCAGAATCCTGCTGGATTTCTGTGGGACAGAGCGGGAAAAGATGACCGTTTCCGACTTGATGGAGCGCTTTTCAAAAGCGTGCAGCAAACAGATCGATAATGACAGAATGTTGTTGGAACACCAGAGCAGATGAGGGAAACTTCATCTGCTTTTTGCTGTTTTATACAGAAATTTGACTTTGTTTTAGGAAATATTTTAAAAGCAGTGTTGCCGTGATTGAAATTTATGACAAAAAAAGCTATAATAAGATAGAAATAAATAACTCTCTGATGAAGATGAGCGAATCATGTAAAGATCATAAGAAGGGGATATCCAAAATGAACTACGAAGCGATTACTTCTATTTTGAACGATGGTCTGGTACTGGCAACAGGATGCACCGAGCCTGGCGCACTGGCTCTGACTGCTGCAACTGCTGCTGCACATCTGGGCGAAGAAGTAAAATACATCCACACCTTTGCAAGCGGAAACATCATTAAAAATGCTTATTCCGCTGGTATCCCGGGCACCGATCTGGTCGGCATCGAATATGCTGTTGCCATCGGCGCAATCGTAGCAAAACCGGAAAAACAGCTGCAGGTAATCAACGGCCTTTCTACAGAACAGATTCAGCAGGCAAGCGATATGGTAAAAAACAAAGCTGTTAAAGTAGAGCTTGCAAAAGTTCCGGAGAAGCTGTACATCGAAGTTCTGGTAAAAGGTGAGACCAAAACAGCAAAAGCAATCATCGCAAACGTACATACCAATGTCGTATATATCGAAGAAAACGGCAAGGTAGTTCTGGACAAACGTCAGGAAGAACAGAGCGCTTCCGGCGGCTATTCCGATACTGAGATCAAAGAAATTTTGTCGGTTGCAAAAATTTATGAATATGCTACCACCGCTGATCTGGCTTTGCTTGACAAGGTAAAACTGAGCATTGATGTCAACACCGCTATCAGCAACGAAGGTCTTGCAAATCCATACGGTCTGTGCATCGGCAGAGGTTTCAGAGAAGATATTGAAAAAGGCTACCGCGCAGATTCTCTGGTAACCTACGCAATGGAGCTTGCTTCCGCTGGCGCCGATGCCCGTATGGCTGGCGCTGACCTTCCGGTTGTTTCCAACTCCGGTTCGGGCAACCAGGGTATTGCATGCACGATGCCGGTTGTAGCGGTTGCGAAAAAACGTGGTGCATCCGAAGAGCAGATGCTGCGTGCCGCTACCATCAGCCACCTGATGGGTATTTATATCAAATCTCAGTTTGGCAGACTGTCTGGATTCTGCGGTGCTACCGTTGCAGGAACCGGTTCTGCATGCGGTATCGTTTACCTGCTGGGCGGCGGACTCAAGGAAATTGAGAACGCAGTATTCAACATGATCGGTAACGTTACCGGTATGCTGTGCGATGGTGCAAAAGCTGACTGTGCACTGAAGATCGCAACCTGCACCAACGCTGCAATGCAGGCTGCTTTGATGGCACTCAAAGGTATCCGTGTTCTGTCCACCGACGGTATCGTTGAGGACGACGTAGAAAAGACCATTTCCAACTTTGCAGAGCTTGGAAACGGCGGTTCGGTACAGCTGGATCAGCTGATGCTGGATATGATGCTCAAAAAAGAAAAGAAAGCAAAATAAGAAGTATTAGGAAAAAGAGGAAGGCATGATCCTTCCTCTTTTTTTCTTTTCCATGGCAAAAGGCAGGGAAAACGCCTTGTCTGCATTCCGGTTTTGTGCTATGATAAATCCTAGACAAAGTATGGGAGGAATCATATGAGAATCAGAAGAAAACCGTGGGCGCGCCCAGAACTTGCGGAGTGTCCATTTTGCATAGACGATCCGGAAAATCACATCGGTCACTGGCATGAACTTTTTCCAAAACAGCAGCCGCTGCATCTGGAGCTTGGCTGCGGCAAGGGCGGATTCATGGCACAGAAAGCGGTGAGCAATCCGGACATCAACTTTATCGCGGTGGACATCAAAAGCGATATTCTGGGACTGACCAAGCGCAACATCGAAAAATCTTACGAAGAAGCCGGCAAAGAAACCGATAACGTGCGCATCTTTGCTTATGACATTGAGCGCATTTTGCAGGTGTTTGACTCAAACGATGTGGTGGACCGCATCTATATCAATTTCTGCAATCCGTGGCCAAAGAAAAAACACAAGAAAAAGAGACTGACCTATCCAAGACAGCTGTTTTTCTATCAGGAATTTTTGAAAAACGGCGGCGAAATCTGGTTTAAGACCGACGATGATGAGCTGTTTGAGGAGTCGCTTACCTATTTTAACATGTGCGGCTTTACACAGGAATACATCACCTACGATCTGGCAGCAAGCGGTTTTGCTGAAAACATCGTGACCGAACACGAGAATATGTTTATGGAACAGGGAATCAAAATCAAGTTCCTGATTGCAAAGAACCACGGCAGAGTCAGCGCACTGCCGCCAATCGTTCCAAAAGAAAGTGAAACAGAAGAAAATCAGGAATCATAAACGAGATTCAAACGAAAGGAAGATCGACATGAAAGCAATCTGTGGCGGAAGACTTGTTATGCACGACCGCATCGAAGAGGGCAAAGCAATCCTGTTTGAGGATAAAATTATCGGAATCGTTCCGGAATCGGAAGTACCGGCAGATGTTGAACGCATCGAGGTAAACGGTGCGCTGGTAACACCGGGACTGTTTGATGTACACATCCACGGCAGCGGCGGCTGCGATACCATGGACGGAAGCGAGGAAGCACTGCGCACCATCGCTTCTACCGTAGTGAAAAACGGTGTTACCCGTTTTCTGGCAACTTCGGTTACCCTGCCGCTGGACCGCACCGCAAAGGTGTTTGATTTGGTGCGCACCGTAGTCGGAAAGAGCGGAGAAGGCTGGGATGGTGCTGTCATCGAGGGCATCAACATGGAAGGCCCATTCATCCATCCGGCATACAAAGGTGCTCATGAAGAAAACTACATCGCTGATTTTGACTTTGACTTTATGAAGCAGTACAGCGATGTCATTCGTGTTGTAACCGTTGCTCCAGACAAGGAAGGCGGCATGGAATTTATCCGCAAGGTGACCACCGAGACCCCAATCAAGGTTTCGATCGGACACACCGCTGCAACCTACGAGCAGGCAATGGAAGCAATTGAAAATGGTGCAACTCAGGTGACCCACCTGTACAATGCCATGACCCCAATGCATCACCGCAAACCGGGTGTTGTTACCGCAGCATTGCGCTCGAATGTTTACACCGAGATGATCTGCGACACCATCCACGTTCATCCCGCAATGTTCCAGTTTGTAATGGACTGCAAGGGCAAGGACAAATTTGTCCTGATTACTGACTGTATGCGTGCAGGCGGTATGCCGCAGGGCGAATATACCCTGGGAGAACTCAAGGTTGTAGTTGACGAAACCAGTGCGCGTCTGATGGACGGAACCCTTGCAGGAAGCATCCTGACCCTCAACAAGGCAATCGACAATGTTCACAAAAACACCAACAAGCCATTGTGGGAGATTGTCAGCGCAGCCAGCCTCAACCCGGCAAGAGCAATGGGAATGCAGGACCGCATCGGTTCTCTCAGAGCAGGCTGCAATGCAGACTTTGCTGTATTTGACGATGACTTTAACACCCAGATGACCATTGTTGACGGCAGAGTGGTTTACAAAAAATAAAATCCTGATATCAAATGCCCGGGCAGAAGATGCTCGGGCATTTTTGTGCTCTTCGATAGATTTACTTTTGGGAGTGTGGTAAAATTAATGGCAGGAAAGCAAATGGAAATTAAAATCTGAAAGGCGACCTTTATAATATGAAAATTGTACAGTTGGATGAAAAAGCGGTAAATGAGTTTTGCAGATTAAGAATACAACTATTTGAGGAATTGGGTGAAATTTCTAAAAATTCAGATCTTTCTGAGCTTAAAATAAAAACGCATCAATATTACTTATCGCATATAAATAAAGATTTATTTAGCTGGGGAATTTTTCAAGGAGATAGGCTTATTGCAATAGGCTCTTTGTGTTTATTTACACGCATTCCATATAAAGAAAATTTAAATGGATTAGAGGGTTATATATTAAACATATATACTGTTCCGGAAGCTAGAAAGAATGGTTATGCAAATCAAATTTTGAATGCTATCATTGAATTTAGTCAAAAAAACAATATAAACAGATTATGGCTTAATAGTAGTGAACAAGCTAGACATTTGTATTTGGAGAAAGGATTTACCGACAAAGAAAATGAAATGGAATTGTTTTTGTAACATCATGTGATTTAAAGCCAAATAACATAAAACAGACCGTCTGATTGCACCGAGGTGCAGGTTCAGGCGGCCTTTTTTTGCTTTTTCGGTTCTTTTTGGGGACAGCCCTGCATAGCATAATAGCAAAGGTTTGATACAGGACGTCTTTGGAAAGAAAGGAACGGTCAAATATGAAAACATATCCCAGATTAGAGAGCCTTGCCGAAATGCTGTCACCGGTGTTTTCCGAAAAGCTGTTGCAGCAGATTCCGCAGGAGATGTTGGAAACTATTCAGGAGATCAGGATTCAGGAAGGAAGGGAGATTTCCCTTGTGTTTCCTGACCGTATCGTTTTACTCAGCAAGGTGACAGGAAGGAACGGTGCAGCACCGGTAAACCATCAGCAGTTGGAGGAAACCTTTGCTGCACTGTGCGAATATTCGGTCCATACCTATCTGCCGCAGATTCAAAATGGATTTATCACCACACCGGAAGGACACAGGGTTGGGATTGGCGGAACTGCTGTCATCAAGGACGGAAAGGTGAGCAGCTTTCAGAAGATCACCTCGTTAAATATCCGGCTGGCAAGGGAGGAAACAAAGCTCCCCGAGATATTAAAACAGGATGTTTTTGGGGACGGGCTGTGCTCGGTTTTGATTGCGGGAGCGCCGTCCAGCGGAAAAACGACCCTTCTGCGTGCGATGGCGCTGTGGCTTGCAAAATATTATCGGGTGACGGTGGTGGACGAGCGGGGCGAAATTATGGGCCATCCATCCGCAGAACGGGAAGGCTGTCTGGATGTGCTGACAGGATTTCCAAAGCATATCGGAATTTTGCAGGCGGTGCGTACCCTTTCCCCGCAGGTGATTATCTGCGACGAGCTGGGGGACAGACAGGAGGTCGAACAGCTGCTGCAGGCGCTCAACTGCGGCGTCAGTGTTGTGGCATCCATCCACGCACAGGACGAGGAACAGCTGAGCCGAAAACCGCAGTACCAGGACTTATATAGGGCAGCTGCTTTTGATAAGGTGGTGTTTTTGTCCGGTGCATGCTGTCCGGGCAGGGTAAAAAAGGTGATCTGCTGCAAGCAAGATAAAGGACTGGTGAAGGATTGATGGGACTTTGGGGAAGGGTACTTTTGTTTTTGTGCCTGAGCAGTATCGGCATCACGATGGGGACAAGGGTACATAAGCGGCGGGAACTGCTGCTGTTGTCTTCCCAGCTGCTTAGCACGCTCTCGGCAGAGCTTACGTTTTGTCAAAAGTCTGCGGATGCGCTGATTTTGGAACTTGCGGCAAAAAGCCCTTTTGACTCGCTTGGTTATTTGAGAAAGTTTTGTTCCCTGCCAAAAGCCCCGTTCCCTAAGCGGTGGAAGCAAGCTGTCGAACAGTCGGTTCAGGGTGGGGAGGACAGGGAGATGCTTTTGCTTGTCGGACAGGTTTTAGGCGCATACGACCTGAACACACAGCTCAAAGAGCTTTGTCAGCTGCGGGAAAAGATGACAGCCAAAGCGCAGGAACTTTTGGAAGAAGATATCCGGGAGCGCAGATTGTACACTGCGCTGGGGCCTTTGATGGGACTGGCAGTCTGCATTTTAATATAAAGGACGGGATTGTTAAGATGGACGTGGATTTGATCTTTAAAATTGCCGCGATCGGCATTATCGTTTCGGTGCTCAATCAGGTTTTGATTCGTTCGGGGAGGGAGGAGCAGGCGACCATGACCACGCTGGCGGGGTTGATTGTGGTGCTCATGATGATGATTGAACAGATCAGCCTGCTGTTTGATACGGTAAAGACAGTGTTTGGCTTATAGGAGGGAATCTGGATGCAAGCAGTCATTGGAATCTGCCTGTGTGCAGCGGCGCTGAGTCTGCTGTTAAAACAGTATCGCCCCGAATACTCCCTCTTTCTTTCCATTGCGTGCGGGATAGGAATTTTGCTGTGGCTGCTGGACAGCATGATGCCGATTCTCGAACAGGTAAAGCAGTTTAGCTCCCTCGCTTCCTTCGGGACGCAGCAGGGAGCGGGCAGTATTTTGATAAAATCCCTGGGAATCTGCCTTGTCACACAGGCAGCCTGTGATATCTGTCGGGATATCGGGGAAAACGCGATTGCAGCCCGACTGGAGATCGCAGGCAAGGCGACGATGATTCTGCTGGCAGGTCCGATGCTCACCGAGCTGCTCCAGCAGGCAATTCATCTGATTGGATGAGCAGATAAGAGAGGAATCAGAATGAACAGGATTACAAAAATGGCGGTACTGTTTGCCGCCTTACAGATGGGGGTCAGTATGTTCTGCCTTCCGGTCTCGGCGCAGTCTGGTTTGACGGAATCTTCTGTGCAGACAAGCCAGAGTGTAGAGGGAGAATCCATCGACCTTGACAGGCTGATTGAGGAAAAGCTGGATACCCTTTGGGAGGAGGAACTTTCCGACAGCATCCCACAGGGTGCGCAGGAGATTTTGCAGGAGCAAAAGGTGGAGAAAAAAGGAATTTCCGGCATCCTCTCGATGACTCCGGAACAGGTGTTTGAACTGCTGCTCGACAAGGCAAAGGAACAGATCCGGGAGCCGATTTCGGTAATCGGAAAGGTCATCGGCGTGATGATTTTGTGTTCAGTTTTGGGTGCGGTGCAGCACAGCGGCATTTCGGGGCAGCTTAAAAATGTGTTTACCATCACAGCAGCGGCAGGGGTGGTTACCTTTCTCAGTGAGCCAGTGCTGGGATGTATCCGCCAGACGGTGGTTGCCCTGCGGGAAAGTTCACTCTTTCTGCTTTCCTTTACTCCGGTGATGAGCGGGCTGGTGATTGCGGGAGGGCATCCGGCATCAGGCGGCGCTTACCAGATGATTTTGCTGTTTGCCTCCCAGATTTTGTCCGAGCTTGCCTCGAGGACATTGATTCCGCTGCTGTGCATCTATCTTGCGCTGTGCATCATGGTTCCGGTTGCACCATTTTTGCATCTGGAACAGGTGACCGGAGGTATTAAGAGCGTGGTCTGCTGGGGCTTAGGGATTCTGACCACCATCTTTGTGGGGATGCTTTCGATACAGACCATCGTGGGCAGCGGCGGAGATTCGCTGATGCTCAAGACATCAAAATTTCTGGTAGGAAGCTTTATTCCGGTGATTGGCGGCACCATCTCGGATGCGGTCGGAGCGGCAAAAGGTTGCGTGCAGGTACTAAAAAGTGTGGTCGGCTCCTTTGGAATCTTAGTAGCGGTACTCAGTTTCCTTCCAGCACTGCTGGAGGTGTGTTTGTGGTATCTTGCGGTGCGTGTGCTGGCGTGGGTTGGGCTGATGCTGGATGCAAAGGAGGTTTCCTCGCTGCTTTCCAGCATCGCGCAGACCTTCTCCATCCTGCTTGCCATGATAGGCTGCTTTATGCTGCTGGTACTGGTATCCACGACATTGATGCTGATGATGACGGTGGGATAACAAAGGGGGAGACAAACATGGAAGCGATCTCGCAATGGGCGGCAAGCCTTTGCTTTGCGGCAGCAGCCGGAGGGTTGTGCCAGATGCTGGCGCCCGATTCGGGACTGGGAAGGGTGCTCAAACTGAGTATTTCGGTGTTTTTTCTGTGCAGTCTCCTGCTGCCATTGGGTGCACTGGAACTGGACTTTTCGGATGTTTTGCAAACATCGCAGCAGGAAAAATCGTATGAGCTTTCCGAAGAGATCACACAAGAGGTGAACACAAAAGTTTATCAGATGATGGAAGGGCAGATGGAGGGGGAAGTCCAAAACTTTTTATCCCAAAAAGGAATAACCCCTGTCCAAATCAACATAGATATATTGCAGCAGGGAGATTCGGTGATGCTGATGCTGGATCTGCTGCTGGAGGAAAAAGACCGCCCGATGCAGGCTTGGGTGGAAGAACAAATGAGCTCCGACTTGGTGCAGGTGTCAATCCACTACACGGAAGGGGAAAAGAACGATGGATGAAAAAAGAGAGGACGCTGTTTTCTTGCAGAAGGCAGGACAGCTGTTAACACAGTTTTGGGAAAAGCTCAAGGAAATCTGGGATTCTCCAAAGCGGTATCAGCTTTTACTGGTAATTGGAGCGGTGGGAATCGGGATGATCTTCTGCTCAGAGCTTGGAGAAAAGCCCACAGAGCAAAAGGAAACAACCGCTGACAGCGGAGAAACGATTTCTCTTTGTCAGGAGGACGGAGAGTATCTTGCAGCTACCGAACAGCGCCTGGAAGAGATGATCGAACAGATCGACGGGGCAGGAAAATGCAGCGTGATGATTACCCTCAAACAGGGAAGCCAGAACATCTATGCAAGTGAGCAGAAGATTGTCCGGGACCAGAGCAGGGACCAGCTGCAGGATAATCAGGTGCGGACACAGGAGCAAAATTCCACCGAACAAGCGCTGGTCGTGGTGGAGGACAAAGACGGCGGAAGTTTTCCGGTAATCGAAAGGACCATCCAGCCGCAGGTTAACGGTGTGGTGGTGGTCTGCGAAGGCGGCAAAAGCTCAAAGGTCTGCCAACAGGTGACCGAAGCGGTGACAACGGTTCTGGGGCTGAGAAGCACAGATGTCTGTGTTCTGCCAAAGGATCGCTGAAAATAAAGATGCAATGTGAACAGGAGGAACGAATATGAACATGATCGTAGGGAAAAAGCAGATCGTTTTGGCGTCACTGGTGGTGGCGCTGGGCGTGGCGGTTTATCTCAATTATCAGTTTGCAGGAGAGGATCTGGACCTTGTGACCGCAAACACCACTGCTGAGGAGATCTCGGTGGAGGATGAAAAGCAGGAAAACTACGGTGACGCACAGTTTGTGGACAGCAAGGATGTGGAAGAGCAGAACGGGGAGGATTCGGTCAGCACCAGTGCAGAGGTAGGCGACTCGGAATATTTTTCACAGGCACGCCTGACCAGAACCAAGACCCGTGATGAGGCAGCCGAGACTCTTCAGGTTATGCTGTCCGATGTAAACCTTGCACAGGAACAGAAGGACGAACTGACTGCACAGGCAAATGCTCTGGCACAGTCGATCGAGACCGAAGGCAAGATCGAAAACCTGATTAAGGCAAAAGGATTTGAGGAGTGCATGGTGTACTGTTCCAGCGACAAGGTGGATGTTATTGTCAAATCCCCCGAGCTTCAGGAAAACGATGTGGTGCAGATCCGCGACATTATCCTGGAACAGACACAGGTTCCGGTAGAAAATATTTCCATTGTCCCGGTCAACTGATATGGACAGTGTGTCATGGGAGGTCATCTGAACAGGATGGCCTCTTTTTTCTTTTGCTTTCGTCTGCATTTTGGAGCATCGATTCGTATAATATTAGAAAAAGCGACATAAAAAAATTACGTTTTTTGGCGAATAATTTTAAAAAAGATATGTTATCGGCGACAAAAATATGATAAAATAGAAAAAGTAAATTTTAAGTTGAAGAAAATCCTTACAGGATGCTGGGAGGTATGCTATGAAGCTGCATATTGAAATGTTTGGGGAATTTACCATCTATGTGGACGGTGAAAAGAATTTCCAGTATGAGGGCCGCACCCGCAAGCTGTGGAACCTGCTGCAATATCTTTTGGTCAATCGAAACCGTCCGGTTCCTCAGGCAGAGCTTTTTTCCATCGCACATCTGGATGGGAAAAAAGGAAAACCGGAAAATTCTTTGAAAAATCTGATCTATCGACTGAGAGGCCTTTTGGAAGAAAGCGATCTTCCGAAAGAAGACTATATCCTCTGCCGCCGTGGGGCATATCAGTGGAATCCGGAAATTTCGGTGACACTGGATATTGAGGTTTTTGAACAGGAATATCGGGAGGCCATGGCTGCTGCTGGAAATATGGAAAACAGCCTTGTGCACTATATGGCAGCTTTGGAACAGTATCATGGCGTTTTTCTGCCAAAATCTCAGGACGAGGAATGGGTAAGGGAATATTCTGCCCATTATCAGAAGCTGTTTTTTAACTGCATGAAGGAAGCGTACAACATCTTCAGCCAGAAAAAGGATCTGGGCTTTATGGAGCAGCTGTGCCGCCGCTCCATCGAGATGCAGCCGCAGAGCGAAGAACTGTATCAGCTGTACATTCAGGTGCTGATGCAGCAGAATCAGCACAAGCAGGCGCTGGAAGTCTATGCTTCTTATGAAACCATGCTTTATAAAGAGTCCGGACAGAAGCCGTCCGAATCGCTCCAGACACTCTATCGGGAGATCATCAAGGAGCTCAACAACATGCATGCCGATATCAGCACGGTCAAAAATGACCTGCGCGAGGCAAATGCAGGAAACGGCGCTTACTACTGCCCATACGATATCTTTAAAAATATGTACCGTTTGCTTGCCAGAAGCGTTTCCCGAACCGGTCAGTCGGTTTATCTGCTGCTGTTTACCGTTTCGGATACCAGAGGCGAACTGCCGACTATCAAAAGGCTCAACGCTTCGATGCGTTCGCTTCAGCTGGCAATCGGAAAGTCTCTGCGAAAAGGGGATGTTTATTCCCAGTACAGCGGAACCCAGTATGTGGTAATGCTCCAGTCGATCAACGAAGAAAACGGCAAGATGGTCGTTGGAAGAATCCTCAAAAACTACGAACAGCTTTATCAGGAACCAAAAGTTGTAGTAAACTTTATGCTGGAGCCGCTTGACCCGGTAGAAAAGATCCCTGAGGGAATTCTCCTGGGAGGTAGCGGATGCTGATTGGGCCGAAGGAGCGGATTGTCTTTTTTGGGGACAGCCTGACCAAACGCACCGGTCGTATGGATTCTGAAATCCCGGCTGACCGGTACGCGGTCAGCTATGTGGAAAGCTATGTCGATCTTTTAGTCAAACGGCTACTGATTCATTTTCCACAGCTGGAGTTTACCATTTATAATCGAGGGGTCGGTGGAGACACTGTTTTGAATCTGCTGGAACGCTATCAAAAGGATGTCCTGCCCTTAAAGCCGACCCTGATGTTTTTGTGGATTGGGCAAAATGATGCCAAAAACTTTGACGACAGCCGCTTCCAAAAGGGAGTATCCTGCCTGCTGGAATGGTGTCGGCAGGACAACATCCGCGTGGTGCTGCTTTCGACCTCTGCGCATCGGGACGAGCACAAGATGGTTTTCTTGGAGCGTGCCGACCGGATTCTTCTGTCTTTGAGTCAGGAGTATCAGGTGGATTATGTCGATGTTAAAACCCCGATGCTTGCAGTAATGGAGTATAACCGAAGCTCGCAGCATCCTATTGTGCTGTTTACCGACGGCTCTCATCTTTCGGAGCTTGGCAACATGCTGATCGCAGATACCGTGTATGACTATCTGGTAAGCCACCAGTAAGGTTTTTGGGGCAGAAGGAGGGAAGAGATTGTGAAGGAAAAAAGGATACTTTGCTGCATTTGTGCAGCATGTTTGTCCACACTGCTGTTTTGCGGCTGTGAATCCTGGAAAAGGACGCCATCTCCAGACGCCCCGAAGGAAGTTCCGGTCTCAGCGCCGGCAGATGCTGTGGAAGAAGAGGAAGATTTCGAGATTCCTAATGAGGAATCTGAGGAGGACATCGAGCAGGAAAATGTGGACGAGAACAGCTTTTTAGCACAGAGCGCCTCGATTGTTTCCCGGACAGACGAATCGGTTCGGTGGGAGACTCAGGACGAGATGCTCTCTCAAAAGCTGTACGACCTGCTTAACCATCAGAACGAAGCTTTTTCGGAAAAGTTTGATGAGCGCGAATATGATTATCTTGCGACCATCACCAGTTCACAGGGAGAGGAACAGAAGCTGTATCTCTGGATTAATTTCCAGCGAGAAAACGAGATCATTGTTGAGGACGAAAACGGAACACAGTGGAACATCTCGGTAGAGGACAGCAATCAGGTTCGTTCGATGGCATCCAGCCTGATTTCAAGCTAACTTCTTTTGAACAGACGGTCACATTACCCTGTTGACACCCTATGTTCAATCGGGTAAAATGATTTATGTGTTTTTATTGATCTAAATGAAACTGGGAGGGAATCATTGTGGAAAATCAGAAAGAAAATCAGTGGATTTCTCCCGAAGAAGCCTATATTTATGTCGGACAGCAAAAACTGCGCCGCGGCTATACCACCGGAAGCTGTGCTGCTGCTGCGTCACAGGCTGCGGCAAGGGTGCTGTTTGGGGAAGAAGAACCCAAAACAGTCAAGCTTACCGTACCAAAGGGATTGACTCTTTGTATTCCGGTACATTCTGTACAGAAATATGAGGGACAGGCTCAGGCAAGTGTCTGCAAGGACAGCGGCGATGACCCGGATGTGACCGACCACATTGAGGTGGTGGTTTCCATCCAGCCAAATCCTACTCCGGGAATCACCATCCGGGGTGGACAAGGGGTTGGAAGGGTGACCAAGCCCGGGCTGGAGATGCCTGTGGGTGAGGCTGCCATCAACAAAACCCCGCGCAGGATGATCCGCGAACAGATCGAACTTGTGCAGCAGGAACATCCGGAATGGGAAGGGGTCGGACTGCTGGTCACCGTGAGCATCCCAAAAGGAGAGGAGATTGCCAAAAAGACCTACAATCCCCGCCTTGGGATTGAGGGCGGCATCTCGGTGCTGGGAACCAGCGGCATTGTGGAGCCGATGAGCGAAAAGGCGCTGACCGATTCGATCCGTCTGGAGCTGAGCATGTTAAAGGAAGCGGGGCACAAAACTGTTTTGATTACCCCCGGAAACTACGGCAAGACCTTTTTGAGCGAGGGAGAATTTTCTTCCCTTGCGCCGATTGCGCCCTATGCGGTCAAGTGTTCCAACTTTGTGGGAGATACGCTGGATTACTGCGTGCAGATGGGCTTTGACACAGCGCTGCTGGTCGGACATATCGGAAAATTCTCAAAGCTTGCAGCGGGCATTATGAACACCCACTCGCACTATGCTGACGGCAGGCTGGAAGTTTTTACCGCTCATGCCGCTTTGTGCGGCGCATCGAGGGAGACGTTGTTTGCCCTGATGCAGAGTGTGACCACCGATGAAGCGATTGCACTTTTGGATCGGGAGGGAATCCGGGAGGCTGTCCTTGACAGCATGCTTACAAAGATAGAAGAGCATGTCCGCGCGAGGGCAGGTGAGACCATGCAGACTGGTGTGATTTTGTTTTCCAATCAGTACGGCTATCTGGGACAGACCGCAGGGTGTGAGTCTGTGCTGCCGCGACTGATGGAGGAATACGGCAGATAAGCGGAAAAAATTAGAAAGGGATGGAACAAGATGACAGGAACACTCTATGGGATTGGTGTCGGTCCGGGAGATCCGGAACTGATGACCCTCAAGGCGGTGAGACTGATAGAACAGTGTGATCTGGTGGCAGTGCCAAAATCCGGCGACGGCGAAGGTGTTGCAAAGCAGATTGCACAGAAAGCAGTTCCCGATTTTGACAAAAAGGAGCTGATCGAGGTCTCGATGCCGATGACCCGCGACCCGCAGGTTCTGGAACAGAGCCATCAGGCAGCAGCAGAGCAGATTGAAGGCTACTTAAAGGAAGGAAAATCGGTCGCTTTTCTGACTCTGGGAGATCCTGCCATCTATTCTACCTATATTTATGTACATAAAAAAGTGCAGCAGAACGGTTTCCCTGTGGAGATGGTTCCGGGGGTACCGTCTTTTTGTGCGGTTGCGGCAAAACTGAATGTAAGCCTTGCCGAAGCTGCCCAGCCGCTGCACATCATCCCGGCATCCTATCAGGGTGTTGAGGAAGGACTGGAATGGAGCGGACCGAAGATTTTGATGAAGACCGGCCGCTCGATGAAAAAGGTAAAGGAACTTCTCGACGAAAAGGGACTGATGGACAAGGCAAAAATGGTGCAGAAGTGCGGCATGGAAGGCGAGGAAATCTATCAGTCGATGCGCGAGGTCGATGAAAATTCCAGCTATTTTTCGGTAATCGTTGTCAAGGAATAGGCAGGAGGGAACAAGATGGTATATTTTGTAGGAGCAGGTTCCGGTGCGGTCGACCTGATCACGGTACGAGGACAGCGGCTGCTCAATGAGGCGGACGTGGTGATCTATGCAGGATCTCTGGTCAATCCGCAGCTGCTGGGAGAAACAAAACCGGACTGCCGCATCTATAACAGTGCAAAAATGACACTGGAAGAGGTGCTGGATGTAATCCAGGAAGCAGAGCGCGAACAGGCAAAGATCGTTCGCCTGCACACCGGCGACCCATGTCTGTATGGTGCCATCCGCGAGCAGATGGACCAGCTGGACGAACTGAATATTTCCTATGAGTATGTTCCGGGAGTAAGCTCCTTCTGTGCAGCAGCTGCTGCGCTCAATGCAGAGTATACCCTGCCGGATGTTTCCCAGACGGTCATCATCACCCGTATGGCAGGAAGAACACCGGTTCCGGAAAAGGAAGAGATTGCAAAACTTGCCTCCCATCAGGCAACCATGGTTATCTTCCTGAGCACCGGTCTGCTGGAAGGATTGCAGGAACGTTTGATGGCGGGCGGATATGACAAGGATACTCCGGCAGCAATCGTCTATAAGGCAAGCTGGCCAGACGAAAAGACCTTCCGCTGCACTGTTTCCACCCTGGCACAGACTGCAAAGGAAAACAACATCACCAAGACTGCCCTTATCTTAGTCGGAAACTTTTTAGGTCACGAATATGAGCGCTCCAAGCTCTATGACCCTTCGTTTACCACCGAATTTCGTCAGGCAAAAACTTCGGAATCCGAAAAGCCGGATTTAAGCGGAGAAACCCGATGAAACTGACCGCTGCGCTTATCTGCTTTACGCAAAACGGTGCAAAGCTCGCAGAGCAGCTGATCGGTCAGCTAAACGAGGAGTTTGACTGGTACGGGTTTGTCAGTTCCCGAACAAAACTGGACACAAACCTTCCAAAAAAGGAAGGAAGCCTTTCCGATTGGACGAGAGAATGGTTTAGCAAAGTTCAGTGTTTTGTTTTTGTCGGGGCGTGCGGCATTGCAGTGCGGGCAATCGCCCCTTTTGTGAGGGACAAGTTTGCCGACCCTGCGGTCATCGTGATTGATGAGCAGGGAAAATTCTGCATCTCGCTGCTTTCCGGTCATATAGGCGGTGCAAACGAGTGGACTGCGCGCTTTGCCGAAGTTTTGGGCGCCGAGCCGGTCATCACCACCGCGACCGACTTAAACCGTAAATTTGCGGTGGATGTGTTTGCAAAGAAAAATAATCTCCTGATTACCGACCGTGCGCTTGCAAAGGAAGTTTCTGCAGCGGTGGTAAGGGGAGAAACGATAGACTTTTATTCGCACGAAATGCCAAAGGGAAAAATTCCGCCGGAGCTTTGCTGGCATCAGGATACTAAAGAAGCCTGTGGTGTGTCCAGCGGAATTTCCATCCATGTCGGTGTTTTGGAAAAACAGCCAAACCCTAAGGAGCTTTGGCTTGTCCCTAAAAATCTGGTGCTTGGCATCGGGTGCCGCAAAGGGACACCGATGGAGCAGATTGAGCATTTTGTGCTGGAAAAGATGGAAGAATACCATCTGGATTTTCGCCGGGTGAGAGCTGTGGCGTCGATTGATTTAAAAAAGGAAGAAAAAGGATTAATCGATTTCTGCAGAAAATATGACCTTGCGTTTGAGACCTATTCGAAGGAAGAGCTGCTTTTGGCAAAGGGAAACTTTGTATCTTCCGATTTTGTCAAAGGAGTTACCGGTGTGGATAACGTCTGCGAGCGCAGCGCCGTTGTCTTTGCACAGGAGGATGACAGCTGTCTGATCGTCCGCAAGCAAAAGGGCGGTTCGGTCACGCTGGCTGTTGCACAAAAGACAGCCACCTGTCACTTTTAAACGACCGTTTGGGAAAGGAAAGAATGCTATGAAACTGTATGTTGTGGGCATTGGCCCCGGAGAGCTCAGTCAGATCACTCCGGCGGCTATGGCGGCGATGGAAGAAAGTGATGTCATCGCCGGATACACCGTTTATGTCGATCTGGTGCGGGAACGTTTTGCCGGCAAGGAATTCTTGACCACCGCAATGAAGCAGGAGGTAGACCGCTGCCGCATGGCGATCGAAAAGGTGGTCGAGGGCAAGACGGTTTCGATGGTATGCAGCGGGGACGCCGGTGTATACGGTATGGCCGGACTGATTTATGAGCTGGCACAGCAGTATCCACCGATTGAGATCTGTGTCATCCCGGGCATTACCGCTGCCATGAGCGGTGCCGCAGTGCTGGGCGCTCCGCTCATCCACGATTTTGCGGTTATCAGCTTGAGCGACCTGCTCACACCGCTTGATAAGATCATGACCCGTGTTGAGCTTGCCGCACAGGCTGATTTTGTGCTGTGCTTCTATAACCCGGCAAGCAAAAAGCGTGCGGACTATCTCAAGCAGGCATGCCAGCTGATTTTAAAACACCGCAGCGGCGATACCCCATGCGGTTATGTGCGCAATATCGGCAGGGAAGGTCAGGAGGCAGTTACTCTTACCTTGTCAGAGCTTCAGGATGCGCAGGTTGACATGTTCACCACAGTGTTTGTCGGAAATTCTCAGACCAAGCTGATTAACGGCAAACTGGTGACACCAAGGGGATATAAAAATGTATAAACTGCTCCTGTTTGCCGGTACGACCGAGGGGCGGGAGCTTGCTGAATATTTCAGCACCTGCAATGTGCAGGTCACTGTCTGCGTGGCGACTGAATACGGACAGACTTTGATTTTGCAGCGGGAAAACCTTTCGGTCTGTGCCGGACGGCTGACCCAGCAGGAGATGGAAGAAAAGATCATCGGGGAAGGATATGACCTGGTGGTCGATGCCACCCATCCTTATGCGCAGGTCGTGACCGAAAATATCCGCGCGGCGTGTGAAAAGACCGGCAGACCTTATTTTCGCTGTCTGCGTCAGGAGGAAAGCGCCGAAGGATATGCAAATGTTTTGTTTGCAGAAGATACCAGTCAGGCAGCGCAGATGCTGGAAGAGATCGAGGGAAACATCCTGCTGACCACCGGAAGCAAGGAGCTTTGCCAGTATCAGAAGGTAAGCGGATTTACTGAGCGGTTTTATCCGCGGGTACTGCCGCTTGCAAATGTGGTAGAAAGCTGTCTTGCGCTGGGAATTCCCGCCGGTCACCTGATTGCGATGCAGGGACCGTTTTCCGAAGAGTTAAACCTTGCGATGATCCGTCAGTGGAACATCCGCTGTCTGGTCACCAAGGAGTCGGGCAAGGCAGGCGGATTTGACGAGAAACTGAATGCAGCCAAAAAGGCGGGCATTCTAACTCTAGTGATCGGCAGACCAAAAGAGCAGTCCGAACACGATACGGTGCAGGGCATCCGGGAAAAGTTTCAACAGCAATACAAAATTGCTCCGATAGAAAAGCAGAAAAACAGACGATATTTTCCGATGTTTGTCTCGTTGGACGGAAAATCGGTGCAGGTTATCGGCGGAGGAACGATTGCCACACGCCGGATTAAGACGCTGCTGCGCTTTGGATGCCGCATCCGGGTAATTGCGCCAGAGCTTTGCGAAGACTGCCGCAAGCTTTGGGAGGACAGGATGATCGACTGGGAAGAACGGGCATGGCAGCAGGGTGACTGCACAGGGGAGCTTGTGCTTGCGGTGACCGATTCCCCGAAGGTAAATGAACAGATCGTGCAGGAATGCCGTCAGAAGAAGATCACGGTCAACCGCTGCGACAAACAGCAGGATTGCGATTTTTATTTTCCGGCGGTGGTCGAGCATGACGGACTGGTGTTTGGTCTGTGCTCGGGCGGAGCCGATCATAAGAAGGTAAAAGATGCAGCGGCGGCGCTCCGAAAGAGTTTTCGGGACGATGCCGCAATGGAATAAAGAAAAAGGGGTAACAAAGACAATGCCGAACAAGATCATTCGGGTCGGCAGCAGGGAAAGCGTGCTTGCGGTTGCGCAGACCGAGCTTGTGATGGAGACCATCCGGAAAAATCATCCGGAGGTTGAGCTGGAACTGGTGACGATGAAAACCACGGGAGATAAAATCCTGGACAAAAGCCTCGATAAAATCGGGGGCAAGGGATTGTTTGTAAAAGAGCTGGACAAAGCTTTGATGGAAGGAAGGATCGACATTTCGGTCCACAGCCTGAAAGATATGCCGATGGAAACACCGGATGAACTGCCGATTTTGGCTTATTCCAAGCGAGGAAATCCATTTGACTGCCTGGTGCTGCCAGAGGGAGTAGACAGCTGGGATCACACCACTCCGGCAGGATGTTCCGGACACCGCAGAAGAGTACAGCTTCAAAAGCTGTTTGGGGATATTCCGATCAAGGGTATCCGCGGCAACATCCACACCCGTTTAAACAAGCTGGACTCCGGTGAGTACGGTGCGCTGGTTCTTGCCTGCTCGGGACTTGCCCGCGTTGGGCTTTCCTCCCGTATCCATCATGTTTTCACACTGGAAGAGATGATTCCGTCCGCAGGTCAGGGCATCCTTGCAGTACAGGGCAGAAAAGGGGAGGACTATTCCTGGCTGATGGAAACCGATGACCCGATTTCCCGCATCCAGGCAACAGCAGAGCGTGCCTTTGTGCGCACCCTTGACGGCGGATGCAGCTCTCCAATTGCTGCCTATGCACAGGTGTCGGGACAGGAAGTGCTGCTGACCGGACTTTACTATCACGATCCGGAAGGGGTCTATGTTACCGGAACCAAGACCGACCGGATTGAAAATGCCCAGAAGCTGGGCGAAACCCTCGCAGAAGAACTGAAAAGCCGTTTTCTGTGCGGATGCGGTGTGGAGAATGGAGGGCTGTAAGGTGGAAAAGAAAGGAAAAGTCTGGCTGGTCGGAGCAGGACCGTCCGACATGGGGCTGTTGACTCTCAAAGGAAAGAACCTGATCGAACAGGCGGACGTAGTTGTCTATGATGCGCTGGTTTCGGCGTCGATTCTTTCGATGATTCCATCCTCCGCGCAGGCGATCTTTGTCGGAAAGCGTGCCGGAAACCATCCAGTTCCACAGGAACAGATCAATCAGATTTTGCTCGAACAGGCAATGCAGGGCAAGAGGGTCGTCCGTTTAAAGGGCGGCGATCCGTTTTTGTTTGGACGCGGCGGAGAGGAGCTGGAACTCTTAATCGAGAACGGAATTGACTATGAGGTGGTTCCGGGTGTTACCTCGGCAATTGCAGTTCCGGCATATAACGGTATTCCAGTCACCCACCGCGACTATTGCTCCTCGGTACATATCATCACCGCGCACAGCAAAAAAGGCGGCGAGCTGAAGATCGACTTTGAGGCGCTTTGCCGCTTAAACGGAACACTGGTCTTTTTGATGGGCGTTACCGCAATGCCGATGATCTGCAAAGGTCTGTTGGATGCGGGAATGAACCCGCAGATGCCTGCCGCTATCCTGCAGCAGGGAACCAGTGCCATGCAGAGAAAGGTGGTCGCCACCATTTCGGATCTTCCGGAAAAGGCACAGCAGGCACAAATTCAGGCGCCGGCTGTTCTGGTAATCGGAAAGGTTTGTGCGCTGGCAGATCATCTGGGCTGGACTCAGAAAAGAGCGCTCGACGGCGTGCGCGTTATTCTGACCCGACCAAAGGAACTGATTTCCCGGATGTCAAAATCTTTGTCTGAGCTTGGCGCCGAAGTGATCGAGCTGCCATCCATCGACCTTGTTCCATGTGAGCAAAATGAACCGCTTCAGGCAGCACTTGAGGATATCGTGTCCTATCAGTGGGTTGCCTTTACCAGCGCGATGGGGGTTCGGTTTTTCTTTGATTTCCTGCAAAAAAACCGTGTCGATGTCCGCAGACTTTCTCACCTGCGCTTTGCTGTCATCGGACAGGGCACCCGCGATGAGCTTGCAAAACACGGCATTTTTGCAGATTTGATGCCTTCTTCCTACTATGCAAAGGATCTGGCACAAGCACTCTGTCAGACCATGCAGAAAGGGCAGAGGGTTCTTTTGCCGCGCGCAAGGATCGGCTCGAAGGATTTGACCGACATCCTCACCCAAAACGGCATTGAGTTTACCGATGTTGCTTTGTACGACACTATTTATCAGAGCCACAATACCCACGCTGTGGAAAAGCTGATCGACAACGGTCAGGTTTCCTGCGCTGTATTTACCAGCGCTTCCACCGTCCGCGGATTTGCATCTACCATGCAGGGAAAAGACCTAAGCTTATTGACCGCGGCATGTATTGGCGAAAAGACAGCACAGGCTGCAAAAGAATATAACATGAAGGTGATGATCGCAAAAGAGGCGACCATCGACAGCGTGACACAGATGCTTGTTGAGCACGCAGATGAACTTCGTTTAAACAGATAATATCAAAAAGGAGAGAACCTGCAGTGGAAATTTTATCAAGAGCAAGACGCTTAAGAACCAGTGAAGCAGTCCGGGAGCTTGCAAGAGAAACACGAATCTCCAAAACTTCGCTTGTTTACCCAATGTTTGTCAGAGAGGGAAGCGGCATCAAGGAAGAGATCCCGTCCCTTGCAAATCAGTACCATTACAGCCCTGACACCATCTGTGAAGGGGTGAAAGAACTGGTGGATGCCGGTGTTACCAAGATTTTGCTGTTTGGCATTCCGGCACACAAGGATGAAATCGGTTCATCGGCATGGCAGGAAGACGGCGCGGTTCAGAAAGCGATCGGCGAAATCAAGAAAAATTTCCCGCAGGTTTACTGCATTACCGACGTGTGCATGTGCGAGTATACCTCCCATGGTCATTGCGGTGTGCTGTGTGAGTGCACCACCGTTGACAACGACAAAACGCTGGAACTGCTGTGCAAAACAGCACTTTCCCACGTTCGTGCCGGAGCGGATATGGTCGCTCCGTCGGACATGATGGACGGCAGGGTGCTTGCTATCCGCAGAGCACTGGATGCAGAAGGATATACCCACATTCCGATCATGGCATATTCCGCAAAATATGCTTCGGCGTTTTATGGTCCGTTCCGCGATGCGGCAGGTTCTGCTCCTTCCTTTGGTGACCGCCGCTCCTATCAGATGGACATTCACAACCGCAAGGAAGCACTCAAGGAGATCGACAGCGATGTGGCAGAGGGTGCAGACATCGTGATGGTAAAACCAGCACTGTCCTATCTGGATATCATCTTCCAGGCATCCCAGCGCACCAATCTTCCGCTTGCCGCTTACAGTGTCAGCGGGGAATATGCGATGATCGAGGCTGCTGCTTCAGCAGGACTGATCGACCGCGAGCGCATTATCGGGGAGACCGCTGTCAGCATCTTCCGTGCCGGAGCGGATATTTTGATCACCTATCATGCAAAGGAAATTGCAGATTTGATAGAAAAAGGAAAGATTGGCTAAATCTTTGGGAGGGACACCTATGCCGCAGATATATCTGATTGGAATCGGAATGGGAAATCCGGACACGCTCACTGTCAGGGCACAGCGCATCATCGGACAGAGCGACTGTCTGATCGGCGCAAAGCGGATGCTGGAGTCGGTGGAAAATGACAGGGCAGTGCGCATATCTTCCATCAAGAACGAGGAAATTGTTTCGGCTATCTTACAGCAGCCGCAGGACAGCATCATTTCGGTGCTGCTTTCGGGCGATGTCGGATTTTACAGTGCGGCAAAGAAGCTTTGCGGCTGCATCCGTCAATCGGTTGCCGGGGCAAAGCTCGAACTAATCTGCGGTATCAGCTCCCTGCAGTATTTCTGCGCAAAGATCGAGACCTCGTGGGATGACCTCAAGGTAATCAGTGTCCATGGAAGAGAAAACAACGTTCCGGCTGCCGTCCAGAAATTCGGCAAGGTGTTTGTGCTGACCGGTTCCAACCAGACTGCGGGGGATGTGTGCAAGGCACTGTGCCGCTACGGACTTTCTGATGCTTTGGTTTGGGTTGGAGAGGAGCTTTCCTATCCGCAGGAGAAGATTTCCCACGGGACAGCCGAAGAACTTTCCGGTCGAACCTTTTCCTCGCTTGCTGTCATGGTGATTGAGGGCAAAAAAGTGCCGCAGACAGATTACCCTGCAATCGGATTTGCTGACGAGATGTTTTTGCGAAACACCGAAGGAAAAACCGTCCCGATGACCAAGCAGGAAATCCGCGCGGTGGCTCTGTCGAGATTGCAGATCACCGAGGACGCCTGCGTCTATGATGTGGGGGCAGGAACTGGCTCGGTTTCGATCGAGGCGGCACTGACTGCCCGCGGCGGCAGGGTGTATGCCATCGAAAAAAATCCGCAGGCAGTAGAACAGCTTCATAAAAACAGGGAGCTGTTTGGAGCACAGAACATGCAGATCGTGTTGGGAAGTGCTCCGCAGGCGCTTTTGCCGCTGCCTGCACCGGACTTTGTGTTTGTGGGCGGTTCTTCGGGAAATTTAAGCGATATTTTGCAGCTTTGCTTTTCCAAAAATCCAAAGGTTCGCGTCGTGGTGACGGCGGTTACGCTGGAGACAGTGGGAGAAATGCTTTGCTGTGCAAAGGAACTGGGACAAACCTTTCCAAACCTTTGCTTTGAAGTTACACAGGTAAGCTGCGCGCGCAGCCGTCAAGCAGGAAATTATCACCTGATGAATGGGATGAATCCGGTATGGATTGGCTGCCTGTTCCAGAAGGAAGACTAAAGGAGGCGTTTTGTCGATGTCACAGAATGTACCAAGAGTGATGTTTGCCGCAGCGTCGAGCGGGTGCGGAAAGACGACCGTTACCTGCGCAGTTTTGCAGGCACTCAAAAACAGAGGGCTTGACTGCATCTCCTTTAAGTGCGGCCCAGACTATATCGACCCGATGTTTCATCGGGAGGCGCTGGGGATTGCTTCCCGCAACCTTGATTTGTTTTTTGCAAAGGAACAGACGGTGCGCTATCTGCTGCAAAAAAACAGTCAGGGAAAGGATTTTGCCCTGATCGAAGGGGTGATGGGCTACTATGACGGGATCTCCACCAAGGGGTACGCTTCCTCGTGGTGTCTTGCCAGAGCGACCAAAACCCCGACCATCCTCATTCTGGACTGTCGCGGTATGTCCACTTCGATTGCGGCACAGCTTTGGGGCTACCTGAGTTTTGAGGAACAAAGCCAGATTCGGGGCGTTATCCTCAACCGGATCAGCAAAGGATTGTATCCCGAAATCAAGGAACTGATCGAAAGCCGCTTTGCAAACATCACCGTCTGCGGATATATGCCGAAGATGCCGGATTGTTCGCTGGAAAGCAGACATCTTGGGCTTGTGACCGCAGGTGAGGTGTCTAATTTGAAGGAGAAGCTTGTCCGCCTTGGTAAACAGGCAGAGGAGAGCATCGACCTTTCCGCGTTGCTTTCGATTGCAAATACGGCGCCGGAACTTTCGGAGGAGACATCTGCACAGCCGATTTCCCTCCCGCAGCCGCTTAGTGAGCCGGTCAAAATCGGAGTAGCAAAGGACAAAGCGTTTCATTTTTACTATGAAGACAACCTCTCTCTTTTAACAGAGCTTGGAGCGCAGCTTGTCTTCTTTTCTCCGATGCAGGATAGCCTGCCGGAAGATCTGGATGGACTGCTCATCGGCGGAGGATATCCGGAGGTGTACGCGCAGACGCTGAGCCAGAATCAGCAAATCAGGAGCCAAATAAAACTTGCGCTGCAAAATGGACTTCCCTGCATTGCCGAGTGCGGCGGATTCCAGTATCTTCAGGAGGAGCTGGAAGGGGAGGACGGTGCGTCCTATCCGATGGTCGGTTTTCTGAAAGGAAAAAGCTTTCGGACAGAAGGTCTCAGGCGGTTTGGTTATGTGAACCTCACCGCAAACCAGGACAACCTGCTCTGCAAAAAAGGAGAAGGTTTTCCGGCGCACGAGTTCCACTACTGGGACAGCGAAAATACCGGAAGCAGCTTCCACGCGCAAAAGCCGATGCGCAAGGCAAACTGGGAATGTATCGTGGCAAACGATCATTTTGTGGGTGGTTATCCGCACCTGTATTTTTATTCTCAGCCTGAAATGGCAAAACGATTCTTGGAAAAATGCTTGACATATCAAAAACAGAAGGAAGGCAGAAAAAATGGATGAGCTGGAACGGGAGCTTGCCGAAAAAATAAAGGAGATCAAACCGGTTGACCAGAAGGCAATTGAGATTGCGAAAAAGAGATGGGATTCTATCGCCCATCCGCTGCACAGTCTGGGCCTTTTGGAGGATGCCATCGTTGCAATTGCAGGCATCCAGAAAACACCGCAGGTGGTGCTCAACAAAAAATGCGTCGCTGCTTTCTGCGCAGACAACGGCGTTGTCGCACAGGGCGTGACCCAGAGCGGACAGGAAGTGACCGCAATCGTCACCGAAAATTTCTGTTCTGGTCAGACCAGTGTCTGTGCAATGGCGCGGGCTGCCGGTGCAGATGTGATACCGGTCGATATCGGTGTGGCAAGGGATGTCTCGGGAAAGGGACTTCGCATCCACAAAATCGCCTATGGAACGCAGGACATCACAAAAGGTCCGGCGATGACAAGGGAACAGGCTGCTGACGCAATCCTTTACGGCATGCAGCTGGTGAAGGACCTGAAAGAAGAAGGATATCGCCTGATCGCAACCGGTGAAATGGGAATCGGCAATACCACAACCAGCAGTGCCATCCTTTCGGTGCTGCTTGATCGTCCGGTAGTCGAGATGACCGGCAGGGGAGCAGGACTTTCCAGCGAGGGATTAAAGCGCAAGGTTTCCGCCATTGAAACAGCAATTCAAATAAATCAACCAGACCCGCAGGACGCTCTTGACGTTTTGCACAAAGTGGGTGGACTGGATATTGCAGGACTGGTTGGTGTCTTTTTGGGCGGCGCCAGAGAAAATATACCGATTGTAATTGACGGTGTCATCTCGGCAGCGGCAGCTATGACTGCGAAAAAGCTCTGTCCGTCCGCTGCGGACTACTGGATCGCAGCCCATGTTTCCAAGGAACCTGCCGGAAAAATTGTTCTGGACGCTTTGGAAAAACGACCGATGCTTACCTGCGATATGTGCCTTGGTGAAGGAACGGGTGCAGTTGCTGCATTTCCGATTCTGGACATTGCAAACGCAGTTTACAGCGAAATGAGCACCTTCTCGGATATTGAGATGGAAGCTTATCAGCCGCTGGTATAAATAGGAGTTTTTCGGCGGTAGTTTAAAGCTGACTTTGCCGAAACAGCAGAGTGATAGTCTGTCACTCTGCTGACTTATTGTTTTATTGATATTTTGGGGTGTTGTGCTTGCAATGAGTAACCCCACAAACTTTTGTTTTCGTACAAAGACAGAAGGAGTGATCCGATGCTGACTTTGGTAAGCGGCGGAAGCGCCAGCGGAAAATCGGAATTTGCTGAATCGCTGGTCGTTTCGTCCCCGTGCACACAGCGGTTTTATCTTGCGACCATGATCGCGTTTGATGAGGAGTGCCGCCGACGGATTGCGCGTCATCGCCGTATGCGCGCTGAAAAAAACTTTGAAACCATCGAAATTCCCACCGGACTGGAAACTCTTGTCTTTCCACAGGAAGATGGAGTGGACTCTGTCCAAAACCGATGTGCCCTGCTAGAATGTATGTCAAACCTTGTGGCAAACGAGTTTTTTTCCGACAAGCTGCAATCAATCTCAGTTTGTGAGCGAAAAGAAACCGTTGTCCGGCAGGTCATGCGGGGCATTGAGCGTCTGGCTAAAAGCTGCGGAGAGGTAATCATTGTAACGAACGAGCTTTTCTCGGACGGAATCGACTATGACGAGGGGACAAGGGAATATTTAAGCGCGCTGGGAAAAATCAATCAGGAAATTGCGGCGCGCGCTGACCGTGTAATCGAGGTGGTTGCCGGAATTCCGGTTGTCTGGAAGGGAGCACAGGAATCATGAAGATAAAAACGATGTTCGAATCGCTGGATGTTGCCTTTTCGATGTATTCGGCAATCCCGATGCCACAGGTTATGTGGAACGAACAGAATATGAAATATATGTTGGGATTTTTCCCGTTGATCGGGTTGGTGCAGGCAGCACTCCTGATTGGCTGGGTCTATCTGGCTCAGGCGCTTTCGGTGGGAACGGTGCTGTTTGCGGCGGTAGCTGCGCTGATTCCGCTTTTTGTCACCGGCGGAATCCATCTGGACGGATTTTGTGATACGGTGGATGCGCTGGCTTCCCATCAGACCCGGGAAAAAAAGCTGGAGATTTTAAAGGACCCGCACACCGGAGCATTTGCTGTCATGGGATGTATGGCTTATTTGCTCTTAACCTTTGCGCTCTGGACCCAGCCGCAGGGAGAATTTTGTCTGCTTGCGGCAAAGGAGATGGCGGTGGGCTATGTCTTTTCCCGCGCGATGAGTGCGGCAGCTGTTGTCACCTTCCCGTGCGCAAAAAATAGTGGTCTGGCACACAGCTTTTCCAGTGCTGCGCAAAAGGATCGTGTGCGGATCATTTCCATTCTCTTTGCACTTGTGTGCGCAGTCTGCTTTGTGCTGATTCATCCGGTGCTGGGTGCAGCGATTCTGGCAGGCTGTTTGATGGTGTTCTGGTACTATCATCATATGGCGATGAAGCAGTTCGGCGGTGTCACCGGTGACCTTGCCGGATGGTTTTTGCAGGTAAACGAGATCGTCATTTTGATTGTATCGGTAGTTTATTCGCTGATTGCTTAAGGTTATAAGCGCTCTATTGGGGTGTTTTGTGATAACTTAAAGGGAGACTGGTTTTCGTTAGCGTACTGACGTGTGACAATCATAGAAAGATGCTATATCTCTATGGCTTAATTTTCGCTCACACGAGCGAAGTCGGAGACAAGCGACCTGCGCGAGAACGAAACTTTCAGATTTGTGCTGAACCGGCAACGCGAACAGTGTCCAGCTTCAAGCTGGGCGCGAGAACGAGGCTTTCAGATTTATGCTGAACCGGCAACGCGAACAGGGTTCAGCTTCAAGCTGGGGGAAGGAGGATAAAATCATGCATTTCATTCTTGGTGGGAAGAATCAGGGAAAATTAAACTGGTATCTCACACGAAATCATGCTACAATAGAGGATGTGGCGGATGGCGAAATGATGGCGCTGGATGTCCTGCCCGAACAGGCAGTCATCAACCATCTGCACCGCTGGATTTTCCGCATGGTTCAGAACAACCTGGACCCTGTTCCTCTTTTGGAACAATACCTTCAGAAATATCCTGACGCAGTGATTCTCTGCGATGAAATCGGCTGCGGCGTGGTTCCGCTTGACCCGACAGAACGGGAATGGCGCGAAGTCACCGGACGCATCTGCTGCAAACTGGCAGAAAAAGCCGAGCGGGTCGACCGCATCTTCTGCGGATTGAATATGCGTCTGAAATAATAGAAAGGAGCGCTGTGCATGCAGATCACACTGGTTCGGCACGGAAAAACACAAAGCAACTTTGCACATCGGTATCTGGGGCGGCTGGATGACCCTATTTGCCCACAGGGAATCGAAGAATTAATGCAGAAAAAGCAGAATGGACTTTATCCGGCGGCGGATTTTGTGGTGTGCAGCCCAAAAAAGCGCTGTATCCAGACTGCGGAGATTGTCTGTGAGCAGTATGAGCAATTGGCGCAGTCCGGCAGTGTCCTGATTGAAGATGACCTTCGGGAAACCGACTTTGGTGACTTTGAGGGCAAAACGCATGAGGAACTGCTGTGTTCACCTGACTATCTTCAGTGGCTGGCCACCGAAGGAGAAGGGGTGATTCCAAACGGGGAATCGAAGGATCAGATGCGTGCGCGTTCAGTTCCGGCATTCTGCCGCTGTGTCGAAAAGGCGATTGCAGAGCACAAAACTGCCCCGATGTTTGTCATCCACGGTGGAACCATGATGGCGATTTTGTCCCAGTTTGACAGCGAGGGACGCTCTTTTTATGATTTCCATGTGGCAAATGGAGAGGGATTTCGCCTCATGATCCCGGAAGATGGATGGAATCCCGATGCCCGCTATCCGATCTATCGTCTGGACGGCAAAATCGGTTGATACAATCCAGCCGGACAAAATCACAAAATAAGGGGGAACCCTCAGTATGAATATCCTGATTCTTTTGTTTGGGGCGGTGGTGTTGGATCTTTTGATCGGCGACCCGTCCTGGATTCCGCATCCGGTGGTGCTGATTGGAAAGCTCATCTCCAAAGCGGAAACGCTTTTGCGAAAAGCCTTTCCGCAAAAGCTGCGCTTTGCCGGAAAAATCCTGGCAGTGACCATCCCACTGTTTACTTTGGCAGTTACCTTCCTATTATTATGGGTCTGCTACCAAATTCATCCGCTGTTTGGACTGACGGTCGAAATCTTTTTGGGAAGCCTGACTCTGGCGGCAAAATCGCTTAAAAAAGAGAGCATGAAAGTGTACGAGCAGCTGGAAAAAGGGGATCTGCCCAAGGCAAGATATGCGGTTTCGATGATCGTGGGCAGAGATACCCAGAATCTGGACGAGACCGGCGTTACCAAAGCGGCGGTGGAAACGGTTGCTGAAAATACCAGCGATGGAATCATCGCGCCAATGTTCTATCTGGCAATCGGCGGAACTCCGCTGGCAATGTGCTACAAGGCAATCAATACCCTCGACTCGATGGTGGGATATAAGAATGAAAAATATATCGATTTTGGTCGCGCTTCGGCAAAACTTGACGATGCAGCAAACTTTATCCCTGCCAGAATCGCCGGGGTGCTGATGGTCATTTCTGCCTACCTTACCGGCATGGATGGAAAGAACGCGTGGAAGATTTTTCGCAGGGATGGACGCAATCATGCAAGCCCAAACAGCGCTCAGACCGAAGCTGCCTGTGCCGGTGCTTTGCAGGTTCAGCTTGCCGGAAATGCATATTACTTTGGAAAATTATATGAAAAACCAACCATCGGAGACCCGATCAGACCGGTTGAGGTGCAGGACATTTCCCGGGCAAACCGCCTGATGCTGTGCTGTGACCTGCTGTGCCTGATGCTGGGCGTTATGGTGCGCGGCTTTCTTATTTTGATTATATAAAAATAAAACGGCTTAATAAAGCCAAATTTTAGCTGTAAAGGGGAGTGCCTTCACATGGTAAAATTGGTTCATGGCGGGGATATTTACTCCGCAAGAGAGCGAATTGAGGGAGAGATCATCGATTTTTCGGCAAACCTCAATCCGCTTGGTCTGCCTGACTCGGTCAGGAGCGCGCTGTGTGACGCGATGGATACCTTCTGCTGTTATCCGGACCCTCTTTGCAGGGAACTGGTAGAGGAAATTGCAAAAAATGAGCAGGTGGACAAGAAAAATATCCTGTGCGGCAATGGTGCTGCCGACCTGATTTTTCGGGTCGTGTGGGCAATCCGCCCCAAAAATGCGTTGGTGGCAGTCCCGACCTTTGCAGAATATCAGCTGGCGCTGAATGCCTGCGGCTGCCATGTGGAGCAGTTTATGATGAAGGAAGAACAGGACTTTACGCTCACCGAGGAGTTTTTGTCCTGTATCCGTCCGGAGACTGATCTGGTCTTTTTGTGCAACCCGAACAATCCGACCGGACAGCTGATCGACCGCAAGCTGCTGGAGCGCATCCTTGTTCGCTGTGCTGCCTGCGGCACCATGCTGGTGGTGGACGAATGCTTTCGCGATTTTCTGGACAATCCGGAAGAAAACAGCATGAAGCTGTGGGTGGATTCCTTCCCGAACCTGATGATTCTGCGAGCCTTCACCAAGCATTATGCGATGGCAGGACTGCGGCTGGGTTATTGCCTGTGTGCAAATCCGCCGCTTTTAGAGCGGATGAATCAGTGCGGTCAGCCGTGGAGCGTATCGGTTCCGGCACAGGTTGCCGGTGTTGCAGCGCTCAAGGACACCGAATATCTGCAAAAAAGCCTTGCCCTCATCCGGGAGGAGCGAACCTATCTCAAGGAAGAGCTGCAAAAGCTGGACATTCGGGTGATCGGTTCACACGCAAACTATCTGTTCTTCCGCCTGCCTGACTCCAAAGACCTGAAGGATGTGCTGGAACAGGATGGCATCTTGATTCGTTCCTGCGCAAACTACCCGGGATTAAATGAGGATTATTACCGCATCGCGGTCAAAAAACATGAACACAATCAGAAATTGATCGAAGCGCTCGAACGCTATCTGAAATCTCCGGTCATCGAGCCGCTGGCTGCCGAAACGGTGACGGTGCGGGTGGATGACGAATCCTCTGGTGAAAAACAGCCAGAGACGAAATCCTGTGAACAAAATCCGACTCAGACAGAGGAAGATACCAATGAACGTCCTGAGGAAAATCATGAACCGGAAGCTAAAACTTCTGAAGAAATTTCTGCGGAAGTTTCTGAAAAAGCATTAGAGGAATCTCAGCAGGCAGAGACTCCAAAACCAGATGCCTGTGAAACAGAACAGACAAATGCACAGGAGGAAGAGGCACCTGTGCCGAAAATTTCAAATGCGGCACCACCCAGCGCAGAGCAGAAAAAACAGTACCGCTTTTTGCGCAAGAGCAAAAGAAAGTATGATTGGGAAGGGGAGGACAAGTAAGCGATGGCAAAAGCAATTATGGTTCAGGGCACCATGTCCAATGCCGGAAAAAGCTATCTTGCAGCGGCGTTGTGCCGCATCTTCAAACAGGACGGATATCGGGTTGCCCCGTTTAAATCCCAGAATATGGCGCTCAATTCCTTCATCACCGAGGAAGGTCTGGAAATGGGACGCGCTCAGGTAATGCAGGCAGAAGCTGCCGGCATCAAACCTTCGGTGCTGATGAACCCCATCCTGTTAAAACCGACCAACGACACCGGTTCTCAGGTCATCGTCAACGGCGAGGTACTGGGAAACATGTCTGCACGGGATTATTATAAAAACAAACTTTCGCTGGTTCCAAAAATCATGGAGGCGTACAACCAGCTGGATCAGCAGTACGACATCATTGTGCTGGAAGGTGCAGGAAGCCCTGCTGAAATCAACCTCAAACAGGACGATATCGTCAACATGGGGATGGCAAAGCTTGCTCACGCGCCGGTGCTGCTGGTCGGGGATATCGACCGCGGCGGTGTATTCGCTTCGCTGGCGGGAACCTTGATGCTGCTGGAAGAAGAGGAACGTGAGATGGTCAAGGGGCTTGTGATCAACAAGTTCCGCGGAGATGTCTCCATTCTGGAACCAGGACTTCGTCAGATCGAGCAGATTACCGGCAAAGAGGTTGTCGGCGTGGTTCCTTACATGAATCTGGATTTGGAGGACGAGGACAGTCTGTCCGAACGCTTCTCCCATGAGGACAAGGCAGCGCTGATTGACATTGCGGTCATTCGTCTGCCGCGCATCTCCAACTTTACCGATTTTAACAGTCTGGAATGTATCGACGGGGTTTCGGTGCGCTATGTAAAATCGGCGCAGGAACTGCGCAGTCCGGATCTGCTCATCCTGCCAGGCACCAAAAACACCATGGAGGATCTGCTGTGGCTGCGGCAAAGCGGACTGGAAGCGGCGATCCTCAAACTGGCAGCGCAGGGAACACCGGTGTTTGGTATCTGCGGCGGCTATCAGATGCTGGGAAAAGAGCTGCATGATCCGATATCGGTCGAGCATGGCGGCAGCTTAAAAGGTCTGGGACTGCTTCCAACTGTCACAACCTTCAGTGCCCAAAAGACCCGCACTCAGGTTTCGGGTGTTGCGGGCGACCTGTCCCATACCATTTTCCCGAACCTGAGCGGACTGCCTTATGAAGGATACGAGATTCACATGGGTCAGACGGTGATCTGTCCGAAGGATGAAACGTGTGAATCAAACGGCGTGTGTGGGTCAAACAATTCAAACAATCCATCTGTTTCACACGACGCGGTTTGCTTTGGTTCCATCTTAAAGAGAAACGGTGCTGACTGTGAGGAAACACAGGGCTGCTGCATGGGAAATGTATTTGGAACCTATCTGCACGGTGTCTTTGACCACCCGCAGATGGCACAGGGCATCATCGAAGCGCTGTGTGAAAGAAAGGGCATTTCGGCAGAGCAGATTTCGGCAGTTGACTTTGCAAGCTACAAGGAAACACAGTACGATCTGCTGGCAAAAGGCGTGCGGGAAGCCCTTGATATGGAACGAATCTATCAGATTTTAAACGAGGGAATTTAACATGTCGGGACTGATTCACATCTACTGTGGGGACGGCAAGGGAAAAACCACTGCGGCGCTGGGACTTTCGCTTCGGGCAGCTGGCCGCGGGATGCATGTGTGCATCGTGCAGTTTCTCAAGAGCACCGAGACCGGAGAGCTGAACATCCTGCGGCAGATCCCAAACGTTCAGGTCATCCGCAGTCAGGAGCAGCTGGGGTTTACCTTCCGGATGAACGAGGAGCAGAAGCGCCATGCGGCAATGGTGCAGCAGGAGCTGTTTGCCAAGGCATCGGCAACAGCGCTCAGTGGAAACTGTGATCTGTTGGTTCTGGACGAGATTATGGCGGCGATTAACAGCGGCATGGTGGAGGCAGAGCAGGTAAAACAGCTGCTTTGCGGCAAGCCCGAGGAGCTGGAAGTGGTACTGACCGGCAGAAATCCACCTCAGGAACTGATCGAGCTTGCGGATTATGTTTCGCAAATCCAGAAGGTCAAGCATCCATTTGACAGAGGAATTGCTGCCCGCGACGGTATCGAACGCTAGTCGAGTTGAGCTTGGTACTTTCTCAGAAAGTACCAAAGCTGTTTCGCGCTTTGGTTTGGTGTGGGCTTCTGGATTCAGCACGCGGCAACGCTTAAGTTAACACACTTGCTCGGCAGGCTGAGCCTGCACCCTGTTCGCCTTCGGCGCAAAGATGTGTCGTTTGAAGAAAACAAAAGTTTTCGTCGGGTATATCTTTTAGATTTGCCCTCCTTTTCCAAAAGGTGGTGGGTTTCAAAAGGGCAAAGCCCTTTGACGCTCGTCGCAACGAGCGAAACCAGCTTGAAGCTGGACACAGTTCGCCTACGGCGCAAGGATGGATAGTTGGCAGAAAACAGAAAAAGGGGAAGTGTCACGAATGGAGAACATCATAAAAAAAGCGTTTGTTGTCATTGGGAAAGAGGGCTCCACGCTGGATGGCGAAGGTTTTATTCAGAAATTGTGGGATGATGCAAACGGTCACTTTGATGAAGTAGCCCATCTTGCAAAAAGAGACGAAAACGGCAATCTTGTGGGAATATGGGGCGCGATGTCTGACCTTTCTCACTCGTTTCAGCCTTGGGAAGATGGCTTTAGTAAAGGCTTGTACCTCGCAGGGGTGGAGTGTGTTGACAATGCAGAAGCACCGGATGGATGGACAAAATGGATGATACCAGGTTATGAGTATCTCGTTGTGGAAAACCATGACGGAGCGTTTAGAGATACCATTAGACAAATGCAAGAGGAAGGAATTGCTCTGGTCGGAGCAGTTCACGATTATACAGACCCAGCAACAGGAAAGGGCTATCTTTATTTTCCAGTCAAAGAAGTAAAATAAAGTTTAGCTTGTATCAGGGCTTAGGATATCCCTGGGCAGGTGTGACGATAAAATATCTACAAGCAATAAAATAGAATATATAAATAGGAAGGAAGTGTTTTGCATGGAGACAATTCACCTTCAGCAGGTGCTGCCGCATGAAATCGAAAAGCGCAGCTTTGAAATCATCGAGCAGGAGCTGATGGAAAGAGGAGAACTGGACAAAATCCTGCCAGAGAACAAACTGGTGGTTAAAAGGGTTATCCATACAACCGCCGATTTTGAATATGTAGACAATCTGTGCATCTCGGAACACGCAGTCCAGAAGGGAATCGAAGCGCTCAAAAACGGTGCTTGCATCGTGACCGATACCCAGATGGCGCGTTCAGGCATCAACAAAACAAAGCTTGCTCAGTTTGGCGGAGAGGTATTCTGCTTCATGTCCGACGAGGACGTCGCAAAAAAAGCGAAGGAAGAAGGAACGACCCGCGCAACTGCCAGCATGGAGAAGGCTGCGACCATTCAACGTCCGCTGATTTTTGCCATCGGCAATGCACCGACTGCGCTGGTCAAGCTGTACGAGATGATCGAACAGGGTAAAATCCATCCGGAGCTGATTATCGGTGTGCCGGTTGGTTTTGTCAATGTGGTGGAAGCAAAAGAGCTGATTATGAAAGCAGGAATTCCGTACATTGTGGCGCGCGGAAGAAAAGGCGGAAGCAACGTTGCTGCGGCAATCTGTAATGCGATGCTGTATCAAATCTAAGCGGTTCGCGCTTAGGTTTGTTGCGGGCTTTGGATTCAGCACGCGATGCTCAGAATAGAAAATTTTGTGATGGCAATTCTTTAAAACATTACACATAGAAGAAAACGATCGAAGAAGGAAACATCCTTGCTCCGATCGTTTTTCTTTTTCTATGATAGTTTTTATCAAAGGTTTACACTATCCGTTTACGCTGGTGTCCCAGAACGCTACCGAGTAAGGCGGAAGGTGAGAGCCGCCGCCGAAATCGTGCATTTGACCACTGATGAGGTCGAGCGCTCTGCCGGCATTGGCGTTAAAGTGCGCCACATATTCCTGATCTTCGATGTTGATGGCGATCAGCATCCGCTGTCCGTCACAGCACCGCTCCCAGATTGCCTGCTTGTTGGTGAGCAGCAGCTGCTTAAAATCGCCGCTGTGCAGCGCCTTGTTTTCCCGATGTGCCTTTGCCATCCTGGAAATAACGTCACAAAGTTCGTTCCACTGCGGCTGATCAAAGCATGGGCGCAGCGAATCGTCATTTCCGGGTGTCTTGGTGGCCTCGCAGCCCCATTCGCTTCCATAGTAGATGCACGGAACGCCCGGCATGCCAAACAGCATACCATACAGCGGAATCAGGTGGTTTTTGTTGTTTAAGATGGATGCAGCGCGGGTGACATCGTGGTTATCCACAAAACTGAGCAGATGTTTTCCTTTATATAAGGTCCACTGCTCCGGTCCGAACTGACGAAGCAGGGAGTGGGTGATTTCAAACAGGTTCATGGTGTTGCAGGAGGAATATAAGCCTTTGTAACACTCATAGTTTGTGCAGGAGTGCAGCATCTGGTCGTTGACGATCTGGTTGTAGTCGCCGTGCAGAACCTCGCCGATCAGCGCAAAGTCCGGTTTCAGCTGCTGGGTGAACTGGCGCAGGCGCTTCATAAATTCGCGATCCAGGCTGTATGCGACATCCAGACGCAGTCCATCAATTGAGAATTCCTCTACCCAGAAGCGGACGCAGTCAAGCAGATAGTCGACCACCTGCGGGTTTTGGAGATTTAATTTGACCAGCTCATAGTGTCCTTCCCAGCCCTCATACCAAAATCCGTCGTTGTAGGGAGAATTTCCGTCAAAGGAGATGCGGAACCAATCCTTGTACGGAGAATCCCAACGCTTTTGCTGTACGTTGCGAAATGCCCAGAATCCGCGTCCGACATGGTTGAACACGCCGTCCAGTACCACCCGAATCCCTGCTTCATGCAGCTTTTGGCAAACTTGAGCAAAATCCTGATTGCTGCCGAGTCTGCGGTCGATCAGGCGAAAATCGCGGGTATCATAGCCGTGGCTGTCCGATTCAAACAGCGGGGAAAAATAGACGGCATTGCAGCCAAGACGTTTGATATGGTCGATCCAGTCGATAACTTTTCCGATACGGTTGCAGGACGGCTGTCCTTCTTCCAAAGCGGTGCGGGGAGCGCCGCAGAATCCGATAGGGTAGATCTGATAGAACACGCTTTCATCAAGCCACATAAAAAAGCCTCCTTAAAACTTGCTGCTTTGTTTATATTATACTATAAACTTCCTCAAAAACCAAGTATTCAGGTTTAATCTGGTTTCAAAACAAGTTTATTTTTGACAAACCTTTGACAAACATTCCCTTTCCCGCTATACTCAAAGAAGCAATCAATAAGGAGGCTTTTGAGATGAGCAGACTTGAGTTTGACGCAAAAGGATTTTATCTTGACAAAAAACCGTTCACCATCGTGTCCGGTACCATCCATTATTTTCGCGTGGTTCCCGGATACTGGGAGGATCGGCTCAAAAAGTTGCGTGCCTGCGGCTTTAATACGGTGGAGACCTATACCTGCTGGAACCTGCACGAGCGGAAAGAAGGGGAATTTGATTTTAGCGGGATGCTGGATCTTGCAAAGTTTATCCGCACCGCGCAGGAACTGGGGTTGTATGTGATCCTTCGCCCGGGTCCGTATATCTGCGCCGAGTTTGATTTTGGCGGTCTGCCATCCTGGCTGCTGACCGACCCGAAGATGCATCTGCGCTGCAACGACCCGCGCTTTCTGCAAAAGGTATCCAACTACTACCGCAGATTGTTTGAGGAAGTGCGCCCATACCTTGCCGAAAACGGTGGAAACATCATTGCGGTACAGGTGGAAAATGAATATGGCAGCTACGGCAACGACAAGGATTATCTGCGCACGGTGGCAAAAATCTATGAGGAAAACGGCGTGCACGAACTGTTCTTTACCTCGGACGGTCCAAATGACCTGATGCTCGGCGGCGGCAGTCTGCCGGAATATCTGGCAACTGCAAACTTTGGCTCCAACGGAAAGCAGCACTTTGATAAGCTTCGCCAGCTTCATCCGGATCGCCCAGTGATGTGCACCGAGTTCTGGAACGGATGGTTCGACCACTGGTACGAGCAGCACCATGTCCGCGAAAGCGATGACACCGCAGCAACACTGGACGAGATGCTCTCGGATGGCGGCTCGGTCAACCTCTATATGTTCCATGGCGGCACAAACTTTGGATTTACCAACGGCGCAAACCACGACGGCGTTTATCAGCCGACCGTAACCAGCTACGATTACGACTGTCCGGTCAGCGAGTGCGGCGACCTGACCCCGAAATATCAGGCAGTCAAGGAGGTCATCGAAAAGCACTTTGGCAAGGCACCGGAACTTGCGGTGCAGAACAATCCCAAAAAGGCATACGGTACAATTGAACTCAAGGAACAGGCGGTGATGTTTGATCAGTTGCCGGAGCCGACCGTTTGCAGCCACACCATGACGATGGAAGAGCTGGGTCAGGATTTTGGCTTTGTGCTGTACAAGACCACCCTGCACGGACCATTTGCAGAGTCGGAAATCAAGATCGACGGCCTGCACGACCGCGCTCATATCTATCTGGACGGTGTATTGCAGGGAATTCAGGAACGAACCGGAAAGAGAAATGATGTTGTTTCGGTCTGCCTGAAAGAAGGGGAACAAGCGACTCTTTCGATTCTGGTTGAGAATCTGGGTCGCGTCAACTACGGACCAAAGCTGCGGGACGAAAAGGGAATCCTGCGCGGAGTCAAGCTCAATCATCAGTATCAGTTTGGCTGGAAGATGTACTCTCTGCCATGCGACAACGCGGATAAGCTCTCCTTTGCGCCGATTGAAAGCGGTGACAGCGAAAGATTAAACAGTCCAGTCTTTTTGAAGGGACATTTTGCGGTTTCTGAGAAGGCAGACACCTTTGTACGGCTGGACGGATTTACCAAGGGATGTGTCTACATCAACGGCTTCCATCTGGGACGCTACTGGAACACTGCTAATCCGCAGAAGACCCTCTATCTGCCGGCACCTCTGCTCAAAGACGGAGAGAACGAACTGGTTGTACTGGAGCTGGAAGGTTACCAGCAGCCGAAGATTCTGCTGACCGATTGTGCCGATTTAGGTTAAGCAGATTGAATCTGGTACTTTCTGAGAAAGTACCAAAGCTGTTTCGCGATTTGGTTTTGTTTCAGCACGCGGAGATCGCTCGAATTGAAACAAAAAGCAAACCATTGGGCGCAAAGATGGTGGTTTATGCTGTAAGGGGGAGCGTGGTCATTAGACCTCTGCGGGGCGCAGCCCCGGGGATATCTAAGGGGTGTCCCCTTAGATACGCTTTTGCTGACTTTTCTCGTAAAAGAAAAGTCAGTGCCAGAGTGGGCGGCATGAGCCCACAAAAAGAAACTTCTTTTTTGTAGAAAGTATGACTAAAGGCAAAGCCTTTGGCGTACTGACATTTGAAAATTCATCCAATACATCTTGTATTTGTTTTCAAAAAACTATATAATAAGAACAAAAATAATGTGTTGGGAGGAATAATCATGCAAAAAATCACCATGCAGGACCTTGCCGAAATTCATTGCCTGTCGCAGGTAGCCTGCTCGCCGGATGCAAAGCACGTTGCCTTTGTGGTAACCAAGCCGAGCATCGAGAAGAATTGCTACTGCTCAAACATCTGGGTTTTGGAGACCGAAAGCGGAACCTGCCGCAAGCTGACCGGCGGTGACAAGGAATCCGATTTTCTGTGGCTGGATAACGAACGTTTGCTCTTCTCCGGTGACCGCAAACAGCAGCACAAACCACAGCCGGGACAGAATGTGACCGTCTATAACTGCATCAACATCCACGGCGGAGAAGCAGAGGAGTTTTTTGTTCTGCCCAAAAAGGCAAAAGGTCTTTATCGGGTAAATGACCACGAATTTTTGCTGACTGCGACCGATGATCTTAATGCTGTCGACCTTTCCGGCTTGGAAGGAAAGGAACGGGAAGCAGCAATCGAGGAGATCGAAGAGGAAAAGGACTACGAAGTTTTTGACGAGCTGCCATTCTGGGCAAACGGAAAAGGTGTTGTCAACAAGCTGCGCACCCGCCTTTATCATTATGACAGCCAAGAGGATAAGCTTCATCTGTTAAGCCCGGAATATATGAATGTAAGCTCCTTTGATTATGATGAGCAGACCGACCGCGTACTTTACTACGGTCATGACTATCAGTGGATGGATGACCAGAAGGATGACCTTTATGTCCGTTTACTGCATGGAGAAAAACAGGTTCAGGTGGATCTGCAGCACCGCTACGGGGTGGATGCTGCACAGTTTGTCGGCGGAAAGATCCTGCTTGCAATGAGCGAGGGAAAACGCTATGGAACAAACGAAAATCCAGCTTTCTACCTTGCTGACCCGGATACCGGCGCAGTTTCGGAGCTTTGTGACCTTGACCCAAGCCTTCGCTCGACTGTCGGTTCGGACTGCCGTTACGGCGGCGGAAAGGGCAGAAAGGCAATCGGGGACAGCTGGTATTATACCAGTACCCGCGGCTACGACTCCTTTATCGTGCGCTTTTCCTTTGACAAGACCGAAACGGTCGTTTCCCCGCAGCTTCACGGCAGCATCGACTGCTTTGACTATGCAAACGGAACCTTCTATTATGTTGCGATGCGCGATAACGGTTTGCAGGAAATCTACTGCTGCAAGGAAAATGGGGAAGAGCAGAAACTTACCCACTTTAACGACGAATATCTTGCCAGCCACAGTGTATCACCGCTCAAAGAGCTGTGCTTTACCGACAGCGACGGGGTGGAGATTGATGGCTGGGTAATCGAACCGGTTGGATATGACCCGAATCAGAGCTATCCGGCAATTCTGGATGTCCATGGCGGACCAAAGACCGTTTACGGAACCCCGTTCTTCCATGAGATGCAGCTCTGGGCAAACGAAGGTTACTTTGTCTTTTTCTGCAATCCGCGCGGCGGTGACGGCAAGGGCAACGAGTTTGCTGACATCCGCGGCAAGCGTTACGGCGTGCTGGATTACAACGACCTGATGGAATTTACCGATCTGGTGCTGGAAAAATACCCGCAGATCGACAAAAAACGGGTGGGCATGACCGGCGGCAGCTACGGCGGCTTTATGGCAAACTGGATTGTGGGACACACCGACCGATTTGCCGCAGTGGCTTCCCAGCGCTCGATCTCCAACTTTATCAGCAAGTGTCTGACCACCGATATCGGTTATTATCACAATCTTTCGGCAGTGCAGTCCGACCCATGGACCAGCCAGCCGGAGATGTGGGAGCGTTCTCCGCTCAAATATGCAGACCGCTGCAAGACACCGACCCTCTTTATCCAGTCGGACGAGGACTACCGCTGCTGGATGACCGATGCCATCCAGATGTTCACCGCCCTGCGGATGCACGGTGTTCCGACCAGAATGTGCCTGTTCCATGGAGAAAACCATGAGCTTAGCCGCAGCGGCAAGCCAAAACACCGCATCCGTCGCCTGCGCGAGATCACATCCTGGTTCGACCATTATCTGAAAGGGGAACCATCGTGCAGATAACAACACGCGCATATCAGCCTGAGGATTTTGCCGCCTGTGCCCGAATTGAAGCGGGCGCGGTGCGGGCAAACCATTACTTTGCGGATGTCGTCGACTATTACCGCACCACCGCAGGGGAACTGACCGTTGCCTGCGTCGATGGCGTGCCGGTCGGAATGGGAAAACTGACCGTACTGTTTGACGGTTCGGCGTGGCTGGAACTGTTGCGGGTCCATCCCGATTTTCAGCGCAAAGGGGTGGGGCGCGCCATCTATCAGCGCTATTTTGAAGAGATAAGGGCGTTGGGCTGTCCGGCAGCGAGGATGTATACCGGAGTATCCAACAAGGCAAGTGCAGGACTGGCCGAACAGTTCGGGCTAAAGCGTCGGGCACAGTTTCACTCGATGCGCATTCCGACAGAAAATTTAAGCTGCTATCCAGACACAAAGCCGCTTCCAAGGATAGGGGCAGAGCAGGCGCTTGCTTTTCTGCCGCAGCTAAACAGACAGACCGGCGGATTTTTGTGTATCAACCACACCTTTTATCATTTAAGCGAAACGACCCTGCGGGGATTTGCCGCGATGGGATGGCTCTGGGGAGATGAGGACACTTGGCTGATTGCGGGAGCTCGCTTTCAGCCGCAGAAAGCTTTGTATCTTACCATGGCAGCCTCCGGGGAGAATCAGAAGGAAAAGCTGTCCCGCGCCTTTAATCATGCCGCGGCGCTGGCCGCACTCAGTGGAGCGGAGCAGCTGGTCATCCACTTTGACCCCAATGACAGCAAAATCCATGATTTTTGTATGGAAAATGGCTTTGTCGATGACCCGGTGGATGATATAGTGATGGAGTGGGCAGAGGAATCTGCTCATATAAACAGATAAAAAGATGATTTTGTTTTGACAGGAAAGGGGAACGCTTTATGGAATTTCACAAGATTGCCTGGATCGGAACCGGTGTTATGGGCAGCCAGCAGGCAGGACACCTTGCAAAGAACGGTTATTCGGTCAGCGCTTATACCCACAAATATGAAAAGCTTCTGGAGCTTGAGAAAGAGTTCGGCATCCATCCCTGCAAGACGATTGCGCAAGCGGTTGAGGATGCAGATGCCATCTTCGTTATGGTCGGCTATCCTTCTGATGTAGAAGAGGTCTTTTGCAGTGAGGGCGGCATCTTTGACAGCGCAAAGAAAGGCGCGCTCGCCATCGATATGACAACCTCTTCGCCAAGCCTTGCCCAGAAACTGTACGAAATGGGCAAAGAGCGTGGTATCCGTGTTATGGATGCACCGGTATCCGGCGGTGACAGCGGAGCGCGCAATGCAACGCTGTCGATCATGGTCGGCGGCGACCAGAAGGATTTTGAGGATGCAATGCCGCTGTTTTCCTGCATGGGCAAAAATATCATCCTGATGGGACCTGCCGGAAGCGGACAGCACACCAAGGCAGCCAACCAGATTGCAGTGGCAGGTGCGACTGCAGCATATACCGAAGCGCTCATCTATGCTGAAAAGACCGGACTTGACCCACAGAAGATGCTTGCCGCCATCGGTGCAGGCGCAGCCGGAAGCTGGCAGCTTACAAACATGGCACCGCGTGCTCTGGCAGGGGATTTTGCTCCGGGATTTTTTGTCAAACACTTCATCAAGGACATGAAGATTGTCAAAGAGGAGAGCCAGAAAGCGGGCGTCGAACTTGAGATGCTCAATACCGTGCTTTCCCTCTACGAAAAGATGGCAGAACATGGCATGGAAAACGAGGGCACTCAGGCACTTATCCGCTACTACCGGGAAGAGAAAAAATAAAAGTGTTTTAAAAATTGCAGCAAAAAAGGTCGGCAGAAAGCCGGCCTTTTTGTTTTGTATCTTTCTATTTGAGGAAGAAATCAGCAAGGTTTGCGCTCTGGTCGATCACTGGTTCGATGAGCGGAGTCTTGCAGGTCATCAAAGTGGTGACACCCGGACCATGTCCCGAAAGGATGCAGTCGCTGTGTACTACAACGCCAATGGTGATGGCACCGGTGATGAAGTTGCGTCCATAACGGGTATCTGCGTCCTGAATCGCAACGATATCGCCAAAACGCAGCTGATCCAGTCCATACTGCTGGCAGATCTGTTTGTCATGCAGGGTGATGTCGTAGTCACCGTAATAGGAGGTGGAAGCGCCCAGTCCGGAACCCATGATGCAGCCCGGAACGATCTTTGCAACGCCGACGGTCAGTTTGCCATCCTTTTCGGTGATGTTCATCTTTTCCAGCAGTGCAGGGCTCATGTTACGCAGCAGAATTTCAGGATAGTCCAGCAGCTTCATTCCCTGACCCTGTGTACGGACATCGATGGTGTCGCCGATGGACATCTTTTCCAGTGTTTCAGGATCAAAATAGCACAGGAGATGCTCACAGCCGCCATGTTTTCCCGTGACAAATCCGCGAGCGCCTTTGGCATCGCCGCTGCGGACGATAGCAACGTTTCCGATGCAGGACAATCCCTGTACCGCAGCGTTATAGTCCTCATTTTCATTGCGCATGGTGACACCTGGTTCCAGATGGTCAGCCGCCCATCCCACACAGCGGTCGCCGATCTGGGCATTATAGGTGATGCCGCCGGTTGCCGGCAGAGTCATCGGTTCACCGTCGATGGTATGGCGGTAAGCCTGACTGCCCCTGGAGTGGCGCACCTGTCCCTGCACCAGCAGAATTGGAAGGTCATTGAAGTTGGTTCGAAGCATTGTGATCTCTCCTTTTTGTATCAGATTAACAGTAAAATAGGTTCTGTCTGGTCTTATTATAGCATGTTTTGCAAAGAGGTGGTAGAAGAAATTTTGTCAGAAGAAAAAAATGTTATCACAAACCCAAAGAAAAAGCTCTCCCTGTTTGTAGTAATGGCAGGGAGAGCTTTTATAATTTCATTTTATTTAAAAGAAGCTCCAAAATTTTCTTAAGAATTTCCTCGTTTTCAGGGCAGTTGACGATATAATAGGCGTTAAATTTTGACGAGCCGTATCGAATAGCGGGACTTGTTTCAAAACAGAGTTCTTTCTGACATAACATAATGTCGAGGTTTTGATTCCAGAAAAAGTGAATCCAGTATTCATAACTGTCCTCGTAGGGATGGCTCTGATATTCACCCAGTTTTTTGCGAACTTTTAAGGAAGACAGCAGTTTACAAAGTTCATCTTTATCATTAGGGGATGAGAAATAGAAATTATTTTCCGACGGGGATTTCTCTTTGATACCAAGAACGTCGTTTTTCAATCCTGACCAGGAGATTGGGAAAATACAGATTGTTTCATAATCTTTCCTCTCATAAGAATCAGTAAAAATATCAATTTCTTTCTTTTCCAATACCTCGCCTAGTGTGCGGACAGGGCAGATAACAAGATAAATGGTCAAGAGAATTGAGGCAACCAGCAGAAGAATAGAAATACGCTTTAGTACGTTTTTTATGTAGTTCATTGTCTGACCCCCTTTTTTTCCAGTATATCACATTTGAGAAGAAGGGAGTATGGGGGATTTCAGGAAAATATGGATAAAAAGAGGATGTTTATTTTAAGAAACATATCAGCGGCGCGTTAGCAGCGGGTTTGGATGTGGGAGTGTACCTGTACAGCTACGCCACCACAGCAGAGGCAGCCAGACGGGCAGCCAAAGAGGTCA
>OGZI01000036.1_pt1 | contig 164215 bp, 163 predicted proteins | sample 1576711 | NCBI WGS metagenome assembly OGZI01 (sample SAMEA3541482, study PRJEB24748) | human gut metagenome | biome: human gut; feature: human-associated habitat; material: faeces | place: China | collected 2012
GGTTCCTCCGTATTGGCGGGCTGCGGTGTTTCTCCGGGGGCTGCCGCCTCCGGCGTTTCGGGGGTTTCCGCCTTTTCGACTTCGGCGCGGGCGTTCTGCCTCTTTTCCGCCATAAGTTCATTGATTTTGTCAAAGGACACAACCACATCGCCGGACTCAGGTATGGCAGGCCCGGTCTGTTCCTGCTGGGACTCAGACGCTGCGGCCTGTTCGGGTGTGGTGATAGACCCGGCGGCCTCCGGGGAAGTATTCTCCGCAGGGCCTGTGTTCAGTTTTTCATCGGCCATTTACGATCCTCCTTTTCGTTAAAGTTGCACAAATTAGAGCGCTAAAATTTTGTAGTTATTTTTGTGCCTCCTTTCCGTCTATCCACGCAAAAAAGCCGCCCGTTTTTCATGCCGGACGGCTTTTTGCGTAATGTGATAGATCAAATATTATTTTTTCTGGTTTGTAGGCTCCGAAAAGCCTTGTATTTACAGTGTTCCTAATAGGAAGTAATCATAAGATAAAAGTATTGAATATATATAAATCTCAATTTCGTCGGTGATTCATCCAAAACATATCTATCTACACATAAAATTAAAAAGTTAATCGTGCACAAAAGAGAAAACAAGACAAAAGTCCTATCATAGTTTCTATAACCTGTGGGTGACTTTACAAAGCCACAAAAATCTTGAGTTTCAAATTTCATTTTACTATCGACAGATAAGGGACACAATTCATTTGCACCAAATGAGTCTACTAATTTACCCAAGAATATACTCATAGATTTTCTGTACTCTCCATCCATTGTTCCGTGCTTGAAAAATGGTGTAAAAAGACAATCAAGAATTGTATTATCACAATAAAATCCATTGACAATAAAACAGCCATAAATATCGTATAAATTCAATTTCTTCGCAATAGGCTTGCATAAACTTGAAAAGTACGTATCATTTTCAACATAAATAGAACAAAGAGTTTGATTTAAAGTATGAAAATCATTATTCCACATTTTAATGCTATTACGCATTTCGGTATAGTAAGATTTCTCTTCATCTGTAAACTTTGGAATGTAATTATTTATAGGTTTTACTTTTCTAGACCATTGCTCAATTCCATCGGTTATCAATCCAAGATACGGTTGTAAAGCAACAGAAAAAGACGAAGTATGTTTACTGTTATTAAATAACAATATAGAATATATAAATCGTAAATCTTCTACTATTAAGTTAAGAGCTATTTTTTGAGTATTTGTTAAGTTCAATTTAGTCATCTCCTAATCGTTTAAATATTATAGGTTATTGTTAAAATTCATTACATAGCTAACCGTAAGTTTCTTACGGTTAGCTTTTATTATATCATCCATCATTGGAATTTTCCATGTTGGAATTCTATAAAGAAAGAAGGTGTATAAAAATGGGAACTCAAAAAAATTTATTGAAGGGAGGTCATAAGAAATGTCGGATAATTGGATTGTGCAAAACTTGGAGAACGCACTCAAGACTTGGAACGATAAGCTATCGGAAATATGGCAGCTCATTACCCAATCTCCAGAACAGTTCAAAGGCGGGATGATTTGGAATGTCATAGTAGATATTCACGGCGCAGTACAGGCTATCGGACTTGCCTTGCTTGTCCTTTTCTTTGTAATCGGTGCGATGAAAACCTGTGGCAGCTTTGCCGAGGTTAAAAAGCCCGAACACGCTCTGAATCTGTTTATTCGCTTTGCCCTTGCAAAAGGTGTTGTGACCTATGGTTTGGAGCTGATGATGGCTCTGTTCAACATTGTGCAGGGTTTAATATCAACCATTATGAACGCCGCAGGTTTCGGCTTGGCTGCACAGACGGTATTGCCGCAGGAGATTGTTACGGCTGTTGAGGACTGCGGCTTTTTTGAGAGCATTCCATTGTGGGCTGTTACGCTCATCGGCGGACTTTTCATCACGATATTGTCATTTATTATGATTATGTCGGTGTACGGAAGATTTTTTCGCCTGTATCTCTATACCGCAATCGCTCCCGTCCCTCTTTCCACTTTTGCGGGAGAGCCGAGCCAGAGTGTCGGCAAGAGCTTTATCAAGTCTTATGCCGCCGTCTGTCTGGAGGGTGCAATCATTGTGCTTGCCTGTATCATCTTCTCACTCTTTGCGGCTTCGCCCCCTGCTGTTGACCCGAACGCTGCGGCGGTATCTATGGTGTGGAGCTATATCGGTGAGTTAGTATTTAATATGCTCGTCTTGGTCGGTGCCGTCAAAATGGCAGACCGTGTTGTAAGAGAAATGATGGGACTGTAAAATAGGTTGACACAACGGCAATAAAAATGTATACTAAATATGGCGATACGCCAACTTATTTTATAAAGGAGGTGATTAGTGAAATGGAGATTAATGAACAACTAAAGTTTATTCGTCAACAAAAAAAATTGACACAAAAGCAAGTTGCTGATGCTATTGGAATTGATAAATCAACTTATGCTCATTATGAGTTGGGGCGTAGAGTTCCTAATGCCAAGACATGGATTAGACTATGCAATCTTTTCGGACTTCCTGTTTTTCCTGCACAAATTCAAATTGTTTATCCTGAAGGTCTTCTTGAGAAATTTGAAAAATGTATTAAAGAAAATGGAAAACCAACAGGAGATTTTTATACGGATATAGAAAAATTTAAGAAAATCAGCAGTTTGTTAAACGAAGTTTATGAAGTTCAGGATAAGGCAATGGATACAAGTGATTTACCGATTGATGCTTTGATAAATCAATCAATTGATACTCCATGTACTGTTATGACAGTAACTTTGGATATCCGAGCCGAAAGATTGATTAAAGAAGCTCTTAGATGCATGGACGCTCTAATTGTAGATAGTGGAAAGTAATACAATATAGATATTTTTATTTAAAACGTCTCACGTGAGTGAGACGTTTTAAATTTTGGAGGATGATTATGGAAGTCAAGATAAATAAGGAAATCCGTAATTACACGGAGAGTATGTTCTTTGGACTGTCGCTCAGACAGTTCATTTTTTCTTTACTTGCCTGCGGTGTGGCGGTAGGACTGTATTTTATTCTCCGCCCGTACTTCGGTACAGAAACCCTCAGTTGGGTGTGTATTCTCGGTGCTGCTCCCTTTGCGGTAATGGGTTTTGTTAAGTACAACGGTATGACCGCAGAGCAATTTGTATGGGCGTGGATTAAGTCGGAGTTTTTGATGCCGAAAAAGCTGATGTTTAACCCCGACAATCTCTACTATGAAACACTGAAAACCACAATTCAAAACCACGAAAAAGGCATTTGCCCCGTGGCGAAAAAATCAAAAAAAGCAAAGCGCAGCAAGGAGGTAAAGAATGCTGAAAACTCTTAAAACTCTGTTTAAGCAGGATAAGGAAAAGTTTGTCATTCCCAAATCGGTACAGGCGATCATTCCGATTAAGACTATCTGGGAGGACGGTATTTTTCTTGTCGGTAACAATAAATACGCAAAGACCTTTAAGTTTGAGGATATAAACTATTCCGTGGCAAGCCGTGAGGACAAAGAGGCGATGTTTCTTGAATACTCAGAGCTGTTAAACGCTCTCGACAGCGGAGCGACTACAAAAATTACGGTCAACAACCGCCGCCTTAATAAAACAGACTTTGAACAGACCATTTTAATTCCTATGGCAGAGGACGGATTGGATAATTACCGTAAAGAATACAATAAAATGCTGCTTGATAAAGTAACGGGGGCTAATTCTATAGTACAGGATAAGTATGTAACGATTTCCGTCTGCAAAAAGAATATCGAGGAAGCAAGGAACTATTTTGCCCGTGTGGGAGCTGATTTGATTTCCCATTTTGCACGGCTCGGCTCAAAATGCGTAGAGCTTGAAGCGGAAGAAAAACTCCGTATCTTCCACGACTTCTACCGCACAGGAGAGGAAACGGCGTTCCATTTTGACCTGAAGCAGACAATGCGTAAAGGTCACGATTTTAAGGATTTCATTTGTCCCGATACCTTTGAGTTTGAAAAAGACTATTTCCGCATTGGTGATAGATATGGGCGTGTGATTTTCCTGCGTGAATATGCAGCATATATTAAGGACAGTATGGTGGCAGAGCTTTGCGAGCTTAACCGCAATATGATGATGTCCGTTGACATTATCCCCGTACCCACAGACGAAGCTGTGCGTGAGGTGGAAAACCGTCTGCTCGGCGTGGAAACCAATATCACGAATTGGCAGCGTAAACAAAATCAGAATAACAATTTTTCGGCGGTCATTCCTTACGACCTTGAACAGCAGCGCAAAGAAAGTAAGGAGTTCTTGGACGATTTGACAACCCGTGACCAAAGAATGATGTTTGCGGTTTTAACAATGGTGCATACGGCTGAAACAAAGGAATAGCTTGACAATGACACCGAAGCTCTGCTCACAACTGCCAGAAAGCACCTGTGTCAGTTTGCGGTGCTGAAATATCAGCAGATGGACGGGCTGAATACCGCCCTGCCGTTTGGTGTTCGCAAAATCAATGCAATGCGTACTCTTACAACGGAAAGTCTTGCGGTATTTATTCCTTTCAGAGTACAGGAAATTCATCACGAAAACGGCGTTTACTACGGTCAAAATGTTATCAGCAAAAATATGATTATCGCCAACCGCCGCTATTTGCTCAACGGCAACTCTTTTATTCTCGGCGTGTCTGGAGCGGGAAAATCCTTTACGGCGAAAGAAGAAATGACAAATATTATTCTCACAGACCCTAATGCCGATGTCATTATCATTGACCCTGAGCGAGAATATTCGCCACTTGTAAAGGCAATGCAGGGCGAGATCATTCACATCTTGGCAACGAGCGAAAACCATATCAATGCTATGGATATGAACTCCGATTACGGTGACGGCGCAAACCCCGTCATTTTAAAATCGGAGTTTATTTTGTCTTTGTGCGAACAGCTCATCGGCGGTGCAAGTCTGGGCGCAAAACAAAAGTCAATTATTGACCGTTGTACGGCAAGCGTGTACCGCCACTATCAGCAGGGCAATTATCAGGGCGTACCGCCCACTTTGCAGGACTTCCGTGAGGAACTGTTAAAGCAGGGCGAGCCAGAAGCGAAAGAAATCGCCCTTGCTATCGAGCTGTTTACGGACGGCTCTCTGAATACCTTTGCAAAGCATACCAATGTGGATACGCACAGCCGCCTTATCTGTTATGACATTCTGGATTTAGGCAAGCAGTTACAGCCCATCGGTATGCTTGTTGTTCTCGACAGTATCTTAAACCGTATTACCCAGAACAGAGCAAAAGGCAGAAACACATTCATTTTCATTGATGAAATCTATTTGCTGTTCCAACACGAATACTCGGCAAACTTCCTCTTTACTCTCTGGAAGCGTGTGCGTAAGTACGGTGCGTACTGTACGGGTATTACGCAGAATGTGGACGACCTTTTGCAGAGCCATACAGCGAGGACGATGCTTGCCAATAGTGAATTTATCATTATGTTAAATCAAGCGTCCACCGATAGGATTGAACTCGCCAAATTGCTTAATATCTCCGACCTTCAGATGAGTTATATCACGAATGTCGGCGCAGGTCAGGGCTTGCTCAAAGTCGGCAGCTCACTTGTTCCGTTCGTCAACAAGTTCCCACGCAATACCGAGCTTTATAAGCTGATGACTACCAAGTTTGGAGAGATGTAACCGTATGAAAATGAAAAAATATATTTGTCTGATTGCCGCCGTGTGCCTGTTAGGTACGGCGGCTTTTTGCGGCTATCACATTTACGACCATTATGCCGACGAAGCTGAACAGACCGAGGCCTTTGAGAATATTGCCGAAATCGTAGAGCAGGCACAGGCAGAGGACGGCAATGCCCCAGAAGTTCCCTTGACAGAGGAAGAAAATATCCTCACGGAATACGGCGAGCTGTTTTTGAAAAACACGGATATGGTCGGCTGGCTTTCCATAGCCGGCACGACCCTCAATTATCCCGTGATGCAGACGCCGAGTGAGCCTAACTACTATTTAAAGCGCAACTTTGAAAAGGAATACAGCAACTTGGGGACACCGTATATTCAGGAAAACTGCGACCTTACGAGCAGCGACAACCTTGTCATTTACGGTCATCACATTAAGGGCGGCAAAATGTTCGGGGCTTTGGAGGATTATAAGTCCCAGAGCTTTTATGAGGAACACAAAACCATTCAGTTTGATACCCTTACGCAGCGTAGCAAATATGAAATTATCGCTGTTTTTAAGACCGTGGCATACAGCTCTCAGGGCTTCCGCTACTATGATTTTGTCAATGCGGAAAGCGAGGACGAGTTTAACGCCTATATCCAAAAATGCAAAGAGCTTGCATTGTATGAAACAGGCGTAACCGCAGAATACGGCAACAGGCTCATTACCCTCTCTACCTGCGAATACTCAGCGCAGAACGGCAGGCTTGTAGTGGTCGCAAAAAAGACAGCTTGATTTTGACCGCAAATCTTCTGGGAAAGGAGGTTATCTATGGCTGATATAAAGACCAGAGATGCAGTCAAAGGAACAATTAAGACCATTGACAAGGCTACGGTAGCTTCCGAGCGTATGAAGTCAGCTTACTCCAAGATAAAAAGCAAGGCGGAACAAGGCTATTGCGCCGATGAAAACTCCGCCACCGAATATGCCGCCGATAAGGTTTCAGCAGCTTCGGAGCGTATCACGGACGAGGGCGTTCATCAGTTCAATAAGCAAGGTCAAAAAGGAGTAAAAACCACAAAGGACAATGTGGTTAAGGCAAAGGATAAAATATCTGAGTTTAAGCAAAAGCGAGCCGCCAAAGCCGCCGAGCAGCGTATGTCTGGAAACAGCGTGCAGACCTATCGCAGTACCGTAAGCCGTTCCGCAGACAAGGCGGTCAAAGGCGCACAGCAAACGGAAAAAACCATAAAGCAGACTGCCCGAAGCGGTAAAAAGACAGTAAAAACAGCCGCCAAAGGTACGGTAAAGACTACGCAAAAATCCGTAAAAACCGCACAGGCAACCTCAAAGGCAGCGATAAAAACTGCCGAGCATACCGCCAAAGCAACACAGGCGGCGGCGAAGGCTTCCGTAAAAGCGGCTCAGAGAGCTGCACAGGCAAGCAAGAGCCACGGCGAAGGCTACGATTGTTGCCGTGAAAGCGGCGGTCAAAGCTACGATTGCGGCAGTTAAGGCGATTATTGCAGGAACAAAAGCGTTGATTGCGGCGATTGCGGCGGGCGGTTGGGTTGCGGTTGTTGTCATTTTGGTTATCTGCCTTATCGGTCTGCTCGTAAGCTCGGTATTTGGTATTTTCTTTTCTGGCGAGGACTCAGGAAACGGAATGACAATGCAGACCGTGGTTAGAGAAATCAATACCGAATATGACACCCGCCTTGATGAAATCAAAAGCGATACAGCTTATGATGTCTTGGAAATGTCAGGAAGCCGTGCCGTCTGGAAAGAGGTGCTTGCGGTTTACTCGGTCAAGACTACCACCGACCCAGATAACCCGCAGGAAGTGGCAACAATGGACGATAATAAAAAGCAGTTCCTGACGGACATATTCTGGGAAATGAATGAAATCAGCTCCAGAACGGAAAGCAAGACCGAAACCGTGATAACCGAAACAGATGACGGTCACGGAAATATCGTCCAGACCGAAACCACCCAAACACGGACTTACCTGTATATCACAGTAAGTCACAAAACTGCTGAAGAAATGGCAGACCAATACGGTTTTGATGGCGAGCAACGGCAGATGTTGTCCGAATTACTTGCCGATGAAAACAATTCGCTATGGTCGCAGGTGCTTTACGATATATCCGTAGGCGACGGTGAAATCGTGACCGTGGCTCTGTCACAGGTCGGTAATGTAGGCGGTCAGCCCTATTGGTCGTGGTATGGCTTCAACTCTCGTGTGGAATGGTGCGCCTGCTTTGTTTTGTGGTGTGCGAACGAATGCGGCTATATCGAGAACGGGATTATCCCGAAGTTTGCGGGCTGCATACAAGGCTCTGAGTGGTTTAAGGAAAGAGGACAATGGCAGGACGGCAGTTTTACGCCAGAAGCAGGACACATTATCTTCTTCGATTGGGAAGGTGACGGTCTTACAGACCATGTGGGTATTGTAGAGCGTGTGGAAAACGGAACAGTCTTATACTGTTGAGGGTAACTCTGGCGATGCCTGCCGACAGAACAGCTACTCTATCGGCAGCAGCGTTATCTACGGCTATGGTATCCCTGCTTATTAAAAAATGGGCAAAAGAATATCAGAGGATTTTATTCCTCTGGCTCTTTTGCCTTACATAGACCGTTTACAGTTGCTTCAATCACGGACAGTTCTCTATCATCTAAGTTATCGAGCTGTGCGTCTATGCGTCTGCGGACAGAACTCTTTTTGACTTCTTTGTTAGGAAATATGTACTCGTCAACCGATACATCGAACATTGTAATAAGTTGAGTAAACAGCTCAAGGCTTGGATGCTGCCCCTCGTTTTCTATCGATTGTAAATGTCTTGGGTCATAGTCCACAATACGAGCAAGTTCATCTCTGGTCATACCTTTCGACATCCGAGCTTTTTTGATAGCTTGTCCTATTGGCTTAAAATCAAAGTCAAAATCGTTGTTTCTTTCGTCCATAAGCTCACCACCTTATTCTCTGAAAATCTTACCTTTATATTTTACAGAGATATGATTTCTTATGGAACGATGTTTAATCTCTTATAACAGAATATTTAATATCCTGTTATAAGAGATTTTATTTCGATAGCTCAGAGCAGTATTGTTGATTTCATCATAAAGTTATGATACACTAAAGAAAAAATGATGTGAACACTTGGTGGTGAGAATATATGTGTATAAATGAGAAAAGGAAAAATGATGCTTGGCTCCTTGCGAAGTCAGTAAAATAAGTGACATTTGCAAGGAGTATTTATTATAGTCACTATTAAATATTGCTGGCTTTGCTACTTGACTTTATCAATCAAGGAGGAAGCCTACGTGAAATATATCAATGCAAATGCAATTCTCCCTGATATGTTGGTCGAAGAACTACAAAAATATGTTCAAGCAGGATACATTTACATTCCTGCTAAAGACGAACAGCATAAGTCTTGGGGTGAATTGTCTGGGTATCGAAAGGAACTTGCAAAACGCAATGCCATTATCATTATGGAATATAAAAATGGCGTTTCTATGGCGGAGCTTGCTGACAGATATTTTCTTTCGGTATCTGCTATATATATCAGAAGTAATTTTAAGAGGGCTACTTAGCAAGTGGCTCTCTTTTTTATACTAAACAAAGCTGTATTGTTTAGTGCATTGAATAGTATTTGGGGGATTGATAAAATTATAGTGTATAGTACAAGGAGGATTATAAAATGCCTATTTCAAATAAGATTTATCCAAGAACGGGAGATACACAAACCGTTTACTTAAAAAATGTAATTACAAATCCCAACATAAAAATTGGAGATTATACTATGTATAACGATTTTGTTAATGACCCAAAGGGCTTTGAACAGAACAATGTATTGTATCATTATCCAATAAATCACGATAAGTTAATTATAGGAAAATTTTGCTCTATTGCTTGCGGTGCTAAGTTTCTGTTTAATAGTGCAAATCATTCGATGTCATCACTTTCTATTTACCCATTCCCATTATTCTTTGAAGAATGGGGACTTGATAAAAAAGATGTTACTAAGTCGTGGGACAATAAAGGTGATATTATTATTGGCAATGATGTTTGGATAGGATACGAAGCTGTTATTTTTGCGGGTATTACGATTGGTGATGGAGCGATCATTGGTACTCGTGCTGTAGTTACTAAAGATGTTCCGCCTTATACTGTTGTTGGCGGCGTCCCTGCAAAGCCGATAAAAAACGCTTTGATGACAAAACAATCGATACATTGCTTGATGTTCAATGGTGGAATTGGTCAGATGAAAAGATTGCTCAAAACCTCGATGCTATTCAATTAGGCTGTGTCGAGCGTATTATGGAGGTTTAGTTATGTGTACGAGATTTGTTTTTAACGGAAACGACACTATTGTTGGATTTAACTTTGACATAGACCTTTCTGTTTGGACTCATAAAGTTATCGAAGAACAAAATAGATTTTACATAGGCATAAAAATGCCCGATGGTAATTATCATTCTTTTCACGGAGTAAATAAGAACGGTAATGTTGGTACGCTTCTTTATGTGAACGGAAATGAAAAAGGAAAATATAGTGACGCTCCAAAGTGTCGTACTATTTCAGATTTGACAGAAAGTTTTATTAAAGGGGTAATTACCCTTGATGACGCAATAAATATCGTGCAGAATAACAGGATTGTATATGCTGCAGATGCTACTATGCAGGCTATGTTATCAGATAAAAATGGGCGTGTACTAATAATAGAGCCTGGATTAGGATACAGATTAGAGCAAGCCAAATACTCACTCATAACCAACTATTCAATATTAAGTCCAGAAATAACGAAGCCTTATATTGTATCTGGCGATGATAGATTTGAAAGAGCTGACGAACTTCTTAAAAGTTGTAATGATAGTTTTTCCGTTGCTGAAGCATTTCAGATATTAAAATCCGTGAAACAGGAAGGTTTATGGGCAACAAGAGTTTCCTTTGTATATTCGGTCAACGACAATACGGTATACTATGTTCAAAACAATTATTTTGAGCATATTTCAAAACACCAATTTATTAATAGCCCAGACCTTACTCTAAGTTCAAAGAAAAAAGCTAAAGACCAAGAAAGATAGTATGAAAAACAAATGGATACTTTGTTCTGTTTGCGGTAATAAACCCCGTGACAGACTCAGAGAGGATACAGTTTTGAAAAACTATTCCCTCTACTGTCCGAAATGCAAACAGGAAACTTTAAAAATTTCATTTATATTTTATATAAACACTTTTGCTAATTATAAGTATCATGGAATATCCCCTTGACAAGTAAACGAACGTTTACTTTAATTGAAGTAAACAATCGTTTACTGATAGAGGTAATAATATGGCTGATACCAAAGAAAATATTTTAATTACCGCTCTTCGGTTATTTGCAAAAGATGGCTATGAGGCTGTTTCGGTAAGTACTATTGCAGGTGAGCTGGGTATTACAAAAGGTGCATTATATAAACATTATAAAAACAAGCGTGATATATTTGATAATATTGTAGAGAGAATGCATCAAATTGATGTAGAACAGTCACAACAACATAAAATGCCAAAAGAAAAATATGAAGTCGCTCCCAAAGCATATAGCAATGTATCTATAGATAATATAAAGAATTTTACAGTGGCTCAATTTATATTTTGGACAGAAGATAATTTTGCGTCTAATTTTCGTAAAATGTTGACATTGGAACAATATCGAAGTAATGAGATGGCTGAATTATATAGTAATTGTATTACTGGTGGACCTATTGCGTATATGGAGGATATATTTCGTGAGATGATTACAAAAGGCATTTTTAAGAAAGCAGAACCGAGACAACTTGCTGTTGAATTTTATGCACCGATTTATTTGTTGATAAATATCTCGGATGGTTCGAGTGATAAGAAAAAATCTCTGGAATTACTGAACAACCATATTGAGAGATTTATCCAGTATAATGCTAATGAGAGGAGAAACTAAAGTGAAATATATAAAAAGTGAAAAATATAATACTCCTGCTTTGCAGAAAATGATGATGGGACCCAATCCTGTTAAGTTGGAAGAAGAACTACTGAGGGAACATAAAATTCCCCAATATGCTGTTGTATGTGACTTAGGAAGTGGACAAAGTTTAACAAGTGTGTTTCTTGCGAAAGAATATGGTTTTACTGTGTACGCAACAGATTTATGGAGTGACCCAGAAGAAAATCGTAAATTTTTAAATCAAATGGGTATAAATGAAAAACAGATTATTCCAATCAAAGCGGATGCTACAGACTTACCTTTTGAAGCAAATTTTTTTGATGCAGTTGTTAGTATAGACTCCTATAATTATTTTGGACGAGATGAACATTATCTTGATGAAAAACTTTTACCATTTATTAAAAGCGGAGGATATATTTATATAGCTATCCCTGGTATGAAAAAAGACTGCCATAATAGGTTACCGAAAGAACTTTTACTATCTTGGACACCCGAACAGCTTGATTATATGCATGATATTGAATACTGGACTTCAATCATAAGTAAATGCAAAGGAGCAGAAATAGTTTCTATTAAAGAAATGGAAAGTAATGAGGAAGTATGGGCAGATTGGCTAATACAAGATAATGAATATGCTGTTAATGATAGAAAAGCTATGGAAGCAGGTGGCGGAAAGTATTTGAATTTTATTGCCATCATACTAAAAAAGAAATAAAGGTTATTATGAAAAATACTAAATGGATATTATGTCCTGTTTGTGGCAGCAAAACTCGCGACAGGCTTAGAGAGGATACAGTTTTGATAAACTATCCTCTCTACTGTCCGAAATGTAAACAGGAAAGTTTGATTGATGCAAAGGAACTACATATAACCGACATCAAAGAGCCAGACGCATAGCCGATAAATTTTATTGACCTGCCATAAAAATATTTACTTGTTCTCTTGACCTTCACGCTACGTTATAGTGTAAGATATAGAAAAACGAGAAAGGAAGAGAGAAAATGAAAGTAATTCCAATTCGCTCAGACGGTATTTACAAAAAAATAATGAAAGCACCGTCTGAAAAGAAAAATGATATTTACCGTTATGAAATGATGATGCCTTTTGAAAAAAAGTGGGCATGTTATAGCGTACCGATGAAAGCTACTACTCCTAATGGATATGATGTTATAATGGCAAGCTGTATGCTTGGTCACATTGCTCCTACAAAAGTTGATGAGAGTCAACGAGAAAACATCGAGGCATTATCGTCAGATAAGGTCTGGAGTGATTGTAAGCTATCAATAGAAAACTCTTTAAACTGTTTTATTGATAACGGAATAGAATTGCCTGTCAAAGATTATTTATTCACCATTTTATTGGCAAATGCTGAAAGTCCTTATGTCACAATGAATGAGGGGTATTGTGGTGATGGAGGAATACCTGGATATATTTTTTCTTGGCTTATTCCTAATGAATACACATTAACGCATTTACCTGTTGCACTTGCCCACGAAGTCAATCACAATGTGCGTTTCCAATTTATAAAGTGGAAAAACGATATCACTCTTGGTGAAATGATGGTTAGCGAGGGACTTGCCGAAAATTTTGCAACGCATTTGTATGGGGAGGATAAGGCAGGTCCGTGGGTTACAAAACCGATATTCAAACCTTGAATGAATATATTAAACCTATTATCTTTGATGGCTTGAGCGTACAAGGACTTGAAAATCTTAATGCATATTTGTATGGTGATGAAATGGCGGCATTGCAAAATTATCCTGCTGTTGGGCTTCCCTATTGTTCTGGATACGCTTGTGGGTATCACTTAGTAAAACACTATTTGAAAAAAACAGGGAAAAGTATTGTAGAAGCAACATTATTGCCTGCAAATGAGATTTTGAAAGCCACGGAGGATTTTTGGAATGAATAAAAAACCTATGACAGTACACGAAGTCGTAAATTTGACAGGAATTACTGCAAGAACACTTCATTACTATGATGAAATAGGGCTTTTAAAACCTTCGATTGTTACAGAAGCAAGATATAGATTATATACCGAGGAAGATTTAATTAGACTACAAGAAATATTGTTTTTTCGGGAAGTTGGGTTTGTGTTAAAAGAAATAAAAAAACTGTTAGACGCCCCACATTATAATCGCAGCGAAGCCTTAGAAAGACATCTTTCCATTTTAGAGGCACAGAAAGAGCGTATTTACGTAATTATTACTCTTGTAAAAATGAAATCAATGGAGGAAAAAACCTTAGTTTTACTGCTTTTTCGCAATCTAAAGTGATTGAATTGCAAACACAATTTCGAGATGAAATCATCGAGCGTTGGGGCAATACGGAAAGCTTTAGACAATTTGAGGAAATCTTCTCATCACAAAGTCGAAAAATACAGAATGAGCAGATAAACTCATTCTATTGTACGGCACAGGAACTCTTTGAAAAGTTAGCAATGTATGAGAGAAAGGCTCCAAGCTGTTCAGAGGTTCAACAGATTGTGCAGAAATGGCAGGAATATATATCCGAGCATTTTTATCAATGCGATAGTCAGATGCTTTCCTATTTAGGAACTTTATATATTACTGACGAAAGATTTTCAGAGTTTATCGATCGCTTTGGCAGTGGAAATTTAGCAATGTTTTTTAGTAAGGCAATCGAGACTTACTGTACAAAGCAACGAGGTGAAAGAAATGAGCGTTGATTGGATACGATGTCCGGTCTGCGGCAGTAAAACTCGTAGTAAAGTTAGAGATGATACAATTTTGAAAAACTATCCTCTCTATTGTCCAAAATGCAAACAAGAAAATTTAATTTCAGTAAAAGAGTTTAAGATAACAGTTGTAAAAGAGCCAGACGCAAAGACGCAGAGCCGATGAATTTGTGAGTTGCATCATAGATCATCGGCTCTTTCTTTATATTTGAACAAGCCCACCGAATAAAAAAAAACGGTGTTTTGGGTGGGCTGCTTTGTCACGCTCAGATAAAAATTTGACCCTCTAAACCCGTTTTCGGGTTTGGAGGGATTTTTATGTGTTGGTCTGAAATGACCACACTGCTGCTTGTCAGAAGCAGCAACTACATATAAGGCTTCACAGGTTAACGAGGATAGCCTGTTAAAAAAAGCTATGCATATTCGTGGCAGCTTTATACCCAACAAGTAGATATTATATCTCTATGTTATAGAATTGAATATTTTTATATCCGCTTAGATTACAAAATCTTTGCGGATTTTTTTGTGTCTATTTTTGGCGGAACGCAGGACAAGCCTGCTTCTGGGATTGGTTGCCGTTCGCCGCCCTATCAATCTGAATTTTTCAAATTTCAGATTGATAGGAGGAAGACAATGGATGGAAAACATCCAGATCGTAAAAAAGACAAGTACAATCCATACACCTTGATTATATCAGACGGACATTATTACCTCTCCTTTAAGGATAGTCGAGGTGAATTGCAGACCATTGAGATTGATGAGGTACTGTATGGGTTGTTTAACCGTTTTGAGCTTGAGGATATATCACATCTCAACAAGCTAAGCAGGCATATTGAACACTCTGAACTGACGGACGCATCTTTGAATGACCGTGCGTTCTGCAAACCAGAAAGCATTGAGGAAGAAGTATCAAGGAATATAGAATATGAGCTGTTACATAGGTCGATTGCAAAATTGCCCGAAGTGCAGCGGCGTAGACTGTTGCTATATTTTTTCGGTGAAATGACCTATGAGCAGATTGCAGCCTTAGAGGGTTGCACGAAAAGAGTAGTCAAATTTAGTGTCGATATTGCTATTGAGAAGCTGAAAAAAGATTTTGGAATTTTTTAAAATTCACACTACACCAACCCTTTTTCAGTGAGCAAACAGGTAGGGGCATCAAAACCCTTTCACCTGTTTTCCTTTGTGTGGCGAAAACAGGATTGTTACTTGACAACCGAATAATCATTCGCCAAATACAAGGCGGTCTATGGAAACAGAGAATTGTTTATGCTCTCCCGACCTTAAAAACTTCCTTGTGTTTGGCTGACTACATGGGTAGGACTTATCTGCCTAAATCCAGATAGGAGGTCAAACATAATGGATAAAACAATTAAACGTGGCGACATCTACTACGCAGACTTAAACCCTGTTATCGGCTCAGAGCAAGGAGGAACACGACCTGTACTTGTTATCTCCAGTAATATAGGAAACAAGCACAGTCTTACGGTCATCATTGCCGCCATAACAAGCCGAGTACGTACAAAGAAGAAATTACCTACACACTTTTACTTAGGCGGAGTTGAGGGACTTTCTGCAAACTCTATTATTCTCTTTGAGCAACTTCGTACGATTGATAAGAAACGACTGAAAGAGCATATCGGAATGATTGACAGCCAACAAATTTTTGCAGCTGACAAGTCACTTTTAGTTAGTCTGGGACTCGATAAAAAGGACTAACCCTCTTGTTATACGGTACAAGCAATGGCTCATATATTGAGAACGAGGGAGGTGTTGACGGCTGAAACATAGAGAGTTTGTATATGTTGGCGACCCCGTTCCACAATTAAACGAACAGGAACACGCAAAATTTTTATTAAATGTTCAGAAGTCAATTCTTTTTTCTCTCGAAAAAAGGAAATTGCTTACGGGGTCTCAGCGTGAACGCTGTTTGACTATACTCGAAAATCAATACAAGCAAAGTCAAAAGAATGAACGCCGAGCTTGACTGCTTGGCGTTTTTACATATCAAAGCGTGGGAATTGAAGATTTGCACATTCGACACTTCTCAGCGATTTTTCTATAATAAAGTACAGTAAACAGAGTTTGCTGAGAAAGGAGTTTTTCTATGAACAAGTATGAGCGCTTAAACGAAGAGCGAAAAATGATAGATACCAGAAAGCGTGTAGCTGCGTATTGCCGTGTTTCCACGGATAATGAAGACCAAGCCAATTCATTTGAAAGTCAGCAGCGTTATTTCAAACAGTATATTGAGCGTAATCCAGATTGGGAACTGTATGAGATTTTTGCCGATGAAGGCATCTCAGGTACGAATACAAAAAAGCGTAAAGAATTTAACCGAATGATAGCCTGCGCTAAAAATGGTGATTTTGACTTGATTATTACGAAAGAGATTTCCCGTTTTGCGAGAAATACTCTCGATAGTATATATTACACTCGTGACCTCAAAAAACACGGTGTCGGCGTTATCTTTATGAACGATAATATCAACACTTTAGACGGCGATGCAGAGCTTCGGCTTGCGATAATGTCCTCGGTTGCACAGGAAGAAAGCCGTAAGACTTCCGAGCGTGTAAAGTGGGGACAGAAACGTCAGATGGAGCAAGGCGTTGTGTTCGGCAGAAGTATGCTCGGTTACGACGTTGAAAACGGTAAAATGACTATCAATGAAGAAGGAGCAAAAATTGTACGCCTTATTTTTCACAAGTTTGTAAATGAGAGCAAAGGAACGCACGTCATTGCTCGTGAGCTTCGTGAAGAAGGTATCAGACCTATGCGTGTGAAAGAATGGCAGAATACAGTCATTCTCCGTATTATCCGCAATGAAAAATACTGCGGTGATTTGGTGCAGAAAAAAACCTATACGCCAGATTTCCTCTCTCACGAAAAGAAATACAATCGAGGTCAAGAGGAATTTGTGATTATCAAAGACCACCACGAGCCGATTATATCCCGTGAACTATTTGAAGAAGCAAACCGCATTTTAGACGAGCGTTCGCTTTCACAAGAAGGCAAGGCAAAACACAGCAATCGCTATCCCTTCTCAGGAAAAATCAAATGTGGGTGCTGCGGCTCAAGTTATGTAGCAAGATATAAAACCAGAAAAGACGGCAGCCGTTATAAGGCTTGGAGATGTAATGAAGCTGCCAAACACGGAAGCCCTCATGTTGATAAGGCGGGAAACCAAGTCGGCTGCACAGGTGCAAGTATTCGCAATGAAGATGCGACACATATTATGTTCCTTGTAACAAAGGAATTGAAACTCAAACAGACGAAAATCATAAAAAATCTTATTTCCATTATTCAATCTATTATCTCTATGGATACCACAGGAACAGATGTCGAAAAACTGAAAGCGCAAATCCAAACCATTGAGGATAAGCGTACAAAGCTTATTGATATTTATATGTCTGGAGATATCACCAAAGAAGAATTCAGTGCGGCACGATCAAAGTGTGATAACGAAATCAAGGAACTTCAATCCGTTATCGACAGTTTCGACAAGCAGCAAACTATGATTAGGCAGCAACAGGAGCTTGTTCAGGAAATCAGCGATGCCATAAATGAGATTGTCGGCGGCGTGGAATACGATGACGAGTTCTATAAGCACATATTAGATAAGATGGTGGTCAACGATAAGGATAACATTGATGTATATCTGAACTTACTTCCTATGAAATGGAGCTATACGGTTGCAAAAGCGTCAAAAAAAGCGTTAGCCCCTGAAAGGAACATTTCAGGGGCTTCTGTAGGTACAGAAGAGCTGGCACATATTGAACTAGTCAGCGCAATCCTGTACCAGTTGACCAAAGGATTGAGCGTGGAAGAAATCAAGGAAGGCGGAATGGAAGCTTACTTTGTCGATCACACAACCGGCATCTATCCACAAGCTGCATCCGGTGTTCCTTTTTCTGCATCCACCCTTCAGTCGACCGGCGATATTATCTGTGACCTGGTAGAAGACCTTGCAGCAGAGCAGAAAGCACGTGTCACCTACGACAATATCCTGCGACTGGTGGATGATCCGGATGTCAGGGAACCAATCAAGTTTTTGCGTGCAAGAGAAATTGTACATTTCCAGCGGTTTGGCGAAATGCTTCGAATTGCGCAGGAGCAGCTGGACAGCAAAAACTTTTACGCATTTAATCCGGAGTTTGATGTAAACCGAAAGAACAGACAGAAATAAAATGTCAAAAAAATATAAAACAAAAACGGACGCTTCTATTGTGCGTCCGTTTTTGTTTTGTAAAAAAGAGAGTTGGAGAATCTTTTGTATGTCAGCATTTATGCGGACATTTGAGAAAAGTGGTTAAACAATTGAGCAAGGTTTTCAGAGGAAAGGCAGGAACAAACATTTTTCAGGGTTTGTTCCGGAAGTTGAGAGAGCAGAGCCATCGCACATTCCTGAGCATCAAATTCACTTAGTCCAAGGCTTTGAAAAACAGGACATAATTGATGATACTGCTGTTCATACTGCTGAGCCAATTCGTGTCCAAATGGAGTGATGTGCAGCGATTTGTCCGGAGCCTGTTCAATCAGCCCTTCTTTACAAAGGGAAGAAAGCATTTTGCAGACCGAAGCTCTGGAAATTCCCAGCTGTACGGCAATATCGATGCAGCGTACGCGGGAAGAAATTTTTAACTCGGAAGCTCGTTCCAAAGCTGCAATTGTCAGCAGGTAGCGCAATTTGCCGGAGGTCAGTTTCATGTTGATCAGGCTCCTTTCAGAGAATCAAAATTTAAGCAGCAGTCTTGGCAACTTTCAGTTTTCTGGTACGTTCTTCTGGGTTTGGACGAACCATCAGATAAACCATGGCAGCCAGAAGGATAATGCCAACAACCGTTCCAAGTCCGAAGGTACCACCAAGCAGCAGGTTGCCAATCTGGTAGATAATCAAGGATACAATGTAAGCAAAGAGACACTGATAGCCAATTGCAATCCAGGTCCATTTGCCACTTCCCATTTCACGGCGGATTGCACCGATTGCAGCAAAGCAAGGAGCGCACAGCAGGTTAAAGACAAGGAAGGAATATGCAGAAATCATAGTGAAGTTCTGTGCAAATACCGACCACATCTCATCGCCGTTTTCTGCTACCTCAGCAAATCCGTAAAGGATTGCCATAACGCTTACCAGGTTTTCTTTTGCCACCAGACCAGCAAAGCTGCCGACTGCGGCTTCCCAGTGTCCCCATCCAAGAGGAGCAAAGATTGGTGCAATTACGCGGCCGATGGAAGCCAGAATGGAATCTGGAGTTTCGACCATCTGCAAACTGAAGTTAAAGTTGGAAAGGAACCAAATCAGTGCGGAAGACAGGAAAATGATGGTACCTGCCTTACGGACAAAGGCTTTGGAACGGTCCCACATGTGGATCAGAACACCTTTTACGCTTGGAATATGGTAAGCTGGAAGTTCCATAACAAATGGAGCAGGGTCACCAGCAAAGAGTTTCGTTTTCTTTAAGATGATGCCGGAGATAATGATTGCAGCAATACCGACAAAGTAAGCGGAAGTTGCAACCCAACCAGAACCATGGAACAATGCGCCGGAAATCAGACCGATGATAGGAAGTTTTGCAGAACATGGGATAAAGGTGGTTGTCATAATGGTCATCTTGCGGTCACGGTCATTTTCAATGGTACGGCTTGCCTGAACAGCAGGAACACCGCAGCCCAAACCGACCAACATTGGGATAAAGGATTTACCCGACAGACCAAAACGCCGGAAAACACGGTCCATGATAAAGGCAATACGTGCCATGTAACCGCAGTCTTCCAAAAGTGCGAGCAGCAGGAAGAGAACCATCATCTGAGGCAGGAAGCCAAGTACAGCACCGACACCGGCGATGATGCCATCCAGAACCAGAGACTGGAGCCATGGGGCGGTATTGGCAGCGGTGAGCCATCCTTCCACTGCTGGAGGAATGATCTCGGTAAACAGAACATCATTGACCCAGTCGGTCATCATCGTTCCCACAGTGGAGATGGAAAGATAGTAAACTACGAACATGACCAGCGCAAAGATAGGAAGCGCAAGAATGCGGTTTGTAACAATCTTATCGATTTTATCGCTGGTGGTAAGTCTCTGTTTTGTCTGCTGTTTCTGATAGCAGGTTTTGAGAATGCGGGAAATTGCCTGATAGCGCTCATGAGTGATGATGCTTTCTGCATCGTCATCAAATTCACGCTCTGCTTCCTGACGCAGTGCTTCGATCTGATCCAGTACAGCTGCGGAAAGGTTGAGCTGTTCCATTGCTTTTTCATCGCGTTCAAAAAGCTTGATTGCAAACCAGCGAAGATTGTTTGGATCACAGCTTCCGGCAATCTGTTTTTGAATCATCGAAAGAGTTTCTTCCAGTTTTGGGTCGAAGGAAAGCGGTTTTGGTGCAAGCGATTTTCTCTGAGCAAGGGTCAGCGCTGCTTTTGCAACCTCAGCGCTTCCTTCTCCTTTCAGAGCACTGGTCTCGATAATCTGACAGCCAAGAGCCTGCGAAAGTTTTGCAACGTCAATCTTATCTCCATTTTTGCGGACAAGATCCATCATGTTCAGCGCAATTACCATTGGCACTCCAATTTCCAGCAGCTGGGTGGTCAGATAAAGATTTCGTTCCAGATTGGAAGCGTCCACAATGTTGATCATCGCGTCAGGATGCTGGGTGACCAAATAGTTTCTGCTGACAACCTCCTCCAATGTGTATGGGGAAAGGGAGTAGATGCCCGGTAAATCCTGAATGATTGCCTGTTTGTTTGCTTTGAGCTTTCCTTCCTTTTTTTCTACTGTAACACCTGGCCAGTTGCCGACGTACTGGCTGCTTCCGGTCAGGTCATTAAACATGGTTGTTTTTCCGCAGTTTGGATTTCCTGCTAATGCAATTTTGTACTCCATTGTCCATCCTCTTTTCTTCATTGCAGTTATTGCTTGATTAGCAAGTGCTAACTTACATTCAAAAAAATTATGCTGTCACTTCAATCTGCTCGCAGTCAGCTTTTCGCAAAGAAAGTTCGTAGCTGCGGACATTCACTTCGATTGGATCTCCCAGAGGAGCAACCTTTCTGACAAAGACCTCGGTTCCTTTGGTCAATCCCATATCCATAATGCGGCGCTTAACAGCACCTTCTCCATGCAGCTTGACGATCGTAACCGTCTGGCCGGGTTTCACATCCTTTAATGTTTTCATCACAATCCCTCCTGATATATTACACACTCATCCATTCTGATATTGGGGATGCAGTATGATTCTTACAACATGACTCTCTGCGCCATCGAGGCATCCAGAGCAATTCGGCTGCCTTTAATGTTCAAAATGAGGTTGCCGCCATTGGATGAAATAATGGTGACTTTTTCTCCAGCGACAAAGCCAAGCTCTGCCAGATGCTGACGAACATCATCTTTTCCGGTGATCCTTTGAATTACAGCAGTTTGACCAACAGATGCAAAAGTTAATGGCATCATAATTCCTCCCTCACTTTATTTTATATAATTAGCTGATGCTAACTTTTCTTGCTGGTGTAAGTTTAGCACAGACTAACCAACATGTCAATCAATATTAATAAAAATATGTTAGCTTAGGGCAACTTATAAAGACTGATTGACAAACCACTCGGTAGATGATATATTATAATCACAATATATCATATTACGATATATCGGGAGGCGATAAAATGGAACGAATGCAGCCATTGACCGACGCGCTGTTTTATGTACTGCTTGCACTGCGTCAGCCAAAGCATGGATATGGTATTATACAGGAAGTTCAGGAACTGACCAATGGAAGGCTGGTACTTGGGGCAGGAACATTATATGGAGCGTTAAAGATGCTGGAAGAACGGGGATGGATCTCCCTTTACAGTCAGCAGAATGATTCGAGGAAGAAAAAAGAATATTTAATTACTGAAGAAGGACGAAGGGCTTTTTTTGCAGAGTGTGATCGATTAACCGAGATGTTAAATAACAGTCATCTGATGCGGGAGGAGGAAGCAGAATGAAAGAAAAACTGGTAAGATGGAAGTTTTATTTTGATAAAGATAAAGAGGAGCAGTGGCTCAACGAGATGGCAGCGAAAGGCTGGAGCATGAAGAGCTTTTTCGCGGGACGCTACACCTTCGAACAAACACAGCCGGGAGAATATCTTTATCAGGTGGAACTGCTGCCACGGAATGTGAAGGAAAAGGCAGAATATCTGCACTTTCTGGAGCATGAGATGGGTGTTGAGCTAGTGCAGGAGTGGGGATTCTGGATTTTTCTGCGCAAAAAAGCGAGCGAAGGGGCTTTTGAACTCTACACCGATGCTGCATCCAAGGCAGAGCATTACAGGAAGATATCACACCTGTTTTTTGCGGTAGCTGGACTGGAGTTTTTGGTTGGATTATCGGAAATGCTGGTATGGACAACACAGGAGAAATTAGAATTTTTGATTCTGGCAGTTATCTTGTATGCACTGGGACTAGTGTTTCTGCGGCAGGGAATCCGTTTTCAGAAAAAGCAGAAAGAGTTGGAAAGATAGACTGGATTTCAGGAAATGAAAGATTAATTTTTATTTCAAAATAAAACACCCTCTTTTCTCAAGTCTTGTGGGAAAAGAGGGTGTTCAAAATTTATAGCGCAGCCTAATCGTTTTTTCTTGCAATGCGGCAGGGATTGCCGTAAGCGATCACATTGCTTGGAATATCTTTGGTAACGACACTTCCTGCGCCGATAACCACGTTGTCCCCGATGGTGACGCCCGGCATAATAATAGCTCCTCCGCCGATCCATACATTGTCCCCAATGATAACCGGGGCAGTTCTGGTTTTGCAGAATTCAAAGGAACCATCTGGCTTAGGTTCCCCAAAGCGTTCTCTGGCATTTGTGGGGTGGAAGGCAGTGTAAATCTGGACATTCGGTGCAATCAGGGCATTATTGCCGATCACAATTTTGTTGTCGTCCAGAAAGGTGCAGTTCATGTTGACCTCACAGTTGTTGCCAAAGTAAATGTTGTTTCCGTAGTCAACATAAAAAGGAGCCGTAATCCATAAGTTTTTGCCCCGCCCGCCGAGCAGTTCGCTGAGGATGCGGTCTTTTTCTGCCAGATTTTCAGAATCGGTATTGTTGTAGTCCCGGGTCAGATTTTTTGCTTTGTGCCACTGGGTCAAAAGTCCTTTGTCGCCGCAGTCGTACAGCTCTCCTGCCAGCATTTTTTCCCGTTCGGTCATGTGATTTCCTCCTGAAAGATAAAGTTGAAAGGTAAAACAATTGCCCTCCCTCAAAATATCAGGAAAGGAAGGGCAATCTTTTTAGTGTCTAGTACCAAGGGTTTGGTAAAAAGGGAACAAGGGCATTCCAGATAACTGCAAGAATGATGTCGGTGCCACCCATCAGCGCAATAAAGGTAAAACCGGAAACGGTTAACAGGTTGATGCCGCAGACCAGTACCTTCAGCCAGATTGATCGAAAGGACAGGCAGACAAACAAGGAACCGTAGAATGCGACCCATACAAAATGGAATGGATCGATTGGGGTACCGGTAAGAAACAGGTAGCACAAAAGAGGGAAAAGAAGGGAAATACAGAAAAGTATCGTTTTGAAAACCGGATTAGTTTTGCAAAATAACAGGATCTTTTTTATGATAAGTATCCCTCCCTTTTTTTACAGTTAGATTCTTGCAAACTGTGCTTCGTACAGTTCCTTGTAAATACCGTTTTCTTTTTCCAGCAGCTGGGCATGAGTGCCGCGTTCCTGAATGCCATCGCGGTCCATAACGATGATTTCATCTGCATGCTTGATGGTGGAAAGTCTGTGTGCAACCACGATGGTGGTGCGGTTTTTGCACAGCTCATCCAGAGAATCCTGAATGTAGTTTTCGGTCACGTTATCCAGAGCAGAGGTTGCTTCGTCCAGAACAAGGATTGGAGGGTTCTTTAAGAAGACACGCGCAATCGAGATACGCTGTTTCTGACCGCCCGAAAGTTTGACACCGCGTTCGCCGACAAAGGTTTCATAGCCTTCCGGAAGGCTCATGATGTAATCGTGGATGTTTGCTTTTTTAGCAGCTTCAATGACTTCTTCGCGGGAAGCACCCAGCTTGCCGTAGGCGATATTGTCAAAGATGGTTCCGGTAAAGAGGAAGACATCCTGCTGAACAATACCGATTTTCTGGCGAAGGGAAGAACGGGTAACGGTGCGGATGTCGTGACCATCTACCGAGATACTTCCGCTGGAAATCTCATAGAAACGAGGAATCAGGTGGCAGAGAGTCGTTTTACCGCCGCCGGAAGGACCGACAATAGCAACCATCTTGCCCTGCGGGAAGGTGAGCGAGATGTTAGAAAGCACCTCTTTGCCTTTATCATACTGGAAGGTAACATTGTCAAAGGTGATCTCGCCCTTAACATCGGTCAGTTCCTGTGCGTGCTCATCTTCTTTTTCCGGCTGTACGTTCATCAGTTCTTCAAAACGGACATAACCAGTGATGGCGTTCTGGAACATTTCGACGAACTGGATCAGCTTCTTGATTGGGGTCACGAACATGTTGATAAACAGCATGTAAGCAACCATATCGCCGACAGTGATGACACCGGCATAAACGCAGTATCCGCCGCCAGCCAGAATAATAACGTTCATCATGGCGGTCAGGAAGTTGGTACCAGAGAAAAACTCTGCCATAACGCGGTAGGCTTTTTCACGAACTGCAACGTAGCGCTGGTTGTTTTCATTAAACTTTTTCTGTTCCTCTGCTTCTCCGGTAAAAGCGCGGGCAACACGCACGCCGGCAATCGAGTTTTCCAGACTTGCGTTTACTTCCGCAATTTCAATTCGGTTTTTGCGGAAAGCAACGGTCATTGCAGTGCGCTTTTTCACGATGAACAAAACCAAAAACGGAATCATGATAAAGGTAAGCAATGTCAGTGGAACGTTGACAGTACACAGGATAATAAAGGATCCAATGATGGTTACTGCCGAGATAAACAGGTCTTCCGGACCATGGTGAGCAAACTCGGAAATATCCATCAGGTCGTTGACGATTCGGGACATGATGACACCGGTTTTGTGTTCATCAAAGTAGGAGAATGGAAGTTTTTGCAGATGGGTGAAGACGTCGCGGCGCATATCTGCCTGCATGCGAACGCCCACAACATGGCCCTGATACTGCATGATATACTGCATAATGGTCTGGATGATATAGATGACCAGAAGCGCTGCACACCAGGAAAAAATCAACTGGAGATTTTTGTCCGGAATGTAGGTGTTGATGATGTTTCGGGAAATGACAGGGTACATCAGGTCGCAGCTGGCCGCAATCAGCGCGCATACCATGTCCAGTACAAACAGCTTCCAGTGCGGTTTGTAGTAGCGGGCAAACGATTTCAGCATGATAACACACTCCTCACATACTTTTTACATTCCTTTCTATCATACACGATTCTGTATGTTTTTTCAATCCATTGTGAAAGGATAGACGTAATCTCTGAAAAGAATGGTCAAAGTAGAATTTGTATGATAGAATAAAAGAAAAAGGGCAAATTTTAGGGGAGGGAGAAGCATGAGAAAAAAAGAAATACGGCTTTATAATCTGCTGTTTCCAATCTGGATGTTTTTTATCTGGCCGAGTGTTTTGTGGCTAATTCTGCTGCCTGCAAATTTTGTGATCGACAGCGTGGTGCTGCTTTTGGCAATGTATGCTCTCCGTCTGGAAAACCGGATATCACTTTGGAAAAAAAGCATTGTTCGGATTTGGCTGATTGGCTTTCTCAGCGACTTTATAGGTGCGGCGCTTATCTTTGTTCTGATGCTTGTTTCGGATTGGCTGAAACTGCCGTTTAATCTGATTTTATTCCCGGCAACAACGATAATCGCTATTCCTGGAGTGTTGCTTGCGGGAGTACTGATTTTCTTCTTGAATAAACGCTTTTCCTTTCAAAAATTGCAGGATGAGCTTTCTGGTGAGCAGATTCACAAACTTTGTCTTGCTTTGGCAATTTTTACAGCACCGTATGCAATGCTTATCCCGTTATACGGCTAATCAAAAAATGGAAAAAGAAAACCTCCACGGAAAAGTGGAGGTTTTTTTTATGTTTTTACAGATAGACTGCGATTTCTTCCGCAGCCTGATTTTCAAATGGAACTTTTGTAAGTAGTTGGTCAATCTGGCGGCTGTATTCCTGCGGATTTGTGGTGTAGCAGTTCATGTGTTTTGCGCCTTCTACCGGACAGAAGGTGATGTTCGGGTTTGCCTTGGCAATTTCCTCACTCATCGAGCAGGGGACCAGCGGATCTTTTGTGCCATGGAACAGGAGGACAGGAACCCGGATGTTTTTGGCAGCCTGCACCGCAGAGATACTGCTCATATCCACGCCTGTTTTAGTTTTGATAATCAGTTTGACCAGCGGGAGCAGAAGTTTTGGACTCAGAGAACTTCTCTTTTGAAACTGCAGAGTCATCATGCTGTCCCAATCGGAGAAAGGACAGTCAGCGATACAGAACAATGGTTTGTTTTCCAGCGGTACTGATGGAGAATTTGCTTTTTCCATGGCAAGCAGCGCAGTGACCGCACCCATGGATTCCCCCATGATGCCGGTACGTGCCCGCTCAAAGCCGTTGAGTCGTGCATGGCGGGTAATCTGTGTCAGCCACTCCAATGCATCGTCACTTTCCAATGCACCAAAGGTGATAAAATCGCCCTGACTTTCTCCCTGTGCCTGCTGGTCAGGTACAAGAACATTGAATCCTCGTTCGAGCAGCATCGGCAGATATTTGAGCGCACCCACCCAAGGATAGTTGTAGCCGTGCAAAAACAGAATGTAATGGTCAGTCTGAGCTGAGGCAAGATACAGACGGGCGATCAGTTCCTGACCGCGGGCATTCTTTAAAAAGAGCTTGTCGTATTTTAAGTCCATCAGAGAACGGTCAATATGGTTGCGGGTGATTTCCTGGCTGAGGACTGCACCGTAGCTGATGTCTCTTGGAGCGATTGCTTCCAGTGCAAGTTTGATGGCAATATGCCGTCTGACAGAAAGAATCAGCAGCAGAATCACAACAAATACAATCAGTAAGATTAACATGATATTAAGAACAGGCATTCTTTCACCTCATAAAGTAACATGGATTTTATACGGATGTATTATAACACAGATTCTGGCAAAAGAAAAAAACTTTTTGTGAAATCTATCAGGCTTTTCGACAAAGAAAAACCGCCTCTGCCGTTTTCAGGTGCAGAAGCGGTAAAATAATACCGAAGATGGACTAATCCAGAAGTCTGCCATCGGTCGAAATGATATGAACCTGCCATGGAATCAGTTTTCCGCAGTCGGTCAGTGCTTTTTTCAGAGCCTGTTCCAATCCGCCGCAGCAAGGGACTTCCATTCTCACAAGGGTAACGCTTTTAATATTGTGATTTTTCAAGATGGCGGTCAGTTTTTCCGAGTAATCAACTGGGTCAAGTTTTGGACAACCGACCAGGGTAATGCGGTTTTTGATAAAGCGGTTGTGAAAATCGGCATAGGCAAATGGGGTGCAGTCCGCCGCAATTAGCAGATGTGCATTTTCAAAGTATGGTGCATTGGGAGCAACCAGACGAATCTGTACCGGCCACTGCGAAAGCTGGCTCTGCATTGGCTGATAGAAAGGGTCAGCAGCATTGACTGGGGTCGGGCGAACAAAGGTTTTGGCGCGGGAACCGGGGCAGGAGTGACCGCCGCAGGGAGAAGCAGCTAATTTTGATTTTTCAGCTTGTCTTGCCTTGACAGCCTCTTCATCATAAGCAGCGGCTTCTCTTTCAATAATGCGGATCGCATCCATTGGACATGCCGGCAGGCAATCGCCAAGACCATCACAGTAATCATCGCGGATAAGTTTAGCTTTTCCATTTATCATGGCGATGGCACCTTCATGACAGGCTTTTGCGCACAGACCACAACCATTGCAGCGTTCTTCGTTAATAGAAACAATCTTTCGAATCATACTTTTCTTTCTCCTTATAGACTCAATTACAGTTGAGGATAGATTTGTTAACACTAGGATACTATAATATAAAGAAAAAAGCTGTTGTTTTTCCAACAAAATAAAAAGAAGGGAAATAAAAAATGGAAAACAAAAATCTTACAAAGATTGCCCTGATGCAGGGGCTAAATGAACAGGAGATTTCGCTTATTTTAAATTGCCTTCAGGCAAAGATAAAAAAATATGAGAAAGGTGAGACCATCTTTCAGGAAGGGGAGAAAATTGAGGAGATCGGAATTATTTTTTCTGGAACAGTGACGGTCCAGCGCAACGATTATTGGGGAAATCGTTCCATTGTGGCTCTTTTGGGGGAAATGGACGTGTTTGGTGAGACCTTTGCCTGCCTTAACCAAGCCTCGGATGTGCAGGTCATCGCGGAGGACGCAAGTGAAATCTTATTTTTGCAGGTAAATCGTGTCCTGACAACCTGTTCTTCTTCCTGTCAGTTTCACAATCGACTGATTCGGAATCTTCTGGAGATCTGTGCAAGAAAAAATTATCAGATGAACGTCAAGGTAGACATCCTTTCTCAAAAAACAACCAGAGAAAAGCTACTGACCTTTTTGTCTAGACAGGCCATTTATTTGGGAAAACAGCAGTTTGAGATTCCATTTAACCGTCAGCAGCTGGCAGACTATCTTTCGGTCGACCGAAGCGCTATGACGGTGGAGCTTGGTAAGTTAAAAAAGGAGGGAATCATTGGCTTTCAAAAAAATGTATTTACCCTGAATCGGTAAGGAACGGAAGGAAGAACATTGGGAAAAGAAAAAAAAGGATGTTTTGATAATAGATAAATTGCAGCAGTTGGCAGATTGTTTTTTAAAAAAGAAGCACTTCCCTTGAGAAGACAGGCAGTGATAGTCTCGGAAAGAGAGGAACCATGGGGATTTTGCGGGCATAGTTTGTTGATGTAGACCAAAGTCTGCACAATAACAAAACCCAGAAAAGGAGCGATCAGACCATGCTGTTTCAGCGAGAGGACAAAGAGAACACCAGCGGATGTGCGGTGTTCACCAATCAGCCGATTTCCCTAGCAATGGCCTATGTGCCACGGCAGGAATGGGAAGATTTATATGAAGCAGGTTTGGGATTAGAGCGGGGAACCATTTTTTCTCAGCTTGACAAACCATTTATCGGAGAGGAGGCGGTTTTGAATGCAGGCAAGTATGCAACAAAGTAACATCCGTCAGGTACTGATGAAACGGATTCAGATGTGCGAATTTGCCCTGATTGAAGCCGGACTCTTTCTGGATAGCCATCCGGATGACCAACAGGCTTTAAAATATTACAGCAAACATCAGCAGCTTTTAGATCAGGCAAAAGCAGAATATGTAAAACAATTTGGTGCATTGGAACCGACCGTAATGGAGGGTGACACCAGATGGAACTGGGTGGATGATCCGTGGCCGTGGGATCTTGAACACAACCAAAGTGCGGCAGAAAATCCATCACAGAGATAGGAGGAAGAGATCATGTGGACATATTCAAAAAAACTGGAGTATCCGGTTAAGATTGCCCATCCAAATGCGGCTGCTGCGAAAGTAATCATCTCTCAGTTGGGTGGACCCAATCCCTTTAAGATATTGTTTTTATTTGAAATTGCTGCAAAGCTTGACAGGAGTTTTCTTAAATCGGAGTAAAAAGAATCGCTTGCAATTCTATGATTTCTTCCTATTAAAAAATGGACAAACAAAATCTGTGCAAATAGGGCATATTATAACATTAACATGCCTTGTGCATCAAATATTGGGAGAAATCTGGAGGAATGAAACGATGTATTCAGCAATGGTATTGGTGGCACTGTGCAACATGATTTATCTGGCGCTTCACGTGACCGGCAGCGGATCTTTTCCAAAGCCCCTGTCTAAGGAAGAGGAAGAAGAATGTCTGGAACGAATCCAGGAAGGGGATGAGCAGGCAAAAAACAAGCTGATCGAACACAATCTGCGCTTGGTTGCCCACATCATCAAGAAATATTACGCCAGCTATCGGGATCAGGAGGATTTGATTTCGATTGGCACAATAGGACTTATTAAAGCAGCAAACAGCTTTAACAGCAGCAAGGGAACCAAGTTTGCGACCTATGCAAGCAGATGTATTGAAAATGAGATACTCATGCACTTTCGGCAGAAGAGAAAGAGTATGCAGGACATCTCCATCAGCGACCCGATTGATATTGATAAGGATGGAAATTCCATCACTCTGATGGATATTGTGCAGGACGATGAAAACATCTTAGACAGCATTGACCTGAGCATCCAGTCGCAGAAGCTCTATCACTTTATCGAGCAGAATCTGGAACCGAGGGAGCAGAAAATTTTGACCTATCGGTATGGATTATACAATGTCCGTCCTCTGCCGCAGCGTGAGGTGGCTAAAAAGCTGGACATTTCCCGTTCCTATGTGTCCCGCATCGAGAAAAAAGCGTTGGAAAAACTAAAAGATTATTTTAATGAAACGACAGCCTACAATAGATATTAGAAAAATGCACACCTTTTACAGGGTGTGCATTTCTTTACATTGACAATATCGAATATCGATATTATAATCAAAGTAGAAATATCGATATTCGATATAACTTGAGATTGATAGAAAAGAGGTGGCCTGGATGCCGAGAGAAAAATTTCAGATACTGACCGAACAGATGTTTTATATTCTGCTCTGCCTGCGGGAAGAGTGCTGTGGAACCGATATCATGGAAAAGGTACGGGAAATGACTAAGGGTAGAGTGATGATCGGGCCAGGTACGCTGTATAACCTGTTGGAAAGCTTTGAGGAAGTGGGAGCAATCCGGCAAACTCGTGCAGAGGGCAGGAAGCGGAATTATATCATTACCTACGAAGGTAAGGCGATGCTCAAAGAAGAATATCAGCGGATGCAAAAGCAGATGCAGGATTATGAGCAGTTCATGCGGGAGGAGGAAGGAGTATGAAGGTAAGACACCGGATGGAAGGATTCAGCTTTTACGATTATGACAACATTGCGATTCATCTGGAGAAGATGGCGCAGAAAGGCTGGATGCTGGAGAAAATTTGCAATGGATTCTGGAAATATCGCAAAATCCAGCCGCAGAAGCTCAAATTTGCGGTGACTTATTTCTGGGAAGCCTCGGATGAAAATATGCAGCACACCGAAAATCAGGAGATTTTTCTGGAATCCTGTGAGCAGGCAGGCTGGAGGCTGTGCGCTGAGTGGATGCAGATGCAGATTTTCTACAGCGAGCAGGAAAATCCCATTCCAATCGAAACGGATGAAGCGGCAAAACTCGATAACATCCATCTCTGCATGAGCCAGCAATATTTGAAAACAAGTCTGTTCCTGATTTTGATTATGAGTGTACTATCCTTTTCTTCTGGGGTAAACCTAATCAAAACCCCACTGTCCGCATTGACGATTTCCTCAATTTTTTGGGGAAGCGTCTTCACGGTGGCTTTTCTGGTATATTTGCTGTGGACCATCTTGGGGTATTGGAACTGGTATCGTGCGAGCAAAGCATCTGTCCAGTCAGGAGGCAGGTGTGTGACACTTACTCGATGGAATCATTGGGTGACAAAAGGATTGATTCTGCTCTCTTTTTTCGCAGTAGTGCTTGCGTTTGTGACGATTTATCCTTTATCAGATCGCATCTATGTTATGGTCCGTATAGGCCTGTTTCTTTTTATGGTTGCTATATGCAGCTGGCTGAGAGGTTGGATGAAAAAGAGAAAAGTAAATCAGTCGGTTTCCACACTTGTCATGGTCGCAGTTGGTGTGGTTTGTGCAGTAGGAATCCTTTCTTGGGAGTTGGGCTGGGAGAAAAGTGTTTGGAAAGAAAAATTGGACCCTCAGCCGGTTGATATCTACCTTTCCAAAGACGGGATTGAGTGGGATGTGTATGATGACGCTATCCCGCTGCGGGTGGAAGATATGAAAGAAACGGAAGAGACCGTTTACAGTTATAAGTGGACCAGAAAGGATGAGAGTATCCTTGCAAAGTGTTATGCAGCGGTGCAGAGAGAACGGGGAGAAGCCAATGCTCCGGAACTTTATTATCAGATTGTGGAGGTAAGGCTGCCGGTTCTGTATGATCTTTGCCTGAACGGTTTGCAACAGGATGACTGGTGGGTCGAAGATAAGGAATTTTTCCCAATTGAGGATGAACGATGGCAGGCAGATCGGGTCTATCGGAAATATGCGGTTGGTGGAGCAGAAAAAACACCGCTCAATGAATATCTTATTTGTTGGGATCGATTCCTTGTCAGAATCTCACTGGATTGGGAACCGAACAGCGAAGATATCAAGGTGATTCGGGAGAAACTTTCTGCTCCCGTACTGGAAAGAAAACTTTGATAAAAGGCTTAACTGTTGATTAATTTTCTGTAGATTTTCTTAACAACGACTCGATTGTACAGGAACAGTCCTCCTGTTATACTGAAAGCAGAAAATATAAACAGGAGGGATCGGCATGAAGATGAACGAAGTGATCCGCAAATACCGAAAGGAACGGGGATTGACGCAGGAGCAGGTAGCGGGATATCTGGGGGTATCTACACCGGCAGTCAACAAGTGGGAGAGTGGAAGCAGTTATCCCGACATTACGTTGATTCCGGCGTTGGCAAGGTTGCTGAGGGTAGATTTAAACACCTTGATGTGCTTTCAGGAAAACTTAAGTGAGCAAGAGATTGCTGCCTTTGCCAATCAGGTTTATGAAACGATGCACCAGCAGGGATTTGCATGTGGGTTTGCGCAGGCAATGGAGAAAATACAGGAGTATCCAAACTGTGACAAACTGATCTGCATGATAGCAAGTGTGCTGGAAGGCGGACTGATCTTCTTCCGGGTGGAGGAAAAGGAAAACTATCAGCAGCAGATTGATGCACTGTATCATCGTTTGTTAGACAGTGAGGACACAGCGGTTCACAATACAACCAGAAGGATGTTAGTTTCCCGCTATATCACACAGCAGAATTATCAGCAGGCACAACAGCTTCTTGATGAGATAGAAAACGAGCGCCCTCTGGACAAGGTCTATTTTCAGGCGCAGCTGGATATTGCGCAGAAAAATTACCCCAAAGCAAAGGAAGCACTGGAACGAAAGCTCTTTTCCGAGATTACCCAAGTGCAGTCTATCCTGCTGTCTTTGATTGATATTGCATTAAAGGAAGAAAACATCCAGCAAGCAGAGCGGTTGGCAGACATTGCATCAGCCGGTGCAGACGTTTTTGAGCTGGCGCATTATGGAAAATACAGCACCTACTTTCAGATTGTCATGGCAGAGAAGAACAAAGAGCGGGCATTTGCGCTGCTCACCAAAATGCTGTCTGCTTTACAGGAAAAGTGGGAACCGAAAAAAACAACGCTTTATCAAGATCTTCCGCAAAAAGAACAGGATTCCAGTTTAGGGAATATGCTTGCAAAATCCATCCTTCAAGAGATCAGGGATACCGGGGAAGAGGGGCGCTTTTTGTGGGAAGATGAGCGCTTTGAAGAGTTATATCAAAAGTATGTTACAGAATAGCAGTCTTGTCATGAGAGTATTCTTGCAAAGCGTTACAGCACGGTGCAGAACGATTTGGAGAACATCACAATCCAAAGTTTTCCTGATAATGGATCACAAATCTTTGTCTTGAAGTTGTCAGCAGTATAAATTTGGTTTTCTTTCATCAAAAATTTATAAGTTATACATAAGTAAAAAGATAAGATACAGTATACTGGGATTAGATTGATATCAGGCATTTTCTAATAAAATACAGCAAAGGTAGGAGCAATATGGAGTATATTCTGCAAACTGACAATCTATCAAAGGTGTACGGGACAAAGACGGTTTTAAACCATGTAAGCATCCATGTGCCGAAAGGTTCTATCTATGGATTGGTGGGGAAAAACGGAGCCGGAAAAACCACGTTGATGCGTATCATTTGCGGCTTGACGCAGCAAAGCTCGGGAAACTACACGTTGTTAGGAAAGTCAAATGACATCACAGTGCGCAATAATATGGGGATGCTTATTGAAAAACCGGGAATCTATGAACACATGACAGCAATGGAAAATCTCCGCTATTTTTCACTCCTGTTTGGAATACCATTTCACGATCATCAGAAAATATTAAAGATGGTCGGGTTGCAGAATGCCGGAAAAAAGAAGGCACGCCAGTTTTCGCTTGGAATGAAGCAAAGACTGGGGATTGCAATTTCTTTGTTGGGCAACCCGGACTTTTTGATTCTGGACGAGCCAATCAATGGTCTTGATCCGGAAGGTGTATACGAAATGCGAAAAATGCTAGAGAGCTTAAACCAACAATATGGCACAACAATTATGATTGCCAGTCATATTCTGAGCGAGCTGTATAAACTGGCAACAGATTACGCTATCATTGATGGTGGTTGCCTGATTGATGAATTCAGAAAGGAAACGTTGGAAAATGCGTGCAGCAGCAGTGTTCAGGTTTCAGTTGAGGAAAAATGGATGCAAAAAGCCAAAGATTTGATTGCGTCCCGCTATCCAGATGTCCGCTGTGAAGTATTTGGAAGTCATAGCCTGCGTCTGCACGAAAAGATTGACCTTGCAGATCTCAATCAGTTTCTGGTGGAAAATGGGGTTCGTGTGTGCGGTCTGGGTGCCAACGATGAAAATATCGAAAAATTCTTTGTAGAAAAACTTTCGGGAGGGCAAACAGTATGAAAAATCTGATTCGTGGACATATCTACCAGCTGAAAAAAGATCACCTTTTCCTGGGATGCCTTGTCTTTGCGTTGGTATTTTTGGGAATATCCATCCGATTTGCCTCCCTTGGGTCAGGAACAGTGACTGGCACAGGGTTAGAAAATATGTTCCGTACCTTTTTGAACGGGAATGTGGTTCTTTATGCGTTCATGCTGTTGACTGCAAATATGATTGCAGAATCTTACCGCTCCGGAGCGATAAAAAATATCGTGGGCAGAGGAATCAATAAAAAGAATTATTATTTTTCTATCATTGTTACCACATCTGTGGTATATTTGCTGGTAATGCTTGCTTGCGGCATCATTATGGGCAGCATTGCTTTTGTGAAATCTGGCATGGGAAGCCTTTCCTACCCGGGATACTATGCTTTCTCCGTTGTTGTGCGCGCTTTCTTTACACTGACATATATCAGCTTTGCGGCAACGATGACAATTCTTACAATGAATGCTATTTCAGGATTCATCATGAGTCTGCTTCTTCCTTATGTTCCGAAGGTATTGGAGTCACTTTTTGGATTTTTGAGAATCCGTCTTAGCTTTGACTTTATGAATATTTCCAGCAATATGCCGTCTGTTTATGAGGCATCCAATGATTTGTCTCCTTTCTTCCCCTGTGTTGCTGTTCTGGCAGGATATTTTGTCTTTTCAGTTTTGCTCGGAATCTACTGGTTACAACATCAAGATATTAAATAGTAGTCTTGTCATAAAATTATTTGCAATAGGAGTTCTTTTTACAGCCTGATCCTGCGGGATTGGGCTGTTTTTATCATAAGGATTTACATAGAGTAGTATAATAAATTATTATGGATAAATCGGGATGCAAATACTATCTTTATGATTAAAAACAGAGTATAATAAAGTTGTATGTGTAAAGGGGATCACAGAAAACAGATCCGGGGAATCAAAACTTGAACAGAAAAGAAAGAGAGGCATCCCATGAAAGTACTGATTATCGGGGGCGTTGCTGCTGGAACCAAAGCAGCAGCCAAATTAAAACGCATGAATCCGGCAGCGGATGTTACCATCCTCACCAAGGGAAAAGACATTTCCTATGCTGGCTGTGGTCTGCCATATTATGTTGGTGGACTGATTCCAGAAAAAGAACAGCTGATTGTCAATACACCGGCTAAATTTACCGAGCTGACCGGTGCAAAGGTTCTGGTAGAAAGAGAAGTTACCTCTCTGGATGCATCCGCAAAACAGCTGGCTGCAAAAAATCTGCGTACCGGCATGGAAGAAACCTATTCTTATGATGAATGTGTCATCGCATGCGGTGCTTCTTCGATCGTTCCTCCGCTTCAGGGCGTATCTCTGCCGGGCGTATTCACCATGCGCACCCCGGATGATGCAATCGAGCTCAGAGACTATGTTGAGCGTACCGGAGCAAAACGTGCAGTAGTAGCTGGTGGCGGCTTTATCGGTCTGGAAGCAGCAGAAAATCTGGCTGCAAAAGGTTTGACTGTTACTGTAATTGATATGGCAGATCAGATTATGCCTGGATTTGATAAAGAGATGGCAGATTACGCAAAACGTCATCTGGAGAAAAAAGGGATCAAAGTTCTGCTTAACACCCGTCTGGAAGCTGTTCTCGGTGATTCCAAGGCAGCAGGCGTAAAAATTCCGGATGGAGAACTTAAAGCTGACGTTGTTGTGATGTCTCTGGGTATCCGTCCAAATACTGCATTCTTAAAAGATACTGGTCTGGAAATGATGCCAAACGGAACCATTCTGGTAGACAGCCAGATGAAAACCAATCTGCCAAACGTATATGCAGCAGGTGACTGTGTCTGCGTAACCAACCGTCTGACCGGCGAGCGTGCATGGTCTCCAATGGGTTCCTCCGCAAATATGGAAGGTAGAACTCTGGCAGAGGCAATGTGTGGAGAAGACAGCAGCTATCCGGGTGTTCTGGGTACAGCAGTTGTAAAACTGCCAGAACTTAACGGCGGCCGCACCGGTCTGAGCGAAGAAGCTGCAAAACAGGCAGGCTTCGATGTGATCTCGGTTGTGATTGCAACAGATGACAAAGCACACTATTACCCAGGTGCAGGCATGTTTATCATCAAGCTGATTGCAGATAAGAACAGCCGCAAACTTCTGGGTGTTCAGGTACTGGGCTCCGGTGCTGTCGACAAGGTTACCGATGTCGGTGTTGTTGCTCTGACTATGGGTGCAACCATCGACCAGCTGCAGAACATGGATATGGCTTATGCACCTCCATTCTCTACTGCTATCCATCCATTTGTAACTGCAATCAACGTGCTGAAGAATAAACTGGAAGGCAAGATGGACAGCATGACACCGGCAGAATTCATGCAGGGCAAGGCAGAGGGCTACCGTATTGTAGACGCTGCTCTGATGCCAAGCATTTCCGGTGCACCATATGTTGATCTTAACACCGTTACCGGCGAAGTAAAAGGACTGGGCAAAGAGGAAAAACTGCTGCTGATCTGCAACAAGGGTAAACGTGCATACCTCCTGCAGAACCGTCTGCGCTTCTTTGGCTATACCAATACAAAGGTTCTCGAAGGCGGCCTGGCAGTCAATATTATGCCAAAACAGAGCGGACAGGTTACCGTAAGTGCAGAGGACATCAAGAGAGTAAAAGCATGGGGCTTTCTGCACAATAAGGGAACTGACAACTTCAATGCCCGCATCATCACCCGCAATGGTAAGATCACTGCAGAAGAAAGCCAGTGCATCACCGAAGCTGCACAGCGCTTTGGTAATGGCGAAATTGCAATGACCTCCCGTCTGACCATCGAAATTCAGGGTGTACCTTACGACAAGATCGACGATCTGCGTGCGTTTGTAGAAGAGTACGGCCTGGAGACCGGCGGTACCGGCTCCAAAGTTCGTCCGGTTGTTTCCTGTAAGGGTACCACCTGTCAGTATGGTCTGGCAGACACCTTTGATCTGTCCAACAAGATTCACGACAGATTCTTCAAAGGCTATGCAGATGTCAAACTGCCTCATAAATTCAAGATCGCAGTTGGCGGTTGTCCAAACAACTGCGTAAAACCAAACCTCAACGACCTGGGTATCGTTGGACAGAGAATCCCAGGTTTCAAAGCAGATCTGTGCCGTGGATGTAAAGTTTGTCAGGTTGAAAACGCATGTCCTGTAAAAGCTGCAAAAGTAGTGGATGGTGTTCTGACCATCAATAAGGATGTCTGCAACAACTGCGGACGCTGCATCAATACCTGCCCATTCAAGGCAATGCCGGATGGACAGTATGGCTATCGCGTATATATCGGCGGACGTTGGGGCAAGAAATATGCACACGGCAGACCGCTGGACCCTGTATTTACTTCGGAAGAAGAAGTAATGCAGATCATCGAAAAAGCAATCCTGCTGTTCAGAGAACAGGGTGAAACCGGAGAACGTTTCTCCGATACCATCGAGCGTCTGGGCTTTGAAAATGTTCAGGCACAGCTTCTGGGCAACGAACTGCTGGAAAGAAAAGATCAGATTATCGGAGCAAAACTCCATCTGGTCGGCGGAGCTACCTGCTAATAATCTTTATAAAAATAAAAAAGATGGCTGGATCGTCCAGCCATCTTTTTTTGTGCTTCTCAAAAGAGTGGATCAGATGGAATATCCGGGTTTTCTGTCAGATGATGTCGAAATGTACAATAACAAAATCTTGTGCATAAGACAGGATAAGACACAATTTCTTGTGGTTTTTCCTAAGCAACGGTTGCAAAACGAAAGAAGAACGTTTATAATAGTACAGGAAACAGATAGAGTTCATTCCAAAGGGGATTGAAAGATGAGTCGATTTGAAATTGTGACAGGAGATATTACGACTGTTGCTACCGAAGCAATCGTCAATGCGGCAAACAATACTCTGCTGGGAGGCGGGGGTGTTGATGGTGCTATTCATCGTGCAGCAGGTCCACAGCTTTTGGAGGAGTGCCGCAAGCTGAATGGCTGCCCGACCGGAGAAGCAAAGATAACCGGTGGATATCAGCTGCCGGCAAAATATGTGATTCATACGGTCGGTCCAATCTGGCAGGGCGGCCAGGCAAACGAGGAAGAGCTGCTGCGAAGCTGTTACCGCAACTGTTTAAATCTTGCGGCAGAACATAACATAAAAACGATAGCATTTCCGTCGATCAGCACGGGCGCTTATCATTTTCCAGTCAATAGAGCGGCCGAAATTGCAGTATCGGAGATCATGGAGTTTTTAAAGAAGAACGATACCATCGAGAAGGTGCTGTTTGTCTGCCATGATGAACGCACAGAAATTGTTTACCACATTGCGCAGGATCAATATCAGACAAAACGATAGAAAAAAGAGCAGGAGAAATACCTGCTCTTTTTTTATGAAGTAAGAGCAAAAGGAAGAGAAAACGAGCAATCGGAAGAAATCGGGAGCGAGCGGAATAGACTATAGATAGAAAATCGAACGCCTTTGTCAAAAAAAGACTTTTTTGACAAAGGGCGGATATTGTTTCGCAAAGCAGTTTGTGATATGATAAATCCATAGAGAACGACACAAAATTTATTACTGGAAGCTTTCAAAATTTGTTGTTCCTATCAGAAAAGGAGTTGAAAAGAATGAGTAGTTTTATGCTATCTGCTGCACCGATTCTATGGCTAATCCTCGTGATTTTGCTGATTGTGCTGGAAGTTGCCACCTATCAGCTGGTGGCGATATGGTTTGCATTAGGAGCTGCCGCAGCGCTGATTGTTTCTCTGTTTGAACTTTCGGGCACTGTACAGATTGTGGTGTTTATTGCAGTTTCAGCTCTCAGTCTTATGGCAAGCCGTCCTCTTGTAAAAAAATTGCAGTCTGCGCCGAAACAGAAGACCAATGCAGACCGTATTGTGGGTCAGACCGCAAAGGTGATCCATCCAATCACACCTGATCAGAAGGGCAGGGTAATGGTGGATAATCTTGACTGGGCTGCCGCAGCACAAAACAGGGGAGAGAGTTTTGAAGTTGGAGAAGAAGTCTCCATTGTCCGCATCGAAGGTGTTACTGTTTATGTTCAAAAGCTGTAACAAAACAAAATTATAAAATGATATTTTGAAAGGTGGAAATTTTATGACAGCAATCATTATTATCGCTATTTTGATCATCGCTATCTTGGTTTTGCTTGTTTCCTGTATCAAAATTGTTCCTCAGTCGATGGTATTCGTTGTAGAACGTCTGGGTTCCTATTATCAGACATGGGAAAACGGTCTGCATTTCAAGGTTCCGTTTTTAGACCATATCGCAAAAAAAGTTTCCTTAAAAGAGCAGGTTGTTGATTTTAAACCACAGCCGGTTATTACCAGAGATAACGTAACCATGCAGATCGATAGCGTTGTATTCTATCAGATTACCGATGCAAAACTGTTCACCTATGGTGTAGAACGTCCGATTTCCGCAATCGAGAATCTGACCGCAACCACCCTGCGTAACATCATCGGTGAACTGGAACTGGACCACACCTTGACCTCTCGTGATGTGATCAACACCAAGATTACCACAACACTGGATACTGCTACCGATAAATGGGGCATCAAGGTAAACCGTGTTGAGCTGAAAAACATCCTGCCTCCTGCAGAAATTCAGGATGCAATGGAAAAACAGATGAAGGCAGAACGTCAGCGCCGTGAATCTATCCTTCGTGCAGAAGGTCAGAAACGCAGTCAGGTTCTGATTGCAGAAGGTGAAAAAGAAGCAGCAATCCTGAAAGCCGAGGCAGAAAAACAGTCTGCAATCCTCAAAGCAGACGCAGTGCGTGAAGCAAAAATCCGTGAAGCAGACGGTGAAGCTACCGCTATTCTCAAGGTTCAGCAGGCTTATGCAGACAGCTTGAAGATGTTAAACGAAGCAGCACCGACCGACAAGGTGCTCACCCTCAAGAGCTTTGAAGCCCTTGCAAAAGTTGCAGATGGTCAGTCCACCAAACTGATTATCCCAAGCGATATGCAGTCTCTCGCAGGTCTTGCAGCATCGGTAAAAGAGATTGTTACAGACAAAAAGACAGAAGAAACCAAATAGTTCTTATCTTAAAAATAAGTGCCTGTTTTCAGGCACTTATTTTTTTAACAAAACGAAAGAAAAACAAAAGAAAATTGCAGAGAGTTTTTTGTACGAAGAAAAGGGAAGGCAGCAAACACAGCAGAAGAGAAAAATATTTTGTCAGAACATGGATAATATGAACAAATATCCACGGAAAACAAATGAAAAATTAAAATACCTGTACGATTTTTACAAGTGCTGTTGCAGGACACTTGCATTTTAGACGGGATTCAGATAAAATAAGAATATCAAATTGATGTAAAATCCAACACCCCTGTAAGGACAGAATGGAGGAAGGAACTGTGAAAAACGACACTATTTTTCGTTGGCAGCATTGCAACTGGAATAAGTGTAGCCAGCAGTGCACTTCTGAGCTGCGACAGGGGATCGTGTGCGCTTTTTGCACAACAGGTGCAGGATTTTTACAGACAACAAGACTAAAATACAGGTAAAGTGTATGCTGTGGCAGGAATTGTCGCAGCATTTTTTAATTGGAGCTGTTTTGTGTACAAAATTCTCCAATTGGAACAGGAGGAAAAGAAAATGGCAAACGATACTGCAAAAAAAGTTGCGGTTATCATGGGAAGCGACAGCGACCTTCCAACCGTAAAACCAGCAATCGATAAGCTCAAATCTTTTGGTGTAGAGGTAGAAGCTCATGTTATGAGCGCACACCGCACCCCTGCACAGGCAAGTGAATTTGCAGCAAATGCAAAGGCAAATGGCTTTGGTGTTATTATTGCAGCAGCAGGAAAGGCAGCTCATCTGGGAGGCGTGCTCGCAGCACACACCACTCTGCCAGTAATCGGTATTCCGATTAAGTCCTCCACTCTGGATGGACTGGATGCTCTGCTTGCAACAGTACAGATGCCATCCGGTATCCCGGTTGCTACCGTTGCAATCAACGGTGCAGAAAATGCAGCGATTCTGGCAGTTCAGATGCTGGCACTGAGCGATGAGCGTCTGGCACAGGAACTGGTTTCCATGAAAGAAAAAATGGAAAAATCCGTTATGGAAAAAGATAAGAAACTGCAGGAAGAACTGGGCTGCTAACAAAGTCTCAAATTTAATTTGAATAGAGAAGCCGGACAAACAACATAACGGCAAGAGAAGCTATGGAGGTAATTACAATGAAAAAGTGTGAAATGCTCTACGAAGGAAAAGCAAAGAAAGTTTATACCACAGAAGATCCAGAGCTGTACATCGTTGATTACAAAGATGATGCAACTGCTTTTAACGGACTGAAAAAAGGTACCATCCTTGGTAAGGGCGCAATCAACAACCGCGTTACCAACCATCTGATGAAAATGCTGGAAAGCAAAGGCATCCCAACTCACTTTGTAGAACAGCTGTCCGACCGTGAAACTGTTGTTAAAAAAGTAAAAATTGTTCCACTGGAAGTTATCATCCGTAACATCGCAGCAGGCTCCATGTCCAAACGTCTGGGTATCGAAGAAGGAAAAGTACTGCCTGTAACCGTTCTGGAATACAGCTACAAAAACGACGATCTGGGCGACCCACTGATCAACGATTACCATGCACTGGCAATGGAACTGTGCACCAGAGAAGAACTGGATCAGATCGCAAATTATGCACTCAAGATCAACGAGATCCTCAAAGAGTACTTCAAAGAAGTTAACGTTGATCTGGTAGACTTCAAACTTGAGTTTGGTAAACTGTCTGACGGCACCATCGTTCTGGCTGACGAAATCTCTCCAGATACCTGCCGCTTCTGGGATGCAACCACCCATGAAAAACTGGACAAAGACCGTTTCAGAAGAGACATGGACAACGTTGATGCTGGATACCATGAAATTCTCAAGAGACTTCTTGGCGAATAATTAAGGTTAACAGAGTTTGTTTTAAACCGGCTTCAAAAAAAGTTTGAAGCCGGATGTGTAATAAAAACAGAGAGGTCAAAACTGTTTTTAACTTAGAAAAACAGAATTGATTTGTATGAATTGGAAAGGGGACTTTTTGATGTTTGATCAGATTCATGAAGAGTGTGGCGTTTTTGGTGTATACTCTCCGGAAAGCACAACCAGTGTTGTCGGAGACACCTATATGGCACTTTATGCTCTTCAGCACAGAGGTCAGCAGAGCTGTGGTATTGCTGTCAACGATGATGGTATCATCAGATCTTACCGTGATCTGGGTCTTGTACCGGATACCTTTAATCAGCGTGTGCTGAGCGATCTGGGCAGCGGCAGAATGGCAGTAGGTCATGTCCTGTACGGCGCAAGCAATCCGGAGCGTGCAGATGCACAGCCACTGGTTGTTCGCCATATCAAAGGAAGCATGGCACTGGCTTTTAATGGTGCTCTGGTAAATGCGCTGGAACTGAAAGAAGAGCTGGAGCTCAAAGGCGCAATCTTCCATTCCAATTCGGATGCAGAGATTATTTCCCATGTTATCATCAATGAGCGTCTGCACACAAATTCCATTGAGGAAGCAATCGAAAAAGCAATGGACAAGCTCAAAGGAGCTTATTCGATGGTTGTTATGTCCCCACAAAAACTGATGGCAGTCAGAGACCCACAGGGTATCAGACCGCTTGCAATGGGTAAAATGGGCGGCGAGATTGTTTTTGCTTCGGAAAGCTGTGCATTCGACAGCATCGGTGCAAAGTTTGTACGAGATGTTCGTCCGGGCGAAATCATTGTTGTTGACAGAAGCGGTGTTCGTAGCCTCGAAAGCCATTGTGGACAGAAGAGCGGCCTGTGTGTATTTGAATATGTATACACTGCTCGTCCGGATTCGGTGATCGAAGGCGAAAGCGTTCATATGGCAAGAAAACGTGCAGGTGCATTCCTTGCACAGGAACATCCGGTAGAGGCAGATATCGTTATCGGTTCTCCGGACTCCGGTCTGGATGCAGCACTCGGCTATGCGGAAGAGTCCGGTATTCCATACGGAATCGGCTTTATCAAGAACCGTTATATTGGCCGTACCTTCATCCTGCCGACTCAAAAGGAAAGAGAACGTGCAGTTCACATCAAACTTAATGTTCTCGAAGCAGCAGTAAAAGGCAAACGTGTTGTTCTGGTCGATGACTCTATCGTAAGAGGTACCACCAGCATCCAGATTACCAAGATGCTGCGCGATGCCGGAGCAACAGAAGTACATCTCCGTATTTCTTCCCCTCCGTTCATCAACCCATGCTACTTCGGTACTGACATCGACAGCAAAGATAAACTGATTGCCTGCCGTATGTCTATGGAAGAAATCCGTCGTACACTCGACGTAGATACTCTGGGTTACCTGAGCATTGAACACTGCGCACAGATTGCACGCACCACAACAGGATGTGAGTTCTGTATGGGCTGCTTCACCGGAAAATATCCAATTGATGTTCCGGAAGAAAAACCATGTGACAAATTTTCTCAGAAGCTCTGCAACAAATAAAAGCAGAGTGGATTAACAGGAAAGGATTTAGACGATATGAGCGAGAGTTTCAGCGAAAGCTATAAGGCAGCCGGCGTAGACGTAACAGCCGGATACAAAGCAGTTGAATTGATGAAGGCACACGTTGCCAGAACGATGACAGCAGGCATGATGACCGGAATCGGTGGATTCGGCGGCGCCTTTGAGCTGGATCTGACCGGTATCACCAAACCGGTTCTGGTTTCCGGTACAGACGGTGTTGGCACAAAACTGAAGCTGGCATTTATGCTCGACAAGCATGATACCGTTGGTATCGACTGTGTAGCAATGTGTGTAAACGACATCATCTGCTGCGGAGCAAAACCACTTATCTTCCTTGATTATATCGCACTGGGCAAAAACATCCCGGAAAAGGTTGCAGACATCGTAAAAGGTGTTGCAGACGGCTGTGTTGAAACCGGATGTGCTCTGGTTGGTGGCGAAACCGCAGAAATGCCAGGTTTTTACCCAGTTGACGAATATGACGTTGCTGGATTCAGCGTTGGTGTAGTGGACAAGGACAAGATGATTGATCCGGAAAATGTTGAGGTTGGCGATGTTCTGATCGCGCTTCCATCCTCCGGTGTACATTCCAACGGTTTCTCTCTGGTAAGAAAGGTATTTGATCTGGAGAACACACCAAGAAACATCTTCAAAGAGTTTAATGGTTCCACTCTGGGTGAAACCCTGCTTACCCCAACCAAGCTGTATGTAAAACCAATGCTCAAGCTCATCGATGAAGTTAAGGTAAAATCCATCGTCCATGTAACCGGCGGCGGATTCTATGAAAACATTCCGCGAGCACTCAACAGCAGAACAAAAGCAGTGATCGACCGCAGCAAAGTTCGTGTACTGCCAATCTTTGAGGAAATCCAGAGAGTCGGCGAAATTCCGGAACGTGATATGTTCAACACCTTCAATATGGGTGTCGGCATGATCGCAATCGTTTCCAAAGAAGAAGCTGACAAAGCACTGGAAGTTCTCAAGGCAGCAGGAGAAGATGCCTACATCATCGGCGAAGTTCAGGCAGGAGAGAAAAACATCGAAATCCTTTAATCTGACTTGATTGGATCAAAAAGCAGACGCGTCATAAATTATGTGCTGCGTCTGCTTTTCATTTTAAAACAAAAGGGGCAGCTTTTATGGTTAAAATAGCAGTGTTGGTTTCCGGCGGCGGAACAAACCTTCAGGCACTGATTGACCGTCAGCAGGCAGGAGAGCTTGGATGTGGACAGATCAGCCTGGTCATCAGTTCCCGGGCAGGCGTCTATGCCTTGGAACGGGCAGAAAAAGCCGGTATCGAGTCGATGGTGATCAGCCGAAAAGAGTGCGGCAGTGCAGAAAACTTTGATAAAAAGCTTGTTTCTGAACTGAAAAGCCACGGCATTGAGCTGGTGGTGCTGGCAGGATTTTTAAGCATTCTGGGTAAAGAAGTGATCGACGCTTATCCAAACCGCATCATCAACATTCATCCATCTCTGATTCCATCCTTCTGCGGAAACGGTTTTTATGGACTCAAGGTACATGAAGCTGCGCTGGAGTATGGTGTCAAGGTAACTGGTGCAACGGTACATTTTGTCAATGAAGTGACCGACGGCGGCAGCATCATTCTGCAAAAAGCAGTTTATATCGAACCGGACGATACACCGGAAACCTTGCAGAGAAGGGTTATGGAGCAGGCAGAGTGGGAGCTTTTACCAAAAGCGACTGCAATGCTCTGTGAAGAAATTCAGAAGGAAAAAGACAACAAATAAACAATTTTGGGTGGAGGAATCTCTTATGAAATACGTAAATCTGGCAGAAGAACTGCGCGGCAACACCTATCCTGGCAGAGGAATCGTTCTGGGCAGAAGCGAGGATGGCAAAAAAGCAGTTATTGCTTATTTCATCATGGGCAGAAGTGAAAACAGCCGCAACCGTGTTTTTGTAGAACAGGAAGGCGGTATCCGCACTGAGGCATTTGATCCGGCAAAACTGGAAGACCCATCCCTCATCATTTATGCTCCAGTCAGAGTTCTCGGCAAACAGACTGTTGTAACAAACGGTGACCAGACTGATACCATCTATGATTTCCTCAAAGAGGGCAAATCTTTCGAAGAAGCACTGCGCACCAGAACCTTTGAACCGGATGCACCAAACTTTACTCCTCGTATCTCCGGTCTGGTAGAAGGCTTTGATTACAAACTCTCGATTCTCAAGAGCAACAACAATGATTCTTCCAGCACACGCAGATACTTCTTTGAATACACCGATCCAAAAGCAGGAGAAGGTCACTTTATCCATACATACAAATGTGATGGTAGCCCGATCCCATCCTACGAAGGAGAGCCAACTCCAGTTGTAATCTCCGGCGATATCGATGCTTTCACCAATGAAATCTGGGAGAACCTCAATGCAGACAACAAGGTTTCTCTCTTTACCCGCTTTATCGATGTTGAAAGCGGCGAAATCGAAACCAGAATCATCAACAAGAACAAATAGTCGATCGGAAAACAGAACTTGTTTTAAGGAAAGGATGGATTTTTTATGGCAAACGAACTGGCTTTAAAATATGGATGTAACCCAAATCAGAAACCATCAAGAATCTTTATGAAAGATGGAAGCGAACTTCCAATCAAGGTTCTCAACGGTAAACCAGGCTATATTAACTTTCTGGACGCATTCAACAGCTGGCAGCTGGTAAAAGAACTCAAAGAAGCAACCGGACTTCCGGCAGCAGCTTCCTTCAAACACGTTTCTCCAGCAGGCGCAGCAGTTGGTCTGCCGCTTGATGACACCATGAAGAAAATCTACTTTGTAGACGATCTGGGTGAGCTTTCTCCAATTGCAAGCGCTTATGCAAGAGCAAGAGGCGCAGACAGAATGTCCTCCTACGGTGACTTTATCGCACTGTCCGATGTTTGTGATGAATGCACCGCAAGAATCATCAAACGCGAAGTTTCCGACGGCGTTATCGCTCCGGGTTATACAGAAGAAGCTCTGGCAATCCTCAAGGAGAAACGCAAAGGCAGCTACAATGTAATCGAGATCGATCCTTCCTATGTTCCACAGGAAATCGAACACAAAGATGTATTCGGTGTTACCTTTGAACAGGGAAGAAACAACCTGAAAATCGACAAAGAGCTGTTCAACAATATCGTTTCCCAGAACAAAGAACTGCCAGAAAACGCAAAGATCGACCTGCTCATTTCCCTGATTGCTCTCAAATATACCCAGTCCAACTCGGTATGCTATGTTAAGGACGGTCAGGCAATCGGTATCGGTGCTGGTCAGCAGTCCAGAATCCACTGCACCAGACTGGCTGGCAACAAGGCTGATATCTGGTACCTGCGTCAGCATGAAAAGGTAATGAACCTGCCATTCAAGAAGGATATCCGCAGAGCTGACCGTGACAACACCATCGACGTTTATATCTCCGATGATTATATGGACGTTCTGGCTGATGGTATCTGGGAAAACTTCTTCACCGAAAAACCGGAACCTCTGACCAGAGAAGAAAAACGTGCATGGCTGGATACTCTGACCGGTGTTTCTCTGGGTTCGGATGCGTTCTTCCCATTCGGCGACAATATCGAAAGAGCACACCGTACCGGTGTACAGTACATTGCAGAACCAGGCGGCTCGATCCGTGACGACAACGTTATCGAAACCTGCGATAAATACAACATGGTTCTGGCATTCACCGGCATCCGTCTGTTCCATCATTAATCGAAACCAATCAAGGGGGAAGGAAGATTTCCTTCCCCTCTTTTGAAACTATCTGACAGGGAAGGAAGATTGCTATGAAAATTCTGGTAGTAGGCTCCGGCGGCAGAGAACACGCAATTATCCGCAAATTAAAACAAAGCCCAAAAGCAGAAAAAATCTATTGCTGTCCAGGTAACGGCGGTATCAGCGCTGATGCACAGTGTGTGGACATCAAAGCGATGGACATTGAGGGAGTTGTAAACTTCTCCAAAGAAAATGCGATCGATCTGGTTGTTGTTGCACCGGATGACCCGCTTGCAGCAGGTATGGTTGATGCGCTCAACAAAGAAGGCATTATGACCTTTGGCCCAACAAAAGATGCTGCACAGATCGAGGCAAGCAAGGTTTTCTCTAAAAACCTGATGAAGGAATTTAATATCCCAACCGCTTCTTATGAAGTATTCGATGACCCGGCAAAGGCACTTTCCTATATTGAGGAAAAGAATGAGTACCCAGTAGTTATCAAAGCAGACGGTCTGGCACTGGGCAAGGGCGTTATTATCGCTGCAAACCATGAGGAAGCAAAAGAAGGTCTGCACGAGATCATGGAAGAAAAGGTATTCGGTACCAGCGGCAACCATGTTGTTGTGGAAGAATTCCTGACCGGACCGGAAGTTTCCGTTCTGGCATTTGTGGATGGAAAAACTGTTGTTCCGATGGTTTCTTCGATGGACCACAAACGCGCTCTGGATGGCGACAAGGGCCTTAACACTGGCGGTATGGGTACAGTTGCACCAAACCCATTCTATACCAAAGAAGTTGCACAGGAATGTATGGACAAGATCTTCAAACCAACCGTTGCAGCAATGCAGAAACTGGGAAGACCATTTAAAGGTTGTCTGTACTTTGGTCTGATGCTGACACCAAAAGGTCCATATGTCATTGAATACAACAGCCGCTTTGGCGATCCGGAAACTCAGGTTGTTTTGGAACTGCTGGACAGCGATCTGGTTGAAATCATGGAAGCAGTATATAACGGAACACTGACCGAAGATATGGTTCATTTCTCGGATGAGAAGGCTGCCTGCGTCATCATTGCAAGCGGCGGTTATCCAAAATCTTACCGCAAAGGTCTGCCAATCAGTGGACTGGATGCACAGGGTCAGAGAGATGGCGTGAGCATCTATCATTCCGGTACCAAGCTCAGTGATGGTGTTTACTACAATAACGGCGGACGCGTATTGGGTGTTACCGCAAGAGCAGACAGCCTTCAGGCTGCGCTCGACAAAGCATATGAAAATGTAGATGCAATTTCCTTTGAGGATTGCTTCAGCCGCCGTGATATCGGCAAACGTGCTTTGTCTGCATTAAAATAAGAAAAAAGGCTGCCAGTTAATGGCAGCCTTTTTTAATAGATTCAATTTCTTTGTCAATTTCTGCAAACACTCTACTCAGTTCAGAGGAAATTCTTTCTTTGGAAATAGTGTTGTATTTGGGACACCAAAAATTATAAAGATGTTTTACTTCTTCTGTTATCTTTAAATCAGAAGAACAGGAAGTCAGGCATGAAAATGCAAATTTGTTTGCATCAGCTTCATACGGCAAAGAAAGATATAAGTCAGTAAAATATGCTTCTTCTCCAGATAGTTTTACATGATACCAGTTGTTATCCACCAGCTTAAAGCAGTTCCCATCGTACTGAATAATATAAGGGAGACTTTTGATGAGTTCAGGTGAAAACAGATCACTTCGCTCATATTGAAGCACATGACGAAATTCATGAAAAAAGTAATACAGAGCTTCTGTGGAAGAAGGTTCTTCCAGGAACTTTTTATTGAGGAACAGACAACTGATTGTGTGGTCGTAAAGTCCACAGGCAGTTTCATATCCAGATGGCATATCAAAAGAGATTTCTGTAGAAAGCTGATATAATTTCTTTAAATCAGATAGCAAGGAAAGAATAATTTGAATACGCTCATCTGCAGAGTATTTACTCCAAGTATCTAAAGAAATGTGATGGGATACAATAGATAAGATTTTAGTGTCCGATAATTTCACTATTTAATCTCCTCTGCTTTCAAATATTTGCTCGGCTTGTCGGTATACAGAATTGCCAGACGATGCAGAGCACGGGTACAGGAAACATACAGGAGCTGACGGTCAAAATCGTTGCGATAGTTTTTATCATCAACATCACAAAGGATGGCAGCGTCGAATTCCAGTCCTTTTGCCATGTATACCGGCATCAGCATAACACCGGAAAAGATCTCTTTTTGATTAATATCCATCAGATGAACCGGAATCTGGTCTTTGAGCAGAGCATGCAGCTGATTTGCCTGTTTCTGGCTCTTGCAGATAATACCGATGGAAGCAAATCCTTCTCCGAGGTATTCTCCAGTCAGCTCGATGATGCGCTGTGCCATTTTGTTTCGGTCGTCACATTGTTCGAGAAGCGGCGGCTGTTCGTGGCGGTCGAAGCTTTCCATATCGGTACAATCATGCAGGAATCGACGGGAAAATTCGTTGATTTCATAAGAACAGCGAAATCCCTTGTTTAAGGTAATCAGGCAGGAAGTCTTCTTGTCCAGAATCTTTGCGGTGTCTCGATAGAACTGAGGACCTTCCAGTTTTTCAATGGTCTGATTGTAGTCGCCCATGATGGTGTAGCGGGCAGAAGGGAACAGTTTTTTGAGGATGTGAAAATGCATCGGATAGTAGTCCTGTGCCTCGTCCACAACGACCTGTCGGATATCCGAATAAAGATCGGTGCCAAACAAACCAAGGTGCAAATAAAACAGCGGCATTGCATCCTGATAGGAAAGGTAAGGGGAAGGATCAGTGATACGCTGTTGTGCAAGGGAGAGGATGTCATCCATTTGCTCTGGAAGAGAAAATCCTTTTGCCATGCGAAAGAAAAGGTCACGGTCGCAAAGGAGCTTTTGAAACAGCTCCATACTGTCGAGAGTGGTGAATTTTTTGATTTGATGCTTGATACGGGTACATTCTTTGATGGAGAGCAAACGACCAAACTGCTTTTTATCGTAAAGGTGCTGGATAAAGGTTCCAGAAAAATTCTGCAATTTTTTAAGGCGCTCTTCCCGGCGGACTTTGTGAATCTGGGTCCAGAGACGTTTCTCCAGCAGCTTCAGTGCGCCGTCCAGCGGTGCGCGGCGGCAGGCTTTCTGTACAAAAGCACTCATCTCTTCACGCGTTTCCAGCAGCTTTCCATTGTAGTACAGGTCCGTATATGGAATCATGCGGCGGATATAGTAGGAGATATATCGCTCAAGAATCTGCGCAAAAGTTTCGGAGGAGAAAAATTCTACCGATTCATGCAACAGTTCTCTCTCTTTTTTGGTGTTGGCACAAACCATTTGTTCCAGCAGCTGGCTGCGCGGAATCAGGCGGAAGTCGGTGCTGCACGCTTTGGAGAATAGTGCCTCAAAGGTAAGGCTTGCGATGTTTTCTTCGCCCAGCTCCGGCAGGACGTTGGAAATGTAACTTCCAAACAGATTATTCGGAGAGATGATGACGATGTTGTTAGCATACAACTTTTGTGTGACACCTTCGTAAAGGAGAAAGGAAACACGGTGCAGAGCAACCGAAGTTTTGCCGCTGCCAGCAACACCCTGAACAAATACCAGCTCATTTAAGGTGTCGCGGATGATCATATCCTGCTGGCGCTGAATGGTTTCTACGATGGACTTCATCTGTGGGGAAGCATTGTGAGAGAGTGCTTCACGCAGCATATTGTCCATGATGTTGACGTCAGAATCAAAAAAGTAATTGAGGGTGCTGTTTTTGATTTCGTACTGACGTTTGAGCGAAACTGTTCCATGGATTGTACCGGAAGGAGCCTGATATTCTACCTTTCCAGGTTCGTAACGATAAAATAAGCTCGCAATCGGAGTGCGCCAGTCATAAACATAGGTCTCATAGCTTTCCTCATCTTGAATGTTGGACAATCCAATGTAGATTTTTTCGGCAGGATAGGATTCATATCCATTTTCAGTGAAGTCAATTCGCGCAAAATAAGGACAGTCCAGTGCCTGACGGTAATGATCGATGCGCTTGTGCGCAGCATCATACCGTGCAGATTGTGCCTGAATCGATTCCAGTGCCTGATGAGCCTCCACGACATTATCAAAACCACCGCGGAAGGATACATTTTCCCACATTTCCTTGCGCGCAGAGATGATCTGATCTTTTTCATCGGAACAATCTGCTTCTTCCCGAGTCAGGTTTTCTTTTATAAAGGAGCAGGTCTTTTCCAGATACTGCTGTTCAACCAGAAATTCTTTTTCGTATTCCATAAGAGCCTCCTTGCCCTGTCAGAAGAGATTCCTTCGCCGGAAAGAGTACTTCCTGCTGGCTGAGCGGAACCTTATAAAAAGCAAATAAAAATATTTTCATACAATATCTTTTTATTATAGCACGATGATATTAAAAAAACAATTAAAGAAGCAGAAAAACGAAAAAACCGAAAGGGGAAGTCCAACGGACTTCCCCTTTCGGCTGTGTAATAAAAAATAGAGGACGACCGGCGTTACCGGTCAGAAGATTTCTAAAAAAGGTGTCAAAAACATCTTTGTTTTTGAGTAACTTTATTATAATCCCTTTCTAGTAAAAAGTCAATAAAAAATTGAGAAAAAATAAAATTAAAAATAGCCGTAATACACAAAATGAAAACTTTGGGTGAAAAGGACAGAAAAATCAGAATTTTGCTTGTGTTTTCATGGTATTTCACATATAATGATTTTATAAAGATGATGGACGGCTGTCCATCTATTTTTATTCACCTCAATTATGATGAGGGGTAAATTTGACAGGAGAGAGTAAAAAGGAGGAAGAAAAATGGCAAAAGGAAAAAAGACAACGTCGATTGATATGACCGAAGGTAATGCGTATCGACTGATTATCAGTTTTACGCTGCCGCTCCTTTTGGGAAATGTCTTTCAGCAGCTGTACAATATGGTGGACAGCATTGTTGTCGGAAATGTAATCGGAGATCAGGCACTGGCTGCGGTAGGTACGGGATTTCCTGTTATTTTCATGCTCAGCTCTTTGTTTATGGGAATTGGTACCGGTGCGACCATCATGATTGCGCAGTTTTACGGAGCAAGAGATCTGGAAAAGGTAAATCAGACGGTTAATACCATCTATACAGCGCTGATTATCGGTATTATTCCACTTTCTCTGATCGGTATCTTTTTGAGTGAGCCGCTTCTTCGCCTGATGCAGGTTCCGGATGATGGAACTCTTGCAATGGCAAAGACCTATATGATTATTATTTTTATCGGTATCATCGGCAACCTTGGATTTAACATCAACTCCGGTATTTTGCAGGGCTTGGGCGACAGCCGCACTTCGCTACTGTTTTTGATGATTGCAACGGTAATCAATATTATCCTTGACCTGGTATTTACCATTCCGATTAAACTGGGTGTAGCGGGCGTAGCACTTGCAACCATCATTGCACAGATTGCATCTTGGCTGTTTGGTGTGTTCTATATTAACCGCCGTTATGATTTTATCAAGATAAAGCCACAAAAATTCTATTTCCAGAAAAACCTGTTTGTGCAGGCAATGAAGCTGGGTATCCCATCCGGTATCCAGCAGGCACTGTTTTCTATCGGTATCATGTTCATGCAGTCTCTGGTTAACAGCTATGGTTCCAACTTTATGGCAGGATTTAACGGTGCAAACAAGATCGATACCTTCGCATTCCTGCCGGTACAGAGCTTGTCCAACGCACTGACCACCTATACTGGTCAGAATATCGGAGCGGGCAACCAGCACCGTGTTAAGGAAGGCGTTCGCGCATCCATGATTCTGTCGATCGGATGCTGTGTTGTTATAGGTGCACTGCTTTATCCAACCAGTGCATTTATGATGCAGATGTTCAGCCATAACCCGGAAGTAATCGATGCCGGTGTCGCTTATCTGCACGGTGTTTTGCCGTTTTATTCTTTGCTTGCAATCAGCTTCATGTTTAACTCTGTTTTAAGAGGTGCTGGAGATATGATGATTCCAATGATTTCCTCCTTTATCAGTTTGTGGCTGGCAAGACTGCCTGCTGCTTATCTGATTGCAGCATGGTTTGATAAGGAAGACATCTATTATTCCTATGCAGTAGGCTGGGTACTTGGTCTGTTGATTTCCGGTATCTACTATGCAAGCGGAAAATGGAAACACAAGAGTATCGTTTCGAAATTAAGGGAGGTAGAAACGGTATGATCGACTGGGAAAAGATGATTGCAAAGGCAGAGTCGGTCTGTAATCCAAGGGAATTATCTCAAAGCTCGTTTGCAGCATCGGTTGGAGCAGCGATTGTTACCGAGCAGGGAAACATCTATACCGGTGTTTGTATTGATACTCCTTGCTCAATGGGATTTTGTGCAGAGCATGCTGCAGCCGCAGCAATGATAACTGCTGGAGAAAACCGGATTTTGGGCGTGGTTGCAGTGCATAAAAAGGAAGATGGAAGCTTTGAGGTTATTCCACCTTGCGGACGATGTCGGGAATTTTTGTGCCAGCTGCACGATGACAATCATCTGGCACAGGTAAAGCTCAGCGATCGCGTTGTCACTTTGGATGACCTGCTGCCGTTTCGCTGGAAATAGATTGTTTTGACAGAAAGGAAGAAAGAGATTGGGAATCAGGGAAATCAGAAAGTCGTATAATCGTCTGGGATGGTCAATGCTTGCCTATATGGCAATCTATCAGTTTATGTCGCTACCATTTTTGCTGCTTGTAAAGCAGTTCTGGCCTGAACTACTTTCTGAAACCTGGTTTAATCTGATCCTCAATGAGGTAATCCAGTATGGCATAGCGCTTCCAGTTGCCATTTTGATTATGAATTCGGCGAAAGCACCAAAGCCACAGGAGGTAAGGCCACAAAGAAAATACAGGCTTTCAGCAGGGGAGTTTCTGCATTATCTGATTTTAAGTATCGGACTTTTGTTTTTGTTTAACATTGTAGGAACTTATCTGAACTACCTGATTTCTATTGTGAAAGGCTCTCAGGCTGGCAATATCGTGGAGCAAAGCCTGACTTCCTATTCCATTCCGCAGGCGTTCTTGCTCACGGTCATTTCTGCACCAATCGGAGAGGAGTTTTTGTTCCGTAAATGCATTTTTCGTGCAGTCGGATGCTATGGAGAAAAAGCATTTCTTTTTACCAGCGCATCCTTGTTTATGCTGATGCATGGAAATGTGATTCAGTATCCTTATGCTTTTGCAGTGGGACTTGTATTTGGTTGGGTTTATCTGCGTACAGGTTCGATCTGGTACAGTATCTTTCTGCATGCGATTGTCAACTTCGTTGGCGGTATTCTGCCGCTTTTGGGAGAAGATGTTCCGGCAATTATGGCAGGATTATCGATACTTTATCTGGTCAGCTCCGGATATGCAATCTGGATTATTTGGAGAAAGCGATATTTCCGTGTCAGAAATAAACCGGAGCTTGTGGAAGGAGCGCTGGATGCCGCTCTAATTAATCCTGGAATGATGCTGTTTACCGTAGCTTCCTTTGTGATGGCAGGATATATTATATTGTACTTATAATAAATAACAAAACACCCCGAACGGATCAAGACGTTCGGGGTGTTTTGTTTATGGATTCATTTACCGGTTTTGTTTGTGTGCTGTGTACCCCAGCACGATATTTATACAGCTCAGAAGCAGCGCGATTGTTTCTGCAAGGAGCAGGTAAGGATATACCAAAAGGGCAGATACAATCTCTAAATGCAGGGAAAGCAGCAGAGCAGCGATCCACAGCAGAGAGAGAATAAAAGCGATTTTGCTATAAATTCCGGTTTTATTCCAAAGGCGGAATAATGCAACAAAGATGACTGCAGCAATCAAAACCAGAATGATGGAAAAAATCAGCGTATTCTGTGGTGTCAGATAGTTGTGCATCCAGTAGGTTCGAGTAAATCGAAGATGATGGTTAACACCAGCTTTTTTGGTGGTAAGAGTCTGAAGAATATAGACAGCACCCAACAAAGCGATCTGTATCAGACAAAACAGCAGGTAAACGGCTTGGCATAATCTTTTTGTTTTCATCATGAGTTACTTCTGTGCCGGATCACCGGTAATATATGGATTTCCTTCATTGCTCCATGCAATCCATCCATCGCTGTACAGGGAAACATCGGTCAAGCCCATGACCTGTGCATCCCACAGAACTTCAGCAGCACGCCAGCCGCTTCCGCACATGAAGGAAAGGTGATTGTTGGTATCAATGCCGCATTCGTCCCACATAGCCAAGATTTCATCAGCGCTTCTCATGGTCTTATCCAAGTTGCGATAGTATGACATCGAGCTGGAGTTGTTTTTGCCGGCATAACCGAAGACAGCACCTTCAATACGTCCAGCAATGCTGTGATAGCTGTAACCAGTACTTTCGCCGATAAATTCTTCCCAGGTACGGTTATCGACCAGGGTGAAGTTATCCTGTGTAAGCAGCTGTTTTACTTCATCGATTGTATCGATCAAATCAGGGTTTGCAGGAGCAGAAATGCCAAAATCAGTTTCTTTTTGTGGTTCATTTGCCTGTGTCTCCAGATCATATCCTGCATAATTCCAAGTGGTAAGGCCGCCGTTCATTACGCGGACATCCTTAACACCGAGATACTGGCAGATAACAGCAAATCGGGAAGCTGCCAAAGGTTCCGGACCAGTTGCGATGACGCAGTCATTTGCAGTAATACCATTATCCAGCAACAACTGAACAAGGGTTTCATCATCTGCAAGACGCCACTCCTCAATGCCGTCTACATAAACTTTTGGAGGTTCAAAAGAGTCGGTATTGATGTGAACGGAAGTAGGAACGTGACCATCCAGATAGCCCGAAGCTTCATTGTCGCCCCAACGAACATCTACAACGACAATTCGCTCGGCATCGGTGAAGCCTTCTGGAACATTGCCGTTGACAATTTCGTGAACCAGGCTGGCTGGAAGCAGCAGATTATAGTTTGGATAGGATTCCATTTCAAGGGTGTCGTCGTTAATCCACTCATTTGCATCATAGGTGGAGACATTTTTGATACCTTTGGAGATCAGATAGTCTGCAACAGCAGCTGCATCGGTTCCATTGGTATCATAAATAATAACGTTTTTGTCCTCGGTCAGTTTTTTATTTTCGAGGTATCCGTTCAGAACTTCTTCTCGACTTTCACCTTCCAGATTACCTTCCTCATCGTAATCACAGGTCAGCCAGTCTGCGGAGAAACTTTCTGCTCCTTTGATGTGGCCGCCGCGGGCAGCACCGTCAATCTGCCAACCATTATAGGCATCGCTGATACGGGCATCCAGAACGATCGAGTTTTCATCCTCCAAAGCAGCTTTTACGTCATCAGAAGTTGCTGTTTTGACAGTAACTTCTTCCGACTCCAGAGCGGAATCTTCGGTTTGTGTTGATTGTGTGGTATTGGTACTTTCCTCAGAAGAGGTTGTCTGATTGCCGGCTGCACATCCGCCTAAAATGGTGGTGACCATAGCAGTACACAGCAGCAGGCTGAGAATTTTGCGCTTCATAAAAAGCCTCCTTACTTTAATTTCGTCCATATCTTATCATTATTGACTATCCTTCTCAAATAGATAATAAAGATAGCACTTTGTGTCAAATAGAAAAAAATAATAGGAAATAAAACCCAAAGATAGAAAAGTTGCTATAAATCTTTGCAAAAATATATCTATTAAAAAACAAATAAAACTTAAAAATAAAATAACTGGTCAAAGAAGGGTAAGAAAGGGAAAACAGGGTAATTAAAGTTTTGAGAATAATTAAAATATTTTTCTTTCATTAAATATTTTAATAGAAATAGATAAAGCTTTTTTATTTATGAAAATTGTAAGAGAAAATATTTGAAATGCTAAAATATATTCTCTTAAATAAATAGAATAGGTAAAAATAAAAAAGTCATATTTTGTCAAGTGCAAATATTATAAAAAATATAAATCTATTATTGCGTTCGAATAGAAAATAACAATTTGATATTCACATTGAAGTATGTCAATATAAGGTGAAGGAAAGATGAAATTGTAGAAGAGGGTGTAATAACCATGAAAAAAACAAAAAGAATTCAGAGGATTATCGTGTTGGTGCTTATTGCCGCGGCAATCGCCAGCTACTTTTTAGTCGAACCGGTAAAAACAACGTTGGATCAAATTTTCAGCATGTTTGCAACTGGTGACTTTGCAGTAGTTAAAGACTTTGTGGAATCCTACGGACCATATGCGATGGCGGTTTCGGCGCTGCTGATGATTTTCCAGTCATTAATGGCACCACTGCCAGCTTTTTTGATTACCTTTGCAAATGCAAATCTGTTTGGATGGTGGCAGGGAGCGATTTTATCCTGGAGCAGTGCGATGGCGGGCGCCGCTTTATGTTTCTGGCTTGCCAAAGTGCTGGGAAGAGAGGTAGTGGAGAAGATTACCAGTAAGACCGGACTGGAGCAGATTGATGTCTTTTTTGAAAAATATGGAAAACAAAGCATTCTGATCGCTAGACTGCTGCCGTTTATGTCCTTTGATATTGTCAGCTATGCAGCGGGTCTTACCTCAATGAAGTTTTGGCCGTTCTTTATCGCAACCGGTATTGGTCAGCTGCCTGCAACAATCGTTTATTCCTATGTTGGCGGAATGCTGACCGGTGGTGCAAAGCTGTTTGTAACAGGTTTGCTGATTCTGTTTGCATTATCTGTACTGGTTGTGATGCTGCGACAGATCTATCAGGCAAGACAGAAAACGAAGTCTGAAAAGAGCAATACTGTAAAATAGGCGTTTTAGAATGAAAAAAATAAAATTAATCGTATTTATCTTACTTGTAGCGGTGATCCTGATTCTGGATCACCGTTTTGGATGGTCCGGATATCTGGGAAATCTGGATAACTTAGGTTTCCTCAAAGAAATGGTGCAGCAAAACCTGTGGCAGGCGATGCTCATCTATCTGGTAGTGACAGTGGTCGGCTGCGTGGTGCTTGCACTGCCAGGGGCCACTTTTGCCTTGTTTGCGGGTATCCTGTTTGGTCCATGGCTGGGCATCTTGAATTGCCTAGTTGCGACCACCTTGGGAGCATCGGCAGCTTTTTTGACAGGACGTTTTTTCCTCAAAGATTCCATCAAGCCCATCGCACAGAAAAACCGATATCTCAAAAAATTACTTTTTGATTCGAATCCTAAAAGTGAATTAGTGGTGCTGATGATTACACGGCTGGTTCCGTTGTTTCCATACAATCTGCAAAATTTTGCCTACGGCATAACCGATATCAGTTTTTGGAAATATACCATATATACCTTTGTTTTTATGTTTCCGGGGGTTTCCTTCTTTACCATTGGAGCTGCTGGATTGACGGCGACAGAGGGACGTGTCTGGTATTTTGTAGCGGCGGGAGTGCTTTGCCTGCTGGTGATGGGGGCAGGATATCTGCTTAAGAAGCGCTACCTGTTCGAAGAGATGCCAAGAGAGATGTCAAAAGACATGGAGGAAAAGCAATAGAAAGGAAGGCTTGTCGGTGAAACAGGCATTGATTTTGTTTACAAGAGTTCCCATTGCAGGTAAAACCAAAACAAGACTGCAAACAGCACTGACACCGGAACAATGCGCCCAGGCGCACAGTGCATTTTTGCAGGATGTTGCGTCATCCTGTTTAGCACCACAACAGTGGGATCTACTGGTATTTTATGGAGAGGAAGGACCACTGTCTGTTTTACAAGAGCTGTTGCCGCAGCAGAAAGATTTCTTTTTGCAGCAGGGGAAAACACTTGGCGAAAAAATGGACAGGGCAATTACCGATACCTTTAAAATGGGCTATGACCGCTGTGTGCTGATTGGTGCGGATTTGCCATTGATTAATCGGGAGATCATTGCACAGGCAATGCGAGTTTTAGAAGAAACTTCACTGGTACTTGGACCAACGGTTGATGGCGGGTATTATTTAGTAGGAAGCACAAAGCCCTGTCCGGAGATTTTCAACGGGCAGTCCTACGGTGGAAGCAATGTTTTTGAAAACACAGTAGCAGCCGCCCGAAAAGCAGGTTTAAGTCTGGGCACAGTTGCTCCGATGGAGGATATCGACCAACCGGAAGATCTTCGTAATTTTGCAGATAAGTTAAGCATGCAGCCGGAGAAAATTTGTCCCCATAGCCGCCGCTTTTTGCGGGAACTTGGATGGACATAAAACAGAAAGGAAACAGGATGAGTTTTACCATACAGCAAATCGAACAGTATGCAGCGTCAAAAAGATTTCGGGAAGGATTAGCTATCTCGTCAGGAAAATCCATCGAATTTTCCATGCTGGGACAGGGAGAGTATAACATCAATTACCTGTTTACCCATCCGGTAAATGGGCAGAAGCTGGTATTGCGAATCAATACCGGAAGTCAGATGCATCTTCCGGATCAGATCGGATATGAATATTACGTCTTAAAACTGCTTGAAAACAGTACAAGAACGCCAAAACCTTATTATCTGGACAGTGAAAATCATCTTCTGGTGATGGAATATCTGCCGGGGCGAGCACTTGACTATCATACAGATCTTAAACTTGCAGCAGAATGTCTGGCACAGATTCATTCGGTCAGTGTCCCAGAGAATTGTCGTTTGCTTTGTCCGGATGATCCGTTGGACGCAATGCTGGACGAGTGCCAGCAGATGGCAGAGGTTTACCTGCGGTCGGATAAGGGTGAGAAAAAAACAAAGGAAATGCTCTGTCACTTACTGGATGCAGCAAAGAAGCACGGCAAAAAGGAACAACAGATGTCCCGATGCATCATCAATACAGAACTAAATTCCGGAAATTTTCTAATTAACGGTGAAGGGGAAAATAACTATCTCATTGACTGGGAAAAACCATTGATCGGGGAAGCAGCGCAGGATCTGGGGCATTTTCTGGCACCGACCACGACCTATTGGAAAACAGATGTTCTGCTGACCAAAGAGCAGAAACACGATTTTGTAAAGCAGTATCAAAGCTGCTGCAAAAATACTGTGGAGTATGAAGAACTTCAGTATCGGACTGATCGGTATGAGACGATGACCTGTCTGCGAGGAGTGACCTGGTGTGCGATGGCTTGGGTGGAATACCAAGACCCGAATCGACCAATTCAGAATCAGGCAACCTACCAGAAAATTCAGGATTATCTGACAGAGGATTTTCTAAACTGGATATGGAACAGTTATTTTGCGTGATGGAGGAAACAGGATGGCAAAAATATCGTTGATTGTTCCGGTACTCAACGAAGTACAGAAGATTGACGGATTTTTAAATCAGTTAAAAGGACTGCCCGGGGACTGGGAAGCAATCTTTGCAGATGGTGGCAGCACCGATGGGACTACGGAAAAGATCACAGCGCATTATCCAGTTATACACGCTCCGAAAGGACGGGCACGACAGATGAATGAGGGCACTCGCCATGCAAGCGGCGAAGTTTTTCTTTTTCTGCATTGTGACAGCCTGATTCCGCAAGACCTGTGTGCACAGGTGGAGGAAGTGTTAAGCAGGGGTTATTCCTTTGGATGTTTTCGCATCCGCTTTGATAGTCGCCATCCATGGATGCGCTGCTGTTCCTTTTGTTCTAATCTGCGTGTCCGATTGCGTAAAATAGCATTTGGAGATCAAGGCATCTTTTTAACACGCGAATTGTTTGAGCAGATTGGCGGTTTTGCAGATCTGCCAATTATGGAAGATTACAAGCTTTCGATAGACTTAAAAGGAAAGTATCCGCTGGGGCAGACCAGAGGATATCTGGTAACCTCAGCGCGAAGATTTGAGCAAGGCGGAATGCTGCGGACCATGTGGAAAATGCAGGTTTTGCAGCATCGGTTTCGCAGAGGAGTTCCTGCGCAGGAAATTGCGCGGCAGTATCGAGACATTCGCTAGAAGAAAGGAGAAAACAGGATGGACTGTATCCACTGTGGAAACTGTACCCGTCACTGTGACTTTTTAAAAAAATATCAGCTGGATTTGGAAGGCTTTTCTCAACATCCCGAACTTGCTTATCACTGCTTTCTGTGTGGGGAATGTACTGCCTGCTGTCCAAAAGGGATTGATGGCAGAGAGATTGCACTAAAAATGCGCTGCAAAAAGGTGGAAGAACAAAACGGCGTTTTCAGCAAAGTCCCTGAAATTAAGAGGCAGAAGATGCTGGTGCTGGAAAAGAAAAATTATCTGTTTCGCAACTATCGGCATAGCACCTCTGGATCGGTATTATTTCCGGGGTGCAATTTTCCATCCTTTTATCCGAAAACAACCCAAAAGCTCATCGAATTGCTTAAAGAGCATGCTGACATGGGAGTTGTGATGGACTGCTGCGGTAAGCCTATTTTTGAGCTGGGCATGGAAAAGGAGAGCAAAGCCATCTGTGATGGACTTTCCAAACGACTGCATCAGTCAGGAGTGACCGAGCTTGTTGTGCTCTGCCCAAACTGCTACGCCTTTTTAAAGGAACACCTCGATGTTCCAGTAGTCAGTATCTATCAGAAGTTACTAGAACTTAATTTGGTACAGCCGCTAAGAAAGGAGTTTTTCCCGCTCTATCTGCCTTGTCCGGACCGGCACAGCCGCGAGATGTTTGAGAGCTTTGTGCCGCTGCTGCAAGGGCAGATTGAGGAAATCAAGGGAATCCAGTGCTGTGGGCTGGGTGGCTGTGCTGCAGCATGTGAACCGGAGATTTCCGCAGGATTTGGACAGAAAATGAAGGAGCAGAAACTTTCAAAAATTTATACTTATTGTGCTTCCTGTGCAGGAAATTTTTCCCGTGCAGGCTGTCAGGAAGTGCGTCACCTGCTGGTAGAGCTGCTTCAAACAGAGGAACAGCCGCCGAAAGGTGTGAAATCACTTTTTAATCGAGCAAAATACAAACTGCTGTAAACAAATTTATAGATCAAAAGAAAGGGTTTTAATCGATGAAACGAAACTCAATCATCAGGAAAGGGACAGCACTGCTTTTAAGTCTGCTGATCTGTCTGGGAGCCAGCGGCTGCCAGGCAAAGGAAGAAGAGGCAGAATTGGATTTAAGTCAAACCAGCTTTGAAGAACTGGTTGAACAGGCAAAGGGCAGTACCGTCAGCTTTTATGGATGGGGAGGCGACGAACTGATCAACAATTGGATTGATACAGTTTTTGCCCCACAGATGAAGGAAAAATATGATATCACCATTGACCGTGTGCCGATGGACATTGACCAGATTCTCAATAAGCTTTCCTCGGAGATTCAGGCAGGAAAGAAGGATGGCAGCATTGACATGATCTGGATTAACGGCGAGAATTTCTTCTCCGCGAAGGAAAATAATCTCTTGTACGGCCCGTTTACCCAGGCGTTACCAAACTTTAAAAATTATGTAGATGAAACCTCCAGCGATACTTGCTACGATTTTGCTTATCCGATCGAAGGGTATGAAGCTCCTTATGGAAAGGCTCAGCTGGTGCTGATTAACGACGAGGAAAAGACGCCGGAAACCCCTTCCAATGCACAGGAGCTGCTCGAGTTTGTCAAAAAATATCCGGGACAGGTAACCTATCCGGCACCTCCTGACTTTACTGGAAGCGCCTTTGTGCGGAACATCATCTATGAATTTGTTGATCCCGAAGTTTTTGTGGATATGGAGGCAGACAAGGAAACCGTAAAAGCAGCAATTGAACCGGCACTTGCTTATCTTCGGGAGCTAAATCCTTATTTGTGGAAGCAAGGAAAGAGTTTTCCTGCCACGGTAGCACAGCAGGAAACCATGTATATGGACGGAGAGCTATTGTTACATATGCGATATGAGTCGTATTGGATTGCGACTGCGATCGAAAAGGGAATGTGCAGCCAGACCAGCCGAAGCTTTCTGTTTGACAATGGAACCATCGGCAATACAAACTTTGTTGCAATTGCTCAGAATGCTTCCAATAAAGCAGGTGCACTGGTGGCAATCAACGGACTGCTGAGCCCTGAAATTCAGGCATCGCGCTACGATCAGCTCAAAATTCTGCCGGTGCTGGATAACGACAAACTTTCCGATGAGGAAAAGGCACTCTTTGACGCGGTAGATCCGGGTCCGGGTACCATTCCGCAGGAAGAACTGTTGGAAAAACGTCTGCCAGAGATGCCGGTCAAGCTGGTTCCAATCATTGAAGAGCTCTGGCAGGAGGAGGTAGTCGGCAAATAATGAAGAGACAGCGCCTTGTGCCGCTTTTGTTATTGCTGCCGTTTTTGTTTCTGCTGGCAGTTTTTTTGCTGGGACTTTGCAGCGGATTGGTGCAGAGCTTTGGTATTGTGCCATCACTGGGTTTGACCGAACCGACACTGCGCTACTATCAGGAATTGTTTTGCTCTGATGAACTCTGGCAATCGCTTGGTTACAGTTTATACCTGTCAGTGGTGTCTTCGGTGCTGGCAGTGATAGGCGGTGTCCTGCTGTGTTCGGCCTTGGTGCTGAGTGGAAAAGCAAAAGGGCGCAAAAAGATGGTTGGAATGCTACAATTGCCGATTATGCTGCCACACGTGGTGGTAGCGCTGTTTGCAATGAATCTGCTTTCGCAAAGCGGATTGCTTGCTCGTCTTTTGTATGCATTGGGAATTATCAGCGGTCAGGAAAGTTTTCCCGATCTGCTGTTTGACCAGGCTGGTGTGGGAATTATCCTGTCATATTTGTGGAAAGAAATTCCGTTTGTTGCTTTTTTTGTGGTGACTCTGATGGCAGCAGTCAATGAAAATCTGGGGGAAGCTGCCCGAAATTTGGGAGCATCCCCGATACAGGCATTTTTTCGTGTGACATTGCCGCTGTGTATGCCGGCAATCAAAAACGCCTTTTTGATTGTGCTTGCATTTTCCTTCGGTGCTTATGAACTGCCATTTCTGCTCGGACCAACCACTCCAAAAGCTTTGCCGGTAGCGGCCTATCTGGAATACATCTCACCGGATTTGAAAAATAGGCCCCGGGCAATGGCAATGAACAGCATCGTGCTGTTTATCAGTTTAGGAATGGCATGGCTGTACTACTGCCTGTTCCAGCAGAAAATGATCCGGTTGCATGGAGGAAAGTCGGATGAAGAGTAAATTGTCTTTATGCTGCAAAGGAATCGTCTGGCTTGCAATGCTTGGTGTATTGCTTCCGGTTATTGTATTGCTGATCTGGTGCTTTACCGAACGATGGGCGTGGCCAGAGCTTGTTCCACAGGTCTTTTCTTTGCGTGGACTGCGCGAAGTGCTGGGAAGTCAGGCACTGATGATTTTGCATTCCAGTATCTTGCTTTCGGCGACAGCGGCGTTGATTGCAGTGGGGGTGGGACTGATGACTGCGCGCGCTATTGTTTTTTACCAATTTCCGGGACAAAAACTGCTGCTGTTTGCTTCCATGCTGCCCCTTATTGTACCGACTACCGTCTTTGGTATGGGAATTCATCTGCTGTTGATTCGGGTGGGGTTAAGCGATACAGTGCCGGGGGTGATTCTGGTGCATGTGATCTGTGCCCTGCCGTATACGGTCAGCATCATGATCGACAGCACCCGTGCGATTGGGAAAAAGCTGGAAGAACAGGCAAGAGTGCTGGGTGCAGGCAGCTTGCGGGCATTCTGGAGTGTAAGTATGCCAGCACTGATGCCGGCAATCTTTTCTGCGCTGGCGATGGCGTATATCACTTCATTCAGTCAGTATTTTCTTACCCTGCTTATTGGTGGGGGCAATGTCAGAACCTTTACGGTAATCATGGTTCCCTACCTGCAAAACGGTGACCGCACCCTTGCAGCAGGTTATACCACTCTGTTTTTGCTGATTACGGTGCTGGTATTTTTGGTGTTTCGCAAAATCGTACAAAGACTTTATCCCTGTCCGGAACAAGTCAGGGAATAGAAGGGAGAAAAACGTTTGGAGCTGCAACAACTTGTACCCGAACTGGAGATACGGGACTTGATCGTCTCGCTGCACAAAAAAGAGATCCTGCACAAAATTAACCTCACCGTTTACAAAGGGGAGATGATTTCGCTGCTGGGACCGTCCGGCTGCGGAAAGAGCACCCTGCTGAAAACAGTAGCGGGACTGTTGGAAGCGCAAGAGGGAGATGTGTGCATTGAGGGCAGTTCAGTACTGAATATGCCTACCGAAAAGCGGGGAGTAGTGATTGTATTTCAGGATCTGAGGCTGTTTCCAAACCTCAGTGTAGAGGGTAATATTGAATTTTCGCTCAAGCTCAAAGGAATCTCTCGTTTGCAGCGGGAGCAGCGGGTCAGAGAGCTGCTGGAAATTGTGAAGCTTCCGGGAATGCAAAAGAGGAAAATCAACGAGCTTTCCGGCGGTCAGATGCAGCGTGTGGCTCTGGCAAGAGCACTTGCTGCGCAGCCGAGATTGCTGCTGTTGGATGAACCATTTTCCAGTCTGGACGAACAACTGCGGGAACAGATGCGCAGCTTTGTGCAGGAACTGCATCAGCGCACACAAACCACGATTGTGATGGTGACCCATGACAGGGAAGAAGCGCTGTCGATGTCCGATCGCATTGCTCTGATGATTGATGGACAGATTGTGCAGGTGGATGTTCCGGAAAAAATCTACCGCCATCCGATCAGCAAACGTGTTTCCGACTATTTTGGAGGTTGCAGTTACCTGTCCGGTCAGGTAAGAAATGGAGTTTTCTATCATCCTGCGCTGAAAATGCCGGTATCAGGCTATGCAGACGGTGATTGGGTGGCTCGTATCTTGCCGGGAATGGTCCATTTGTGTGAGGATGGCAATTGGAAGGTGACCAAGGTTTGCTATCAGGGAGAATCCAGCCTTGTTACCCTGCAAAGAGAGGACAGTATACTGACAGCAAGGGTTATGGAACCGCCTAGTGTAGGAAAAATGTGCGGGGTTCGGGTGGATGCAGAAGAACTTCTCCTGTTAAAACAGGAACCCTGTGTACATACAAAATAAAGAGGGAAAGAAGTACTGATGTCAAGAACATCGGTACTGAAAATAAAAAGATGTTTTAAGCAAAGAATTTGTTTAAAACAAAAAGAAAGGACGATGTACTTATGAAAAAGATTCTTGCGTTGTTATTGGCAGCACTGATGGTCGGCAGTATGATGACCGGCTGCACCAAGCAGGAGGCGACATCAGGAGAGGAAAGTGCTCAGACTCAGCAGACCGAGTCGGAGGCAAAAGAGGAACCAGTGGAAGAGGAAACACAGGCTGCTTTTACCGGAGCATACATTGCTGATCCTGAGTATATCAAGAGCAAAATTGGCAGCGAAGATGTCATCTTTATTGATGCCCGCGGCGCAGATGCTGCAAAAAAAGGTACCATCGAGGGTGCAATTGCAACTGCATGGCAGCCGCTTGCCCGCTGTGCAGAAGGAGCTTCCGGCGATGAGATGTGGGGAACGATCCTGCCACTCGATCAGCTCAGCGAGGTCTTGAGTTCGATGGGTATTACACCGGATAAAGAGATTATCCTTTTCTCGGATGGTAAGGATGGCTGGGGCGACGACGGACGTATTGCTTGGGAACTGCTGGCTGTCGGTTTTGAGAATGTAAAGATTGCAGACCGCGGTTTCTCTGCACTGAAAGAAGCAGGTGTTCCAACCCAGAAGGGTGCAGCAGAATTTACTCCTGCCGAAGTGACCGTTTCTGAACTGGACGAGACCCATCTCATCAATACCGATGCTCTGGTAGAAACCTATGACAGCGTTAAGGTTGTGGATGTACGTGCTGACGAAGAATACAACGGCGAAGTTCTGTATGGCGAAAAGGCTGGCGGTCATCTGCCGGGTGCAATCCATATCCGCTTTACTGACCTGTTTAACGATGATAATGTTTTAAAATCCAACGAGGAAATCACCGCAATGTTCGAAGAAGCAGGTCTTTCCAAAGATGATAAAATTGTAACCTATTGTACTGCAGGTATCCGTTCTGCTTATATGCAGATGGTACTTGAGATGTGTGGTTTTGAAAACAGCCTCAACTACGATGAATCCTATTACCGCTGGTGCGCAGTTCAGGATGTTGAGTAACAAAACAAAAATACGGATACAGCTGGCCGCTTGGGTTGTGCTGTTGCTGGCAGCCGGAGCAGTTGTGATATTTCCACCACTGCGTTCGGCATTTCTGGCAAAGGTGATGCTGTTCACCCAGAAAAGTCCGCAGACCTTGGCAGGAGCACTGCGTTCGGTCGGAAGTTGGCAGCTTGGTTATGCGGTGGTATTGGCGGTGTTTCGGGAAATGTTCCTTCCATGGATTGCACCAGTTCTCACCATCGCAGATACCATGGTGTTTGGAACGGTGCCAGGAATGATGGTTGCATGGTTTGGCAATGTGATTGGTGCAAGTATATGTTTTGCTCTGTCCAATCTACTGTTTTGCAGAAGAAGTCTATGTTTACCTTTGCAATCTGCTGTGCAGCGTTGGGGCAGTATTGGCTGTGTTGTTCTGCTTTTTTTGTTCCCAAGTGCAGGTGGTATAGCAGGTTATCTGATGGGCTTTGGAGGGTTGCGATGGAAACAATGGTTTTTGGGTATCGCTGCCGGTGAATTTGCTGTGACATTGGTATACGGCTTTTGTTGTTCTCCTTATGTGACGACTCTTCCGAACAATATCGCATGGATGATGAGACTCATAGCTGTTATTCTGGTTGTAGGGACAATAGCGGTGCACCGTTTAAAAAATTCACATCAAAAGATAGAAATAAAAAAGTGAAGCTGTAAGTGTAAATCAAGGGGAGCACTGCAACCCAGTGCAATCCCTTGTCAATAAAACAATGGAGGTACATGTATTATGAAAAGAGTATTTGCAATGCTGCTGTGCGCGATGATGGTTGCCGGCATGATGGCAGGATGCACACAGAACCAGCAGACTTCTGCGGATCAAACAACCCAGCAGACGACTACAGAAGAAACCAAGGAGGAAGAAAAGACAGAGGAAACTTCTGCTGAATCTTCTGAAATCAAAGCTCCTGAAAAGGATGTTGAGATGCAGTACATCAGTGTGGAGGATGCAACAAAGGTGCTGGACAGCGACGATTATACCTTCCTGGATGTCCGTAAAGCAGAAGACTATAACACTTCCCATGTTCCGGGAGCAGTTGGTGCTGATATGGATGCTGCCAAGAACGGTGACTTTGATGCTGGTGTTGTAACCATGCAGCAGGCAACAAAGGATGTAGACAACAATCTGGTCGTTATCTGCTACACTGGAAAGAGCTATGCACAGGCAACCACCAATGTTCTGTCTGCTCTGGGCTATGATATGTCCAAAGTCTACACATTGGAAGGCGGATTTAAAGCATGGACTCAGGCACAGCCGGAAAATGTAGAGGTATCTGCGGAAATTAAAGCTCCGGAACAGGATGTTGAGATGCAGTACATGAGCGTAGAGGATGCATCCAAACATCTGGGTGAAGAAGGATACACCTTCTTAGATGTCCGCAAGGCAGAAGATTACACCGCTTCCCATATTCCAGGAGCAGTTGGCGCTGATATGGATGCTGCTAAGAGTGGGGACTTTAATGCAGGAGTTTCCACCATGCAGGTAGCAACCCGTGATTTGGATGATACTCTGGTTGTCATCTGCTATACCGGAAAGAGCTATGCACAGGCAACTACCAATGTTCTGTCTGCTTTGGGCTACGATATGTCCAAAGTCTACACATTGGAAGGCGGATTTGAAGCGTGGACAGAAGCTTATCCAGATAATGTGGAAAATAACTAGTTTATAAGCTGCAAATTAGAATTCTCATAAGAGATCAACACCGGACATCCTATTCTGGATGTCCGGTGTTTTGTTAGAGGTAAGTATAAAAAAAGAAGCCAGCATCAAACGATGCTGGCTTCTTTGCGTGACAAGCAATGATTTATTCGTAGATTGGGTATTTGCTGCAAAGCTCGGTGACACCGGCACGGATTTCATCTGCTTTTGCTTCAAAGTCAGTTGCTGCCCATTTAATGAATTTTGCAACAGCAGCCATATCTTCTTCTTTGAAGCCTCTGGTTGTGACAGCAGGAGTGCCAACACGCAGGCCGCTTGTGATGAATGGGCTCTGTGGGTCGTTTGGAATCGCGTTCTTGTTTGCAGTGATATATACTTCGTCCAGACGTTTTTCCAATTCCTTACCGGTGATGTTCATGTTCTGCAGGTCGATCAGGATCAGATGGTTGTCTGTACCGCCGGAAACCAGACGGAAACCTTCGTTAGTGAGTGCAGTTGCAAATGCCTGTGCATTCTTTACAACCTGTTCCTGGTAAGCTTTGAATTCTGGTTTCAGTGCTTCACCAAAGCATACTGCTTTTGCAGCGATGATGTGCTCCAGAGGACCGCCCTGTGTGCCAGGGAATACAGCTTTGTTGATCTGTTTTGCAAGAGATTCTTTGCAGAGAATCAGGCCGCCTCTTGGACCACGAAGTGTCTTGTGTGTGGTGGTGGTAACAACATCAGCGTACAGAACAGGGTTCTGATGCAGGCCAGCTGCAACCAGACCAGCGATATGAGCCATATCGACAAAGAGATAAGCGCCGACTTCATGAGCAATCTCAGCAAATTTATCAAAGCGGATTTCTCTTGGATATGCCGAAGCGCCGGCAACGATCATTTTTGGTTTGTGTTCCAGAGCGAGCTCACGAACTTTATCGTAGTTGATTCGTTCTGTGTCGTCCAGGCTATATGGGATAAAGTTATAGTATGTACCGGAGATATTGACCGGGCTGCCGTGGGTCAGATGACCACCATGAGCGAGGTTGAGTCCCAGAACGGTATCTCCCGGTTTTAACAGAGCAAAATAAACTGCGATGTTTGCGCTTGCACCGGAGTGTGGCTGAACGCAGGCATGTTCTGCCGAGAACAGTTTTTTCGCACGTTCAATCGCAATATTTTCAACAACATCGACGCACTCGCATCCGCCGTAGTAGCGTTTGCCAGGGAAACCTTCCGCGTATTTGTTGGTCAGAACCGTTCCCATTGCAGCCATAACAGCTTCGGAAACGATATTTTCAGAGGCAATCAGCTCGATATTTCTTTTCTGGCGGGCATATTCCGCTTCGATAGCTTTGCCTACTTCCGGATCGTGCTGCGCGATGAAGTTCATAATTTCGTTTACCATTCCATAAGCCTCCTTAAAATTTGGGTAAAAAATGACCGGATGGATGGAAAAACCTGCAAAACCTGACGGGGAAATGCGATCTTCCCGTCCATCCGGTTAAGCAACATGAGAGCTGACTCTCACCTTAAAGTTTGGGGACAAAGTTAATGCTTTTTCGGAGCAAGATGGATTGCCATACCATGGACATCCTCGACCGCTTCGGTGATGGCTTCACAGAAGGTTGGATGAGGACGGATGACAGAAGCTAACTGAGAAACAGTAAGTCCGTTTACAATCGCGGTGGAGAACTCGGAAACCAGATCGGTTGCTCGGGAGCACATCAGCTGGGCACCCAAAATGACATCGGTATCCTTGTGTGCAAGGACCTTGATGAATCCACGTTCCTGCTCATCAATGAGCGAACGTCCGTTGCCGGTCATGATAAATTTTCCTTTTTTCACCGGGATAGACTGTTGTTTTGCTTCTTCTTCGGTAAGGCCGACCGAGGCAATCTCAGGGTCGGTGTAAATACAGCCGGGAACTGTATTCAGCTGGATTGGCGGCTCTTTTCCCGCAATGATGTGTGCTGCACAAATTCCCTGTGCACTCGCCATATGAGCCAGCTGGATTTTTGCGGTGACGTCGCCGATCGCATAGATCGAATCGACACTGGTGCGAAAATGTTCGTCTGTCACAATGCGGCCGCGTTCCATCTCTAACTGGAACCCTTCCCCAAACAAACCTTCTGTATTGGGGCGTCTGCCGATTGCCACAAGAACCTGAGCTGCAGGGACACTCTGAGCTGTTCCTTTCTGAGTAAAGTGGCAGATCAGTTTGCCGTTTTCCTGTTCAAGCTTTTCCACCATGGCGCCGGTATAAATTTCGACACCGCGTTTTTTGAGAGTCATGCTTAAACTCTGAGAAATTTCCCGATCCATCGTTGGAAGAATTCGCTCCATTGCTTCCACGATAGTCACTTTGCATCCAAAGGAGGAGAAAACACTGGCAAATTCCACGCCAATGACGCCTCCGCCAATAATCAGAATTTCCTGCTCCAAATGCTGAGTACAGGATGGATCCTCAAGCAGTTCATCGCTGGTGATGACATTCGGAAGGGAAAGTCCGGGGATCGGCGGACGTGCCGGAACCGAGCCGGTTGCAATCAGGATGTTTTCTCCATAAAGGTGCGTTTCATCCCCTTGGTCTAATTGTACATCATGAGCAGACAAAATGGAAGCGGAATTGTTAAAAAAATCTATTTTATTTGCACGAATCAGCTGCTCGATTCCAGTGCGAAGCTTTTTGACGACCTCCTGCTTTCGGTCGTGAACCTTAGACCAGCTGAATGTGGTGTTTTCTGTGTGAAGACCAAACAGGTCGAATCGGGAAGCGTCCCGATAAAGCTGTGCGGAATGGAGCATTGCTTTGGTAGGAATGCATCCACGGTTTAAACAGGTACCGCCCACCTGGCGGCGTTCAACTAAAGCGGTGGAGAGACCGAGCTGTGCGGCGCGGATGGCTGCTTCATAGCCGCCAGGACCTGCACCGATTACGATGAGCTGATATTGTTTCATGAAAAAGCCACCTTTCGTGAGAATACCGTTATCAATGAGAATCAGGGGAATTTTGCTGACGCATCAGACTGCAGATATCAGAAAGAATCTGGCTTTGCGTCTGGTTAAAAGAAAGTTTTTGCAGTTTCAGGAAGATGTACTCCGGTTCAAACCGACAACCGATCAGTTTTTGTGATAAGAGTTCAATCCAGTCAGCGTCCAGAGCATCGGAATACAGAATAGCATCCTGAATGATTCCTTCGTTGATGTGAAGCTGCATCTGAATTTCTCCCCAGTCAAAACGTTCATTTGCTTCCCAGCTAAACTTAATTTTTCGCCCGAATTTCCATTCCCAGGAGGAATATTGGTTGTACAGCGCCATGACCCGTTTGTGGTCGATCGCAGTTTCCGGGATGGGGAGAGGAGAGAGGTGGTAAACTTTTGCAAAAGCTTCCAGAAGTTTTTGCTGCATCTCTTTGGTTGTCAGGGAAGGAACAAAATCACAGAGGTTGCATACACGGGAAGAAACCGAAGAAACACCCTTGGAACGCAGCTTTTTTTCTGATACATTTAAGTAATGTGCGACCTTCTGCGTGTCAACATGAAGCATCAAAGTGCCATGATGATAGGAGTTTTCGCCTTTTTGGCAGAATGCGTTGCCGGAAAACTTTTTTCCATCAATGGTGATGTCGTTGCGGCCGGATTTCTGTGCGTCAATTCCAAGACTGCGCACTGCCTCCAGAATGACCGACATCTGACGGGAAAGGTCATAATCTTTGGTAGGAACAAGAAAGGTGAAGTTGAGATTCCCTGTATCGTGGAATACGGCACCTCCACCGGAAAGCCGGCGGGCAAGATGCCCGCCATCCTGTTCCAGTTCCTGAAAGCGGCATTCCTTCCAGGCATTTTGGTTTTTGCCGATTACAACGGTACGTTCGTTTTGCCACAGATACAGAATCATCTGCCCGGGCTGTACCGTATCCAGGAGGTATTCTTCGATGGAAAGGTTCAGATAAGGGTTTAGGGAATTGCCGATATAATAAGAAAGCGTTTCGATCATCTGAGGATACCTCCTGAAAGGAATGATTTATTCAAAGGAAAAACGAAGCTTTGGATTTCTTGCAGCACCGACCTCGTCCAGACGACGAACTGGCGTGTGCAGCGGCATTTTATGCAGGGATTCCGGCTGTTCCATTGCAGTCTGATAGATGCTGCGGAATACTTCGATTGCGTGGTCGAGAACCTCGCGAGGTTCTGTTTCGGTCGGCTCTACCATCAGCGCTTCATGAACGATAAGAGGGAAGTACATTGTTGGTGGATGGATTCCGTTGTCCAGCAGAGCTTTTGCAACATCCATCGCAGAAACATCCTTTTCCTTCTTGAGCTTTTCCAGTGTCATGACAAATTCGTGCATGCATCCGGTGTCGAATGCCATGTCATAAAGATCCTTGAGGTGATTCATCATGTAGTTGCAGTTTAATACTGCGTTGGAAGAAGCCTCTGGGATCCCCTCTTTTCCAAGTGTCAGGACATAGGTCAGCGCCCGAACGACAACCAGGAAGTTTCCGTAGAATTCCTTGACAGAACCAATGCTCTGTGGATTATTGCGGCAGAAGTGATAGCCATTTTCGTCCTTGCAGACAGTTGGGGATGGGAGGAACGGTTTTAAGAATTCTTTGCATCCAACTGCACCGGAACCAGGACCGCCGCCGCCGTGTGGGGTGGAGAAGGTCTTGTGCAGGTTCAGATGGACAACGTCAAATCCCATATCGCCCGGACGAACGATTCCCATGATGGCGTTGAGGTTTGCGCCGTCGTAGTAGCAAAGACCGCCTGCCTGATGGACGATAGAGGTGATCTCGGAGATGTTCTGGTCAAAGAGTCCGACTGTATTTGGATTGGTCAGCATCAATCCTGCGGTATGTTCATCCGCAGCCTGACGCAGAGCCTCGGTGTCAACGCATCCGTTTGGAAGGGAAGGAATGCTGACGACCTGAAAACCTGCCATCGAAGCAGAAGCAGGGTTGGTGCCATGCGCAGAGTCCGGAACCAGAATCTTGGTACGGTCATGATGACCGTTTGCCTGATGGTAAGCTTTAATTAGCATCAGACCGGTCAGCTCACCGTGGGCACCTGCTGCAGGCTGGAAGGTCATAGCATCCATGCCGGTAATTTCACTAAACAATTTATCAGCAAGGCTCAAAACTTCCAGACAACCTTGGGCGGTATGTTCCGGCTGAAGTGGATGAATTTCAGTAAAGCCTGGAAGAGAAGCAATTTCTTCATTGATCTTCGGGTTATATTTCATAGTGCAGGAGCCAAGCGGATAAAAACCATCATTGACACCATGAGTTTGTTTTGCAAGCTCGGTGTAGTGTCGGCTGATTTCGTTTTCACTCAGCTGTGGAAGATGGGGAGCCTGTGCCCTGCAAAGAGAAGCGTCCAGATTGATGTCATCGCAGGCTGGAAGGATGGTGCATCCTCTGCCCGGATGGCTGCGTTCAAATAACAGTTGCATTACATAAGCTCCTTTCTGATGATATTAACGACCTTATCAATTTCCTCGGCGGTGTTCTTTTCGGTTGCGCACCAGAGAATGTCGCCGTTCTCAAGAGGATATCCGCCAAGGATGCCTTCTTTTTCCAGAGCAGACAGGATGCGGTCACTGTCTGCCTGTTCGGTAACAAATTCGTGGAAGAAGGTACCAGTATATTTTAACTGGATGCCAGGGATACAGCAGAGTTTTTCTGCCAGAGTGTGTGCATTCTGATAGCACATCAGGGCAGCACGGCGCAGTCCTTCTGGTCCCATTGCTGCCAGATAAACCGAGGCAGTCATAGCGCACAATGCCTGATTGGAGCAAATATTGCTGGAAGCTTTCTCGCGGCGGATGTGCTGTTCTCTTGCCTGCAATGTCAGGACAAAAGCACGTTTTCCATCCACGTCGGTGGTTTCTCCAACGATTCTGCCGGGGAGTTTTCGCATCATAGCGGAGGTTGCTGCCATAAAACCAAGGTATGGACCGCCAAAGGACAGCGGCATACCCAAAGGCTGACCTTCTCCAACAGCGATATCAGCACCCTGTTCGGCAGGAGTTTTGAGTGCGCCGAGTGCAATCGGGTTACATCCGCAAATGAGCTTTCCGCCTACTGAATGAATCAGCTCAGCAGCTTTTTCTACTTCTTCCAGCTGACCAAAGAAGTTTGGACTCTGAACATAGACACAGGCGGAAGTTTTTTTGTCAAGTTGGGAAGCGATGCTGTCCCAATCAGTTTTGCCGTCCTTATGTGGAACAAGGACAAGTTCATGTCCGGCAGCCCAGCAATAAGTTTTAATGACCGAGATAGTGTCCGGATGTGCAGCCTCGGAGCAGAAAACAACCTGACGGCTGCGTTCACAACACATATTGACCGCTTCTGCGGCAGCGGTAGCGCCGTCATAAACCGAAGCATTGGAGACATCCATGCCGGTCAGCTCGCAAATCATGGTCTGATATTCAAAGATAGACTGCAAAATGCCCTGGCTGATTTCAGCTTGATATGGTGTGTATGCGGTGACAAATTCCTCTTTGCTGACAACGCTCTTTACAATGGAAGGAATATAATGGCTGTAAGCACCGGCACCGCGGAAGATGGTGCCAAAGATGTGGCTGTGAGAAGCGATATCCTTCACGGTGCGGCTGACTTCCATCTCGGATTTACCGGATGGAATGTTCAGCTCACCCTTCAGTTTCAGCTCGTCTGGAATGTGGGCAAACAGCTCATCGATGGAGGAAAGCCCGATCGATTCGAGCATCTCCTTCTGCTCTTTTAAAGTGGAGGGAACGTAGGAGCCCATATTATTCCTCCTCGCTTAAAAATTTCTCATATTCTTCGGCAGAAAGCAGTTCTTCTTTATCAGATACTTCGTTTACCTGAATCATCCATGCAGCATAAGCATCCTGGTTGATGTTTTCCGGATGATCGAGCAGTTCTTCATTGATTGCGCAGACAACGCCGCTGACTGGGCTGTATACATCGGAAACTGCCTTAACAGATTCTACATCGCCGAAAGCAGAACCAACTTCTACTTCATCGCCTTCCTGAGGAAGGTTAACAAAAACGAGGTCACCAAGTTCTTTCTGTGCATAATCGGTAAGACCGATGCGGAAGCTGCCGTCGCCCATGTCCTGAACCCATTCGTGAGATTTAGCGTAAAGAAGATTGGTTGGATTTGTCATAAGAAATTCCTCCTTAAAATCAATAAAGAATATAATTGGTGTATGAAACGGTTTTATACTTTTGATTTAGCGTTTGTAAAACTGTACTTTAACTACCTCGGCAGGAACACGTTTTCCGCGAATTTCGACCTCAACGGTGCTTCCAAGAGGAGCAGGCTCTTTTTCTACAATAGCCATTGCATAAGCACCACCGAGGAATGGACAATGGGTGCCGGATGTGGTGTGACCGATCTGCTTTTCGCCAACATAAACAGGACAGTTCTCACGAGCAATACCTCGACCAGTGATTTTCAGACCACATCGTTTAATTGTTGGTGTTCCCATCTCCTCCATTGCCTTTTTACCGATAAAGTTATCTTTGTCCATCTTGACAAAGATACCAAGTCCGGTCTGTTTTGGAGTGATTTCGTCGTTCATCTCATGACCGTAAAGCGGCATTCCGGCTTCCAGACGAAGGGTATCTCTTGCACCCAGTCCGCATGGAATCAGTCCGTTTTCTTTGCCAGCTTCCAGTACGGCATTCCAGAGTGAAACGGCATCTTCACTTGAGCAGTACAACTCGAAACCATCTTCTCCGGTATATCCGGTGCGGGAAACCAAGCATTTGTGTCCGACAACCATCATTTCCTGGGTGAAGGTATAGTATTTTGCCGGAATTTCCTCTGCTTTGCAAAGTTTTGCGAGGATGGTTTCAGATTCAGGACCCTGAAGAGCGATCTGTGCAATCTGATCGGAAAGATCGTCAAATTTCACATCGCCGGAAAGATGCGAGGTGATCCATGCCGCATCCTTTTCATGGTTGGCTGCATTGACAACCAAAAGGAAGCAATCTTTGCGAATGCAGTAAACAATCAGGTCATCCACTACACCGCCATTGTCGTTGCACATTGGACTGTAACGAACCTGACCAGCTTCCATGTCACGGAAATCGTTGGTCAACAGCATTTGAACATTGTCGAGAGCATCCTTACCAGAAAGGACCAGTTCACCCATGTGGGAAACATCAAACATACCGGCATGCTGTCTGACTGCCATGTGTTCTGCAATAACTCCGGTCGGATACTGTACTGGAAGAAGGTAGCCTGCAAAAGGAACAATTTTTCCATTCAGTGCGACATGACAATCATATAAAGGGGTTTTGCGTTCCATAGTTTAAGATCACTCCTTTTAAAAGATAAAAAAGGGTATAAGAAAGCAGGGGCATAGGAAGTCTTTTTTTAGAAAGATCCAATCCCACGCCTCTGCTCATAAGACCCTGAAAGATTCCCGCAGACTGTTTCTTGGTCAGACATATCCGCGGTTGCATACTTGGTGCTGAAAACAGCTTTACAGAGTTTCGTCCAAAACCGATTCTTTTGCCAGAGAGTTTTTGCGTATTTTCCCCGTTGGCTCTGCAAAGCGGGTTTAGCTCTGCTTTGCAGCATCTCTCGGTTTCTTCATCCGAACTGATTTACTTGTTACCTCGATTATAGGTCCCTTAGGAACATTTGTCAATGAAGTTATTTGTTTAACAAATACAAAAAATATAGACTTCACAGAAATAAATATATAATATATATAAATAGAAGCAGTAAGTTTTAAGAAAAAAAGACAAATCTGGACGAGGAAAAAAGTAAAATGAGGAGCGGGGTTTTGAAAAATTGGTAAGTAAGGACAAAGTGAGAGCAAAATGATGTGATGAATTGGTAACAAAAAAGAGTTGGGATTTCTTGCCATTAGAAATGGTTCTATGGTATAATAAGGCACATAGTGATGCAGATAAATGCCAAGTATAGTGTATTTTTCGTATTGATAGTATGAGTGTGAAATTTAAGGAGATTACAGGTGCATAAGAAAGAGCAAAAAAGAAGTACTACAATTTTTAGTAGTATGTTGAGGATCATGTCACTGGTGTTGTTGCTGCAAATTTCGGTTGTCGCCTTTTTTGTATTTAAAGAAAACGGAATTGTCGATCAACTCAGGCAAAATGCAGGAAACATCATGCACGAAACCATTAGTCGACGCAAAGGTGTTTTAGAACATGAAATGCAGCTGTGGAAACAGGATGTACAGCAGCTTTCTTATGAAGTAAATGAGATTATTCAGGAACGGGTGGTTCAGCTCAATGCTTCCGGAGAGCCCTATTCAAGCACAGAAGAACGAAATAAAAAGGTTCTGTCGCGGCAAGTGCTCAAGGAGCTGACAACACAGGTTTCCAATGGAATGTACAATGACAGAGTTAGTGGAATGTTCATTATCCTTGGAACATCTGATTCATTGGAAAAAGAGGATCAGGACCAGACACTGGCGGGAATTTCTATTGTTCGTTCTCCAGAAGGAGAGTTGCAGCTGGAGTGTGGACCGGAAATTATCATGGAAGACATACCTTTGGAAAAATCAGAAAATTGGAAGGAAAGGTGGACATTGCGTGCCGGAGAGGATAATCGGTATTATTATGAACCGATTCGTGCGGCAAACAATGACCCAATGAAGAGATCCTACAATCTGGGATACTGGTATTCTCCTTATGAGGAGGACACCGTTTTTTCTTATACTATTCCGCTGATTTCCAAAAACAATATGGTATACGGTATCGTTGGAATCAAAATAACAGAACAGCAAATCCGCGAGATTTTGCCATACAGCGAGCTGGATGAAAAGGAAAGCGGAATTTATGTCCTGGCACAGCGTCGAATGGATAACCAGTCGGAGTTTTATAACATGGTAAAAAGTGAAAAACAGGAAGAAGGATTTCTTTCTGACGAAAAACTTTTTTCCATTGAGAGCGTGGACGGAATCAATCAGATTTATTCCTTAACACAAAACGGATCTCTCCAATTAGATCAGGAATGGTACTGTACCTATGAAAGCCTGGAGCTTTATGAAGATGACAGTCCTTTCTCGAACGTTCAGTGGGTTATTATGGGATTTTTACCAAAAGAAAATCTGCTGGAGTTTGTAAAGACTACACAGTATCTTTTGATGTCAGCTGTTTTGGGTGCAGTTATCATTGGGATATTGGGAAGTCTGGCGGCAATCAAGAGCACAACCAGACAAATTTCTGATCTTGCAGGAAGACTTTCGGTCGGTAATTACAACCAGCCAATCCGACTGGGAAGAACCCGAATCGAAGAGATAGATCGTCTGGCAGAGGCAATCGAGTATCTGAGTGATAATGTAGCGGAATCGGCTTCTCGCCTGCAGAAAATCATCTCGATTGCGGATGTTGGAATTGCAGCGTTTGAATATGATACAAATAGTCACACGATTCATTTTATGGGAAGCATCAACGAAATTTTGAAGATGCCTCCGGAAACCTGTCAGAGAATCCCCGCAGAAAAAATAAAAGAAGCGGTGGCCGAACGGTACACGATTGAATCACAGGTGACGCAGGATGAATACAAAATTTATTCTTTAAGTCATAAACAGCTGGATTACTGGCTTTCTATGAAACTGCTGGAAGAAAAAGACCGCATTATCGGGGTTTTCACAGATGTTACCAAAGAAATGAAAGAACGACGCAAGCTGGAATATGAGCGAAATTATGATATTCTGACTACCCTGATGAACCGAAGAGCGTTTTCTGAAATTATGGAAAACAAACTCAAACATCCATCGGTGATGAAGGTTGCGGCTTTGTTGATGCTGGATTTGGATAACCTCAAATTTATCAACGACAGCTATGGCCACGACTGGGGTGACACCTATTTGAAAAATATGGCAGAATCACTCAAAAGAATCAAATGGGAAAAGAAGATCACAGCCAGATTGTCCGGCGATGAATTCATCGTTTTGCTGTATGGTGCGGATACTCAGGACGAGCTCAGAAAAGAGTTCGATCAGCTGTATATTGATATGAATACCTTTAAGATGGAACTGCCGGATGGAGAACGTGTCAACGTCCGTGCTTCCGGTGGTGTGGCATGGTATCCAATCGATAGTACGGAGTATAGTACCCTGATGCGTTATGCCGATTTTGCCATGTATCAGGTAAAAAATACCTCGAAAGGAAAATACCTGGAATTTAACAGGGAGCAGTATGAGAGGGATTCCTATCTGCTGGAAGGCGGAAAAGAATTGAACCGCTTCCTGGAAGAACGAAAGGTAGAATATCATTTCCAGCCGATTGTCAATGCAAAAGATGGTTCTGTATTTGGCTATGAGGCATTTATCCGACCAAAGACAGAGATGCTCAAAACACCAAAGGAATTGCTTTCGGTTGCAAGGGTTCAGTCTAAACTCTACCAGATTGAAAAGATGACCTGGTTTGAGGTTATGCAGAGCTATGAAGAGAGCAGAGAAACGATTGGAGATGTCAAGATCTTTGTAAACTCCATTCCAAGTCAGGTGCTTTCGGATCGGGATAAATACCAGTTTGAACAGCGATATGGCCATCTGATTTCCAACATGGTTATCGAGACAACCTACCGGGTAGAAGAAGATATTCAAAACAGCTTAAAAGGAAGCAGCTGGCTGCAAAGATACCATGTACAAACCGCTCTGGATGGATTTGGCAGCAGCTATAACAATGAAAAGCTGCTTCTGAGCCTCTCTCCGGATTATATCAAGATTGACCGTGAGCTGATTCGTAATATCGACTTGGATACCAACCGTCAGATGATTGTTGGGAATGTCATTACCTATGCAAAGAAAAACAACATCAAAGTTGTGGCAGAAGGAATTGAGACCCGCGAAGAATTGCAGATGGCAATCTGTCTTGGTGCAGATTATCTGCAGGGATACTATCTTGGAATTCCAAGCAAAACGCCGACAAAACTTGCATTGTCGGTTTCCGAGATGATTCAGGATGTAAACTGCGGCAAGACAGCAGAATGAAAGGAACGTGTATCACTTTGAAGTTAAATACCCTGGGAGTTGCCCATAAGATCATTGAAGAAAAGGTAAAAAAAGGTGATTTCTGTATTGATGCTACCGCTGGCAGAGGACACGACACTGCTTTCCTGGCAGAATTGGTCGGGGAAGAGGGTCGCGTGATTGCCTTTGATATCCAACAGGATGCGGTCGATTCTACTCGAGCACTGCTGAAAGAAAAAGGATATCAGGACAGAGTAGAGGTCTTTTTGGACAGCCACAGCAACATGGATCAGTATGCAGAAGAAAATACCGTTGACTGCATTACCTTTAATTTTGGTTATCTTCCGGGTGGGGACCATAATATCTTTACAACCCCGGCGACCAGCATTCCTGCAATCGAAAAGGGTCTTAAGCTGCTTAAACAGGGCGGATTGATGAGCCTGTGTGTTTACTATGGGGGTGACAGCGGTTTTGAGGAAAAAGATGCGCTGATGGAGTATTTCAGGACGATTGACAGTAAACAGTACACTGTCCTGATTACAGAATTTGCGAACCGTCCAAACAATCCGCCGATTCCAGTATTTATCTTAAAACAGATTTAAAAAAGGAGGGAATATCCCTCCTTTTTTGCTGTAAAAATCAAATAATATTTTTGACGATTTTTATTTTAAAAATATATAAAATGGTTAGACTATATAAAAAATAACTAAGAATATAAAAATAAATCACTATTTTCAATTTGTTTTTTTGGAAGAAACGAGCTATTCTAAGGAATGCAAAGTAAAGATGTTTCGAAAGAAACCAGGAGATAGAAAGGCAGGAGTTATCCATGAAAACAAAAACAATTGCTGCTCGCACAAAATGTATTGTGGCAGCGCTGATCTTGTCCATGAGCATTGGTGTGATGCCAGTGTATGCAGTACAGCCAGTTCAGGAGACAAATGTTGCAGTTGAGCAGAGCCAGGATTCTGTAGAAGAAAAGGCCGCTGCATATTTTGCAAATTTCCCAGAAGATAAGCATGTTGTGTCCGCAGCAGACTTTCTGAAAATGGTAGAGAACAAGGAAAATATCTGCGTACTGGATATCCGTTCCGCAGAAGATTATGCAGCAGGACATATTCAGGGTGCGATCAATGTACCATACGGTGTGGATATTGCAGAAGCATTGGATAAAATCCCGGATGATGTAGAAGTATTGGCATACTGCTACAGCGGACAGACCGCTTCCCAGACCGTTGCACTGTTAAACCTTGCAGGAAAAAATGCTTACAATGTAAGCGGTGGATTTACCGGAATTTCGAAAGAAGAAGCTGCTGCAGCACTGACAGTAAAGGAAGCAGCTGATTTTGGAGAAAAAACCTACCCTGTCGATGCACAGATTAAAGAAGCAATTCAGGAATACTATGAGGCTGCTGCTGAAAACGGTAAATTCAATCTCAGTGCAGAGCAGGTAAAACAGGCAATTGCGGATGATGAGATTTACCTTGTCGATCTTCGTTCAGAAAATGATTACCTGAAATCTCATATTGCAGGAGCAACCAGAAATATCCCATTTGGCAAAGGAATGGAAAAAGCACTGGCAAAACTTCCAACTGACAAGCCAATTGTTTTCCAGTGTTACAGCGGACAGACCGCTTCTCAGACCGTTGCGATTGCAAGAATGATGGGATTTGAGGCATACAATCTCTCTGGTGGTATGGGAGCAAAGGATGGTTCCGGTTGGCTTGGCGCAGGATATGCTGTTGTAAAATATACAACACAGCAATTCCTTAATGAAAAGGTAGACCGTTATTTTGCAAATCTGCCGGAAAATAAAAATCAGGTTTCTGCAGCTGATTTCCTGAACGCAGTAGCAGAAGGGGAAGATGCAGTTATTCTGGACATCCGTTCTGCAGAAGACTATGCGGCAGGACATGTAAAGGGCGCAATCAATGTACCATACGGTGTTGATGTTGCAGAAGCGTTGGAGAAAATTCCAAATGACCGCACCGTCTATGTATACTGCTACAGCGGCCAGACAGCTTCTCAGACAGTATTCCTGCTGCATCTGGCTGGAAAACAGGCAATCAATGTAAGCGGTGGATTTGACAAAGGTATTTCCGGTGAGGAAACTGCAAAAGAGCTGATGACCACAGAAGCAGCTGCTTTTGGTGAAGAAACCTATGCCGTAGACGCTGATATTCAGACTGCAGTAGAAAACTACTATAAAGCAGTGGCAGCAGAAAAAGATTATGCAAAGAACAATATCAGCCCAAAACAATTAAAAGAGCTGATGGATGCAGGTTCTGAAGATATCTGTATTGTTGACCTGCGTTCTGCAGAAGACTATGCAGCAGGACACATTGAAGGTGCTATTAACCTCCCATACGGCAAAGGAATGGAAGAAAACTTTGATATCCTTCCAACAGACAAAACCCTCATCCTTCAGTGCTACAGTGGACAGACAGCTTCCCAGACCACAGCTGCACTGCGTGTAAAAGGTTACCGTGCATATAATCTTTCCGGCGGTATGGGTGCAGAAGGCGGTTCCGGCTGGCTTGGTGCAGGATATACTCTGGTAAAATAAAAACGTGATTTTTGCTTGTTTTGAAAAGGTTTGTCAGCTGTTTTATGCTGACAGACCTTTCAGAAAATGCCAAAGTCAAGTATTTTAATTTTATAAAAATTAAAAATATCCTCTTGACAAAAAGAGGAAGAACCGATATACTAATCACAAAGTGAAGACAGTACCCATATTAAAAGGGAGTAGTTCGAGACATATTCGCAACAATCTCGTTGATTTTGCTTTTCAAAATCTTCTGCGATATGTGCCAAACAATTTGATTGGTAACAAGACTTTTCATGTGGTTTCCGTACATACTTGTATTGGAACCTGCTTGAAAAGTCTTTTTTTATGCAATCAAATTTGCCGAGCTTGTCTTCAAGCGACCAAACGTCGTTTTGATTGAAGGAGGAATTAAAAAATGGAACAGATGTTTCGCCGTACAGCCCAGCAGGTGCTGGAACAGTTTGGCGTAACCAAGGACGGTTTGACACAGGCACAGGTTGAAAAACAGCGTCAGACCTATGGAGAAAACGCCCTGGCAGAAGAAAAGAAAAAAAGTCCGATTGTTGTATTCTTGGAGCAGTTTAAAGACCTTCTGGTTATTATCCTGATCATTGCAGCAATCATTTCGGCAATCTCCGGCAATGGAGAGAGCACCATCGTTATCGTGGCAGTTATTACCCTGAACGCAATTCTGGGTACCGTACAGCATTTTAAAGCAGAAAAATCTCTGGAAAGCCTGAAAGCACTTTCTTCTCCAAGCGCAAAGGTGATGCGTGATGGAAGAAAAATCGAAGTTCCTTCCAAAGAAATTGTTCCGGGCGATATTTTGATGCTGGAAGCCGGCGACCTGGTCGTTGCAGATGGACGTATCATCGAAAACTATTCGCTGCAGGTAAATGAAAGCTCCCTGACTGGTGAGTCGGAAGGCGTCGACAAAATCAGCGATGTAATCGATGCAGAAAACGTAGCACTGGGTGACCAGAAAAACATGGTATTCTCCGGTTCTCTGGTTACCTATGGACGTGCAAGCGTTGTTGTAACCGCAACCGGTATGAAAACCGAGATCGGTAAGATCGCAACCCTGATGAACCAGACTCAGCAGAAGAAGACCCCGCTTCAGGAAAGCATGGATAACTTCAGCCAGAAGCTGGCAATCGCAATTATCGGTATCTGTATCGTTGTATTTGGACTGAGCCTGTACCGTCAGATGCCAATTCTGGATTCTCTGATGTTCGCTGTTGCTTTGGCAGTTGCAGCAATTCCAGAAGCGCTCAGTTCGATTGTTACCATCGTTCTGGCAATGGGTACCCAGAAGATGGCAAGAGAAAACGCAATTATCAAGGAACTCAACGCGGTAGAAAGCTTGGGCTCTGTATCGGTTATCTGTTCGGATAAAACTGGTACTCTTACCCAGAACAAGATGACCACCAAGCAGGTTTATGCTGATTTTAATCTGTTTGACGGTGAAAAACTCGATTTTGCAAATCAGGCACATCGCTGGCTGCTCAAAACAGCGGTTCTTGCAAATGACTCCACCTCGGTGGATGGTAAGGAGATCGGTGACCCAACTGAGGTTGCACTGATCAATCTGGCTCATAACTTCTGGGTAGAAGAAACAACCTACCGCGCACAGCATCCTCGTCTTGGTGAAATCGCATTCGATTCCGACCGTAAACTGATGAGTACCCTGCACAAGCTGGATGGTGTTTACACCCTCTGTACCAAAGGTGCGATGGACGTTCTGCTCTCCCGCAGTGTCAGCATCATGACAGCAGATGGTCCTCGCCCAATCACAGAAGAAGATAAAGCAAAGATCTCGGAAACAAACACCCATCTTTCCGAAAATGGTCTGCGTGTCCTTGCATTTGCAATGAAGGAATATAAAGACGCAAAAGAATGTCCGCAGCTTACACTGGAAGATGAAAACGGTTATACCTTTGTTGGTCTGATTTCGATGATCGACCCACCTCGTGAAGAATCCAAAAAGGCTGTTGCTGATGCAAAACGCGGCGGTATCCGCACCGTTATGATTACCGGTGACCACAAAGTGACCGCAACCGCAATTGCAAAACAGATTGGTATCTTTGAAGACGGCGACATTGCATTAAGTGGTGTTGAACTCGACAAGATGAACGACGAAGAATTGGGCGAGAAACTGGAACATGTTTCTGTTTATGCCCGTGTATCTCCAGAGCATAAGATCCGCATTGTAGACGCATGGCAGAAGAAAGGCAAGATTGTTTCGATGACCGGTGACGGTGTCAACGATGCTCCTGCACTGAAAAAAGCAAATATCGGTGTTGCAATGGGTATCACAGGTACAGAAGTTTCCAAAGATGCTGCTGCAATGATTCTGACAGACGATAACTTTGCAACCATCGTTAAGGCTGTAACCAACGGACGTAACGTATATGCAAACATCAAGAATGCAATCAAGTTCCTGCTTTCCGGTAACATGTCCGCAATCCTGAGCGTTCTCTACACCTCTCTGTTTGCACTGCCAATCCCATTCCAGCCGGTACATCTGCTGTTTATTAACCTCTTGACCGACTCCCTGCCGGCAATCGCAATCGGTATGGAACCACCTCGTGAAGACCTGCTCAATCAGAAACCAAGAAATCCAAAAGAGTCCATCATGAGCAAAGACTTCATGCTGACCCTGTTGGTACAGGGCGCAATCATCGGCGCCTTTGTTATGGCTGCATACCATATCGGTCTTTCTGCTGGCGGCGCTGCTCTGGCAAGCACCATGGCATTTGCTACCCTGACTCTGGCAAGATTGTTCCATGGATTTAACTGCCGTGCAGATGCTTCCATCTTTAAGCTCGGCCTTGGTTCCAACAAATATTCGATTCTGGCATTTATCGCAGGTCTGGTACTGCTCAATGCAGTTCTGTTTATCCCTGCATTCCATGGCCTGTTCATGGTAGCGGATCTGACTATTGGCAACATTGGTACAATCTATCTGCTTGCCTTCATGCCAACCGTTATTATCCAGCTGTACAAAGTAATCAAAGAGAAAAGAAAATAATTTTAAAACAATGATTTTATGATCGGAAAAAAGCGGAGTATCCTCTTTAAAAAGGATACTCCGCTTCTCTTTTGAGAATACTATGTCTGGAGGTGATTTTGTGGCTTATCAAAGTTCGCAGTTTTTTGCAATGAGCAACAATTCTGATCTGAAAGCCGTAAAAGCGCAGCTTGGTTCTTTGTATGGAATCAATTCGATGGAGATTGACCCTCAGACACAGAGTGTTCTGGTAGTATATGACAGCAGTTATCTTCCTTTTGAACAGTTAAATCAGGGAATGGCAGGACTAGGTTACCGTTCGGAACGCTTATAGGACAAAATAAAAAAGAGGGGAAATACCCCTCTTTTTGTTTTACGGTTTATTTTAAAGAAGAAAAGATTTCTTCCAGCAGGGAAACACAAACAGCCAATCCTTCCCGACTCTGGTCATGAACAGGGCTATACTCCACAAAGTCAGCCGAGCAGACACGAGGGTCAGAGAAAAGTGTTTTTAATGTGGTATGTGTTTGAGCAATGCTTGGTCCGTCCGGAATCGGCAGTCCGGTTGCAGTAAACTCAGCAGCATCCATAAAGTCCACATCAAAACTCAGATGGATATGAGAGGTTTTTACAGCATCCAGAAGTTCCTGACAGCAGGCTTCAATTCCTTTCTGGCGGATTTCTTCCATACGGATGGCACGGATATTATATTTCTTTAAAATTTCTTCCTCTCCAGGATCAATACTGCGGGAACCGATGTAGAAGAGATTTTCCGGCAGCAGGAAAGGAACAGGGGAATCCATGGTTTCAAACAAACGTTTGTCGCCTAATCCCAGACAGGCTGCTAAAGGCATGCCATGGATGTTATGTGACCCAGAGGTTTCATCGGTATTGATATCGGTGTGTGCATCAATCCAGATGACGCTCAGATCTTTAGCAGGAATGGTGCGGGCAGTGCCGGCAATGGAACCAATTCCCAGTGCATGGTCGCCGCCGATTACCAGCGGAAAACAATGGCTGCGGTGTCCGGCATCAACAGCATCTGCAAGCTGTTTGCAGCAGTCGGTGACTTCCTGCAGATATTTCATGGTTGGCTGTACAAATTTATCCTCTGGTTTTGGCAGAGTTGGAATGATGGAAATTTGTTTTACGCTGTGACCGTGCTTTTCAGCAAGTGCAGGAAGATTCTGACGGGAAAATTCTCTTGGAGCCAGATGGGTTCCTGGATTATCACAGCCATACCAAAGTGGTGTATGAATAATTTTTATATTCATGGGAAAGGCCTTCTTTCTGTTATCTTAAAAAACTGCATCTTATTTTATCATAAAACATCGAAAAGGAAAAGGCTAAAACAAAAAAGTATCCAGCAAATTTACAAATATGATACGAAAGGAAATTTGTATTGGTATTGTTAAAGAGTATGCAGCCCATAATAAAAGCAGTCCAAGATGGAGGAGGTTTTTTATGGAACAAAGCAGAAACATGCAGTGGAAAATTGTGGGACTTTTTTGTATTTTATTAGGGGTTGCAAGCCTTTTGATGGTGCGCCTTTATTCTTTGAGTATGGATGGAGGATTAAAGCAGGCAGCCCAGATGCAAAGTGTCTATACGCTGGACATCACAACAACGAGGGGAAGAATCTATGATCGGAATTTAAACCCATTGACCGATACAGAAAAGCATAATCTTATCGCAGTGCTCCCGACAGATGAGGCAGCACAGGCATGTGCCGGACAGATTGAAGGAGAACAGCGAAGACAGGCTCTGGACGCTCTCACTCAGGGAAATCCCTTTGTGCTGGATTTGGAAGATGGAGATAAAGTATATGCACAGGATATCGAAAACTTTACTACCACAGCAAGGCTTCCGCACGACCAGCAAAAGCAGCTTGCAGTCCATCTGCTGGGTTATCTGAACGGCGATGGGGAAGGAGTAAGCGGAATTGAACAGGCATACGATGAGGAACTAAGTGCAGCAGGAGAAGAGGTGCGGGTACGATGTACAGTCAATGCTCTGGGAGAGGCAGTGGATGGTTCTCCGATTGAGGTGCAGGGATCAGCACGTCTTCCGCAGGAGGGTGTGGTGCTCACTCTGGACCAGAGGATGCAGAGTATCGTTGAAGAGGTGGGGGAAGAAGAGATTGACCAAGGTGCAATCGTGGTGATGGATGTTGCTTCTGGAGAGATTCGTGCCAGTGCCAGTTTTCCGCAATATGATCCATATCATCTGGAAGAGGCGTTGGAAGATGCAAAAAAGCCGCTGCTTAACCGGGCGCTGCTGCCATACTGTGTTGGTTCCAGTTTCAAACTTACCGTAGCGGCGGCAGCACTCGAAGAGGGAATCTCTCCGGAATTTTCAGTGGACTGTGTGGGAGGAACAACGGTTGCAGGGAGAATTTTTTACTGTCATTATCGTGCAGGACACCGTCAAACCAATTTGAAAAGAGCCATTGAACAGTCATGCAACCCATATTTTATCAAGCTGGGACAAAAAACAGGGGGTGACTCAATTTTAAGTATGGCTAAGGCAATTGGATTTGGAAGGGAAACACAGTTGGCTCCCGGAATTTTATCGCAGGAAGGAACACTCCCAACAGAAAGCGACCTGAACAATCTGCACGAACTTGCAAACTTTTCCTTTGGACAGGGAAAACTGACGGCAACACCTATTCAGGTGGCATCGATGGTAAGCGCGGTAGCGAATGGAGGAATGGCAGTAACACCAAAGCTTGTTTTGGGAAGTACACAGGATGGAAAGACGATTGAGGAAAAAGAACAGCCAGCTCCAGTTCGTATTTTTTCGGAACAGACTGCTTCCATTCTTCGTCAGGATATGATTGGGGTTGTGGAAGAAGGAAGTGCCACAATGGCAAAGCCACAGCAGGGAGGAGCTGGAGGAAAAACAGCATCTGCCCAGACCGGAATGTATGACGAAAATGGAGAAGAAATTGTACACGCATGGTTTGCAGGATTTTTCCCGGCACAAAACCCGAAATATGCCGCAGTAATTTTAATTGAGGGCGGAGAATATGGCGGTATGGTGGCGTCTCCTTTGTTTAAAGAAATTGTAGATCGCTATGGTCCGATTGAATAATATAGAATAATGAAAGAAAAAAGGATGTCGATTCGTTTTATCAAAAGAAACAGCAGAAAAAGGAAAACTTTTTGTAAGATTTTTTTTCTTCCAGAATTTTCTGTTTTCCTATTTTACAAACTGTGCTATAATAAAAATGGAAACCGTTGATCTAACCTTTGGTGACAAAGGTTGTGGGATTAAGAAAGGAGAAGGATGCCAATGGCTATATCAGTGCCCCAGGGAGATGTAATTAAGGTGGTCTCCTTTAATCTCAGGCGGGATTTCGGTCCACAGCGCAAAAACCGCTGGGAAAGCCGAAAAGAACTGGCAGCCCGCATGATTGCAGAATCCGATGCTGCCATTATCGGTGTACAGGAGTTTTTGCCTAAAATGCGTCAGGACCTGAAAACACTTTTGGACGGATACAGTATTTTTGGAAAGGGACGTTTGAGCGGAAAAGATCCAGGAAATGATGAACACTCTGACATCATTATCAAAAACAATGATGTGGAAGTGGCAAGCTGTACGACATTCTGGCTCTCCAAGCATCCGGATGTTCCAAGCCGAGCTTATTTTGCGGTTTATCCAAGAATCTGCACCGTTGCCGAGGTGAAGATCAAAAAGAGTGGAAGACGCCTGCGGGTATTCAACACCCATTTTGACCATGTAAGCCCGTTTGCGAGAACCTTTGGCGCAAAGATGATTTTGGAGCAGATACATCGCTTTAATCAGACCGACCCTCTTCCGACCATCGTGATGGGAGACTTTAATGCAAAACCAAACAGCAAAGCAGTAAGAACAATGAGAGAAAATCTGCATGGATATCAGAATGTAAAACTTCAGGATATCTATGGTTTTCTTGATCAGCTGATTGGCAATACTTATCACGGATTTACCGGAAAGATCAAACAAAAATTTAAGCCAATCGATTATATTTTTGTTTCGGATGATTTTGAAGTGGTAAAGGCATCGGTGGAAATAACCAGTTATGATGGAATGTATCCATCCGACCATTATCCGGTCAGTGCCGTTCTGCGCTTAAAACCACAAACAGCCGAAAAATAAAAAATGAAGCCCAGCTCAAATGTGAGCTGGGCTTTTTGCTGTATAAAATAGCTATTCCTGTCCATGGTGATGACCATTGTGGTGTCCGTTGTTCTGGCCCATTCCCTGCTGATTTTGCTGCTGACCAGAAGATACATCCGTTTCACCATCAATCAGCTGCTGAATCTCGTACATACTCATGTGACGAACTTCTTCAATCGTGATTTCGGGATGAGTTTGTTGTAATTGCAGGTAGGCGCGGTACTTTCCAAAGGAGAGATTAGCCTCCTCGGCTGCCTTTACCAATTCGCTGTCTGCCTGGTGGCAGGAAACATTCTGGTGCATGCAGCCGGAAACACCCTGTGTGATCTCTTCGTACTTTTGCTGGTTAGGCGAAAGCACAGTGACCGAAACATCAGTATCATTCGTCAGATATTTCGCCATTTCATTGCTTTCCATCATCTGACTGATCGCATCCGTATAAGTGTGGTTTATTAGATTAAGCGAGGACAGAACCTGTTCTGCCTGAGGACCGTAAGCGGTCGTTTGGATCACGCGGTTATAGGCATTGAGTTTTAGCTCAATGGAAGGATTGATGTCAATGCTGATTGCAGAAATGGGGGTAAAATAGGACGCCAGACCAATCATACTCACAATAAGCAGGGAGCAGACAACGGGAATTGGACGGAAAAGGAAGTTTTTCCTCTTGGTATTCTGGTATGCCCGACGATTGACAGCAGCCATAGTGTTTTGCTTTAAACGTTCGTCAGCATGGATTTGGTCGAAAGCATGTTGGATACGGTTACTCAAAATCGTCACCTCCCAGCGTTTTTTTCAGCAGAGCTTTTGCCCGTGACAGCAAAGTGTAGATCGTGTTTACTTTTTTGTGAAGGATACCGGCGATTTCCACTGCGGAATATCCTTCATAATAGTAAAGATAGACGACATCCTTGTATTGTACAGGCAGCGAGAGAACCGCTTCCAGAACATCCCGATCTGGAATGGACAGCTCGGAAAGCTGTTCCGAGACAGCATCCAGTGAGACTGTTTTGCTTCTGAAAAAGCTTCTGATCAGATCATGACAGGCATTGATTGTGACTCGAATCAGCCATGCTTTTTCATGTTCCTGATTTTCAAAAACAGGGGAAGCGGTCATATACTTTAAGAACACTGTTTGAAAAATATCTTCGGTGTCAGCGTGATTTTTTAAGTGCAGCATGCAGATTTTTTTAATCATGTCAGCATAAAGTTCGATTGCACGATTTACCTGCTGCTCGCTGAGCATAAAAATCACGTCTCCTTAAAAAATTGGCTTATTTTGCCTGATGACAGCCATGTCCATTCATGTTGTTATGGCAGCCGCGTCTGCCCATACCGTTCTGCTTAGCTGTTGTATTGGCAGAAGCACGATGATCACAGATACCATCCCCGTTTTCATCAACAAAGCCAATACCGCAGTTGGTTCCATGGTTGTCACAGATGCCATCACCGTTATTGTCAACAAAGTTAGAACATTTCTGAGAGGTACGATGATCGCAGATACCGTCCCCATTTTCGTCAACAAAGCCAATACTGCAGTTGGTTCCATGGTTATCACAGATGCCGTCACCATTTGTATCCACAAAATTGATGCGGTTGCATCCTTTCATGCAGGAAGAAGGTGCGGCAATCGCAGAAATGCCGCCAAAGGTTACAAGAGCAGCGGATAACATAACAGCAAAAATCATTTTTTTCATAAAGAATACCTCCAGTTTTGTTTGTAAATTGAATCCTTTCAACCTCAATACGAATGAAGATGAGGAATCCTTTCATGAAAAATAAAAATATTATTTTATTTTTTTTAGCATAATGCAGCGCAGTTTTCCGCCATATTTTTCTTTTTCCATCATACACTCCAGGCCAGCGGACTGCAAAGCTTTCAGGCTGGGGGTGTTTCTGGGAGATACCGTGGAGCAGACGTACTTTGTTTTTCCATCTTGTGCAAATCGTTCTACTCCCAGCTGACACATCCGGCTGTGCATCTTGTATCCGCGAAAATCCGGATCCGCCATGGCAATTTCCAGATGACCGACAAAAGGCAGCTCTTCTTTAGGAAGACCAAGGTCAATGCCAAGATTTTCTTCATCAGAGGGATACAAGCATCCCAACAGGTAAGCAAAGCGGTCTGGATGACTGTCCGGCATTACTGCAAAAGTAAAGCCATGGGAAAGAAGAAAACGCCATTCCTTTTCGGAAAGAGGAACAAAAGTATCTTTGTCCTGTACACAGGAACACAGATATTCCTGAAATGATAAAATTTGTGGCAGTTCAGATTCTTCCAGCAGGACAATCTGGCAGGGAAGGGAAGTATCTGCCTTTGTAAAGGTAAGTGGGTAAAGTGGCTTCATGTTTTGTTAGCTCCTTTCCAGAATGGTGTTTTCTTCATATACATTTTCCGGGTCATAAGGTGGAGAGAGCAGAATTGCAATCAGCATTGCAACAATTCCTCCGGCAACCTTGGAGAGAATAAAAGCAAGAACCGCATTGCTTTCCACAGAAGAAACAAAAGCAAGCTGACCACCAAATACAAATCCTGAGGTGACAGCAGAAGCAGCGTTCATCAGCTGTCCGCGTTTATCCATCTTACCAAAGACAGAAAGCATGGATACAGAGTTGATAAGGTTTAATAACAGTCCGATAATCGCAAATTCGTTGACATGGATTTTGCGAGCAAGGGAAAGAATCTGGTGCATAAAATATTTTAAGATAAGATTGGACAGAATGAATGAACCGCATACGATAACCGAGATTTTAAAGACGATGGTCAAAACCTCTCCAATCAGAGATGGGTCAACAAGGGTAAAGCGGTCTGATGCAAGAAAAACCTGAAGGACAATCAGGACGAACAAAAAGATCGCCAACAGGTTGATGCCTTTTCCAACGCGCTGAAATACACGAATTGCCTTCTCTCCGCCATAAAAGATACACAGACCCAGTAAAGCACAGATTAACAGTACAGGAAGAAGACTTTTTAATAGTGCAGTCAGAGCCATGCCAGAAAGCAGGCTTCCGATAATCAGGACAACCGGAATAGCAATGATGCCGTACACCATTCCGGTCATCAGATTCTTGGAATCTTTGGAGGGAATACTTCCCAAAGCAATTGGAAGAGAAAAAGAGATGGTAGTTCCCAGAGTAGCGGAAAGCAGAACACCAGAAAAGATTTTCTGTGTGTAATCGGTGCAGAGGGTATCTGCAATAGAATAAGCACCCATATCAGTAGCAAGGACACTACTGACCAGAATGGTTGGGTCCAGTGGAAGGCTGACTCCTTGCAGTACAGTGGAGAGCAGTCGTCCCAACATAACAGAAAAACAGTAAACACCGGACATGGTGACAGCAAGAGATCCCATCATGGTCATGCCGCGGTCAAATTCTTCAGCAAGTCCAAATCGACCCCCGATCATTTTATCAGCAAGGCCGATTAAGGCACAAAGTAATAAAACAGCAATTGGAAAATTCATAATCTTCACTCCTGTATGATTTGTATAGAAAATATGCTTTTATTTTAGCATAATCTCTAAAAAATACAAGAGTTTTTTATAATTATATGAAAATGAATAGAAAGGCAGTAAAATTAAAAAGTGGTTTTGTGTATTCTATAAAGAAGGGAAAGTTTTCGTATTAAAAAGAGCCTCCATGATCCAGTAAATTTCCATCAAGGTCATAGAAATACCAGCTTATGGGAGAAGAGTTTCCATCAGAGATAGGGTCATTTCCACCACTTCCATAGTATTCATAACCCAGCTCCTTTCCATAAAAGAGCGGTCCCTTGTCTTCGTAATAAGATACACTTTCATCCAAAAAGGAGTGTACCCGCGCGACCATTAGAATCTCGTATTTTACAACGGCATGTTCGGGAGTAAAAGCAAACGCTTCCAGAAGAGCTAAAAATGTTCCGGCAAGAAGAGAGAATAAAATCAACAGAATCCTCAAGAAGAAAATCAGAGTTTTTCCAGCAGTATGGACGCGATGTTCCCATGCTGTTAAAAGTGAAAACAAAAGCCAAAACAGGGAAATGAAACTTCCTCCCCGAAGAATCAACTGCGGAATTGTGCGTAGGGAAAGGGAGAAGAAACAAGAACAAATCCATGTTCCCAGCCAACAAAATGCAAACAATAAAACAAAATAAAACGGCACCCGTATGCGTTTGCCAAAAGATAGGTTCAATTACCTTACCACCTTTTAAAAATTAGATTGAAAAACAGCATCAGCAGATTTTCTGCTGATGCTGTTTTTTTTAACAGTATGTTCCTGCTGCAAAACCGGTAGAAAAAGCAATTTGCAGGTTAAAACCGCCGGTATATCCGTCCACATCCAAAACTTCACCGGCAAAATAAAGTCCGGATGCAAGTTTTGACTCCATGGTTTTTGGATTGATCTGCGATACATCGACACCGCCTGCGGTGACAATTGCTTCCTCAATTGGTCGGAAAGCAGTTGGTGTCAGCGGCATTGCCTTGATAATGTCCACCAGAGCGGTTCGCTGTGCTTTGGTGATCTGGTTAATTTTGGTATCAAATGGAATTCCGCTCAAAGACGCAATAATTTGAATGCTCTTTTTCGGAAGCAGAAGTCCCAGTGAATTGATGAAGTCTTTGTTGATAAACTGCTCAAAGTCGCGCAGGATGCGGGCATCCAGCTGCTGATGGCTCAGAGCAGGTTTCCAGTCAATATAAAGTTTGTAATGTTCCAGTGAGCCGTTTTTGTCCGGCTGCATATGGCAGCTGGCACTTAACACCAGAGGACCGGATACGCCAAAATGGGTAAACAGCATTTCGCCAAGCTCGGAGAAAACTTCTTTACCAGAGCGGGTATCCACAACCTTTAAAACGACATTTTTCAGCGAAAGTCCCATCATATCCCGACAGATTTTTTCTTTGCAGACAAGCGGGATCAGCGATGGACGAAGTGGAGTAACCTTATGTCCTGCCTGACGAGCCAGTCGGTATCCGTCACCGGTGGAGCCAGTTGCAGGGTAGCTCTTTCCGCCGGTCGCAACAATAACTGATGAAGCATGGATGGTCTGACCGTCCTCGGTAATCACTCCGCAGACAGACAGTTTTCCTTCTGAATTGGTGTCCAGAATCAGCTCCTTGACGCAGGCTCTCGTGATGCGGCAGCCGGATTGCTGTGCCTTATTTACCAGTGCATCAACGATATCAGCAGAACGGTCAGAAACCGGAAAGACACGTTCTCCGCGCTCTACCTTCAGAGCGACACCGCAATCTTCAAAAAATCCCATCACTTCATAAGGATTGAGAGCATTGAGGGAGCTGTACAGGAAGCGTTTGTTGCTCAGAACGTTGAGCATAAAATCTTCCACAGTACAACAGTTGGTAACGTTGCACCGACCTTTTCCAGTGATGAGCAGCTTTCTGCCGGGACGCTCCATCTTTTCCAGGATCAGAACCTGTTTGCCTCGTCCGGCTGCCTGAATGCCAGCCATTAGGCCGGCAGCTCCTGCACCGATAATCAGGGTATCATATTGTTTATCAGACATGGAAAGATTCATCCTCCGTTTTTTCGTAGACGTTGTATTCATCCCAGATGCGTTCCAGCTGTGCATAGGTCTGGCTGATTTCGTCCTGTTTTTCCAGTCCGACTGCAACCACCAGAGCATTGAGCACACTCAGTGGAGCTACCAGGGAATCGACAAACGATGCCATGTCGCTGCGAGCAAGCAGACTGATATTGGCAACCGATGCCAGCGGGGAAGCAGCACAGTCGGTGATTGCAATGACATCCGCACCTTTATTGCGGGCATATTTGGCAGCTTTCAGGGTGCGCTGAGAATAGCGTGGGAAGCTGATTGGAATCAGGACATCATCGGAAGAAATGCGGAACAGCTGTTCAAACATTTCACTGGTGCTGGTTGTGTTGATCAGATGGACATTATCAAAGATATGAGTAAAGTAAAACTGCAAAAATCCTGCCAGCGAAGCAGCACTGCGCACACCGATGATATAGATGCGGCGGGAATGGATGATTTTCTGAACTGCTTCATCAAAGTTTTTGGTATCCAGTTCTTCCATGGTGTGTTTGATGCGTTCCATATCCATCGACAGAACCTTTGCAACAACGTTGTTTCTGCCAATCTGATCGTTGGTGATCTCCATTCTCTGTACAGAGGTCAGACGATTGCGGATGATTTCCTGCAATCCCTTTTGCAGCTGAGGATAACCGTCACAGCCGACTTCGGAGGCAAAACGGACCACGGTCGATTCGCTGACTCCAACGGTAGATCCCAATTTGGAAGCAGTCATGAAAGCAGCTTTTTCATAATGTTCAAGGATATAGTGAGCGATTCGTTTCTGAGCTTTAGAAAACTCAGGTAATCTGGCTTCAATTTGGTTTAGGAAATCTAGATTCATCACAGCAGTCTCCTTGTGATTTTTATTCCTCCTGTCCTTTGGCAGACAGGGCAAGATACAAAATGCAATATTCGATGCAAAATAAAGTCAGGATACTTTCTAATTCTTATTTTAGCCGTAATTCCTGCAAAAATCAAGGAAAAACGCAGGATTTTTGCGGATTTCCTGCAAAAATAATTCAAAAAATGAAATTTTTCTGGCAGAAAAAGGAGTTTGACAGAAAAATTTGGTCGGTTTAAGTTGACAAAAGGGGAAAATTTTGCTAAACTAGGTTCGCTTATAAAAGAAGGGGTGCTGCACCAACTGCGGCTGAGAGAAAGAGGTATGGATCTTTTAACCCTAAACCTGATCCGGGTAATGCCGGCGGAGGGATCTGTCATAGGATTTGCTTTCTGTCGTCCATGTATCCGGGGCGGCATTTTTTATTTTGAGAGGAGCAAATATTATGACCCAATCTTTTCGAACAAAGCGCCTGACTGAAAGCGCACTGATGATCGCCCTGTCTACCATCCTGTCCTTTATCGTACTGTTCCGACTGCCATTTGGCGGCTCGATCACCCCATGCTGCATGCTGCCGGTGATTTTGATTGCTTACCGCTACGGAACCAAGTGGGGATTGTGCACCTGTTTTGCGTTCAGCCTGATTCAGGGAATTCAGGGTATTGCAGAAGGAACCTTTACTGCAGCTGCACTGGGTGTGGAAAACGGTGTATTTAATGGTGGTTTCTTCTCGGGAAGCCCGCTGCTTGCATCGTTTGGTATTTTCCTGCTGGATTATGTAGTAGCTTTCACAGTTCTGGGCTTTGGCGGCATGTTCCGCAATAAGATTAAAAACAAACCGCTTTCATTAGTTTGTGGTATTTTGGTAGCTGGCCTGTTCCGTTATATTGCACACGTTATTTCGGGTGCGATCTTCTTTGGTATCTGGGGCGAATGGTTCTTTACACAGGACGGATTCTATGCATGGGGACAGACCTTGGTTGACATGTTCCCTGGTAAAGCGCTGTATGTGCTTTATTCGTTAATTTATAACCTGTTCTTCCTGGTTCCGGAAGTAGGATTGACCGTAGTGGTCGCTTTCTTTATTACAAAGGCAGCACCAAAACTTTTGGAGAAAAAAGATATCTAGTAATAAAAAAACCTCCGTTTTTTAAAAACGGAGGTTTTTTTAACAGTTTTTCCCAGAATATAAAGATTGATAATTAATTTATCTGTTCTTTTTCGCGCTTTTCCAAATTGGAAAGCAAAGTTTCCCGGTAGCGGCGAGCAGCATCCTCGGTTTTGTTTTGACCGAAATGATAATATACCGTTCCCTGCAAAATATCCGGCAGATATTGCTGGCGGACATAATGGTCAGGATAGTCGTGAGGGTATTTGTAAAACTGACCTTTGTTTTCTACTTCAGCACCATCAAAATGCTTGTTTTGCAGGCAGCGAGGGAAATCACCGATTTTTCCGGCACGGACATCCGCAATGGCCTGATTGATCGCCATATAGGAGGAATTGGATTTAGGCGCAGTAGCCATGGTCACAACCGCCTGAGCAAGCGGAATACGCGCTTCAGGAAGTCCCAGCTGCAATGCACTGTCCACACAGGCTTTGACGATAACGGCACACATTGGATATGCCATGCCGATATCTTCGCTTGCAATCACGAGCAGACGGCGGCAGGGAGAGATGAGGTCTCCTGCTTCCAGCAGACGTGCAAGATAATGCAGTGCCGCATTTTCATCAGAACCTCGGATGGATTTTTGCAGGGCGGAAAGAAGATCGTAGTGGACATCATCGCTTTTGTCATAACGCAAGGCAGCCCGCTGTGAGATGCTTCGCAGTTGCTCTGCAGTGATGGATTTAACACCGTCTGTTACCGGTGCAGATAAAAAGGCTACTTCCAGTGTATTGATGGATTTGCGGACATCACCGCCGCAGGAAAGAGCAATGCTGCGCAGGACATGGTCTTCAACAGTAAGGGAGAAACCCTGTTCCTGAGCTTGAGCTTCCAGAATCTTTACACCGCGGGTAAGAGCCTTTTCGATTTCTTCCGGAGTAACTGGCTTAAATTCAAAGACAGTGCTTCGTGAGATAATAGCGTTATAAATATAAAAATATGGATTTTCTGTGGTGGAAGCAATCAGGGTAATCTGTCCATTTTCCAGAAATTCCAGAAGGGTTTGCTGCTGCTTTTTGTTGAGATACTGAATCTCATCCAGATACAAAACAACACCGTTCATCCCTTCAAAGGTATCCAGTGAAGAGATGATTTCCTTAAAGTCAGCGGTGCTGGCAGTGGTGCCGTTGAGCTTATACAGCTTTTTGCCAGCCTGCTTTGCAATGATGCGGGCAACGGTAGTTTTGCCGGTTCCGGGCGGACCATAAAAAATCAAATTGGTTGCATGACCGGATTGAGCAATGCGGTATAAAATTCCATTTTTGGAAAGAATATGGCTTTGTCCAACCACTTCATCGATGGTCTGCGGGCGCATCTGGTCCGCAAGTGGTGCATTCATGATGACAGTCCTCCTTTAGGATACAAGCGTTCTGTCAATATAGATTTCCAGTGAACGAAAGAATAATATCATTATAGACGTTAAAAAGAGATTGTTCAAGAGAAAACTATGTTTGACAAGGAGGGGAAGGAAGATTAAAATAAAAAAAGACCGTCAAGGAAAGAAGGATATATATGATAAAAGCAATCATTTTTGATTTGGACGGAACAATTTGTGATACACTGACCGATTTGGGAGAATGTACCAATCAGGCACTTGCGGATTTTAATCTGCCGCCGCATAAAATAGAGGAGTACCGTAAAATTGTCGGCAATGGAGTAGACACCCAGATGCGCCGCGCAATTGGAGAAGAAAAATATACCAAAGAACTTGCTGATCAGGTCAAGGCAGCATTCAAAGCATATTATGATAAAAACTACCTGCGCAACACAAAACCTTATGAGGGGATGGAAGAGGCGCTGGATGAGCTTTCTAAGATGGGATTAAAGCTGGCGGTATTTTCCAATAAACCGGATGAGTTTGCCGGTAAGTTGTGCCGTACCCTCTTTGGAGAACGTTTTGAGCTGATTGCAGGAAACCGTGCCGGAATTCCGGTAAAGCCGGACCCAACCGGACTGTTTTTTGCTTTGGAAAAGCTGGGAGTCAAACCGGAAGAATGTCTTTATTGCGGAGATTCCAGTGTTGATATGGACACCGGAAAGAATGCGGGAATCACCACAATCGGGGTGGAATGGGGCTTTCGTACCCGCGAGGAGCTGGAAGAGCACGATGCGTGCTATGTGATCCAAAAACCTTCCCAGCTGCCGCAGCTGGTTAAAAAGCTGATGGCATAGAGAAAGCATATAGAATGAATTTGTGAAGATAAGGAGATGATCGGATGCAGCAGGATAGGGTTCAGATTGGAGTTTCCAGTGCCTGTTTTTTTCCGACAGAGACAATCCATGCGGTGCAAAAGCTGGCGGCATGGAATATTCCCAACATTGAAGTCTTTTTTAATTCCCCGCGCGAATTAAAGGAAGATTATGTGCAAAAACTGGCACAGATCTGCAAACAGGCAGGAATCCGTGTTGCGTCGGTTCATCCCTTTACTTCCGGCAGTGAGTCGCTCTATTTTTTCTCGGAATATCCAGGACGGTTTGAGGACGGATTGGAGATCTACCGGAACTATTTTCGGGCAGCAGAAATTTTAGGAGCCCAGCTGCTGGTTTTTCATGGAGACAGCCCATACAGCAAGATGCCGTTGGAAAAGGGCTTTGAACAGATTAAACAGATGGACCTTCTGGCACAACGGGAATATGGTGTCAGCATTGCCTATGAAAATGTAGTGCGGTGCAGAGGAAAAAATCCCGAATATTTTGTAAAGCTCAAAGAATATTATCCACAAATGAAATTTGTTTTGGATATTAAACAGGCAATCCGTTCTGGTCAGGACCCCATGGAATATGTAAGGTGTCTGGGAAGCAGTATTGTTCATGTTCACATCAGTGACAGCGACGAAATCAAAGATTGTCTGCCGGTTGGATCAGGTCAGATGAAACTCGAGGAACTGTTAAAGGCATTGAAAGAGCGTGGATTTTGTGGTACTGTTTTACAGGAGTTATATCGCGAAAGCTACGAAAAAGAAGAAGAAGTTCTGTTGGGCTACCACAATTTGGAACAGTTGATATCGACACTTTAAATAAAAAAACTGAAAAGTAGACAATATTCGACTGGTAAATTTAATTTTGACCAAAAACAGCAAAGGTTTTTCATTAAAGTATACAGCAAGTGATTTTTGACAGACAGAAATTGTGCATCATTGCAAAAGCATGTTCTAAAAGGGAATGATATAATAGCTTCAGGCAGTGATGTGAATAACGTCAGCGGAATACTTCTGAGATACTGTTTCCAGTCCTTGAAAAAACAAGAAATATTTGAGGTGAGAGCTGGTGAGAAATAACTTCGTGCGGTGCAAGGATCAACAGGAGCCAGAAGAAATCGAATATAGAATAGAAGACAGCGTAACAGAGCTTATGACAGAGGGAATTTCCATCAAAACGTATGGAATTGCTGCTTACAGGAAAGGTCATAAGCTTGAACAGCGAAAGGATGTTACAACCGAAAAAGCCTGTTTGGAACACTTGGTGGAATTGTGCAATCGGGAAAAACTTTCTCTTTGCCACCTTGATGATGTGATCGAAGACTTTCTGGGAACGATTTACGGGGAGCCTTTTGGGTTGAGAGAATAAAAAACTTCTGGAAAAGATTGTACAAATCGGTGTGCAGTATGGTATAATATTTCCAAGCGAGACAGGGGAAATCTCCCCTGTCTCAGACAAACTGTCCGACATCATAGAAGATGCTGGCGCCAAAAGGCGTCTAAAGGAAAGGAATCCCGAGATATGAAATGTCCATACTGTCAATATTCCGAAAGTAAGGTAATCGATTCAAGACCGACGGATGAGGATGAAAAAATCCGCCGGCGCAGAGAGTGTATGCGCTGTGGAAAACGGTTTACGACCTATGAGATTGTTGAAACGACACCATTGATGGTAGTAAAAAAAGACAATACGATTGAACCGTTCAATCGCGATAAACTGCTCAATGGGCTGTTGCGGGCATGCGAAAAAAGACCGGTATCACTCAAATGCCTGGAACAGATGGTCGATCAAATCGAACAGAAGCTGAAAAACTCTCTGGAAGGGGAAGTGAGCTCCCAGAAAATCGGGGAGCTTGCAATGGAACAGCTGCGTCAGGTCGATCAGGTAGCATATGTTCGTTTTGCATCTGTTTATCGGGAATTTCAGGATATTAACTCATTTATGGATGAGCTGAGAAAAATTTTAGAAGAAAAAGAAAGCGAGAACATCCTGAAATAAATTCCTGATTTAAACAAGATTTCGAAGAAGAGGAAGCTCGTTATCATAAAGCTCATGAACACAGGTAAGTAATTGATTTGCCTGTGCCATCAGCTGTGGAAGATCATTGTATCTGGCAAGAAACTCCAGACGGGAAGTGATGTCACTGATTCGTTCCAGAGGTTCGTACCGGATATACCATACCATGGAGTTCTTTGTTTTGCTCCATGACTCACTCAACTGCTCAGCAAGAATGGCTGCCTGATCCAGGCGGCCATTTTCTGCATATTGAATAATTTGAGAAACCTGTTCAGCAGTCTGTGTGCAGTAGTACCTGCATTGGAACAAAGCAAACAGAGAAAGCGAAAGAATACCCAAAAGTAAGGCGATGGTGGCATAAAGACGTTTCAAGAAAATACCTCCCGGCTAGTGCTTCTTTTCCAGCGGAACAATATAATAATCCTTTTGCGGGGTACAGGTCATCAGGAAAACTTCCTCTGGCTTGTACCCTTCTTTTTTCAGAATACGATCCAACTCTTTCTGAGAGAGCATGCAGTTTTTCATACCTTCAGACAGTACCTTTCGATCGCTGATGACGATGGAAGGCGGAGGAGTTTCTGTTACCTTGATGCCGGCTGTTTTGGGATTGAGCGTTTCGCAGGAGGTCTTTTTGCAGATGGAAAGCTGTCCGGTCGTTTCAGTAAGGGCAAACTCCACTTCGCGCAGATCAAAGATACCGTTGGTGCGCAGCTGTTCCATCAGGTCATCTACCGAATAGCGAAGGTCAGCAAGTTCCTGCTGTTTGATTTTTCCATCTTGAATCAGGATTTTGGTGTTTCCCCAGATCAGACGACGAAAACGGATGCTTTTTAACGTCAGAACGGACAGGATGACCTCAAAGCACATGAGGGTTAAAATCGGAATAATGCCAAGAATCAGAGGAACGTCGCTGTTTTCAATCGGCAGGGTGGCAATGTTGGAAATCAAGATGGTGATGACCAGTTCAGAGGGCTGTAGCTGTCCGAGCTGGCGCTTTCCCATAATGCGCATTCCAAAGATGACAACAATGTACAAAATGAGTGTCCTTAAGAAGGAGACGAGCATAAAACCACTTTCCTTTCAAATTTTCATGCAGATAGTATCGGTATAAAATGGATGTTTTATGCAGATACTAGGAGGGAAAAGAATTTGTAAAATGAGGAAGTGGAACAATGAACAACATTTGGAAAGAACTGTTTTCCTCTCAAAACAACAAAAAGGCGCAGGAACAGGGGGGCTTGTTTGATTCATCTATCCCGCAGGGTGTCGGTTCCAGAAAGGACGCACAGGTACGGCTTCAAAAGGACCTGATGGAAAATATGGTAAAAATCCGTGCTTTTTCGCAAAATACCAGCGACCTGCTTGACCGCCAGATCGAGGTCAGCGGGGTAAAAGTTGGAATTTTGATGTGTGAGGGAATGATCAATCTTCAGATGTTTACCCAGATTATGGTGCGTCCTCTCAGCGAAGTTTCCATCCCAAATGCGGATGGCGAGGCAGTAGCCCATTGGGTGAGCAAAAACACTGTTTTTTCCGGAGATCAGAAAGAGTTTTTTACCTATGATGAGTTGTTTACCTTCTTGATGGCGGGATTTGTTGTCCTGTTAATTGACGGAGTAGATCGTGGAATTGCCTGCGGAATGCAGGGATTTAATTTTCGCTCTGTTTCCGAGCCGAGTACCGAGATGAACATTACCGGTTCACGGGAAGGATTCGTAGAACCAGTTCGAATCAATCAAACCATGATACGACGCCGAATCCGTTCTCCCAGTTTGAAATTTGAGATGTATCCGGTGGGACAAAAAAGCAGGACGGATATCTGCCTTGTCTACCTGACCGATACAGCCGACCCTAAATTAGTGCAGGCAGTGAGGGAAAAACTGAGCAATCTCAGCTCCGATATTGTGCTCAGTCAGGGATATCTCAGCCCTTATCTGGAGGGCAATCCGAAATCACCTTTTTCTTCTGTGGGAACGACCGAACGACCGGATACATTGTGTGCGAAAATAAATGAGGGAAGAATCGGAATTCTGGTGGACGGAACTCCTTTTGCATTGATTGTTCCTTATCTGTTTTCCGAGCATTTTCAAAGCATGGACGACTACTCCTATCGTCCTTATTATGGCTCTTTTATCAGGCTGCTCAAGTATTTTGCCTTTTTCCTCTCGGTCTTTCTGCCGGGGTTATATGTAGCGATTACCGTGTTCAGTCCGCAGATGCTGCCGGATAGTCTGTTGTTTAATATTGCTGCTTCTGAGCAGCAGACGCCGTTTTCCATGATGACCGAAGCGTTTATCATACACCTGATTTATGAGATTATGCGAGAAGCAGGACTCCGTCTGCCGCGTCCAGTAGGGCATGCAGTCAGCATCATCGGAGCGTTGGTCATTGGAGATGCCGCTGTTCAGGCAGGCATTATCGGTTCTTCCATGGTGATGGTGGTTGCACTGACAGCACTGAGTTCCTTTGTAGTGCCATCTTTATATGAACCAGCAGCAGTACTGAAGTTTGTGTTTATCATTGTGGGCGGAACCTGGGGGTTGTTTGGGATTTCCGTTGGATTTGTGCTGCTTTTGTGCAATCTTTGTGCGCTGGAATCGTTTGGAATTCCAATCATGGCACCGACCAGTCCCTGGTCAGCAGCTGATTTACGGGATAACTTCTGGAGAAGCAGCTGGAAAAAGCTTGGAAAGCTGCGTTTGCATGTGCAGAACCTGCCGGGAAGCCGACTGAACGAAAACAAGGAGGATAAAAAATCATGCTGACAAATGAACAGATTCGCGTTCCCAAAATAAAAGCAGCTCAGCTGAGTGCGCTGTTGATTTTGTCGCGAATGTTTATCATCCTGATCTTTCTGCCAAACACCCACCACTCTGTGGGCGGCAGTGTTGCGATCCTCTCGATTATCGTTGGCTTTTTCCTGACCTTTCTGGTGATGATTCCATTGTTTTTTCTGTTGCGGCAGTATCCCGGAATGAATTTGCAGCAGGTGGCAAAACAGCTTTCCCCAAGAGTGGGAAGGTTTAGCGCAGCAGCGTTTTATCTGGTTTGTATTGTGGTTGCATCCGAAACAGTCGCGCAGTTTACGCTGTTTTTGACCAGTGCGGTTTATCCACAGGCAAGCACCTTTTGGGTCGGTATCATTTTTTGTGCGTCTGTCCTTTACCTTGTATTTTTAGGCTTGGAAGCCATCAGCAGGATGTCAGTAATTCTTTTGGCAGCAACCATCCTGTCCTCGCTTCTGGTGGGCCTGGGGCTGTGGCGCTTTGTGGATACCCTCAATCTGATTTCTCCTCTTTATGAAGGAATTGGGACGGTGATCTATTCCTCCAGCCTTTATTTTACACAAAATATTGAGCTGATTGCGTTGGCCTTACTGCTTTCCAATCTGCGCACTCCTTCCGGAAAAGGCGTTTTTCTGCGTTATCACAGTATTGTCAGCATTATTTTGGTATTGGTAAGCTTCGCTGCCGTAACAGTTCTAGGAAGCTATGGTGAGACCAGAAACTTTCCAATTTATACCCTGTTTATCCTTTCTGGCTCCAATGTTTACTATCGATTTGATTATATTGTAGTTGCCATCTGGGTAGCAGTCAGTTTGGTCCGGGCAGCGGTGTATCTGCTGCTTGCAACCAGAATGCTGGGAGAGCTGATGGGATATCGATGGGGAAAATGGATGATGGCTGTAAATGGAATTCTGGTACTGTTGATTTCTACGGTATCTGTTCGTTATATCAAACTGTTCCAGGGAATTTATCAGTTTTTAGCAAGTGGAATCCCGATGTATGGGCTGCTTGTGCTGCTTCCGCTTTTGCTTTTATTTTTGCATTGGAGACAGAACAAAAATCAGAATCCAAAACAGCTTTCAGAGGGGGAAAAAGCATGAGAAAAATAAGCGGAATATTTTTTGCTCTGCTACTTGTCCTGCTCCCTCTTTGCTTGACAGGGTGTATGAATGCAGCTGAGCTAAAAGAGAGAACGATTATCAAAATGGTGGGAGTGGATATGGATGGAGAAGAGTATCTATTGACCATGCTGCAATTTTCTCCACAGGCACAATCGGGGGAGAAAACCTCGGAATCTCAGTCGCTTGTCATTCAGACGAAAGGAAGATCGATCAGTGAGGCAGTGGATCAGGTGAGCCACTACAATGGAAACAAGGTCTTTTTTGGCAACAGCAGTTTTCTGGTAGTGGGAGAAAAGGCCGCCGAACAGGGACTGGAAGGGGTGCTCAATTTTTTTAATTCCAATCATGAGGTAAGTCCGGAGCTGTATGTGGTGATGGCTCAGGGACAGGCAGAAGAAGTGATTCGTGCTCAGTCTGGGGAAGGAAGCACCCCAACACAGTTAAAAAGTATGGTGCAGCAGGGGCAGAAAAATGGACTTTTGGGAAGGCCAACCCTGAAAGATGTGATGAACCGCCTGCAAAGCGATCGTGCTGAACCATATCTTCCATTGATTGAAACTGTCAGTTCAGAAAATGAAGAAAAGAAGCTGAAAATTTCGGGAATGGCGGTGTTTCGGGATGGGAAACTCAAAGACACCCTTTCCATTGAAGAAGCAAAGGGTGTCCTTTGGGCAACGGATGAATTGGCAAGGGCAATTATTACCGTTGATTTTGGCGAGGATAAAGCATCCCGCGCTTCGGTGGAACTGGATAACAGCAAAACGAAGGCAAAGGTCAGGTTGGAGCGAGGAAAGCCGGTACTTGACCTTTCTATCCAGTCAGAAGGAAGTGTGCATGAGGTTAGCTTTGACCGCGGCGGCGGTACCGAAATTGGAGAGCTAGAAGAAATCCAGAATGAAGTAGCGGGGCAGATTAAAGAGACAGTACAGCATACCATTGATAAAGTCTTACTGGAAGAAAAATGCGATGTATTTCGATATTCAGAGTTTATCAAGAAATATGAACCAGAATATTGGAAAGAAAACCAGCAGGATTGGGATAAGGTCATCGACCAGATGACGATCAATATCAGTGTGGACTGCCGTATTGACCATCCCGGTTTGGAAAGCAAGCATTTCCAGGTCGATAGCAAGGCAACATAATCGTTGTACAAAACAGGCTCTGGAAAAGTGGGGAAAGATATGGTAAAATGGGAGCAAACGAAAAGGAGAAGGAAAGATGAAAGCGAAGATTGCACCCAAACCAGAAATTGTACTGCTGTATCAGCAGGAGAAAATCAAAAATGGCGATAAACTCCCCGAAATTTTAGAGCAGATGGGAATCAGATGGAAAGCGGTAACACAACAGGAACTTTGTTTTACAACTGGCGAACTTGCTGAGTACCGCAGAAAGGAAGACGGTGAACGTCAAGAACTGCAGCAGATTCCGCAGACACCGGCTATGGCAATGGGAGGAATCGCAGGAAAACGCCTGGATCAGCTGTTAAATGCGCTCAATCGTGAGCAGATCGATCTCCCAGTTAAGATGGTTATTACACCCCACAATGAAAGCTGGGTGTTTGGAGAGCTGATTGAGGAAGTGCGCAAAGAGCATGAGCTGTTTCTTGCGATGGAACGCTTAAAGCGTCTGAGTATGCGTGCGCAGACCCTGGAAAACGAAGAGGCACAGCAGCTTGTAAAGCTTGCTAAGGATGCACTGGCCCGCATGAGAGGACGCGAGGACAAACAGCCTGACCGTGAGGAGCTGGAAAACCTGGCGGAACGACTGGAAAATCTGTTTTAAATAAAAAAGCATCGGAATACTCCGATGCTTTTTTTGATGGAATAAAGACTAGTGGGAAAGTTTTTTTGCAAGATAACATGCTGCAATAGCATCTTCCTGTGTATCTGCAGAAATCAGGAAACGGTTGTTGTGGCAAAAGCGCAGTGTCTTGATTCCAGTCATCTGCTGAAGCTCCGAAGCCGATTTTCCTGCCCATTCCTGAGGAAATGGGAGGCGGAGCGTATTGTCCTGCGCACTTACCGGAACACCCTGTGCGCTGAATCCGCCGCGCTGGGATGGGGAAACCACAAACAAAGCAGAGGAATCCAGCACAAACTGCTTCCATGGGGCATAGCGATCCAGCACAATGATGTCATCCTGCATCTTTAAGACAGCTTCTTTGACCAGTGCACCTGCGCGGCGGATGCCGTTTACTTCCTCGATTTTACGGGAGAGAATGGCAAACGCAACATCCAGTGCTTTCTGGAAATTATCATCAGGATTTTCGTCAGAATCCCAGCATGGATTAAAGGCTGCAATTGCAGCAGCAAGCGGATGACCGCATCCGGTATTGTCCTCAAGATCCAGCGGCTGGATGAAATGTTCGTCAAAGCGCTGTGCTTCTTCGCCGACAAGCTGAGAACCGTATTCTCTCCACAAAAGCCCAAATGCAGCGTATGGAACACCATTCTCTCGTACAGGAGCACCGCTTTGATGATGGTCAAATTTTCCCCAACCAATATCAAAGACAAGGCCATCGAAATCTTCCGGAACGGAAAATACACGCTGAAATTGAATATCAGGATAGATCAAACGCAGCAGTGCTGCGGAAAAAACATCATCGGCATGGAACTTGCCGGCATGAGTGAGCGCGATTTTGGGAACAGTCGTCATAAAAAATCCTCCATTCAAAAAATATGATTCTGTTTGTCTTATCACAGATTATACCATAAAACAGGAAAGATGACAAAAAAGAAGGAGGAATTACTGGAAGAGAGTAAAAAAGGATGGTATAATAGGAAAAGATAAGAAAGGAAGGATTTTTATGGCTTTGTATAAAGATATTCACCGTTGTCACAAGTGTGGAGAGACCTTTACCTGGTATTATCAGCCGGAGCAGGAAAGCTATCTGCAGGTTGTGCACGATGATGGAAAAAGTGCAGCAGTGAAAGGAATTTTACTTGTCACCGAACAGATTTACAGCATTTTAGTTGACTGCCCTTACTGTGGAGCACAAAACGATTTTAACTGCAAGATCGAACAGGAACTTCCGGGTTTCCAGAAAAAAGAATAGTAACAGAAATGATTACAGTCGGAACGCCAGAAGGTTTCCTTTCAAAGGGACTGGAACAGTGCTGTCTGTATGCAGTGTGAGGCTTAAGGCAGCGGGAGAGTCGTTTTGCGTGGTATCCAGCAAAAACAGGTGATGCAGCAAAGCATGATAGAATTGCTCCTGATCTGAGAGAAAATGCTGTGTACTGGAAAATTCCGGACGCAGTTCGTTGTCAATTTCTGCGGAGATTTCAGCAAAACTGCCGTCCTGGGGCTTAGCATCAAGCTGATAGCTGACCAGATACAAAGCACCGGGAGCAAATACAATCTTTTCTTCTTCCAGTGAGATGTCTTCGCCGCGAACAACGTCTGGCTGTGCAGTGATAGGCTGATTGGATGATGCAAGTGTCTTAACCAGAAACTGTGCAGCATTTTGTACCGGCAGAGAAGGAGCGGCGGCTCTGGATACCGGCGCGGGAACAATCGGTGGAGCAGCCACTGTTCCAAGCGGTGCCGCAGGTGTCGTAGCAGGTGGACAGTTAGTGGGAGAGTCCATCAGAGGGAAAATCCCGACAGAAAGCGGCATGGCAGAAGAGCAGGGAGTACAATCGTTGGAGGAAGTATTCTGGATATTGGCTTGTGTTTGCACAGCAGAAGGTGGCGGACAGTTGTCAGCAGAGTTGCTGAGCGGAAAAATACCGGGAGAACAGCTTTGCTGTGCAGCAGAGGAATTGAGTTCTGTCCCGGAAGAACCGTTTGTGTAGCATGAGCCGGTCAGTGGAAAGAGGCTGGAAGCGTTCTGGCAAGAATTGGAAACGGACAGAGGACATCCATAGCAGGAACTGTTGCAGGGAAGCAGCCCGGATGGGAGCGTTCCCAGAAGGTTTGCCTCCTGCATATTCAGGATATCCTGGACAGACAGGGCACTCTGAGGAAAAACCATCGGAGCGCCGCCGGAACAGGCGTTGTTTGCGCATTGGAAGATTTTCATGAAAATACCTCCTTACGATTCCAGAATGCGGACATAAGGCGCATAGACATATCCGGTTGCATTTTGATAGCGGACGGCATACCATTTTCCATCCGATGATTCACTTTCGGAATAGATGGTGAGCTCTGCGCCGTTGGGTGCCAGCGCCACGATGGTAGAGTTGGTGGTAGGCATGCTGCGGATATTGAGATTTGCACCTCCCGTCTCGACAATACCGGTTCGTACCGGTTGAGGCATGGCAAATGGGATGCCAAAATAAGTAGTGAGTGCGCGGACAATGCTTTCCGCAATTGGCTGTATGTTCTGCTGGATCCACTGGGCATCCTGGAGATTGTCATGGTAGGCAACTTCAATCAGCACCGCCGGAGAGTTAGTTTGCAGTACCTCGGCCAGGGTGTCGGTAGGACGGGCGTTGACTCGCTGAGGATTTGGATAGATTTTTTTGAGCTCCTCTGCAACGATATTTGCAAAACGCTGGCTCAGAATCGTATTCTGGCTGCTGCCGGGACGATAGTAAATATCGCTGCCCTGTAAAAGTCCTGCCATTTCCTCGGGAGACGCATTGGAGTGGATGGCAACATGCATGCCATAATGGGACAGATTGGACTGAGCAATGGAGTCAACAACGGTTTTTTGCGGATCGTTGCGGACAAACTCAATGCCGCTTGCAAGAAGGTAAGGTTCCATTGCGTCGGCAATGAGATTCATCCAGTACTCTTCATTTTTGTCATTTACATAAAGGTTTCCGTCCTGAGTGGATGGGCTTAAATAGATTTTTGGCAAGGGGAAACACCTCGTTTCATTTCTTTTCCTTCCATAATATGAAAAACAAAATAAAAATGTGAAAAAAGGAGGGCAAACATGAAAATAACGTGTCAATCCTGCGGCAAACGGTACGATACGGATATCGATGAACTGTGTCCAAAGTGCGGAAGTTATAATCCGATCAACAGAGAAACGGCAGATCCAAACGGCTCTTATGCAGAGGAAAAAAGCTATCAGGATCATGGAAAATATCGGTGGGAACCGCAGCAGCAGGAACAGGAAGAACCGGAAGATCAGAAAAAACAGATCTCCTGGAAACCAAAATCCAGACCAGTACAGCAAAATGCTCCTTCGCTAGAAAAAAACAAAGGAAAGGGCGGATGTTTGGGATTTATTTTCAGCAGACTTGCTATTTTCTGTGTTGTCCTGATGCTGGTACAGCAGGGATGTGAACTTCTGCGGGAGCCAATCCGCAGGCAGGTAATGGAGCAGATCGGTTCGATCACGATTCGTGAGTACGAGATGCAGGAAAGTTTTGAATTGGATAACGGGATAGTTGCTTCTGTCGAGGATAGCCAGTCATTGGAGCTGACCGAAGAATGGATAGCAGAGCTTTCACAAAATCAGACTTTCTGGGATGATATGCGACTGACAGCGGTCTTTCTAAACCTGGAAACCGATGGTGAATTTCTCACCAATGACAGCGGTCAGACCGTTTATCTGAAGGCCGGCGGACATGTTTATCGCCCGACCTATTCCTGGATTGTTGAGGAGGAGGTCTGCGAACAATATGGTGCTTCCCCCGTTGTTGGTTATGATGAGGAAGAAGCAGGTTTAAAGGGAATCATTTTCCTGCTGCCGGAAGAAATTCAGAAGGAAGAACAGACGTTCTGTATTCAGCAAAACAGTACCATACCATTTGTCGGAGTAGAAAAAGCAGACAGCCGTATTCAGGTTAAGCTGCAAAAGGAGGCATAGCAAAATGAAAAAAGTAGGAAATTTCATTTTTATCTTCTTTTTGCTGCTGATGTGTGCTGCCACAGCCTTTGAGACAATCAGCCAGCTTAAATATGCCGATTACAGCAAGATCTGTCCTGTCTCGATTGACAGTGTGCAGAAACTAGATGAGCAAAACATCAAAGCGATTGCACCTCCGGATGAGACGTTGGATATCGCAAGGTATGACTACTATCTGATGGTTTGTACCATCGAAAATCAATCTGCAATTGATGGGTCGTTTTATCCCGGCAGCGCTTTTTGCAGTGCGGACGGCGATGATTTTTATTATGCAATGGATACCGCTTTTGCCCAGTGGGAACGTGGCGGTGCCTATCAATGGTATGTTCCGGCGGGAGAAAACATTCAGGTAAGTTTTATTCTGGAAGCAGATAAGGGCAACGATACCGTGATGGCTCGGGATAATCCATCTGTAACAGCAACACTTATATAGAAAATTGGTACAATAAAAAAGCTCCATCTTTTGATGGAGCTTTTTTGATACAGTAATTTAGATTTGAGTGCGATTTACTTTGTTATAACCGATGATGGCAGCACCGATTGCACCAGCATACTGGGAAAGCGGAGAGGTATGAACCGGTATTTTAAGATAGCCCTCCAGAGTGGAACGGAAAATCTCAAATTTAGCAAGACCGCCGCTGAAGAAGATGTCTCCCGAAAGATTCAGCTTCTGTGCAAAGAAGGAGGTTCGACGGCAGATCGAATTGATAATGCCAAGTGCGATGTCTCCTTTGTCAGCGCCTTTTGCCAAAAGGCTGACGATTTCACTCTCTGCAAATACGGTACACATGCTGGTGATGTTCATTGGCTGATGTCCTTCGACGAATTGGTCAATGTTGGAAATATCTTCCTCCAGGATGCGCATCATCACCTCAATAAAGCGACCGGTACCGGCAGCGCATTTGTCGTTCATGATAAAGTCAACGACGTTAAGTCCGTTGTCCAATAAGATAGCTTTGCAGTCCTGGCCGCCAATATCCACGATTGCGCGGATACTTGGATTTAAGAAAGCTGCACCTCTTGCATGGCAGGTAATTTCTGTGATCTGTTTGTCTGCCTGATCCAGCAGTGCACGACCATATCCAGTGGATACGGTGTAGGCAACATCTTGATTATAAAGAATGTCATACAGCTTGGTAATGCTGTCTTTTGGATTGGCAGAAGTTGGAAGGATTGCAGTGCGGACGATCTTTTCACCGTCAAACAATGCACCTTTGGTGGTAGTAGAACCGGAATCGATTCCTAATGTCAACATAATTTCGATACTCCTTACAGCATTTCGATAAATGCAGCCATTCTGGTATTGAGCTGGCCGATGTCAGCAGTGGAGTAGTCTGTTTCGACTGCCATATATGGAATGCCTTTCTTCTCGTTGACAAAACGTTTGATACCCAGTGTTTCAACATTATAGGTGTGGCATGCCTGAAGGGTAACTTCGACAACAGCGTCAACCTTGTATTCATCGATCAGGCGGTCAAGCAGCTCCAGACGATTTGGGTTTGGAGTCATAACCGAGCAGCCGATGCTCAGGTAACGTTCTGCGATTGCTGCGTAGATGTCCGGGTTGTTTTCGTCAACTTCACGGTCACAGGATTTTGCACCGGAGCAGTTTTCAAATACAACAACATGACCGCCGTTATCCTCAATTGCTTTGATGCATTTTTCTGCACCACCGCCGATTGGACAGCCGGTAACCAGAATACGAGGAGCCTTTGGATATTTGTTTGGATTCTCTTCATATTCTTTCTGAATCTTTTCGGTCAGAGCATGGATTTCTCCTGCGAGATTTGCTTTATCAAATTTATAGGTAGAGCCGTACAGAATTTTGAACATATCCTGACCAAGCATTGGAACTGGCTCGTTTTTGCACAGAGAATAGAATTCTTTCAGTGCGCGGCGAACATTGTTCATAATCTTGACCTGTTCGCGAACTGCCTCATCAGTGATGGTAACTTCAAAATGAGATTCGAGTTTTTCTTTCAGCTTGATAACCTCTTTGGTCCACAGTTCCAGTGCAACAGGGCTCTGGGAGTTTGGAAGTTCCATGGTATATACCGGTTTAAACTGGCCCAGATATTCATACATCTTCTTTTTGCCATCGCAGGTGGTTTCACCAACAATCAGGTCGGAGAAGTAGAAGTAAGGGCATTTGTCGGTTTTTGCAAAACCATAGCTGGATTTAATCAGTGGACAAAGATTTCGTGGAAGGTCTTTTTCTGCTTCCGGAATGGTTTCATCCGAAGTGGAGCACAGACCAACAACGCAGGCACCCATTGCCATGGCAAGTTCCTGTGGGAAATAGGTACAGAATGTGCCGACAAATGGGATGTTTTTCTGTTTCATCTCGTAAGCTGCGAGGAAAGATTTTTTGCGCATCTCTCCAAAATCGTTAAAAACTTCAGGCAGTTCTTTTTTGATCTCCATACTTAAATTCTCTCTTTTCTGTTTACAAGGCATCCGGTGCTGTGACCGGAATTTGCCGGAATTTATTTAGTCAAAATTTTCTGACAAAATAAGAGTAAAAAAAATAGCAGGTAAAGTCAAGCAAACGATGATTGATAATTTTAATAGGAAATTTAAAATGGATTGCTTTTATAAATAGTATAAGAAATAGTAATAAAAAGCTCTTGCTAAAAACAGAAATATTGTTGATTTTATAAAAAGGAATTTGAATTTTTGTTGTAAAAGACAGGGAAAAGTTGTAAGATAGATTTAAACCAAAAGACGCAGCAGGAAAGGAAGGTCAGAATGAAGGAATACTTGGTAACAGAATATCTGGAAAAACAGTCAATTGCCTGTGCAGTGTCAGCGCAGAACTGGGAAGAAGCTTCCAGACAGGCAGCCCAAATGCTGATTGACAAAGGAGCGATCCGTTCAGAATACCTGACAAGAATGATGGAAAAGTTGGAGAAAGAGCGTTCCTATATGGTTTTGACCTCCGGAGTAGCGGTCATCCATGCTCGACCAGGGGAGGATGTGTGTAAAAACAGCATCAGTTTGCTCACACTAAAACAGCCTGTGGAATTTGGAAATGCAAACTATGATCCGGTATCGGTAGTATTTATGTTGGCTGCGACCGATGATAACAGCCATATCCGCCTGATGATGGCTGTGGCACAGAAACTTTCGCAGCCTGATATCAAGGAAAAGATGCTGGCAGCAAAAGAAATCGAAGAGCTTTGGACTTTGATGCAGGATTGATAGGATGGTTCTGTCAAAAATATAAAATAGATGTGGAAAAAAGGGCGCTGTGGGGACGGCGCCCTTTTTTTATGAAAAATGAATGGGAAATGAAAGGATATTTACACAGAGTAATATAAAAAGTGGGGCGATTGACCGGGACAGTGGTGCCAAAAGAGAGGGGATTATTGGAAAATATACAAAAAATATGGAATTTTAGGGCTTTGTGTCGTGAAATTATTTGATACGAAGAAGTAAAAATACTTGCATTTTTTTGTAAACAAAGTTATAATGATTACAAAGTGGAGAGAAGTGGGGGAAAGTAGGGAATTGCGGTTAAAATTTCCGCCCTTTCCCAGCAAAAAGGTCAGGGTGGTGAAGCAATGCTGATTGGGGAATACCAGCACAGTCTGGATACCAAAGGAAGGGTAAACTTTCCGGCAAAGCTGCGCGAAGACCTTGGTGAAAGTTTTATTCTCTCAAAAGGGCTTGGAGATGAATGTCTGTTTGTTTATTCCGAGGAGGAATGGAACAAGCTGACCGAAAAGCTCAACAGTCTTCCCCTTTCCAAGGCAAGGGCGCTGCAGCGTTTTCTGTTTGCAGGTGCCACTCAGGTTCAGCCGGACAAGCAGGGAAGAATCCTGATTCCGCAAAATCTGCGCGATTATGCCGGATTGCAGAAAGATCTGGTGATTGTGGGTGCTTCCAACCGCGCTGAGATCTGGGATCAGGAACGCTGGAACCGGATGTGCGAAGAAGTTACTTCGGATATGATCGCACAGACGATGGATGAACTGGATTTCTAATAGATTTTGATAGATGAAACAAATTTTCGGGAGGCGATGGAATGGACTTTCAGCACGTATCGGTGCTGCTTTGGGAAACGATCGAGGGGTTAAATATCAAACCAAATGGTATTTATGTGGATGGAACTGCCGGAGGTGCAGGACATTCAACCCAGATTGCCAAAAAGCTTGATCCGCAGCAGGGCGGACGCCTAATTTCCATCGACAAGGACCCTGATGCAATCGAAACAGCAACCGAACGCTTAAAGCCATATCCGGCAGCACAGGTAGTTCGTGGAGATTTTAAGGATATTCCGCAAATTCTCGATGAACTGCAGATTGATAAGGTGGACGGCATTATGCTGGATCTGGGAGTTTCTTCCCGACAGTTGGATACTGCGGAACGAGGCTTTTCCTATCACTTCGATTCCCGACTGGACATGCGTATGAGCCAGCATGGGTTGAGCGCGTACGATGTTGTCAACACCTACTCCAAAGAAGACCTGATCCGCATTCTGCGGGATTATGGAGAAGAAAAGTTTGCGCCCCGTATTGCATCAGCCATTGTGCAGGCGCGGGAAGAAAAACCGGTGGAAACGACCTTTGAACTGGTGGATCTGATCAAACAGGCTCTGCCAGCAGCAGCAAAAAGGGGAAAAGGTCATCCGGCAAAACAAACCTTCCAGGCAATCCGAATCGAGGTTAATCACGAACTGGATTATCTGAAGGAGTGTATCGACGGAAGTTTTGAACGACTCAAACCGGGCGGAAGATTTTGCATTATTACCTTCCATTCGCTGGAAGACAGGATCGTAAAACAGATGTTTGCATCCTATACAGTAGGATGTACCTGTCCGCCGGAATTTCCGGTTTGTGTCTGCGGGAAAAAACCGCGGGCAAAATTGGTTTCCAGAAAACCAATCGAACCTTCTCAGGAAGAAATAGAACAAAACAACCGAAGCAGAAGCGCAAAGCTGCGGGTTCTGGAACGTTTGGCAGACTAGCTTGTAAAACTGATTTGCCAGGCAGACCAAGAGAACCTGTTTTAATAATATAGTAAAAAGGTGGTCGGTCTCCCATGGCAAGACAAAGTAATCTGGCTTATGATTTTGAGCGGTTTGAAACACAGCACAAAGTTAAGCCAAAAGCAAAGGTACAGCTGGAAGTTGTAAAAAAACAACAGGCACAGAAAACAAGATATCTGATTGCAAAAACAGCAACCTGTATTGCAATTTTCTTCGTGGGAGTTCTGGGAATTATTTTAAGCCAGGTGGCAATCACCGAGGTAACCATGCAGATTACCAATTGCAATCAGGAACTGGAATTGCTTCAGTCCGACTACCGTACCTTGACTGCAGAGCTGGAAAGCACGATGGCACTGAATAATATTGAAACAATCGTAACAAGAGAGATGGGGATGTCCAAACTTCGAGAAGATCAGGTAACCTATGTAAGTCTTTCTGACGGTGACAGTGTGGATGCGGTTGAAACTCATACAACCTCCATCCTTGAGCAGATCAAGGCAACCTTTTCCCAGGTGCTGGAATATATTGCATCCGGGAAAAATACAATGGAATAACACACTGTGATCCTGGACTTAAGACAAGGAAAGCAGTGGCGGCTTTACAGGAGTTAAGAAGTGACAGAACATCTTAGCTCTTGTTTTGTTTCACAAAGAAATATTTTTTACGGCAATAGTGATAAGGATGGTAACGGGAATGGCCAATTTTTCCAAAAACAATGTCATGAAAATGAAAATTGGTATTGTGGCGATTGTGCTCAGTGTAGTGTGTGCCATAATACTTGTGGGACGATTGTTTTATCTCCAGATTATCGAAGGAGATAAGTATAAGCAGATGGCGCTCAACCAGCAGCTGAAGGATACCATTATTGAGCCACATCGCGGTTCGATTTACGATACCAATATGAAAACTCTTGCGACCAGCAAAACGGTATGGGACGTTGTTTTTGAACCAGCAAACCTCAGCAGCAGTGAGGAAAAACGAGAAAAAGAACTTCAGGTTCTTTGTGATCCAGAACATGGTCTTCCGGCAATTTTGGGCGTTTCGGAAGAAACCATTCGCGAAAAAGCAGAAAACAGAACTTCCTATTGGCAGGTACTGCAATATAAAGTAGAAAAAGAAAAAGCAGATGAGGTAGAGGCCTTCATCAAAGAGTATGATGTCAACTGCATCACACTCAGCCAGGGAACAAAACGTGTTTATCCGTTTGACGATCTGGCAGCGTCGGTATTGGGCTTTGTAAATGCTTATGATAACCGTGGCGCTTATGGTCTGGAATCCTATTATAATAAGGTGCTCACCGGAAGTGAAGGACGAATTGTGTCTGCAAAGAATGGACAGAATGGTGAAATGCCATTCCAGTACGAAAAACTGTATGAGTCACAGGATGGTAATTCTTTGGTTTTGACCATCGATGAGGTTGTCCAGCACTTTGTAGAGAAACATCTGGAAATCGCAGTCAATGAGCATGAAGTAAAAGAGAGAGCAACCGCTATTGTAATGGATGTCGATACCGGAGAAATTCTTGCAATGGCGAGCAAACCGGACTTTGACCCGAACAATCCAAGACAGCTTACCGATAAACAGGCAGTTATCCGTCTGGAGAAGGAGATTGCGAAAAAACGGACTTCGTCAACAGTTCAGGCAAATACGCAGACGGATGAAAACGCACAGACTGCAAACAGCGGAGAAGTGATCAATCAGGGAACACAGGGAGAAAACACGGAACAGGTTCAGCAAACCGTTCAGCAGGGCACAACCGCCACAACAGAGCAGAAAGAATTGACCGTTGCAGATGTTACAGACGAGGATCTCCTCTATGATAATCTGCGGGCAAGAGCATTAAATGGTGGTTTGACCGAAGACGAATTTGATGAATGGCTGTTGGATGAACAGAACCGTCAGTGGCGAAATAAAGTCATCTCCGACCCATATGAACCAGGTTCGGTATTTAAGCTGATCACCGTTTCGGCTGCACTGGACAGCGGAAGCGTTACCATGGATAATACATACTTCTGTGCTGGATACAAGGAAGTAGCAGGAAATAAAATCCATTGTTGGAAGAGAACTGCCGGTGGTCATGGATCTCAGACCCTTGCAAATGCCATCAAACATTCCTGCAACCCGGCGATGATCGAAGTTGGTCAGCAGACTGGCGTAGAAAACTTTACTACCTATTTTGACCGTTTTGGTTTAGGTGACCTGACTGGAATTGACCTCCCTGGTGAAGCAACTGGTATCCATTATACCGCAGACAACATGGGAATTGCGGAGCTTAGCTCCAGCGCATTTGGTCAGACCTTTAAGGTAACAACGATCCAGCTGATTACCGGTCTGTCCGCTGCACTCAACGGCGGAAACCTGATGCAGCCATATATTGTAAGACAGGTCATCGATTCGGACCACAATATCGTGGAAACCACAGAACCTACCGTAAAACGTCAGGTTATCTCAGAAGAGACATCGGAAAAGATCTGTTACATGGGTGAGCAGGTTGTAGCAGGCGGTTCGGATGCAACCGGACGAAATGCAGCGATTCCGGGTTATCGCATCGGTGGTAAAACTGGTACATCGGAAAAATTGGATAACTTCGACGAAAATGGTATCCAGTACGGAAACGTACTGTCCTTCCTTGGATTTGCTCCGGCAGACGATCCAAAGATCGCAATTCTGGTTGCATTGGATGAGCCGGTAGTCGGCGATGCACAGTCTTCTACGATTGCAGCTCCGGTAGTAGGTGCGATGCTGGAAGATATCCTCCCATATCTGGGATATGAGCCAAGCTTTACCGATGAGGAAAAGGCAGAACAGGAAGACGTAACGGTACAGACCTATCTGGGTGAAAAACCACATGAGGCACAGAGCCGAATTCGAAATGCGGGTCTCAAGACCGAGATTATTGGTCAGGGAACCAGCGTTCTCAAACAGATTCCAGAACCGGGCAAGACATTGCCGTACGGCGGAACGGTTATTCTGTATACCGATCAGAGCGAAGCAGACAGTATCGGAACAGTACCGGATGTTCTTGGACGCAGCGTATCGGATGCAAACCAGATGATTACCAACGCAGGATTTAACATTAATATTGTTGGTGAGGTTCCGGAAGGTCAGGAAGAAATTGTTATTACCCAGGATCCACCAGCAGGTTCTACCGCAGAAACAGGCTCGATCATTACAGTCAGCCTGGAAGAAGAACAACCGGCAGAACAGACCTCCGGTGAGACTACCGGAGAACCGGTTTCGTAGCGGGAAAGGAACGATGCACATGAATTTACGGGAATTGTTTTCTCAGATTCAACCGGAGAACCACCTCCCCTTGCAGGAGGTGGCTTCGGTCACCTGCGATTCCCGACAGGTGAAAAAAGGAAGTGTATTTGTCTGCATCCGCGGGCAGATGGGCGATGGACATAATCATGTTGCACAGGCTTTGCAGCGGGGAGCAGCATTGATTGTTGCTCAAAAGGATTGTAAAATACCAAATCAATTATTGTTTCCGGATACAAGACAGGTATACAGCCAGCTGTGTGCAGCATTTTTTGGCTATCCAGCCCAGAAGCTGAAACTGCTTGCTGTGACGGGAACCAATGGAAAGACCACCAGTGCATGGCTTGTTCACCACGCATTGGGAAAGATGGGGATCAAAGCGGGTTTGATTGGTACAGTCTGCAACAAGGTTGGAACCGATTTTACCATACCTGCCCGCTATACCACACCAGATGCCTGGGAACTGCATGAAACGCTGGCTCAGATGGTGGAGCATGGCTGCACTCATGTTGTGATGGAAGCTTCCTCGCACGCACTCGAGCAGAAGCGTCTGTATGGCTGCCACTTTTCCTGCGGTGCCTTTACCAATCTGACACCGGAACATCTGGACTATCATCCAGATATCGAAAGCTATTATCAGGCAAAGAAAATTTTGTTTTCTCAGACAGACACAGCAGCAATCAATCTTTCTGATCCTTATGGAAAGCGTTTGTTTCAAGAACTGACAGCAGAAAATTCCTGTTCTTTGCTCGGGTATTCGTCAGACACAGAAGATAAGGTCGAGAAGCCAGCACTTTGTGCGGAGAATATCTCCCTTTTTGCAGATCGCTGTGAATGCGATCTTGTTTATCACGATCAAAGGGAACACGCGGTACTGGGGTTTCCCGGGAAGTTTTCGGTAGATAATCTGATGACAGCAGTCAGCATACTTGTGTGCAGTGGATTTTCCTTTGCACAAAGTGTGCAGGCAGTATGCAGCTGCCCGGGTGTGCCGGGCAGAACCGAAGTTTGTGTGAGCAAAAATGACATTACGATACTTCGTGACTATGCCCATACACCAGACAGTTTGGAAAAGGTATTGAGTTCCATGAGAGAATTTTGCAAAGGAAGACTGATTACCGTATTCGGATGTCCGGGCAGAAGGGATCGCTTCAAACGTCCACTGATGGCAAAAGCAGTTTGTGACCATTCGGATTTTGTTGTGATGACAGCAGATAATCCAAGAGAAGAGCCGTTGGAGCAGATTTTTGCGGATGCGATGCCAGGACTTGCAAACGCTGGAAAACGGGCGAGGGTGATTCCAGACCGCCATCAGGCGATTTTGTGGGCGATTGACACCAGCAGGGCGGGAGATACCATCCTGCTTTGCGGAAAAGGACATGAGGAGTATCAGGTGCTTTCGGATCGAACCATCTTTTTTGATGAGAAAAAAATAGCAGCAGATCTCTTCAAACTGCTTAAAGAAAATTAAATTTTAGGGTATTCGTGTGTTTTTTACAAAAAAAGGATTTCATTTAAGGCATAATGTGGTATAATGAAGCTCTGCGGCGGATGTTGTGCAGAGCATAACATCGTGGGGAGCCGAATGATAAGAGCAATCGCAGCGATGTGATAGAGAAAATGGAGGGTTTCAGCAATGATGCCAATGACATTGAGTGAAGTGGCACAGGCAGTAGGCTGTACAGCCGAATATTTTTTAAACAATCATGCAAAGATTACATCCATTTCAACCGATTCCCGCCCACAGCCAGAGGACGAAGACAAGGAAAGTTGTCTGTTTGTCGCACTGCGGGGAGAAAAGTTTGATGGACACCAGTATGTGGATTCCGCTTTGCGCAACAAGGCAGCTTATGCACTGGTGGATGAAAAGGGTGTTCAGGAATATTGCAGTGAGATTTCACCGGAACATCTGATTGTCTGCAAGGATACCGAGCAGGGATTTTTGGATCTGGCAGGATACTACCGCAATCAGTTTCAGTTTAAAATGGTGGGTGTAACCGGCAGTGTCGGAAAGACCACCACAAAAGAGATGATCGCACAGGTTCTCTCCGCACAATATGAAACCTTGAAAACACAGGGCAACTTTAATAATCGTGTCGGATTACCAAAAACCTTGTTCCAGCTGGACAACAGCATCGAAGCGGCAGTAATCGAGATGGGAATGAACAGTTTTGGTGAAATTTCTGACCTGACTAGACGTGCACGTCCGGATGCAGCGGTTATTACCAACATCGGCGTAGCGCACATCGAATATCTTGGCAGCCGCGCGGGTATTTTGAAAGCTAAGATGGAAATAATAGAAGGAATGAAGGAAGGTTCTCCGCTGATTCTCAATAAAGACGACGATATGCTGGCTGATCTTGACTGTCCACAGATGAAAAAGATCTATTACGGCATTGAGCGCAGCGACTGCGATGTCCATGCAAAGGATATTCAGGAAGAAGGCGGACACACAAGCTTTACGATTGTTTATGAAGGAAAAGAGTATCCGGCAGTTATCCCGACCTTTGGACGCCACAATGTGCTCAATGCATTAGCAGCATTTGCAGTAGGAAGAGAGTTTTCCATGCAGCCGGAAACAATTATCAAGGCGCTGACCGGCTACAAGCCTTCCGGTATGCGCCAGAAGGTCGTACAGAGAAACGGAATCTGTGTTGTGGAAGACTGCTACAACGCAGGACCGGACTCGATGAAAGCAGCAATCCGCACCTTCGGTGCCATGAAACGCCCAAAAGATAAACCAAGCAGAAAGATTCTGGTAATGGGCGATATGCTGGAACTGGGTGATTACTCCAAACAGGCACATTATGAAGCAGGACAGTGTGCAGCACAGGAAGATATTGATATTATTTTCTGCTTTGGTGAGCAGTCCATTGCTGCGGCACAGGGAGCGAGAGAAGCCTGCAGCGGACGGGGCGACAAGGAAATCTTGTACTTTACAGATAAAGAGGAAATGACAAAAGAACTGCTCTCTTTGGTGGAAGAGGGAGATATTCTGTGGTTTAAGGCAAGCCGCGGAATGAAGCTGGAGGAAGTGCTTTCCCGTCTGTACGAACGATTCTAAGGAGCACTTTCAAAAGAAAGGATTGACAGAAGAATGAATTTTATCGGTTTACTGGTGACGCTGGTGGCGGCGTTTTTACTCTCCTCGGTGATTGGAGTGTGGCTGATTCCATTTTTACACAAACTCCATTATGGCCAGACCATTTTGGATATTGGTCCGGCATGGCACAAATCCAAACAGGGTACCCCGACAATGGGTGGTATCATGTTTATCATCGGAAGTATTTTAGCGTGTGCTGCAGGCTGGTGTACTATCGCATTTTCCGCACAGGGGCTGGTGGATGCTTCCAGCCATGGAACCTTTTATCTGGTTGGCGGATTTTTGATGGCACTGGGTTTTGGCGTGATCGGTTTTCTGGACGACTATATTAAGGTAGTTAAAAAGAGAAACCTGGGCTTAAAAGCCTGGCAGAAATCGGCAGCTCAGCTGCTTGTTGCAGTGATCTATCTGATTGCAGAGCGAATTTTTGCACCAAATGATCTGCTGTGGATTCCGTTTGCCGGAGAGTTTTCGATAGGCTGGTTCTATTACCCGCTGATGCTGTTTATCATCATCGGTGCAGTCAATGCAGTAAACCTTACCGATGGTGTAGACGGACTGGCAGCTTCGGTAACAATGGTTGCAGCGATGGGCTTTATGCTGATTGCAGCAATCCAGAGCTTTACCCAGATGGACCTGATGGCGGCAGCACTTGCTGGCGGCTGTCTGGGCTTCCTGGTTTGGAATTTTCATCCGGCGAAGGTGTTTATGGGTGATACCGGATCAATGTTTTTGGGCGGCATGGTAGTTGCGCTGGCATTTGGTTTGTGCAAACCGGTTTTGCTGTTGTTCATCGGTATCGTATATGTTGTAGAAACCATGTCGGATATCATTCAGATTGGCAGTGTCAAGCTGACCGGCAAAAGAGTATTTAAGATGGCTCCGATTCATCATCATTTTGAGATGTGTGGATGGAGCGAAGTCAAAATTGTAGTAGTATTTTCGGCTGTGACAGCGTTGGGCTGCCTGATTGCAGTTCTTTCGCTTTTATAAACAGGAAAGAAAGGCGGCGAAATGATTGAAAAAACGGCAGGATCACCCCGCTTTGCAGAGAGGACGTACAACAGAGGGAAGAAGGACGGTCAAGACTAGGACGAATAACATCGTTTCCTATCCGGGCAACAGAGCGGTTGGACAGAAAAGAAAATACAGCCGACCGACAGCCAGCAGCCGTTCGGAACGGCTTGCAGTCAAAAAGAGGGTAAGCAAAGGCAGCACTGTCAATAAACATACCCTTGGCAATAAGGTACCTCCGCTGTATATCTGGGGAGATTTTGATGTTCCGTTTTTGCTTTTGACGCTGGCCTTGCTCGGTTTTGGACTGGTCATGATGTTTTCGGCAAGCTACGCCAGAGCATATTATGACTTTGATAACAGCTTTTACTTTATCGGAAGACAGATTGTCTGGTCGATGATCGGTATTACCGGTATGATTGCGGCATCCTTTGTAAACTATCACTGGCTGAGAAGATTTGTATGGCCGCTTTATTTTGTTTCGATTGTTCTGTGTATGGCATGTTATCTCTTTGATGCCTACAATGGTGCAAGACGTTCTATTTATATCGGTCCTTTAAGCTTTCAGCCATCAGAGATCGGTAAGCTTGCACTGATCTTCCTGTTTGCCCATCTGATGACCAAGGATCAGGATAAAATGGGACGCTTATGGGAAGGTACACTGCGTTATCTGGTACTATTTGGCGGACTTGCAGTGGTTGTCGTAATGCAGCCGCATCTGTCTGCAACCTTGCTGATGGCGGGTATTACAGTAGCGATGCTGTTTGTCGGCGGAGCGAAGATCCAGCACCTGATCGGGGTTGGTGTTACCGGACTTGCCGGCATCGCTGCTCTGGTTGTTACCATGTGGGGCTTCTTCTCTGATCGTTTTGCACACGTTTTAGTGCGTCTGAGTTATTGGCTGGACCCATTTTCCAGTATGGACTGGGGTTCTTATCAGACCAGACAGTCACTGCTGGCAATTGGTTCCGGAGGCCTGCTTGGGGTTGGTCTGGGAGAGTCCAGACAGAAACAGCTGTATTTGCCGGAGGTTCAAAATGACTTCGTATTTGCGGTTGTCTGCGAGGAGTTGGGATTTGTCGGAGCGTGCATCATCATTTTGTTGTTTGCCTTGCTGATTTGGCGTGGATATACCATCGCTTTGCATGCAAAGGATCGTTTTGGTTCGTTGATTGCAGTTGGCATCACCACCCAGATTGGAATGCAGGCGATGCTTAATATCGCGGTAGTAACCAACACCATCCCAAATACCGGTATCAGCTTGCCGCTGTTTTCTTATGGCGGAACTTCGCTGTGTATGATTTTGGGTGAGCTTGGAATCCTGCTTGCGGTGTCGCGGCAGGGCAATTACGAAAAAGAGTGACCTGATGCAGTAATATATGAAAATACATTCTGAAGGGAATGGTAAAAATGAAAATATTGTTTGCCTGCGGTGGAACAGGAGGACATATCAATCCGGCAATTGCGATTGCTTCTACCATCAAGGCAAAACAGCCGGATGTCCAGATTTTGTTTGCAGGAAATCCCAAGGGAATGGAAGCAAAACTGGTACCTCGGGCAGGATTTGACTTTGCACCAATTATCATTAAAGGGTTTCAGCGAAAGCTGACCTGGTTTAATATCAAATACAATATTTCTTCGGTTTTCTACCTCACTACGGCTTCGGCACGATCAAAAAAACTGATTGAATCGTTCGGACCGGATCTGGTGGTCGGAACTGGCGGATATGTCAGCGGCCCTATTTTAAGGAAGGCAGCTCAATTGGGAATCAAGACCGTTTCCCATGAGTCCAACGCTTTTCCGGGCGTCACCACAAAGCTTTTGTCCCGATATGTCGATGAGATCCTTCTGGCTGTGCCGGAAGCAAAAAAATATCTTGACCCGAAATGCAAAGAAGTTGTAGTCGGTAATCCGGTGCGGGAATCGATTGTCTATGCAGATCGACAGAAAGCAAGAGAAAAACTTGCGGTCGGGGATAAAATCTGTATCGTTTCGTTTGGCGGAAGCCAGGGAGCACACCGCTTGAATCAGGCGATGGCAGACCTGATGGCATGGCACACCAAAAAGGGAAGTGAGTTTGAAGGAAAGATTCACCACATCCATGCAACTGGAAAATATGGTGTAGAGGATTTTCCGCAGATGCTGCGGGAAAAGGGAGCAAACTTTGAACAGAATCCCAATGTCGATATCCGTGAGTACATCAACGATATGGATGACTGCCTTGCTGCAGCAGATCTGGTAATCTGCCGTGCAGGAGCTTCCACCCTTTCGGAGCTGGAAGCAGCAGGAAGAGCATCCATCCTGATTCCATCCCCAAATGTTGCAGAAAATCATCAGTACCATAATGGAATGGTGTTGGTCAATAATAACGCAGCAGTGCTGATTGAAGAAAAAAATCTGACGGGAGAAAGTCTGTGTAAAGCAGTGGAAGAACTGGTGTCCCAGCCACAGAAACTCAGAGAGCTGGGTCAGAACGCACAGAAGCTCAGCATGATCGATGCAAACGAACGAATTTATGAAGAACTGATGCGGGTCTACCGCAGCAAAAAATAGGAAAAATCAGCAAAACATCCCCTGATTTTTGATAAAAAGAATAAACCAGAGCCGAAAGGTACCAATTTGGCGTCCTGTGCATAGGATACTTTGTAAAGTAAAAACCGCGGCAGCGCTCATGCCTGAACATATCTGCCGCCATGCAGAAAGGATGCGTGAAAATGGATACTGCTCGGTACATAGTGGACGGTCGGCACAGACTGAATGGCGAGGTATGGGTTCATGGCGCAAAAAATGCGGCACTTCCTATCCTGGCGGCTTCATTACTGTGCGATGGCTGTGAGATTCAAAATTGTCCGGATTTATCCGATATCCATGCTGCAGAAAATATTTTGCAGCATCTGGGATGCAAGACCCTTTGGGAAACGGATACAAACGGACAAAAGGTGTTGTCAGTAAAACCGGTTGGACCTTTTGCCTGGGATATTCCCGATAAGCTGATGCGAGAGATGCGTTCCTCGATTGTTTTTCTGGGAGCGATCATCGCACGATGCAAAAAAGCAAAACTTTCTTATCCCGGCGGTTGTGAGCTGGGCCCCCGGCCAATCGACCTGCACCTATCCTCCCTGAGAAAACTTGGGGTGGAGATTAAAGAGGATTTGGGCTATCTGGAATGCAGTGTTCCCAATAAACTGCACGCAGCGGAGATTACCTTGCCGTTTCCCAGCGTCGGTGCTACCGAAAATATCATGATTGCGGCAGTGCTGGCAGAAGGGGAGACGGTAATCCGTAATGCGGCAAGGGAACCGGAGATTTCCGACCTCGCCGGATTTTTAAACGCCTGCGGAGCAAAAATACGGATATTGTCTGATGGTACCATCGCAATTTGTGGAGTGGAAAAACTGCACGGATGCTGCTATCGGGTGATTCCAGACCGAATTGTAGCTGTAACTTACCTTTGCTGCTGTGCAGCGGCTAAGGGAGAAATTTTGCTGAGAGGTGTCTGTCCCGAACATCTGAGCGCAGTGCTTCCGGTGCTGGAAGAGATGGGATGCAGCCTGACCGTAGATAAAGACAAAATTGCAGTTTTATGTGATAAGCCTTTAAAGGCAGTCAGCAGCATCTCGACCATGCCTTACCCGGGATTTCCAACCGATGCACTGGCTCCGGTTATGGCAGCTGCCTGTACCGAAAAAGGATCGACTATCTTTATCGAAAATATCTTTCAGGACCGCTTTAAGCATGCCTGGGAGCTGTGTCGGATGGGCGCAGATATCAAGGCAGAAGGCAGAGTGGCGGTTGTACGCGGCGTAGAGAGGCTCCACAGTGCAAGGGTACGCTGTACCGATCTGCGAGGCGGCGCAGCACTGGTGACGGCAGCGCTGGGTGTGGAAGGGAAAACAGTAATTGAAGAAATCCGTCATGTTCTTCGTGGTTACGAGCATCTGGATCAGACTTTAAATGAACTGGGTGCCTGCATCCGTCAGGAATAAGCGATAGAAAAGAAAACAACGAAATCCTCCGGCAGGATGACAGCCTGCCGGAATCCGGGTTTTTGGATATAGAAATAAACAGGAAAGGAGATCACCCGATGTCAGGAGTGCAGTCCCGCGGCTCGCCCAAAAGGCGTATTTTTCGGAAGGTGCGGCGGTACCTTCTGCATTATATCCTGCTTGCGACATTTTGTCTTGCAATCGCTTTTATTATGTGCTATACCGTGTTTTTCAAGCTGGACAAGATCAAGATCAGCGGATGTACGGTGTACAGTGAGACACAGATTGTGGATGAAATCGGCGCAGAAAAGGGTGAGAGCCTGTTTAAAATTAACATTTCCAACGCTGAAAAGAAGTTGGTCGGAAAACTGCCCTATATCCGTTCGGTCAAAATCAGCCGACAGTTTCCAACAACATTAAAGGTTGAGATTGAAGAGGAAGAAATTTTAGGTGCAGTTTATACCGACGAAGGTTTTGCAATACTTTCCACTACCGGTAAGGTTTTGGAAACCGGTGTTCTGGCGTTGTCTGAAGGGATACCACAAATCGTGGGAATTACCGGACAGACGTACAGTACCGGAAGTTATGTGCGGGAATCGAGCAACCTGAATTCTGATTTGATTCCGCAGATTCAGGCGCTGCAGACCGTGCAGCAAGAACTGAAGAACAATGATTTTAACGACATCACCTATTATGATGTTACCGATATGCTGAACATCAAAGTCATGATTGAGGACAGGCTTCTGATGAAGCTGGGAACCAACATCGATATGGATTATAAAATTCATTTTATCAAAGGTGTACTGGACGGCAAGGAGAGTGGGGACGAGGAATTTGAAAATGTTCCAGAAGAGGGAACACTCGATTTCAGCAATCCTCCGGCGCTGCACACCATGTCGATTGACATTGATAAGGTGAAGAATGAAGATGCCTACCATGACTTTGGTGTGGAGAAACCGCCTGTTACCGATAATATCGTGGGCGGTGAAGAGTCTGAACCGATGCAGACATTAACTCCAAGTACACAGGAAGGGGAAGAATCCACGGAACAAACCGGTCAGGAGCAAACACAGGAACAAACTGGTGAAGTGACCCAGCCGGAAGAGCAGAGTCAGCAGGAGTCAGTAGAGCAAACAGATACACAGCCTGAACAGACGCAAGACTCCGGAGAGACTCAGGAGACTGAACAACAGACAGCTCCACAGGCACAAACTCAGACGGATATTCCAAAAGCTTCCCCACAGGTTAACGAAGTCAACGGAGTTGTCCAAAACACTGGAGGACAAACGTCCGGTACCCAGTCTTCCGCTGCACAGCCGTCAACTGGCAGTCAGACGCAGCAGACAGGGAATGGACAGGCTCAGGATCAGACGCAGTCCCAAAATCAATCGGGCAGCACGCAAACCGGCGGAAATGTATTCAACTCGCCAAGCAGTGCTCCGATTGTGAATTAAAAATTTCGTCAAAAAGCACAGAAGCGGCAAAGAGGAATTTGCTATTTTTAGAATTTATCTTTTTTATCGAAGAATCTATTGAAAAATTTGCAAAAATCTGATAGGTTATATATGTACATTTTATTTAAGTAGATTGTTCTTGATAAAATTTCAATCCGAATATGAAAGTATAGGATGAATTTTGATGATAGCTTGCATCTTGTATGCTGGAGATAAAGTATAGGAGGAACGAAGAAAGATGATGGCGAATTTTGAACTCGACAACGATTATGATGGCGTAGAAGTGACTATAAAAGTCATTGGTGTCGGCGGCGGCGGCGGTAACGCTGTTAACCGCATGATCGAAGGCGGAATGCAGGGTGTGGACTTCATCTCCATTAACACCGATGCACAGGCACTGAAAAATTCCAAAGCAAGTCAGAAGATCGTAATTGGCGACCGTCTGACCAGAGGTCGTGGAGCAGGAGGCGTTCCAGAGAGAGGCCAGAAAGCTGCGGAAGAAAGCCGCGAAGAAATTGCTGCTGCAATCAAAGGCTGTCAGATGATCTTCATCGCTGCCGGTATGGGCGGCGGAACCGGAACCGGTGCTGCTCCTGTTGTTGCACAGATTGCAAAAGAAATGAACATTCTGACTGTTGGTATTGTAACCAAACCATTTGAATTTGAAGGCAAAAAGAGAATGGAACAGGCAGAGCGCGGTATTGCAACACTCAAAGAAAATGTTGACGCTCTGGTTGTTATTCAGAATGAACGTCTGCGTCTGGCTTCTGAGACCAAGATCACTCTGCTCAATGCATTTGTAGAAGCAGATAATGTTCTCAAACACGGTGTACAGAGCATTTCCGACCTGATTTACACTCCTGGACTCATCAACCTCGACTTCGAGGACGTTTGCCAGATTATGCGTGGTGCTGGCTCCGCTCACATGGGCGTTGGTCGTGCAAGCGGCAAGGACAAAGCAGAGATCGCAGCAAAAGCAGCAATCTCCTCCCCACTGCTCGAATCTTCCATCGATGGTGCAGAAAGAGTTATCCTCAACATTACTGCTCCTTCCGACATCGAGCTGGATGAAGTTAACCTGGCTGCTGATATGATCCGTGCCTGCGCTCATCCTGACGTTAACCTCATCTTCGGTGTTGCATTTGACGATACTCTCGACGATGAGATGGTTGTTACCGTTATCGCAACCGGATTTGAACTGGACAAAAACTTTGATATTCCGGATTACCGTTTCAAAGCAGCTTCCAGCACTGATACTTCCAAGAAGGAAGAAAAAGAAGAGAACGATTCTTACAAACAGCCAGATGACGATGATATGCCATTTGATATCATGTCCATCTTTGGTCAGAGAAGATAAGCTCTTAATAAAAGACAAAAAGAAAGGTACAGTCAATTTTGACTGTACCTTTTGTTTTATGTTGTGATTATTTTTGCAGCAAACAGCGTTTTTGCAAGAGGTCGAAATCTTCTGCGTTATGTTCGTCCTCCCAGCGTGGGCGCAGGGTATCAATGGCTTCCTGTGCCTGTCCAAATTCTTTTTGTGAGAGCAGGTCGAAAATATGAAGCACCGCCAAAGTGCCGCCCAGATGTTTGGAATCTTTCCATTTTGCGAAGGTTGTTTTCTGATCCTTCATGATCTGGGAAGCTTTTTCTTCTTCTCCAAGATAAAAATAGGTCAGTGCAAGATCTGCCCAGTAAACAGGGCGATAAACAGAAATAACCTTATCCGAAGGAATTTGCTCAAGCATCGAAAGCGCAGCTGTATAGTCCTTTTTACAGCACAAGGCTGCTGCGTGGTTGATAGTCAAAAGCTGACGCAGGGGTTTGGAACGCATATCGTCCAAAAGTTCATGAATCTGCTGGATGTAAAGGTCAGGGTCACGATACAAAGTAGGGGTCAGATCACTGATTTTTCTAAAAAGCTTTTTTTGCCACAGAAAATTAATCAGCAGCGCACAAATCAGAATAAAGGCGATCCATCCCCAGTATACAACCTGTCTGATGGTTCCCTCAAGATTAAAGGCAGAAATCATAACTCCCACAAGAAAGCTTCCGAGAATCAGCACAGTGAAATAGATAATTCGAATAGTACGATGATGTTTTTTCATGATGTGCTCCTTTTTGATATTTTTTGATAATTGTAATATAAAAGATATAGTTTGTCAACCAATAGAAAACAATAGTCCACAAATTGCGAACAAAAAAGGCTTTCCGAGATAGATTACCTCGAAAAGCCTTTTTCCATCATGAAAAATAGACAGAAAGCAAGATGTTATTGTTTCTTTTGTGCCTCGATTCGTTCTGCAAGGTCATTCAAATAAACCCAGCGTTCCATCTTTTCGGCAAGTTCTGTTTCCAGTTGTTCTTTTTTCTCGGTCAGTTCCTGCAAAGCACCGTAGTCGCTGGAATTTGCAGTGATATCCTTTTCAGTCTGCTGGATTTTTTCTTCCAAAGAAGCAATGACCTCATCAATCTGCTCATACTCACGCTGTTCTTTAAAGGAGAATTTGAGCTTTTCACGCTGATTTCTGCCATCCTGGGTCATTTTTGCTTTGGCTGGTTCTGCAGCTTTTTTTGCCTTTTCCTGTGCGGCAACATCGGCGCGGTAATCAGCATAACCACCGGTATAATGGGTGATCTGGCCATCACCGGCAAGCACAAAAACATGGTTCATCAGTTTGTCCAGGAAGTAACGGTCGTGGCTGACTGCAATGACAACGCCAGGGAATTCTTCCAAGTAATCTTCCAATACAGACAGAGTTTCAATGTCCAGATCGTTGGTCGGCTCGTCCAGTACCAGAACGTTTGGAGCTTCCATCAGAACGCGCAGAAGGTAGAGTCTGCGTCGCTCGCCACCGGACAGACGTCCGATTTCGGTGTACTGCAAGTCGGAGGAGAACAAAAACTTTTCCATCATCTGGGAAGCGGTCAGTTTGCCCTCTGGAGTATCGATTTCCTGTGAGATACTCTTGATGTAGTCGATTGCTTTGGTGGACGGATCGCACTCTGAGCCGATAAAAGATTCCTGTGAGAAATAGCCGATTTTGACGGTATCCCCGTGCACGACTGTTCCAGAATCCGGTTCCAGAACGCCGCAGATCATGCGGACAAGGGTGGATTTTCCATAACCATTTGGTCCGATAATGCCAACGCGATCTCCTTTAAGAAGATTGTAGCTGAAATTCTTGACCAGAACTTTGCCATCAAAGGACTTGGAAATATTTTCGATTTCAATGATCTTTTTACCAAGCCTCGAAGAAAGGGCAGATACTTCCATTTTGCTGTTATCCGGAACATATTCGCTGTTTTTCAGTTCTTCAAATCGGTTGACACGAAATTGCTGTTTGGTGCTTCTTGCTCTTGCACCGCGCTGAATCCATGCAAGTTCCTTGCGGTAGAGGCTCTGGCGTTTGCGTTCTGTGGCAAGCTGCATTTCTTCTCTCTGGGCTTTGAGTTCCAGATACTGGGAATAGTTTGCTGGATAGGAATACAATTTTCCATGATCAAGCTCTACGATGCGGTTTACCACCCGTTCCAGAAAATAACGGTCATGGGTGACCATCAGAACAGCCCCGGCAAAGCGCTTGAGATAGCTTTCCAGCCAGTCTACCATTTCGCTGTCAATGTGGTTGGTCGGCTCGTCCAGAATCAGTACCTCTGCTTCAGCAGCAAGAGCGCATGCCATAGCTACACGACGCTTCTGGCCGCCCGACAAGAGACTGATCTTCTGGTCATAGTCGCTCAATCCCAGTTTTGTTAAAATCGTTTTACACTGGTATTCATCTGCCTGCTGGCGCACCTTTGCCTCTTCCGCGAGCTCCTCGCTGATGGCAACACCTTTCATGACCTGCTCCAGAACGGTTGCATTCTCGCTGAACACAGGATTTTGTGGCAGATAAGCCACACGAACACCGCCGGCACGGGTGACGGTTCCGCTGTCGGGAAAGTCCAGTCCGGCAATAATTTTAAGCAGGGTGGATTTTCCAGTTCCGTTAACACCAATCAGACCGATTTTATCTCCCTCGTTGACTGCAAGGGAACATCCATCCAAAAGCTGGCGGTCGCTGTAACCTTTGGAAAGGTTTTCTGCGTTGAGTAAAATCAAAACAATAGGCCTCCGTTTCTCTATCAAAAAGTAAAGAATAATCATATTTTGCTATTTAGATTATACGGCAGATAGGGGAAAACTGTCAATCAAAGGTTATACAGGACAATGAAATTGGAAAAGTAATAGGAGTTGTGTGATGAAAGAAGATGATATTTGTTTATTACAACAATTTTTGTAAATTCATTATGTCTTTATTGACATTTTAAGCTCTTTGCGTTATTCTTGAACACAAGACAGTGAGTTGTCAGATATGCTGCAAAACTTGATAATATTTTGTCAGTATCAAACAAAGAAGCATGGATGAAAGGGAGTGCATCAGGATGTCAGTTTTGGAAGTGGTTGTTTTTGCACTGGAGATGATTGGAACGGTCGTATTTTCGATTTCCGGAGGTCTGGTTGGAATCGAAAGAGGGCTCGACTATTTTGGAATACCGGTTTTGTCGATGACCACAGCGGTGGGAGGCGGCATGCTGCGAGATCTGATTTTGGGCAAGACACCACCAAGTATGTTCCTTAATCCAATCTATGTTGTTGTGGCAATTGTCACCTCATCTCTGATGCTTTTCCTGCTGCATCGATATGGCAACTTTGTGGAGAATGGAAAATTTGTCAGCTTTATGGGTCTGATTACCTTTTTTGATGCTTTGGGACTTGGAATCTTTACCATTATCGGGGTTAACACAGCACTGGACAGCGGATATCACAACGCTTTTCTTGCAGTCTTTGTCGGTGTTATGACCGGTGTGGGCGGTGGAATGCTGCGGGATATCATGGTAAGACGAACTCCTTTGGTTTTGCGCCGGGAGATCTACGCTGTAGCGGCTATTCCGGGAGCGTTGATCTACTATTATCTGCAGAATTTCCTTCCGAAAACACTGTGTATGCTGTTATGTGCAGCACTGATTGTTGCACTGCGTCTGATATCCATCCGTTTCCACTGGAATCTTCCAAACTCGGTAGAACCGGGGAGAAATACGACAGCACAATAGATAAGATACAAAAATCTCTGTTCGTTTGTTCGGACAGAGATTTTTTTGTAAAAAAATAAAACAAGGTATTGACTTTGAGTGAACTCCAGGTTCTATAATAGGGGCAAAGAAACCCAACTGAGGTTTATCCATGATAAAAGATCTCATTCTTTTATCAAAACAACAGATTTGTGATGACAGGAAAGGAAGAGAAAAATGAGCAAAAATATTTTAGTAATCAAAACAAGTCTTCGTGGCAATAGTAATTCGGATGCACTGGCAGATGCGTTTGTAGATGGTGCACAGCAGGCTGGAAACCATGTCGAAACAATCAGCCTGAAAGACAAACAGATTGCTTTTTGTAAAGGCTGTCTGGCTTGCCTGAAAACAGGTAGCTGTATCATCCGCGATGATGCACCAGCAATTGTACAGAAGATGCATGATGCAGATGTAATCGTTTTTGCTACACCGATCTACTATTATGAGATGGCAGGACAGATGAAAACAATGCTGGACCGTGCAAATTCTCTTTATGGTTCAGACTATGCATTTGGTGATATCTATCTTCTCTCCACTGCAGCAGAAGACGCAGAGGGCGTAGATCACAGAGCAATCAGTGGTCTGGAAGGATGGATTGATTGCTTTGAACGCGCAAGACTGGCAGGAACCGTATTTGCAGGTGGCGTAGACGCTGCAGGCAGCATCAAAGGCCATCCAGCTCTGAAAGAAGCTTATGAAATGGGAAATAAAATTCAGTAAAAAGGAGAGGGAAGAATGAGAAATTCATGGGCATTGATGCTGATAACCTGTGTAGTTTGCTGCATTTTTCTGACTGCCTGTGAGACACAAAGCACGACAGACTCACAGCAGATGGGGACAGAGTCTGCCCCGCAGAGCGAAAGCACCGAAATTTCGAAAGAAGATGAGCAGCAAATTCAGAATGAAGCAGAGCTCCCAAAAAAGGAAGAACAGGAATCAGAGACAGAAGAGGCTCTTTTATCAGAAGATAAGGAAGAGACAGTGCCCGGAATTTCTCAGTCATCCCAGACAAGTGATATGCTGAAAATAGAAATCGGACAGGAAACCTTTACCGCGACACTGGCAAACAATTCGTCGGTGGATGCACTGAAGGAACTGTTAAAAGATGGACCGCTCACTCTTAAGATGAGTGACTATGCTGGTATGGAAAAAGGAGCTGATCTGGGAGTTACTTTGCCACAGAACAATCAGCAGATGAACACAACTGCCGGTGATATTATTCTGTATCAGGGAAGAACGCTGGTCATTTACTATGACACCAATTCCTGGAGTCTGACTCCAATTGGAAAAATCAATGATCTGGATGAAGCATTACTAAAAGAAACATTAGGCAGCGGAGATGTTACCGTAACATTTTCCCTGCAATCATAATAGGGGGAAATCAATATGGCAGTAAAACAGACAGCAGGCAGAGATACTTTGGGAGAATTTGCCCCGAAGTTTGCACAGTTAAATGACGATGTGCTGTTTGGAGAGGTTTGGAGCCGTGAACAGGCATTATCTTTGCGGGACCGCTCTTTGGTGACCATTACCTGCCTGATGGCACAGGGACTGGTGGATTCTTCTTTCCAGTATCATTTGATGGCTGCAAAACAGAATGGAATTACCAGAACAGAAATCGCAGAGATTTTGACCCATGCCGCATTCTATGCAGGATGGCCAAAGGCATGGGCAGCATTCAGAATGGCAAAGGATGTATGGGCAGAACCAGAAGCTGCAAACGCAAAGGAAGAGCATCAGCGTTCGATGATATTCCCAATTGGCCAGCCAAACGATGCTTTTGCAAAATTCTTTGTCGGCCAAAGTTACCTCGCTCCGCTTTCTACCAGTCAGGTTGGAATTTTTAATGTAACGTTTGAGCCAGGATGCCGCAATAACTGGCATATTCACCATGCAAAGAGCGGCGGCGGACAGATTTTGATCTGCATCAGCGGCAGAGGTTATTATCAGGAATGGGGAAAAGAAGCGCAGGAACTGCATCCAGGGGATGTTGTCAATATTCCGGTTGGGGTAAAACATTGGCACGGAGCAGCTTGTGACAGCTGGTTTTCCCATCTGGCGCTGGAAGTACCGGCAGTGGAAGGCAGCAATGAATGGCTGGAAGCGGTAGATGAGGAAACGTACAGCAAGTTAAAATAGTGATTGGACACAACAGAGGAGCTTTGAAACAATGAATATCCTGGTACTCAACGGCAGTCCACGCCCAAACGGCAATACAGCGGCTATGGTGAAAGCATTTGTGGATGGGGCAGAGACAAACGGACATCAGGTTACGGTGATTTCGGTTTGCCAGAAGAAAATCGCCGGATGTCTTGCATGCGAATATTGCCACACAAAAGGAAACAGAACTTGTATTCAGCAGGATGATATGCAAGAAGTTTATCCCCTGCTTGATAAAGCAGAGATGATTGTACTGGCTTCACCAGTTTATTATCACAGCTTTACCGGTCAGCTTCAGTGCGCCATCAACCGAATTTATGCACTGGATAAGCCCCAAAACCTAAAAAAGGCTGCCCTGATTTTAAGTTCGGGCAGCGATGATGTATATGATGGTGCAGTCTATGAATATCAGAATTCTTTTCTGGACTATCTGAAACTGGAAAATATGGGAATTTTCACTGCCTTTGGAGAACAGAATCAGTCTGAAGAAAAGATGAAGGAACTGTACGAATTTGGAAAAGGTCTGAAATAAACGCTTAGGAGGAATATAGATGCTTGGAAATTTTAGTTACTGCAATCCAACCAGACTCTATTTTGGAGAAGATTCACTGAACTATCTGCATGATGAATTGTCCAAATATGGTCCAACAGTGATGCTTTGCTATGGAAGTGGTTCCATTAAGAAAAATGGTATTTACGATCAGGTAATGGATATCCTGAAAGCAAGCGGAAAAACGGTTGTTGAAGATGCAGGTGTTATGCCAAATCCAACCGTTGAAAAGCTGTATGAAGGATGCCGCCTTGCAAAAGAAAACAATGTAGATTTTATTCTGGCGGTCGGAGGCGGTTCGGTTTGTGATTACGCCAAAGCAGTATCGGTTTCTGTATACTGTGAAGAAGATCCATGGGAAAAATATTATCTGAAGATGGAGGACGTCTCCTGCAAAATTGTTCCGGTAGGTTGTGTTTTGACCATGGTAGGAACCGGCTCTGAAATGAACGGCGGTGCGGTTATTACAAACCACAGTCAAAAGCGCAAGATCGGTCACGTGTTTGGAGATCAGGTATTTCCTAAGTTTGCAATCCTCAATCCGAGATACACCTTCACTCTGCCTAAATATCAGATGGTAGCGGGATTCTATGATATTTTTAACCATATCACAGAGCAGTATTTTTCCGGAGAGGACGACAGCACCTCTGACTATATCGCAGAAGGATTGATGCGCTCGCTTGTTCATTCCAGCCGGATTGCAGTAAAAAACCCAGAAGATTATGAAGCACGCAGCAACATTATGTGGACAGCGACCTGGGCACTGAATACCTTGATTGCACAGGGTAAAAGTACCGACTGGATGGTTCATATGATTGGTCAGTCGATAGGAGCTTATACAGATGCAACCCATGGTATGACTTTGGCAGCTGTTTCACTGCCGTATTATCGCCATATCTGTCCGTACGGCTTAAAGAAGTTCTGCCGCTTTGCTGTAAATGTATGGAATGTTGATGCAGCAGGAAAAACCGAAGAAGAGGTTGCAGCCGAAGGACTTTCCCGAATGGAAAGCTGGATGAAGGAAATTGGACTGATCATGAATATTGCCCAGCTGGGTGTCCGGGAAGAAATGCTGGAAGGCATTGCAGATGGAACCTTCATTATGCAGGGTGGATATCATGTGCTGACCCATGATGAAATTGTAGAAATTCTAAAAGAAAGTATGTAAATAAAAAAACACCTTCGCTTAATATGCGAAGGTGTTTTTACTATAATACAACATAGAAGACGACTGCCAAGAAGTGGAAGAAGGTGCCAAGCAGAATAAATACATGAAACAGCTCATGGAATCCAAAGATGGAAGAAAAGTTTGGTTTCTTTGCAATGTAAAATCCAGCGCCAACAGAATAAGCGATTCCACCTGCAAGAAGCAGTGCAATAGCACCAGCAGGAATCATTTGAAGCGCTTTCCAGTCAAATACAATTGCCCAACCCATTAGCAGATAAAAGCTGGTATAGAGCCATCTGGGGGCGTTCATCCAGAACATCTTGACTAAAATACCGCACAGTGCGATTGCCCAAATAACGCTGACAAAGATGATGCCGTAGCTGCCTTCCATAAATTTCAGACAGATCGGGGTATAGGAGCCGGCAATCAGAACGTAGATCATTGCGTGGTCCAGTTTGCGCAGCCGCTCCTGCTTAAACAGAGGGCCATTGTAAAAATGATAGATGGAACTTGCACTGTATAACGCAAGCATGGAGAATCCAAAGACCAGAATGGATACCAGCATTCGTACCGAAAAATCTCCGTTAATTGTGTTTAGCAGAACAAGAAAGATAGTTGCAGCAGTCGAAAAAATCATTCCCAGAAAATGTGTGTAGCTGCTCATGGGTTCTCTGGCGTTCTTAAAAAGACGATACATATTAAGCCTCCTTACATAATATAGTTATTAAAACTACTTTATGTATTTTATAATAACAAATAAAGGCAACGTTTGCAATACATCTTGCGAAAATTTAAAAAATAATATAAAATAAGAAACAATGGAAATGATCTGCGGGATAACCCTGCCTTTTCAGAAAAGGGAAAGGAGAAGAAAAAAAGAGTATGGAAGTAAATAAAGGGAGCCTGGGAAAGATTATCAGCTCTACGGTCAATCAAAATCGTCTGGAACCTGATCAAATTCCAGAGCTGGATTTATATATCGATCAAATTTTAATGCTGTTTGAGGACAAGCTGGGAGAAACCCGCCGACGGGAAAAGGATAAAATCCTGACCAAGTCGATGGTAAACAATTACAGCAAAGAAAAAATGATTCGCCCAATGCGTGGGAAAAAATACAGCCGTGAACAGATTTTACAGATTCTGATCATCTGTAATCTCAAAAATGTACTTTCGATTGGGGATATCAAACAGGTAATGACCCTTTTGATGGAAGAAGGGGTCCGTTCCGATGGTCTGGAAGAAATTTTCGAGAAGGATACCGTCAATCAGCTCAAACTTAAAGAGGGCATTAGTACTATTGTAAACGGCCTGAGGGAGAACTATGCAGAAGAAATGGACATCAAAGCGCTTGTTTCGCTTTTGTTGAGTCTGGCAAGTATCTCCAGTTACTGCAAACGGGTTTCGGAAGCAATGATTGACAGCTTCTTCGTGCAGGATGAAAAGACAAAACCTTCATCAAAATCAGTAAGATAACAATAAAAGCAGAAGCCGCATCCCATACGGAATACGGCTTCTGCTTATTTTTTATTACACAACAAATGAATGAAAGATTTAAAACAATGTAATTATATTATCAGTCAAACTGAGAAAAATCAAGAGGAAAGAATCAAAAAAAGCAAAAAAACTAGTGAAAAACGTCAAAAGTTGCAAATTTTTTTGGGAAAAGTCAATCAGTTTCTATCATGCTGACAGAAAAAAGGAGGTCTGAATTTCAGACCTCCTTTTTATTTTAGAATAAAGTTTTTGTTTGTTTAAGATTCGCGCTCCCAAAGGACAACAGAAATGGTATCGCCGGGAACTTTTTGCAACTTCTGCCGAATGTCCTTGCGTACACCAATAATGTGACAGGGCGTTCCCATACGGACTAAAGAGCCATCATAAGGGACTTCGTCAAATTCAGCATGAACCTTGACACGACCTTTGCCAAATTCCTTTTTTACATCAAAAGGGATTTCGATGTAAGCACCATCGATGTCAGGAACTTTCTGCAAAACTGCAGAGAAACGATAAATCTTTTTATCCATACACAAATTTTCTTAACAGACTAATTTTCCGAACAAATCTGATCAGCAACATACAATCCGTTTGCAGCTGCCTGAGAAAGAGAACGGGTGAAGCCTGCGCCATCGCCGATAGCATAAATGTTTTTGCAGCCGGAAATCATGAAATTTTCGGTCTGAGGACGGGCAGAATAATATTTGCACTCGATACCATAAAGGAGAGTATCGTAGTTTGCAGTACCAGGAGCAACCGCATCCAAAGCATGAAGTGTTTCAATGATGTTGTCGAGCTGGCGTTTTGGCATACAAAGGCTGAGGTCACCCGGAACAGCGTTGAGGGTTGGCTGAGTGGTGGAGTTAGCCAGACGTTTTGCATCGGTGCGTCGTCCATTTTCCAGGTCACCCAAGCGCTGAACCAATACACTGCCGCCGGAGATCAGGTTTGCCAGACTTGCTACGTGGCGTGCATAGTCGATTGGCTGTTTGAACGGTTCGGTGAATCGGATGGTGGAGAGCAGTGCAAAGTTGGAGTTTTCTGTTTTGCGGCTCTGATCGCGGTAAGAGTGACCATTTACAGTCAGTACGCCATCTGTATTTTCGGTTACAACGCTGCCGCGCTCGTTAAAGCAGAACATTCTGGTTTTATCCCCATATCCTTTGGAACGGTACCAGATTTTTGGCTCGTAGATACGTTTGGAGAAATCTTCCCAGACAATGGCAGGAAGTTCAACACGTACGCCGATGTCAACCTGATTATTGCTCAGCGCAATGTTGTTTTCTGTACACCAGCGGGAGAAGAAACGGCTTCCAACGCGTCCTACGGCAAAGATAACCTTTCCGGCTTTGCAGGAAGAATCTCCCTGTTTGCTGTGCATCAGGATTTCCAGAGTATCACGATTTACATCGGTAACCTCTGTATCGGTGATGATGTCACATCGGGTACGAAGATCCTCGATCAAGCGGCGCATTGTCTCAAAGTTAGAATCGGTTCCAAGATGTTTGAGCTGTGCCTGATTCATGTGCAGATCGTGGCGCAGACAAAGTTTTTTCAGCTCATTGTCCGGAGAAAAACGTTCTGTGGTTGCGCCAAAGGAAACCAGAATCTTGTCAGCCTGCTCGATATAATCAATAACTGTTTGAGGCTTGAGAAATTCGGTCAGCCATCCGCCGTATTCGGTGGAAATTACGTATTTTCCATCTGAAAAAGCGCCTGCACCGGCCAGACCTTCCATAATTGCACAGGAAGGACATTTAATGCATTTGTCTACTTTTTTGGTAACAATAGGGCAGGTACGCTGTTCGATAGCATGTCCTTTTTCGATGATACACACCGAAGCGGAAGGATTCTTTTCGGTGATGCGGTAAGCAGTCATTAATCCGCCGATGCCGCCGCCGATAATGGCAATGTCGTAGTAGTTTTTCATAGTACAATCCTCCAGAGAAATTTGAGTCGGCGTAATAACTTTTTCTCTCTTTTTCTTTTGCCTTCACATTTTTACCATATATATTTAAGTTTATCATAAAATTAAAAGAAAAACCAGTCCTTCTTTTAATTTAAAAAAATAACATGATTGAAAAGCAATAGGGGATATGATAAGATAGATGAAAAGAAAGACGAGAAAGGAAGAAAAAAGATGCTGAAAAAGGTTCTGCGTTTTTTGACACAACGCGTTGTAATTACAGCGTTGTTCATTTTGATTCAGGCAGTGCTTCTGTTTGGGATTATCTGGAAACTCAATAATTATTTTGTTTATTTCTATGCAGCAAGTGTTTTGCTGAGTGTTGTAATGACATTAAAAATTATCAACGACAAAAGTAATCCGGCATACAAGATTGCCTGGTTGATCCCGATTTTGCTGCTTCCAGTATTTGGCGGATTAATCTATATTCTGTTTGGTTCAGACCGTACCGGACGTTATATGCGTAAAAAATTAAAGCAGATCGGAACGGAAATGAGGGAACCGATTCAGCGAATGAGTGAAGCTTCGGGTATTGAAAAGGAATCAGAAGATGCTGTCAATCAATCGCAGTATATCACCCGCAATGCCTACAGCCCGCCATATAAAAATACACAGACAGAATATCTTCCAATGGGAGAAATCAAATTTGAACGAATGGTGGAAGAATTGAAAAAAGCAAAGAAATACATCTTTATGGAGTATTTCATTATTCAGGAAGGAAAGATGTGGAACACCATTCTGGATATCCTGAAGGAAAAGGCAGCTCAGGGCGTAGATATCCGTGTGATTTATGATGATATGGGATGTATCATGACATTGCCGAACGGATACAACAAAAAACTGGAGAGCTACGGAATCAAGTGCAGTGTCTTTAATCCGTTTGTGCCGATTTTGTCCAGCAAATTCAATACCCGTGATCATCGAAAAATCTGTGTAATTGACGGAAATGTCGGCTTTACCGGAGGAATCAATCTGGCAGACGAATATATCAATGCCTATGAAAAGCATGGACATTGGAAGGATACTTCGGTCATGCTTAAAGGAGAAGGTGTATTTGCACTGACAGCAATGTTCCTGTCCATGTGGGACTACCTGCATGAAGAAAAGGAAGATTACTCCAAATACTATCCTACCGAATGGGATACCAGTGCCCCGGGCTATGTTCAGCCATTTACCGACAATCCACTGGATGACGAGGCAGTGGGAGAGACAGTATATCTTAACCTGATCAACAAGGCAAAACATTATGTTTATATTACAACCCCATATCTGATTCTGGACAGCGAAATGATCACCGCTTTGAGCATTGCAGCAAAAAGCGGAGTTGACGTCCGAATCATCACACCACACATTGCGGACAAGTGGTATGTGCATGCTGTTTCTCGCGCCCATTACGAAATCCTGACCGAAGCAGGGGTAAAGATTTATGAATATACGCCCGGCTTTATTCATGCAAAAACCTTTGTAGTGGACGACGACTATGCAGTAGTGGGAACCATCAATCTGGATTACCGCAGTTTGTATCTACATTTTGAGTGTGCTGCATGGATGTATCAGACAGACAGCGTTGCGGCGGTAAAGGAAGACTTCTTTAAGACCCAGCAGCTAAGCCAGGAGATCACCCTGGAAGAATGCAGAAAGGTTTCTTTTGCGCGCAAACTTGGCCGTTCGGTATTAAGAGTATTTGCACCTTTGATGTAATAAAAATAAAAAAGGAAGAGCATTTTGCTCTTCCTTTTTTGTGTGCTGTTATTTGGAAAGAAGGTCGAGAAGATAGCTGTTTAAAGCATCTGAATCAGAAAAATCAACGAAATCTTCCGGTGTAAAGGTAACATTTCCAACTTCCTGAGCATCTCCCAGAAGGTCCTGACGCATTGCATCAAATTCTTCTAAAGAGATTTCGTTTGCACCGGCCATAATGCTGTCATAGTAGGTGTCCACTCCGTCGTAGGTAGTGGAGAACAGGATTTCCTGCAAAACTTTTCCGTCTTCCATCATGATATAGCTTTCTTCTGTTTCGTTCTGAGTCTCAGAGGTCAGTTCCCGAACTGCAACGTGTTTGAGAATCGCACCATTCTCTCCCTGATACACTGTGAAGTTCAGTTCCGGTGAAGTGTTGGAGAGAACAAAGGTTCCAAGCTCTTCGGTTTTATCGCCGCTGATCCGGTAGACCACGGCGTTAAAGTTTACATCGTTGTCATACAGGAAGATCAGCTCTTTTGCTCCATCGTTGTCCATATCTTCCAGAAATGCACGTCCCTGTTGATTGCTGGTAACGCCTTCCTCTTCGATTTGTGCCCATTTGTCTGCCCAAACAGTACAGAAATCTTTGGCAATTTCTTCGTTGGAACGACTAAACGAAACATCAGTGGTTGAAGTGTTTTCTTCCGCGCCAGATTCACCAGATGTTTCCTGTGTGGTTTGTCCGGAAGATTCCTGCTCGTTCTGCTGAGAACATCCAAACATTCCAACTGCAATCACTGCTGCCAGAATAGATGCGAATATTTTTTTATTGTATTTTGTCATGGCAATTCCCCCATTTTACAAATCCAAATCATTTTTTCTGATTCTATTGTACCATAGGATTTGTATGAAAGAAATGCAGGAATTATGAAATCTTCTTTTTTATGTTTTTCTTTTGAAGTTCAGATGGCTTTAAAACGACACCGCTGAGGGCGGGAACAGTCAAGGAAAGAGTGATTTTGTCACTGTAAGGATATTTGCTTTTAACAGTAACATCGTAAATATTTTTTCCCTCCGGATCAAGTGTATCCAGAATCGAAACAAGACCACAATCCAGTTCCAATGTACATTGAGCATCCTTGTCCGAAAGATTGATGGCAGCAATCAGGCTGTTTTGCTGATAATCGCTGCGCTGAATGACAAAAATAGACGGTCCCATATGCAGCCAGCGAAAATACCGACTGTCGTAGTCCTGTTCCCACAGGCAGGGAAATTCAAGATATAGCTTGTGGAGCTTTTGCAGAAACTGATGAAACTTTTGATGAGCAGGATAGCTCAACAGATTCCAGCCGGGCTCACGCTGTTCACTCCATTCCAGAAATTCGGCAAGTTCGTTGCCCATAAAGGAAAGTTTTTTGCCCGGATGAAAGAACAAATACAAATACAGACATCGCAGCTGTGCAAATTTTTGCTCATAGTTGCCCCAGAGCTTGTCGATGATGGTTTTCTTGCCATGGACCACCTCATCATGTGAAAGAGGAAGAAGGTGGTTGTTCTGGTAAAAATAGCTCATCGAGAACAAAAAGCGATTGGTCATGGCAGAACGCTCTCCAAACGGGGTAGCAAGATAGTCGAGGGTATCGTGCATCCATCCCAGGTCCCATTTGTAGTCAAACCCCAGACCGCCGTAAACAACGGGTGCGGTCACTTTTGGGTAGTCACTGGAATCTTCCGCAATCAGCATAACTTCGGGGTGTTCCTGCCACAGGTCATAATTGACACTGCGCAAAAACCAGAGACCAGCATCATTTGGCCCATCTTCTTTTTTACCGTTTCGGTAGATCAGGTTTGCAACGGCATCGTAGCGGATACCGTCCGCATGGTAGACGGAAATCCAGAAATTTAAAGAGGAGCGCAGAAAGCTGATAACGTGAGGCTTTGTAAAATCAAATAAAGCGGTGTCCCATGGACTGTAGCGCTGGTTTTCGTCATCCGGCTCGTACATACAGGAACCATCAAACAAATGAAGCGCATGAAAATCCCGAACGAAATGGGTGGGAACAAAATCAAAGATAACCCCGATTCCTGCCTGATGACAGCAATCGATCAGCTTCATCAGCTGTTCGGGTTTTCCATAGCGGCTGGTAGCGCTGAAGTATCCCGAAACCTGATATCCCCAGGAGGCATCCAGAGGATATTCGGTCAGTGGGAGCAGTTCGATGTGGGTATATCCCATCTCTTTTAAATAAGGGATCAGCTGGTCGCAGATTTCATCATACTGGTAGAAACATTCTGCATCCTCTCCATCTTTTCGTTTCCAGGAGCCGAGATGCAGTTCATAGATGTTAAGCGGGCGATCAAAGTTTTTACCGCGTTTGGAAAGCCAGTCGCTGTCCTGCCATGTATGGTGATTTAAACAGGTGATGACAGAAGCATTTTCTGGTCGAAGTTGGCTGCTGAACGCAAAGGGGTCCGCGCGGTCCCATACCTCACCGCTCTGGGTAGTGATCTGATATTTATAACGCTGTCCTTCCTGCGGGTCAGGGGAGACCAAGGTCCACACGCCGCAGTCCAGCCGCTGCATCTGCCAGGGCTGCCAGGAACTGAAGTCACCGATCAGGCAAACGTTTTTTGCATTGGGGGCATAAACGGTAAAGCGCATCTGAGAGCAGTTATCCTCCCATACAAAGTGTGCGCCGAAGTGTTCATATCCAAACAGCCCCCGTCCGCGCAGATATTCGATTATTTTTTCTCTATCCATTCTCACGCCACCTTTCTGTGATTCCTGATTCTATTATACGATTTTCCTGTGCAGTTGAACAGTACCATATGACTTTTCGTCAGAAATTTTAAAAAATAGTTGATAAAAAATTATCAACTATTGAAAAATTACTGTGAATCATGCATAATGTAGAAGGGGAGAAATCTCGGAACATAGTTTGGAGAGGTCTTTCCAAATATCGGATTCGAGGAAAGTGAGGCATGAATTTATGAAGATCGGAAGCGTTAAGGAAATTAAAAAGTATGAGTACCGTGTTGGTCTGACCCCAGATAATGTAAAGAGTTATGTCAATGCAGGACATCAGGTATATATTGAACGCAACGCCGGAGTCGGTTCTGGTTTTATGACCGAGGACTATGTCAAAGCCGGTGCAATCATTCTGGAAAGCGCAAAGGAAGTCTGGGCAACTGCAGATATGATCGTTAAGGTAAAAGAACCGCTTCCCGATGAATACCCACTTTTCCGAAAAGGGCAGATTATCTATACCTACCTGCATCTGGCAGCAGACCGCGCACTGACCGATGCAATGCTGGCAGCAGGAGTATCCGGTGTTGCTTATGAAACACTGGAAGACAGAGGCTATCTGCCTTTGCTTGCACCGATGAGCCAGATTGCCGGCAGACTGAGTGTGCAGGAAGGTGCAAAATATCTGGAGAAATTGTATGGTGGTTCCGGTGTATTGCTTTCGGGTGTACCAGGAACGCCAAAAGCAAAGGTTGTCATCCTTGGTGGAGGAAGCGTTGGAACCAATGCGTGCAAGATTGCTGTGGGCATGGGTGCGGATGTTACCATCATGGATATCAACATCCACCGGCTGGAATATCTGGATGATATTTTTGGTTCCAGAATCCAGACACTGTATTCCAACGATGTAAACGTCGAGAATGCACTGAAAACAGCAGATCTTGTCATTGGCAGTGTATTGATTCCGGGCAAGAAAGCGCCAAAGATCATTCGTCGTTCCTATCTGCGTGAAATGCGTCCAGGTTCGGTTATCGTTGACGTAGCGGTTGACCAGGGCGGATGCTGTGAAACCACTCACATGACCTACCATGATGACCCAATTTACAAAGTAGATGGAATTGTACATTATTGCGTGGGAAATATGCCGGGTGCTGTTCCAAGAACATCCACCATTGCTCTGACCAATGCAACTTTGAGCTACGGCCTGCTGCTTGCAGAAAATGGTCTGGAAGCTGCCTGCTACAAAGATCCAAGAATGTACTCCGCAGTCAATACCTATGATGGTAAGCTGACCTACAAGAACGTTGCAGACAGCTTCAAGATGGAATATACCGACATCCATGAATGCTTTTAAACACTATTAAAAGATAAATAAAAAAGATTCGTCCACTTTTAAGTGGGCGAATCTTTTTGTTAAGAATGAAAGATTTCTTTTGCAAGCTTTTCAAAGGCAGGCAGCGAGCGCAGAATCTGTTCCTTGCTGACACAGTAGGAGAGACGGAAATGTCCTTTTCCGGCAAAGGAAGAACCTGGAACCAGCAGGATGTTATATTTTTTTGCAAGTTCGCAGAAAGCCTTATCATCACCATCCGGTACTTTCGGGAAGAGGTAGAATGCACCCTGTGGTTTGATACACTCAAATCCTAATTTAGTGAGGTGCTGATACAGAATATCGCGATTTTCCTGATAGATGCTGACATCGACACTTGCATCCAAAGTTTTTGCGATTACCTTCTGGAACAGGGAAGGTGCATTTACAAATCCAAGGATTCGGGTAGAAACGTTGAGTGCCGAGAGGATATCGGAAAAATCATCCATATCGTTGTTTACAACGATATAACCGATTCGTTCTCCCGGCAGGGAAAGAGATTTGCTGTAAGAATAACCGATGAATCCATTATGGAAGTAGTGAAGAATGAAAGGAACGGTAACGCCGTCATAAACGATTTCACGGTAAGGTTCATCCGAAATGACATAGATGCTGGTGGAAAGCTCCTGTTCCTTTTCGGTCAGCACCTGTTCCATCTGGGAAAGCAGCTCTGCCGGATAGACAACACCGGTTGGATTGTTTGGTGTATTCAGAATGATGGCTTTGGTTTTGCTGGTGATTGCTGCTTTCAAAGCAGTCAGATCTGGTAGGAAAGTTTCCGGATCGGTATTGACGATCACCAGCTTGCCGTCAAAATTCTGCACATAGTTTGTGTATTCGCTGAAAAACGGCGCAAAGACAATGACCTCATCTTCCGGATTGAGCAGGGCCTTTAAAATGACATTCAGTCCACCTGCTGCCCCGCAGGTCATGACGATATTCTGTGCAGAAAATGCAGTGCCATGCTGATGATTGATATGTTCCGCAATAGTTTGACGAACATCTTCATAACCGGAATTGTTCATGTATCCATGAACGGTTAACGGATTTTCTTCATTCAAGATATCGGTGATCGCAGTACGGATTTGTTCCGGCGGTGTGACACTTGGATTGCCGATGCTGAAATCGAATACATTCTCTGGTCCGTACAGCTTGGCAAGACGATTGCCTTCCTCAAACATAGCGCGGATGACTGAACTGTTTTTGACAAGATTTTGCATTTTATGAGAAATCATGGTGAAAACCTCCAAAAAGAATCAATTTCGTTGGACACTTTATCGATTCAAAGCGATAATATTATTATAATACTTCCCTTTTAAAAATCAAGGGAGGATTTGTTCTTTCACGCGATACAAATAAAAACGATTTTTGATGCCGACCTGTTCAATCAAACCAAGTTTACGCAAAACCAGAAGGAAATAGGAAGTCTGTCGGCTGTTGAGGCGGCAAAGACTGCGGATATCAGAGGAGCAAAACTCCGATGGAAGATCGTCGGGCAGAAACTGTAAAAGATCAGAAGGGGAATTTAGCACGATTTCACCCAAAATAGAGGAGGGCACCATCTGGGAGCGAGAGGAGCCTTTTTTGGGGTTCTTGTCGTATCCATCCAGCAGACGGTATTCTTCACTTTCCAAAAGGGGAAGGGTGAGTGAAAATTTTTCCTGCCACAAAAGGTCCAGAATGCTGTACAACTCCCGAAACAGGTCATAGGCGGCTGTCTTTTTGGGAGATTTGCGGCGTGAAATAATTTCACCGGTTTGAGGGTCAATCCAGACAACCCACTTGACCAGCACCACAGGATAGACAATCCGAACCGGATAATGTTCCAAAAAGAAGGAGAGTTTCTTTCGCATCTGTCCAAATCCTTTGGTTTGGATTTCAATGACACCATTTTGATCTGCAATATCTGCAACAAAACGTCCCAGATTGATTTCCTGACAGCTGGGATTAGGGCAGTAATAATTTTTCAGGATAGCATGCTGTACCTTTTCGGAAAGAGAGCCAATACCGTGTTGTAAAAAATTATGATCGAAAACAAGATCCCGGCATCGGATAAACTCCTCCGTTCTAGGAGATTGAATCTGTAATGGCATGTTGGGTCACTCCAGTTTGACGGATTAAGAATCATTCAGCATGATTATACCATGTTAAGAGTGAAAAAACAAAAGGCCAGAAAAATATGGAGAAAAAAGAAATAAAATTTGAAAAAATTGTAACAGGGAAAAATAATTTTGCAAAGTTATCTGTAAAAATACAATGATATTTCTTTAGAATTAGGGTGAACTGACAAAAAACAAAATATTCTGTTTGTTTTTATGCAAGTATACTGTGGCTTACAAATATGATAATTTGCAGATGGAATCCTTTGTATAGGGTTGCTAAGTGAATTTTTAACAAGGTTTTTCCACCAAAAAATGGGAGAAAATTGACAATTTTGGTGGGGATAGAAAAAAATGATTGAAGTTTACCAACTTTTCTTCAATTTTATATTGCATTTTGATTAAAAATTATGTACACTATATATAACAGAGTAAAGAGCGTCAATTGGGATATTGACGAATAAGGATAGAAGAGGGGATTTGTTCATGTCTAACAGATTGTTTCAAGGAATTGTTCATCAGATGAGAGACTCCATCGACCGTGTCATCGGCGTGGTAGACAGCTATGCGGTCACCATCTCCTGCAGCGACTTGACACGCATTGGAGAAACCAATGAATATCTGGTTTTGGACCTCAACGAAAATACGGACATTTTTGTCCGCGACGGTTACACCTACAAACCGTTTGGAACAAGAGCAAAACCAGATTATGCGGTATTTGTAGAAGGAACCGATGAAATTGCAACCAAATTCTGCAATATTCTGGCAATCTCTTTTGCAAGCATCAAACAGTATTACGACGAAAAGTATGACCGCAACAACTTTATTAAGAATGTTATTCTGGAAAACATTCTGCCGGGTGATATCTATGTCAAGGCAAGAGAACTGCACTTCAACACCGATGTAAACCGTGTTGTTCTGCTGGTACGTGTTGTCTCTTCCAATGATATTTCCGCGTTCGATGTTATCCAGAATCTGTTCCCGGACAAGCAGAAAGACTTTGTATTCAATATCAGTGAAAAGGATATTGTTCTGGTCAAGGAGATAAAGGCGGGTATCAACAGCAAAGATATCGAAAAACTTGCACGCTCGATTGTAGACACTCTGGGCAGCGAGTTCTATACCCGCGTTGTTGTTGGTATCGGAACCATCGTTTCGGGTGTGAAAGAGCTGAGCAAGTCCTTTAAGGAAGCGCAGGTTTCCCTGGAGGTTGGAAAGGTATTTGATACAGAAAAAGCAATTGTCAGCTACAACAACCTTGGTATTGCCCGTCTGATTTATCAGCTGCCAACCACACTGTGTGAAATGTTCCTCAAAGAGGTATTTAAGAAAGGTTCCATTGACAGCCTTGACCACGAGACCCTGTTTACTATCCAGAAATTCTTTGAAAATAACCTCAATGTTTCGGAGACTTCCAGAAAACTGTTTGTACACAGAAATACTCTGGTATATCGTCTGGAAAAGATCAAGAAACTGACCGGCCTGGATTTGAGAGAATTTGACCACGCAATTGTGTTTAAAGTAGCATTAATGGTAAAACGTTATCTGACCGCAAATCCAGTAAAATATTAATTTTTGCCACAATGACAGGCTCGGGAAGATTTCTCGAGTCTGTTTTTTTGGCCTGTATTTCAAAAGAAAATATAATTTTTTGTTTTTCGTCTGTAACCTGTTTTGGAAAGAAAGACAAAACGAAGTAAAACATTACAAATGTCGCCAGAAAATGTAAACTTTTTTTCAAACTCGAGAGCGAATATGAGCAAAGTGTTGCGAGAAAAAACAAAATGTATTATAATTGTGAATGTTAAATCAGAAAAAATTGGCAGGAAAGCCCGTAAAAGATCATGAGATGCGGGCAGAAGAAACTTGCCGCCAGAAAAGCTGTCTGGTAATTATTTATGATAAGGCGGTGTTGGGGTGATTGAATTTACCAATGTCTCCAAAGTCTACGATAATGGAACCAAGGCACTGAATAATGTCAGCCTTCGTGTAGACAAGGGAGAATTCGTATTTGTTGTTGGTCCTTCGGGAGCAGGAAAGAGTACCTTTATCAAACTGTTGCTTCGAGAAGAGACTCCGACCAAAGGAATTGTAAAAGTAAACGGATATAACTTAAATAAAATCAAGAAACGTCAGATTCCGCAGTTTCGTCGTTCGCTGGGCGTTGTGTTCCAGGATTTTAGATTGATACCGCAGATGACTGTTTATGACAACGTTGCATTTGCACTGCGTGTTACCAACGTAACCAACCGTTCGATTCGTCAACGCGTTCCTTATGTGCTGGGACTGGTTGGCCTTGCGGCAAAGGCAAGAAACTATCCGGATCAGCTTTCGGGTGGTGAGCAGCAGCGTGTCGCGCTGGCAAGAGCTTTGGTAAACAACCCACCGCTTTTGATTGCGGACGAGCCTACCGGAAATATCGACCCAGAACTTTCGCTGGAAATCGTAGAGCTGCTCAATGAAATCAATAAATACGGTACAACAGTTGTTATGGTAACACATGAGCACGAACTGGTGTCCCGCTTTAACCGTCGTGTTATTACCATCGACCACGGCAGCGTGGTTGGAGATGGCTCGCTGAACGATGATTGGGGGGATTTCTATGAAGGGTAGCAGCATGGGTTACCTGCTCAAAACAGGTTTTAAAAATGTGTACATGAACCGACTGATGTCCTTTGCATCGATTGGTGTTCTGGTTGCCTGCCTGATGTTGATCGGCAGTGCGGTTCTGCTCTCGCTGAACATGCAGGTAATTGTAGGCGCTGTTGAGGATGAAAACGAAATGGTTGCCTTTTTGAACATGGATGTTTCGGACGAACAGGCAAAACAGATCGGTGAAGAAATCAAGAACATACCGGAGATTGAGGAATACTACTTCTACTCTTCGGAAGAAGCATGGGCAGAAGAACAGAAAAAATGGGGCGCAGCAAGCGCTATGGTAGAAGTTGACGTGGACGGAAACGATTTGGGTCCGATTCTTCCAGATGCTTATCGTATCAAATTAAAAGATGTTAGCCAGACTACCCTGGACAGTGTGGAACAGCAGCTTCTGGAAATTGATGGAATTGATCCGGATATCCGCACACCAAGTGAAGAAGCTACCATCCTTTCGGATTTGGAACGAGCAATCTCCACTGTGGGTGGTGTTATTGTCATCATTCTTGCAGTTGTCTCGGTGGTTATTATTGCAAATACCATCAAAATTACCATCTTCTCGCGCCGCAAAGAGATCAGCATTATGCGACTGGTTGGTGCGACCAACACCTTCATCAAAATGCCATTTATCATTGAAGGTATGCTGATCGGACTGATTTCTGCGCTGATTGCATTTGGCGGTCTGTGGGTCGCATACAACTATGCAACCCAGTTTATTATGACCAATCCTTCCTCTTGGCTGGAAATCGCAATTGGCAGATTGATTAACTTCAAAGATATTGCACATTACATGCTGGCAGGATTTGCAATCGGAGGCTGCGGTCTGGGTATCATCGGAAGTAACCTCTTTATCCGCCGTCATTTGAAGGTGTAGCCATAGAAAGGAAGTGCAGGCATCTGTGGAACAGAAAAAAACAGGTGGTTTGTTAAAATGGATTGCAGTTGCTCTGGTGGCAGCAATTCTGCTTGCTTTGCCTGCTTCGGCGTCTTGGGAGACAGAAACCAGCACGCAGGATGACGATTATATCAGCGTGGAAGATTCGGAAACCTTACGCCAGCAGGAAATCGACGAGGCAAACCAAAAGAAAGCAGAACGCGAGCAGCAGAAACAGGAATATCAAAGCCAGATTACCGACTTGCAGTCCGAGCTTGATAAACTCAAAGAGGAACAGGCAGAACTTCAAACCAAACTGGCTGGTGTTACCGATAAAAAACAGCAGGCTCAGGCGGTTAAAGATTCGCTGGATGCGGATTTGAACAATGTGTTGAGTCAGATCAGTACCTTGACATTGCAGATCGATGCAATGAATGAATCGATCAAGATGACACAGGAGGATATCGAAACCTCTAAGAAGAATATTAATGAGCAGATTAACCTTCTGAGAAAAAGAATCCAGACTTCCTACAAGGCTGGATATAGTGATGCTTTGTCAGTTGTATTGGGAGCAGACAGCTATTATGACAGCTTGGTCCGCACCAAGGTAATTACCGAAATTGCAGACCGCGATCAGGAGATTATTACCGAACTGACTCAGGAAAAGGAAGAACTGGAAGAAAAAGAACAGCAGCTCAAGCAGGAACAGGAAGAACTGGAAAAAGCTAACAGCGAGCTGGAAGATTCCAAGAGCTCCCTGAGTAAGAAGATCAGCGCGGCACAGGCTGAAATTGAAGATATCAGCAAGCTCGAATCCGAGTATATGGCAGACGTAGCGGCAAGCCAGCAGAAAGCAAAAGAGATGGAAGATGAGATCTCAGCGGTATACGCTGCAATCGACAGCCTCTCCACTGCTGAAAACAGTGAGTATGTCGGCGGTGAGATGAAGTGGCCGCTGCCAGGGTACAGCACTATCTCCTCCGGTTATGGCTGGCGCTTTAATGGTACAGACTTCCACACCGGTATTGATATCACCGGCGGCGGATGTATGGGTGCAGATATCGTTGCGGCAAACACCGGAACGGTTGTTAAGGCAAACACCTCCTACGTTGCAGGAAGCGGCTATGGTATGTATATCATTATTGACCATGGCGGCGGAAAGAGCACACTGTACGGACACTGCAGTCAGCTGCTGGTATCCGAGGGTCAGGTCGTTTCCCGTGGACAGACAATTGCAAAAGTTGGTAGTACCGGATGGTCGACAGGTCCGCATCTGCACTTTGAAGTGCGTGAAGGCGGTCAGCACGTCAACCCGCTTCCATATTTGCAGGGCAATGGTTAAAATCAAAAGCCTCCTTCTCTTGTCAGAAGGAGGTTTTTTTGGTATTCTTATAAAGAGAAAAGAATAAAATAAAGAGAATCGAACAGGAAGGGAGGGATGACGATGAAAAACAACAGAATGGATGAATGGATGGAGGTACCGGTTGCCCTGATTAGTACCCTTTTGATGCTGTTAGTCAGCTGGTTTGTTTTTGATTTATTTGGATTTTCCTGTGACCAGACCTGGCAGTTTATTTTATTTATGATTGGTTTTCTTGCTCTTGATCTGCTCTTTGGTGAGCTTTCAGACCGTTTGGAACTGTGGTTGGTCAAGAATCGATGGATACGGGGATTTTGGGAAGTGACCTTAAGCCATGCCATGATCGATTTTCTCAGCGCTTTGGGAATGTTGTTGATTCTGCGTCATCTCCCTGGAATCCATATCAAAGCGGTGGGAGCTTACCGTTTTGCGTTTGTTTGGGGCTTAACCTCGGTTGCAGTCTGCTGCTGGGACGAATGGGGTCCCAGAGATGAGGATTAACCCAAATCAGAAAAGGCAAGAGAAAAACGGATTTCAGCCCCAACAGGGTCCTGTTTGCGAGCGCCATCTGGGGTAAATCCCATCTTGATATAAAAACAGTGTGCTGTGGTGTTGCTTTCCAATGCCCACAGGGTTACTCTATTCATCCCCAGTTTCTTTAACTCATCAAAAGCATACAGCATCAGTGCTGTTCCAATTCCTTGTTGTTGGTATTCTTTTAAAAGGTAGATTGCCTGAATCTCACCAGTGAGGCTGTCAGCGTCTGAATCGCGGCTTTTGCAGTAGCGGCAGAAGCCGGCAGGAGAACCATCCACCAGTGCGATCAAAAACTGTTTGCATCCTTCTGCCTCGAATCGCTGCTGACTGCGCTGAGCAGAAAGTTGGTTCAGAAAGTTTTGATCGATCAGTCCGGTATAGGTTTGCAGCCAGGACTGGTAGTGGATTATCCCTAAGTCGGCGGCATCGGAAAGAGCGGCAGGACGAATAATAAGGGATGCCATTTTGCAGCCTCCTTTTTTATTTTTAACTGATTGCTAAAATCCCCCTGAGAATTTCTCAGGGGGATTTTTTGTGTAAACTTTAGTAAAGTTTTGCACCAGCAGGGATGCGGTCATTGACCATCAGAAGGTTCAGACCTTCGTGACCGTCTTCTTCATGAATCGCAGAAATCAGCATACCGCAGGAATCAATACCCATCATCTTGCGAGGTGGCAGGTTTACGATTGCGATGCAGGTCTTGCCAACCAGTTCTTCTGGTTCATAGTATTCATGGATACCGCTGAGGATAACACGGTCAGTGCCGGTTCCGTCATCCAGAACGAATTTCAAAAGCTTTTTGCTCTTTGGAACTGCGGTACATTCTTTTACCTTTACAGCGCGGAAATCCGATTTTGCAAAGGTATCAAATTCTACCATCTCTTCAAAGAGTGGCTCGATCTTTACTTTAGAGAAATCGATTGGTTCTGCTTTTACTTCTTCCGCAACTGGAGCGGTTGCAACAGGTGTAGTTGCAGCAGCTTTCTTTGCTTCTCCGCCGATTGGTTTCATAGTAGGGAAGAGCAGAACGTCACGAATGGATGGCTGATTGGTCAGGAACATAACCAGACGGTCAACACCCATACCGAAACCGCCTGTTGGTGGCAGACCGTATTCCAGAGCAGTGATGAAGTCGTTGTCCATATCGGTAGCTTCTTCGTCGCCCTGTGCTTTCAGCTCCAGCTGATGTTCAAAACGTTCTTTCTGGTCGATTGGGTCGTTAAGCTCGGAGAATGCGTTTGCAAATTCACGACCGGTGATGAACAGCTCGAAACGTTCGGTGTAGCCCGGGTTATCTGACATTCTCTTGGAGAGTGGGGAGATTTCAACCGGGTGGCCCATCAGGAAGGTTGGCTGGATGAGCTTGTCCTCAACGAATTCATCGAAGAACAGATTGAGAATATCGCCTTTGAGGTAACGTTCTTCGTACTGAATGTTGTGCTCTTTTGCAACAGCTCTTGCTTCTTCCAGAGTGTGGATTTCGTTAAAGTCTACACCGGCATATTTCTTAACAGCGTCAACCATGGTGATACGTGCGAACGGTTTGCCAAGGTCGATTTCTTCGCCGCCATAAACGACTTTGGTTGTGCCCAGTACCTTTTCGGTAACATAGCGCAGCAGCTCTTCAGTCAGGTTCATGATGTCTTCGTAGTTGGAATATGCCTGATAGAACTCGAGCATGGTGAACTCTGGATTGTGTTTGGTGTCCATGCCTTCGTTACGGAATACACGGCCGATTTCGTAAACTTTATCAAAGCCGCCGACAATCAGACGTTTCAGGTGCAGCTCAAGAGCGATACGCAGATACATATCGATATTGAGGCTGTTGTGATGTGTGATAAATGGACGAGCAGCAGCACCGCCTGCGATATTGTGCAGAACAGGGGTCTCAACTTCCAGATAACCTTTTGCATCCAGGAAGTTACGCAGCTCTTTGATGATCATGGAACGTTTTACGAATACGTCACGTACTTCTGGGTTCATGATGAGGTCAACGTATCTCTGACGGTATCTCAGGTCAGTGTTGGTCAGACCATGGAATTTTTCCGGCAGAGGCAGCAGGGATTTGGACAGCAGGATTGCCTCGGTAGCACGGATCGAGATTTCACCGTGTTTGGTACGGAAAACCTCACCCTTTACGCCAACGATATCACCAATGTCCCATTTTTTGAACTGGTCATAGATTTCTTCGCCAACAATGTCGCGTTTGATGTAGACCTGAATTCTGCCGGAAGAATCTGCAACGTCAAAGAAGGATGCTTTACCCATTGCACGTTTGCTCATGATACGTCCAGCAATGGAAACAGGCTGATTCTCCAGTTCATCAAAACGCTCAGCAATCTGCTGTGCGTAGATGGTGCGGTCATAACGGGTCTGTTCAAATGGGTTTCTGCCAGCTTCTTTTAAAGCGGCAAACTTTTCGCGGCGAACACGAAGCACTTCAGAAAGTTCTTCAGCGGTCGGTTCGGTGTTCTGGTTTTCCAGATTTTCTGCCATGTATTTTCCGTCCTTTCGGTATGATAATTTACAATAAAAAGTATCTGCATGAATGTAGACAGTTACACCTTATATTATAACTTTTTTTTCGACGAAATACAATCAAAAAATAACGGCGATTTCTTGCGTTATTTCGTTACTTTATACCAAAGCAGCTTGAAGCTGCACACTGTATCGCGCTTTGGTTTGGTGGGAAGCCTCGGTTTCAGCACATGGCGACGCTTAAGTTAGCACACTCACTCGGCGAATGAAAAAAATTCGATAGAACCAAAAACTTTTATGTGCCTTCGACACCTAGTTTCTGCAAGAAAAAAGCAGGGTGAATTTACCCTGCTTTTTCTAAAAGAAACAATCTGTTATTCAACGTTTACGATCTGATACTCGATTTTAGCACCGGATGGTACCGTTACCATAACCGAATCGCCTGCTTTGTGACCAAGCAATGCTTTGCCGACAGGGGACTCATCAGTGATGGTGGACATATCGTTGCTCGATTCAACCGAGCTGATGATACGGTAGGTCATTTCGTCGCCAAATTCCACGTCACGGATGGTAACAAAGCTGCCGATCGAAACAGTACCTTTGTTATCAGATTTTGCAACGATTTTTACATTTTTCAGCTGATTTTCCAGAGTAAGAATACGAGCTTCTACGATTGCCTGTTCATTTTTGGCTTCATCATATTCGCTGTTTTCGGAAAGGTCGCCAAAACCGCGTGCAACACGAATCTTTTCCGAGATTTCTGCACGGCGGGTAGTTTTCAGTTCATTGAGTTCTTTGACCAGGTCGTTGTAGCCTTCCTGGGTCATAACGATTTCGTTAGCCATGATGCATGCTCCTCTCAGCGGCCGATGGTGGCATGGTCCACAAAAGCCGCCGTTTTATTTAATGGGTTATTTTGGATGTACAAACATCCTATCAACAAGATACCCTTTATGCAGTTGTTTTCAGTTTTGGGGGTAACGTTTGTGATAATAGTTGTATTATAGTCAAAGAGAAGGATGCTGTCAAGCAGGAATCAGACAAAACACTTAAAAATAATGGAAACAGATTCAAATATTTTGTAAATTTTTGAGCTTTTAAATCCTTTATCCCAAAACTCCTTCGCGAAATCGTTCCAAAAGAAGACCGGCAGCGTCATACGGGGTAAGGAGAAGCTGTCCGCTGTCAGAATTTTGGCGGCAGATTTGTCGACAGGAAGTTTTCTTTAATATAGAGCAGCGTCCGAGGCTGTATAATGCAGAAAGAAACTCAGCTGCGGGAATATCTGTCCCTGTAACACCGGTCAGGGAAGGAGGAAGTATGGGTACAGGTGAGTGAAATAAAATGCTATGTTCTGGGACAGTATCTGGAGGAAAGGGGAGAATGCAGGGAATATCATGATGCACAAGCTGATTTTCCGGTGAAAAAATCAGCTGGCAGTCCAGTAATATGTGTGATTTAGAAGAGAATAAAACAGGCGCTCCATATTCCTGCATCATCCGGTGTGCAAATTGTTCGGCAGCAGACAGATTTTCGGTGAACAGATGGACCTGCGGCAGATGACGTAGTGCAAATTCGGCAAGTTCCGGATGATGGAAAGAGGGATCGATAATGCCGAGAATCTGGCAGGGAAAAGGGATTCCACTGAGCGTGAGCAGCTCAATAGCAGAATTTAAGCACAGTATCTGCATAAATTCAGGATATTGTTTGCACGAAAAAAAGTTCATTCCGTTTTTTTCTAGACGCTGACGGGTTTGGGGTGGGATATTGGGGGAAAGGATAACCGGAGAAAGGCAAAGTTCACACAGCTTTTTTGCAGAGAGGTGTTTGACACGTCCTAACTGCACATATTGTATCTTTTTGCCAAACAGGGAAAGTGTTGTACTTTTTTCAATCATTCGGGGAAAAAAGGGAAGAAACCGTCTATTATGACGCAAGGGAAGTGGGCAGGAAATGATGGAAAACAACAAAGTGCCTCCTTTCACAAGATATTCTTAGCACTACTATATGTACAGACAGGAAACTTCATGAAAGATTTTGAAAAGGATGCCGGCTAACAACTAGACTAAATTTATCCGTTTTGCCTCTTGACATTCTGTGCTTTGCTTTTTATAATGTGTATATACACGTTATAGGAAAGGAGAGAGCATGGATGACAGATGAGTTGTATGGTTGTCACTGTGGTGGAAGTAATTGCTTCTGTGCAAACATCAAGCGAGCAGAAAATAAAATTACCAGCATTTATAATCATCATCTGGAACAGGCGGGGATTACACGAGGACAATATGCCCTTCTTGTGCACATCGAGGAAAATCCCTGTGTCAGCGTCAGTCATCTGGCACAGCTGGTTGGCTTGGAGCGCACCACTCTGGTGCGAAACCTGAAACCGCTGGAAAACAGAGGACTGATTCAGGACACTGCCTGCAAAGGACGCAGCCGCAGCCTGGAGCTTACTGAGGAGGGAAAACAGGTGCTTTCCCATGCTAGGATATTCTGGCAGAAGGCCCAAACAGAGATGGAAGAGGCGCTGGGACCGGAGATGATAGAGCAGTTTCATCTTTTGATGGAACGGATTATGCAGATATAACGGAAAACGATAAGAAGATAACTATCCTGATGTAAGAAAAAGAGAGGATGATTTTATTGAACGAGACCAAACATGTAAAGATCAATGTGCAAGGAATGACCTGTGCGGCTTGCTCCGCTTCGGTGGAGCGTGCACTGCGACGTGTGGATGGAGTAGTGCAGGCAACGGTAAATCTTGCGACGAACAGTGCAACGGTTCTGTGTGATCCATCCGTTTCTCCGGAGCATCTGGTGGAAGTAGTGAACAAAACAGGCTTCACCGCTGCTTTGGCGGATGAGGATGAAGTCAATGTGGCATTGACCCATACCATCAGTAAAAAGAGATTGATTACCGCTTTGATCTGCGGAGCAGTTGTTCTGTATATTGGAATGTCACACATGCTTCCAGTTCGTCTGCCTCTGCCAGCTATTATTGATGACAGGATAAACCCGTTAAACTTTGCGCTGATTCAGCTGGTGTTTACTGTTCCGGTTCTGATTTGTGGAAGGAACTTCTTCATAAACGGAATGAAAAATCTGATCAAACGCCATCCCAATATGGATTCTCTGGTAATGATCGGAACCACAACCGCTTTCCTGTATAGCTTGTATAACACCTTTACGATTGTACAGGGAAATGCACATGGAGCGCATAATCTGTACTATGAATCGGCGGCGGTAGTGGTTGCTTTGGTGTTGTTGGGTAAGTTTTTGGAAGAAAACAGCAAAAACTCGGCAAAGAAAGCAATCAATTCTCTGGTATCCATGATTCCAAATACAGCCATCCTTTTAAAGGATGGGCAGGAAGTGGAAGTTCCCGCAAAACAGGTGCGTGTCAAGAATATCGTGCTAGTAAAACCAGGAACACGAATCCCGGTAGATGGAACTGTTTTGTCTGGTCAGGCATCGGTGGATGAATCCATGCTGACCGGAGAAAGCCTGCCGGTCTATAAGGAAGTAGGTTCTCATGTTTCCGGCGGTACCATCTGTAAGGATGGTATGCTTCAGATTGAAGTGACCGGAGTCGGAGGCAATACAGCGATTTCGCAGGTGCTGCGTTTGGTTACCGAAGCGCAGGAAAGAAAGGCTCCGGCAGCAAGACTCGCCGACAAGATTTCGGGAATTTTTGTGCCGACAGTAGTTTCGATTGCGATTATCACCTCGATTTTGTGGGCAATCAGTGGCAAGGAACTTGCCTTTGTACTCAATAACTTTGTAGCGGTACTGGTGGTTGCCTGCCCGTGCGCACTGGGACTTGCAACACCGATTGCGGTCATTGCCGGAACCGGACGCGGAGCAAACCTGGGGATTCTTTACCGCGGCGGAGATGTCATTGAAACTGCTGCCGGAGTTAATACCGTTATCTTTGATAAAACAGGAACCATCACCTATGGAAAACTTAAAACAGCAGCAGTTACACCAGCAAAGGGAATTGAGGAGCTGGAACTGTTGGGATACTGTGCGTCAGCAGAATCCGGCTCGGAACATCCGATCGCTGCGGCAATTCTGGACCGTGCACAGCAGGACGGCATTACCGTGATTCGTCCAGAGTCCACACAGAGCATTCCGGGAAGAGGAATCATTGCAAAGATGGATGGCAAAACAGTGATTGCCGGAACGATGGCATTGATGGAGCTGGAAAAAATTGAAATTCCAGAGGATGAAGATACCACTGTTTTACCGGGATGTACTGCAATCTATGTTGCACTGGATGCAAACTATATCGGAATGATTTCCCTCTCCGATACCATTCGTCCGGATGCCCGAGATGCGATTGCACAGCTGAATGCGATGGGAATCGAGACGGTTATGATCACTGGAGATAATGAAGGAGCAGCAAAACTGATTGCGAAGGAAGCAGGAATTGCTTCGGTAAGAGCACAGGTGCTCCCACAGGACAAACACCAGGCAGTAGAGGAGTTTAAAAAGCAGGGACGCATTGTAGCAATGGTTGGAGATGGAATCAACGATGCGCCGGCTCTGGCAGGAGCCAATGTCGGCATTGCTCTTTCCTCTGGAACGGATGTAGCGGCAGAATCCTCTGGGATTATCCTGATGAGGGAAGATCTTCATGCAGTGGTTGATTCGCTTAAACTTTCCCGCAAGACCATGCAGATCATTCGTCAGAATCTGTTCTGGGCATTTATTTATAATATGATTGGAATTCCGATTGCGGCAGGATTGTTGGTTTTGTTTGGTGGTCCAGCATTTTCTCCGGTATTTGGCGGAGCAGCAATGGCATTTTCGTCCGTATCGGTCGTTTCCAATTCTCTGAGACTGACCCGTTATCAGCCAAACAAAAAGTAAGGCTGTTATCAATATCAACTGATTATAGGAGGCTTTTTTATGGAAATCAAATTTATCACCGAAGGTATGGCTTGCAGCAAATGTGAAGCAAGAGTAGTGGAAAAACTTTCTTCCATGGCAGGAGTAAATGCAGTAACAGCAAAAGCAGCAGACGGTTCGGTTGTAGTAACTGGCGAGAATCTGGATCGCGATGCACTTGCTCAGGCAATCGAAGACCTCGGTTTTGATGTAATCGAGTAGCAGGCTGAGACTGCACGCAGTTCGCGTAGTCGGCTAAGGCAAACTGGAGAGCCTCGCTCTCGCGCAGGTCGCTTGCCTCCGGCTGCACTCGTTGGTGCGAAACAAAAGTTTTTGGTCGAGCTTTTTACAAAAAGCTCGCAGATTCCAAAGACAG